>Ga0307509_10001169_pt1 | contig 44907 bp, 37 predicted proteins | sample 10_EM_MG_FD_202245 | JGI IMG/M metagenome (GOLD analysis project Ga0307509, IMG submission 202245) | Populus trichocarpa ectomycorrhiza microbial communities from riparian zone in the Pacific Northwest, United States - 10_EM | ecosystem: Host-associated > Plants > Roots > Unclassified | place... | reverse complement strand
TATTATTGATATTATACAAGATTTAGAGAGTACATAACACGAAAGAATTATGATAAAGATATCCTCCTCCGACATAAGAGCTTCCAGTACGCATAAAGTCAAAAGTCCAATTAGCGATAGCCTGTTTCAACCCTGACCCTAATACTCGGGAAGTTATTTTTGGGTATTAGGGTCAGGGTGGAAATACCAAAAGCCTGCAGGTGACCCAGGCCGGGCCCGGCTTTGGTTTTGGAAAGCCGCTTGCCCACAGTCCGGCCCGGCCGTCCCTGAAAAAGCCTGGGTCAGTCCGGCCGTGCCCAAAGTCGGACGGACTGGCCGCTTGGGATCACTGCCAGTCAGGCGTGTTTCAATCTCGGGGCGGATATGGGGCCTTCCAGTCATGAATATTCGGGCGTCCGGGGACTTTTCAACGATCTCTTTCAACGAATCACACAACCTGAATCGCTGGACAGGCGTGCATTCGTCAAGAGCGTCAATAACCATATATGTGTATTGGAAGGATGTGATTAGTTGCAGCATCTTCACGATATCACCGAGCTGTGGTCTGCGACCACTAATCGCCTCTCGCTGCACTCGCAAGGCCCGCCATATATCCTCCGGAATCCTTCCCGTTGCGCTGGCCAGCTGCCTCAGTATGGAACCCAGCATGATGGTAGTAGTCTGCTCCTTTCGCGCCGCAAAGTCGAAGTAAAAGTACGTAACGGCCGCGTTTTGTTCTTTGGTCTGATCACACAGTCTGTCCACCACCAACGAACTATCATCGCGGATTGTTAGTACCCGTTCACTTCTCTCCCTCGGAGACAATCCTTGATACCTAATAAATGTCTTCCCGACCCCGGGGTTTCCATAGCAGAACAGGACTGCCTTATCGCCTTCTCTTTCGCCACATAATCCGCACCATCTTTTAAATTCCTCAGTTGCTATGAGCCATTCTCTAACATCGTTAACGCGATTTTCTTGAAGATGGCAATGCCGTAAACCGGGATCGAGGGGTGATAGCCAAGCCAGCAGTTGAGCCCGGTCGTCGGCGACAGTACAATTGTTCCACACATTAGTTTGTTAGAGTTTGTGGTGTTTTGGCAGTTTATGCTATTAGTGAAGGTATTTTGAGACATCTTGGACGTTGTATTACTTTCTTTGTTGAAGCGGAGGAGTTCTTTAGGATGGTCGGTTGATGGTATTCTGAGTGGGTAGAGAAAAGCGGGGTAGAATTAAAGAACACGGGGTCAGTTGCTCGTGCAATTAGGTGCCAAGAAAATTCAAATTATTCCCTGTGAAACTATTACAGTAAAAACTTGAATAATTGGACGGTGTGCTATGTCGTTGGACTTTCCTTTCCTAGTATGGTCAAGAAGATTTGGTTTTTTCTGTCTCAAAGGGGGGAAAGGGGCCGTGTTATTGCTGTTTTTTTTGCCCCCTTTCCAGAGAAGGGAATTCTAGACTACATAGCACACCGTCCAATTATTCAAGTTATTAAGGTACCAGCATCATTTTTGTGGTTATATTGGTGTAGTAAGGTATTGTAATTTCGATCAGATGCCATGTGTACGAGTTTTTAAATTCTAGGCTATCACCCATCCTCGACACAGGCACTCGAGCACTCGCGAGCAAGCGTATTTGGAGACCGGTAACACAAACACACCCTCCCACCGTATTGCTCGCGCCAAGGTTTAGCTCCGGTAGATTCAAGCTCCCTTCGGTCAATTTTCCTACCCCGCTTTTCACCTTCCTATTTGGGAAGGCATAAGCAAGGTAAAACACCACACATCAGTCTCACGATCCTGACCCGCCCCTAAACTTGGAGCTTGATAAGGCTGCTAGAAAGGCCTTATTGTGGGATAAATACACCATGCCGGCTGGTACGCTACTACCACCTCAATATCTGCCCTCCAGTGGCCTCTCGCCATAGCCATAGGGACAAAAGCCTCACTACTTGGGCTAAATCCCATGGCTGCAGTCACTACAGTGTGTCATAGGTTGGGCCCTCCTTCATATTTCAATTCGGTCGGATTTTCTTGGCACTGTGTGGCTAGTATTGCACTGCCTCAGGTTACACCTCCGCCTTGCCGATTGTTTACTACACCTTTACCTAATCCCTTGCTCTTGGGCTGGCATACAGTTGTTCACAAGAAAAGGATTCCTCAATTCTACCAAAAGTGAGGAAGGGTTTGTCTGATGGCCCTACACCCAAGATGATTGTAACGACCCTACAATAGGTAGCTACAATAACTACCACCTTAGCCCAAATGGTATAACAAGTGGTAACCAGAGGTCGTATGGTCTAATATACTTAATATATAAATAGTTGGTTAACCTAGGACAAGGCCTAGGAAATAGTTGAGTAGCCTTGGGTACTCTACGAGGGAGGGTAACCTTTCAGGAGTAAATTCACATAAAGTCAAGGAATTTAAGAGAACGTTACACAGGTCTCCGAGACAACTTTTATGGTCGACTGGAGGACTTCCAGAGCAGGGATTGACATAAGAGGACAAAGTTACCCTACCTTGGGAATTTGATCATTATGCCCATGGAACCCAGTTACCCTACTGAAGAATCCAAGTTACCCTACCTTCACCGGCAAAGTCATCCTAGAACATAGAGATCAATTGCCTCACATTCTAAGGGCTCCTAGATGTTTATAGACATACACGCACCAGCGCAGGGAGGCCCCAAGCCTGAGTAAGGGTGGCCGGAACATGCTATTAAACTGGGACGGGGTTTGCTAACACCCTCCACTGCCCCCAGCATTGGGACTGTGCGTCATAGGCAGACGGCTACATAGTTGCTCGTTTGCTAGTACAAAGAGGTCATTGGAGCGGCAGCCGTAACACTTTATTGTTCGTAGCCGTCCGTCCGACTGAATGTCGTTCGCAGGATATATAAGCGGAGTATGGGTAACCGCCAAATTGGGGGTCGCCCATATATTGTCTCTCTGGCACCTAGGAGTCTATCTTAGGCTACGGGTAGTAGGGTAGTCTGCCAACTGGTACTTAGGTAGTCCAAGGAGGACAGGGCACTTTCGGGACAAATACCTCAGTAACCAGCCTGGACCTTCTCCCCTTGATTTGTAGCATTACCATGGGTTGTCAATGGACTCTAGAGGTAAGAGTTTTAGCACAGTTGAGTATGTTCCGAGAGGCTGGCTATGGGTAGCGCCCATTTAGCCAACCATTGGCTATTTCTCACCGGGGGAGCTTGCATGTCAATTTATCCTATTTGATAGGTGCGTAGATTAAGTGATAGACTGCATAGCTTTAATAGAAGAAGCTACCACTCGCCCAGTGAGTCTACCACCTAGGTATTGACTCCGGTTGTTGTCATAACAGTTAGCCACTGGTATGACTTTGATAGGAAGAGTTTTTCCACCTGCGGTTGTATTAGAGATGCATTGCAGAAACTCATATCCTATTTATTGAGTTAAGTGTACCCGAGCTAGTCTGATACTTCCGGCAGGATAATTCCTGATGGAGGGTAGATCTCGTCGAAGCCCTGACCAGGATAGGGTACTCGCACAAGGTCAGAGTAGTTGTGAATATCAAAAGGCTTAAATCTGATATTTACTTAAGTTTACGCATTTGTCATTGTACTTCCATAATCCACTTTCATCGAGAGAACATATTGAGTGAAGCTTTCCGCTTAAAGATATTAAGTTTTACCGTTCGATTCTTTTTAAATTATCTACCTCATCTTTACCTTCTACTTTGAGTGTTTGATTCGGTCGCAACCTTAGAGTTCACCTCTCTATAGGGTGCCCCGTTACAATGATGAAGCTGCAGATGCGTGTAGCATTACGATTTTTTTTTCTTTTTTTCTTATGTAATGAGATGTTCAGGAAGGTTTTCTTGTTATCTTCTGCCACTGCAGGCTAGGTTGTCAGGCAAGTGTCCTGCCTATTATTGGGGTTGTTATTCTTGTCTTGTGCCTTTTTGGTTGGGGATTTGCGGTTGGTTCCACACCAGAGGGACCTGGGATGACTTGTTTTTCCCTTGGCTGAAGGGGGTGGGCTTTCTTTGCCATGGTGTTTTCTCCGAATGCCACGGTTTGTCCCTGGGGGAAGTGTTTACTTTGGTTTACATGTATGATACCTAAAAACACTACCACAGATTTAATAAAAAAAAAAAAAAAAATTAGCTCCGATAGATTTATTGAATTAAGCACAAAGGTACAATATTGTGCGTGGACAAAAATTAACCGATCACCAGGTGAGCGTGGAAGCTTATCGCTCCCTCACCCACAACAATTATTACCACTTAACACGAACCTCATGATACCTTCCATTTTTTTATTAAGTCTGATGGATAATATTCTAAGTTCTGTTTACTACCATGTATTTAAATTATCTTCAATTATTTTTCTTGGTTGGGTTGGTGTAGTTGTATCCAGGAGGTTCCCAACATCACGGCGCAAACAATGAGCGTTCATTGATCTGTTAATTTTTGTCCACGCACAATAGCAAAGCTGCTCATGCCATTGGCCCCCACTTCTTACTGTATCCCGAAATCCTCACGCGATATCACTCGAATTTCCTATCTGGCTCTGACCACATGCCGGAGGCACGCGCGGCTTTTGTCTACCCCCCTAGCACTCGCCAAGGGAAACAACAACAACTATGTCCCCCGCCTTTGCCTACTCGGGTATTGAACACTAACGCCACATGTTTCCATGAGCTTCAATATAATCAGACTGCAGTTCTGAACGTTGAGCGTTGCCCCCCGCGCCTAGGAAAAGGTCAGGAAAAGGCTTTCCTTTCCTTTTTTCTTTTTCTTTCAGCAAGCACTGTACAGCACCGTATTTAATCTATTGATTCGGTCTCTCCGCTGGTCACTAATCTCGGGTCTACAAGACCCATATCCTTAAGAAGGATTAGTGCTTTCTTGAAACGATATTCAATGAGCCATTGGGCTCTGTTGAATCTCATTAACTGGATTTCGCAATTCCATTACCTTGTTAAGCTGAACCTATCATTGGGCGATTTGGCTATTAAAAGTGATACTCGGAGATCGCAATCGACTGTGTAAAGGCATGTTGTCCGAGGATTATACCTAGGGACTTAATTGGGTGTAAATTAATTGCCCTAATATTGTGGTATTGATATCTAGGTAGCTATAAATCTTCGTCATCAGACAGCCGAAACCTTTTTTTGCACCAGAGCTCTATGGGGGCTCTCGACATAAACAATCATCTGGACATCCGGATATTTAAGGTGAAATGCTTCACCAATATTTGTCCCAAACCTGCAATTTCATCTAGATGTCTACGTCTTCGAATCTTGTTCTCGCGTGGGGGAAAGGTGTTGGATGAAGAGTGGCATGACTGATCAAGATTGGATCCGTGTAAGGCGAATTATGCACCCACACTGGTCCGAGACCCAGATTTTTGGTGAAGGGAGAATAGTCTGAAGACTTATCGCGTTGGCTTCAGCAAGCTGTTTCCTCAGTTGCTGAGAAGACTAAGGAGCCAAACAGCAAAGCTAAGACAACCTTATCCTTGACCCTCTCAAAAATGTGCTATGGCGGTGGAGAGTGACTAGGTCCTTGTTCTCACTATGTCGTCGGAGGTGTCCTATATAAACACAATCTTGGCTTTACAGAAGAAACTTTTCATTATCGTGACAGATAGTCTCCACTCTCTACACCCAACCGCTCCATCAATGCACCTCCTTCACCATTCTCTCTGTTCCTTCCAACTTTTCCGAAACTAAAATTCCCAGATTTCCGCAGCCTTTCTCTGTCGTCCTCCACCGTTTCCCTCATCTTCCGCCATAGGTTACAGTCCTGACACCGTCTTCTGTTTCCTGATCATCTTAGTGCGACACCTATCGGTCCAACTCCGAGTAAACCTTAATCCCTAACCCCCGGCCGTCCCAAGTGTGGATTTCTAAAACATCCCAAACATTTCTGCTTAGTCTAACTCCAGAGCCAAACCTACCATCGTCCTTCTTATTGTTTATTGTTATGAGTTCTAGATGGGAGAAGAACGCGCTGGCTAGATGAAGAAGGACGAAGAAGTCAAGTGAAGAAGGACGAAGAAGTCAAGAGGGAAGCTTAAGTATATTGATCGGAGGCGTGGCTATCTTGCTTACTTTCTAACTATGGTGGAATATAGAGCTTATATACACAAAGGAAAGATATCTTTCCACCATCTTCACTCCCGGAAATCCATCCGGGGATGCCCAGGGCAAATACAGGTTCGGTCTTTTTTCCGTCTGCCATTCTTGCCTATCCACCGTTTCCTGCCCGGTTGCTCCACCGCCTTCCTCTCCGGTTTTCGTCTGCGGTTCCCTATCCGGCCTTTACCGGCAATGTATGCGAATCGTCCAATAGTATACCATCAAGGTACCCCGGCTCCCCTTCTTGATTGATAATGAGTGACAAAGGAAACTAATAACTAACAGGCAATAAAATGCGAAAGAGGTAGAAAGAGAAATACGTTGGTATGGGGTGATCACCGGTGCTCTTCAACACTTCTGTCACCATACTTCTTTATCGTGGAAGTGTCATCAAATGAAATCCTTCTCAGCCATCCACTATCTCGGTTTCAACAATCTCCAAGATATGGAACCTTCACGAATTCTCCACAGACCCCAGAATATTAATAGGCTATATAGCTGAAGTATTGGTGCAGTACGGTAGTGAATCGCTAGACATTATTTCTCCTTTCAATTAAGAACATGATGTTACTATTTATATTTTTCCTACAGCGTATCCTCCCCAGAAATGTGTCATGTTCAAATCAGGATTAGTAAAGAGCTCCGTTGTTGTTTGGGAATTTGGGTAAGCTATTCTAGCACATTATACGCAGCTGCTGTCGCAGGGGCTGCTACTTGGGTCACAATTGGATGCCGTCGGTTTTGCGTAGTGCTGTTCATCCAGCGCCGAGAGGATAACAGTTGCCGATCAGCAGGATAAGATTTCTTGGAGGTTTCCAGCTTCCTGTCTTCATGCCACCAATTCAATTAGGACACAATTAGCATGCGGGAGTGATATGAAGAGTTGGTCCGTTAGGCCTGCCTTGCCCGTACTGTATGCCGGCGCTCCTGGCTGGGTGGGTCGTGTACAGCCTCTCGGTATACTGTTACATTGGGCTAAGTCTATTATTAATCAAGCCGCGCTCGTATCCGAGGTAAGGTTTCTAGATGGCACATGATTGATGACTGCCCGGAGAATCTATAAAAAATGTTATCCCCGTACTTGCTTTTGTCTATCCATTTAAAGTTCCTTATATACTTTTGATCTATCAGGCAGGCAGTATGAATAAGGCGGAGGAGAAAGTGAAAGAAGGAAAAGAAATGAGGAAAAGGGGACAGGAATTTACAAAAAGAGGGCAATCGAATTCGCTAGAGAGTGCAAGCCATAAACTGAAACTTCTCAAGTTTCAGCGGGATGTAATAACATGTTGTGTATTCCCATTTTGTTGGGCATTTTTCGGCAACAAAGAATGTTAAAAGACAGCCTCAATGAGTAACCCGCCCTGAAAAGAGGGGAATGCTGGCGGTTGTCACTAGGCTGTGGGGGGGGCTACTAAGGGTCAAATGGTGCTGTGGGTTACCGTTTCGTAAGATTCTAACAGTGCTATTACCCCTTTATGACCACGCGTGGAAGCGAGCATGAGTGGTGTTTGGCCTTCCCTATCAGCCTTGTTGGGGTTGACCGCTACCTGCCTGAGTAGTATTTCTACTACCCCCTCATGTCCATGCCGAACAGCATGCCAGAGCGGTGTTCTACTGCTATTATCTTGCTTATCGGGGTTGACCTCTTCCCGCCTAAGCAGCATTTTTACCACTCCCTCATGTCCATGCATCGCGGCTAACATGAGCGGTGTCATGCCGCCCTCATCAGGATTGTTGGGGTTGACGTCTTCCCGCCCGAGTAGTATTCCCACCACTCCTTCATGCCCTCGCCAAGCGGCATATGCGAGGGGTGTCATGTCAAGCTCATCAGACTTGTCGGGGGTAACCTCTTGATGCCCGAGTAGCATTCTCACCACCTCCTCATGTCCCTCTCCAGCGGCCAATGAAAGGGCCGTGGCCCCGCCATAAGCCGCTTCGTCGAGATCATAACATCCCATATATATCAAATCAGCCACAACCTCAACAAGTCCGAAGAACGATGCACAGTGTAGTCCGCTCCACAAGGAATCAGGAGGAAAATCCTCCGGGCAAGAACGGTCAATCTTCAGAATCGATTCCAGTGATCGGCTGTCATCATATTGCCCAAATAGCTCCATGGAAAGTGTCCTGGCATTGTTGGAGAGTTCCTTTTTCGCATGGACCCCCCAGAAGTAGAGACAATATTCTAGAAAGGGTTTGTCGTCGATGAGGGTATCGAGGTGGGTGGAGGAATGGGACCAAAGGGCCTTGACCACTTGGGAATTCAGATATGTCAAGCATATCTCTGCCATTGCCGAGTGAGGTCTATTGAAAATATTCGAACAGGCGGAAAGATACTCTCGCAGAGTGAAATGAATCAGCCGCACAGTTGATTCTTCCTTGTCTACCATGATAAGCCCTTGACAACAGGCTAGCAATGTCGTTATTGAAGGGATGTTACTGGCATTGAAGTCCGTGGACCCTAGCTCGATTCCTAGGCAATGGCAGAGCTCATCCGGGCTCAACGGCCATTCCGCATGGCAGATCCACATCAGAGCTCCTATTCCGAGTCTCGACCTATCCCCGCCCTGTGCCTTTATCCGTTCAATCGTCGCCCCGTAGACATCCTCCAACCCAGACCCATCTATCATTTTGTTTAGCCTTTCCCGCCTTCGATACAGCGTCGATTCTTGCATAATTGCTTCTATATTTAAGGAAGCGAGCAGAAACCTAGATATATCTATCAGCGAATATTGTGATGTGGGATGGGATTATCTGCATCTCTGGTGCTACCAACATTGAGGATAAATTTTCGGGAATCTTCTCCAGAATGTCTGCCTCCAAACTCTCATCCATCGCATCCGGTGATTCATCCTCGCTCAGCCTGACACGAAGGAATCGGGCGATATCGTCTCTGGTAGGTCCTACAGATACACTAGTCACATGTCCAGCCAGGCGCGTTTCAATCTCACAGCGAATGTGGGGCCTTCCAGCCACGAATATCCTGGCACCTGGGGACTTCTCAAGGATTTTCTTCAGCGCATCGAAAAGCCTAAATCGCTGGACAGGCGTGCATTCGTCAAGAGCATCAATCACCATAAATGTGCGCTGCGAGGACGTGACGAGTTGAAGCATCTTGACGATATCACCGAGCTGCGGTCGGTGCCCACTAACGACCTCTCTCTGCTCTCGCCAGGCCTGCCATATATCCTCCGGAATCCTCCCTGTTCCGCTCACCATTTGTTTCAGCAAAGCACCTAGCATACTCGTGACAGTCTGCTCCTTTCGCGCGGCAAAGTCGAAGTAAAAGCATGTCACGGTTGCGTTGTGTCCTCTAGTCTGATCGCAGAGCCTGTCCACTACCAACGAACTGTGATAATGGCTTATTAGCACGGGTTAAGTTCTCACTCCAGCAAATAATCCATGTTACCTAATAAATGTCTTGCCGGCACCCGGATTCCCAAAGCAAAACAGAACCGCCTTATCGTCTTCACTTTCACCACACAACCCGCACCATCTTCCGAATTCCTCAGTACGCATAAGCCATTCCCCGACCTCGCTGATGCGGCGCTCTTGAATGTCGCAGTGTCGTAAACCGGGATCGAGGGGCGATAACCAGGCTAGCAGTTGGGACCGTTCATCAGCGACTGTATAGTTGTTCCACACATTACTAGGAGCAGTATTATAGGAGTTTATAGTATTTTGGCAGTTTGTGTTATTATTGAGGATATTATGAGACATCTTGGACTCTTTTGTGCTTGTTGTGTTGAAGTTGTGGTGATGTTGAGAAGGGTTGATTGATATTTTCGGAGGGATAAGGAGCGGGGTGCAGCGAAAGGAATGAGGGGTCGGTTAAAACGGCTTCCCAGTCGCTGCGACGGCCAGATGCCAAGAACATGTGCGATATATAGTATTACGGTTCATATCCTTGCACTCAAGTAGTCGCGGGCTTTGGCTTAGCGCAAGTTTATGTGTTGTCGCCTAATAGAAAGTGCCAAACCCACTGCCCGTTTGCTTTCAGACGGCCCTCCAGTTGCGCCACTTGAGGTGAGCTTATTGATTGGAGCCGTCCAGATATGTCGAGGCAAGTACAGTACCGGCACTGTCAAAGTGTGTTTATAAAGGCTGCTCTTGCATACCACCAAAATTTGCCCTGTTCTCTTGGATCTAGGCGCTATGCAATGGCAACCTTACTAAAAGATTGTTCGGCATTGAGAGTAAAGGTATTCACATAGAGTAGCGTCCTGTCTAGCGTCCTGTGTAATTTGCATATGGAGTACCGAGGCACCGTCACTGGTTGGCTGTCTTACACAAGAATCTAGGATGGTAGAGAGTTGGGTGGGACACTTGCTGTGCCGTCTATCTGCAAACCATGCCGCTTGAGAGGCTAACTTACCCGCTAGTTTTACTGGTGAAATTTCAAATCTAGGCGGTTAGGTAGACGGGTCCCAAGCCTCCACAGCCCAGTAAACCTTTTCGATGGACAAGACTCGGGCACTTGCTCCGGAATAAGTGCGACACCGAATTCTAGCCTATCATACAAGTCTTGTGCACGGGTAAACCTTTTAAATACCATGCACTTAGCGGCAAACCTTTCGGATACCATCGTCCGGGAAATGTGCCATCGAAAAAGTGAAACCTTTGCAAAGAATTACTTCACATTTGACCCATCATAGGATGGCGAAGAAAAATTCAAAGAATAATCTGCAAACAGGAAAAATAAACCTAATTATGGTTAGATTTTTAATTTTTCTTACAGTCAGAAAGGATTTCTGTGGGTGAATCTGTCTTCACTTAAAAGTAGTGTGTTTTGGGTAGAAATTTATGCCAAGAATTCTAAGAAAATCACTAAAACTCTCATCCTAGGTCTCAGATTATTGTTAAAAATTGTGAAAAAAACAGGAAAATATCTAGAGACTTTGAGCTACTTTTCTTTAATTTTTTCGACTTTTTCAAAAATTATTTGCGTTGTTTAAAAATTAAAGAAGCTGCTGACACTCTGGGAATAGTTTGCATTTTTTTGCAATGTGAAACCTTTTGGATGGTATGTCTCGGCCAAGGATGGTATTCGAAAGGTATGCACAAAAATGCATGGTATTTAAAAGGGTTTCTCCTTGTGCACTCTGCGAGCATCACACCAGCTACCAACCAAACCTTCTCTTAACCAACTGTAGAATCAAGCGAACTATTTTATTGTGCACGGATAAAATTAACCCATCAACAAAGACTCATACTGTTCGCCCTACATTAACAAACAAAAATAATGAAGAAATAATTATACATTGCCGTATTAGGCACTTAGTAATAAAAAAACAGAATAAATTAAACCATAATGTATCAGTTGTGTGGTAATAATTCCCGGTGAGGGTTGGTTGCGGGAGGGATGTGGAGGCAATATGGTAGGTAGGTTGCCTCTGTTGCACTGGTGTTCGGTTAATTTTGTCAATGCACGATATATATTCATGTATGGTAACTTTGCTGACTACTTGCCGATGAGAGACGTCGGTTCGGGACCTTTACCCATACTAGACTATTACACTAGGACGCCTGTTGCCGTGAGCGAAGCGCAGTTCTGAACGGGGCTCCCAGCCTATAGGTGGGTGTAGGGGGCCGCCTTTTTTTTGGGCGAGTATTCGGATTGTGAGATGAGATGGTTTGTTCCTTCCATACTAAGCCAAATCTACAACAGCAAAAATGCCTCCCTTGTTTCAATACAGTGCTAGTCACGAGTGAACTGCATTACTGAATCACACTCAAGGTTCACTCCTGTTCGCAAAGTCCTCGCTCATAGAAAGGTGCTGTGGAAGGGTCTTGGCAGTCACCGATATATATAGTATCATAGTACAAGTGGTTTGGATAACGGTTATAGAACACTTTATTTTAACGAGTAACGTCACCCACCGGGAAGTGTCACAGCACCGGGAAGTGTCACACATGGCAACCATGATAACCACAACCGAAAAATGCAACCACTCAACCAATTCTTAACCAAATTGTATCATACAAGATGATACCAATTGAGAAAGAATAGGAGAGCTATTTAATGCCTGGAAAGTAAAAAAAGAAAATCCTCCATAGAGGAAAACCAGAAAAAAGAGAGAAAAACTACTAAAAACTGCAAGAAAGAAGAGAGAACCAACCAAGACAAAGGAGAATGCCAAACAATTTATAAAGTGAATCTATGTAATCTCCTATTGGTAGAACTAATATAGGGAATAATTGTTGGCAATCATTGAAGTCTAAAGTGTACTCAAATCTTCAGACAGTTGGTCAATTTAGTAGTAAAACAATTACAATGTTCCTAAGACTCTCAGATCTTGAGGGGGAGAGCTGAGGGAATAAGAAGTGAAATATAGGTCTGACTCAAGTGCAGTGAACTCATAGTGTGATAATTGGACAGGATCTGTTATAATTTAGTAGCATTTGAGCTATTGTTATCATATTTTTGATAGATTATAATCTAATATATTCTATTACAGATCTCAGAAGTACAGGTTATCTATATAGTATAAATCACTTTCTTATAATCAGGTGATATATGTCTGCCTTATAGACAAAAGAAACACTCATATAGTAGCTCTTTTTACAATATTGTCCACTAGTTTTACAATTTGCTAAAACCACATGGCAATTTCAACAAAATTACATATGAGAGGCTATTGTTTCTATCAAGAATTGATAGAGATGTAAAGAGTATATTATTAGGATCAGGATCAAGGTTAGTACAGGTTTCTGAAGTTTGAATGTAGGATAGGTAAGTGAAATAGAGTATATGTATAGTTTAAATAAATTGATAAAATAGTACAAAAAGAGTAAATGTTTAGATATTTCATATTAGCTGAACTCTTGAGAGTTATAGATTTCTACAACAATATCACTTGGAAAAGGTATAGCCCTATTACAATGGTTTCAGTCCTTAAATAACTGATTCTCTTGTGAAAGCAAATGAATTTTGCGTTATTATTCGAGCAAAGCTTTTGGTCATGAACTAGTAGCAATAAATCAAGTATAAATGAATATTTCTTTGACTAGAATATTAAATAAGCATTATCTAACTATGCTTATATAATTTGCCACATATAGGCAATTTCCTGTTACAAGTCTTCCAAGAGAAGTTCCTATATTATAATCTATTAAAAATATAATAACAATAGCTTAAATGCAACAAGAATATAACAAATCCTGCTCACTTGTCATACACTGAGCCTAATTAACTTAAGGCAGACCTACATTTCACTTCCCATCCATTAAGCTCTCCCTCTCAACATCTACAAGTCTTACTAATATTGCAACTATTTTACTACTCAATCGGTCTACTTCCTCAATAGTTGAGTTTACTTTAGACTTCAATCGTTGCCAACAATTATTTCCTATATTACTTCTACCAATAGGAGATTACATAGATCTACTTTCTAAATGGTTTAGCATCCTCCTGTATCTTAGTTTGTTCCCTCTTTTTGCTCACAGTTTTCAGTAATTTTTCTCTTTTTCTCTGGTTTTCCTCAATAGAGAATTTTCTTTTATTACTTTCCAGGCATGAAATAGTTCTCCTATTCTTTCTTAATTGAAATTATCTTGTGTGGTCCAATTTGGTTAGGAATTGGTTAAGTTATTGCATTTTGTGGTTGTGGTTGTCACTGTTGCCATGTGTGACACTTCCCGGTGCTGTGACACATCCTGGTGGGTGACCGTTAGAAGCAAGATCTAGTGCATAATTTATACGAAAAATATTTTGTCCTGATTGGGTACTTTCGTTGTAGCAAGGCATTGTTACCGTATTAACTTGAATAAGAGAACGGTGTGCTATGTGGTCAAAAATTCCCCACCCCGGAAAAGGTGCGAAAATGTTAAAGTTCACCCGAGATCACTCCGTACTGATGAACCTTCCCGCTAGTATCGTACCTATTTAGCCCCTAGCTTGTCAGTAGTTTTCTTTGTCACACATTACAAACTTGAGAGGAGGAACAAGTACACCCCTTTGCTATATGGTGATAAGAATTCGGCGAAATGGCCTGGATGGATCGGAAAGGATAGCGGAGGAAGAATCGCAACTCTGAGCGCAAAAGGAACCGGAACTCCATTGTTCTGGTACCATCCCCGGTTGGTTTCATGCGTCTTCGCAAGTTGAAAAAATTCTTTCTATTTTGTAAATAAACCCTCTGTCCGGCCGTATATTCAAGAGGACAAGCAAGATAGCCACTCATCCGATGGATATACACTCACTTCCTCCCTGACCTCTTTGTCCTTCTTCATCTATCCAGTCAGTTCTCCTCCGATCCACATCTCATAACAACAGAAAAATTCAGCAAAATAGGAGACGTGAAAAAACAAAAACTGGCAGGCCTCACCCGAGGAGGCACTCCAACGACATAGCACACTGCTCTCTTCAAGTTAATACGGTATAGCACCACTCTTTCAGCGAACCCTTTGCGAACAGGAATGTGCCATCCACCAAAAGGAGATCCAGGTGGTAATGCAATAATGGAGTTGATGTTACTAAGTGTATTTTCCCTACCGTTGAGGGACCGTTTACCTGTATATGGCTGCCGAGCACTTCGAGACACTGCTGAAAGTTAAGGGGAGGGCTAGACAGGTACTGCAAGTAGATGGTGGCTACCTAATGTCGCATGCCATCTATAATCTGGTGGAATTTGCAAACAAACTTATGAGGCAACTTCACGTCTGGACCGTCTAGCTACAAGAATTCAGGACGGTAGCAGGATGTGTACTGTACTGTACACGCTGATACCCCGTCTATCTGGTAATGGTTCCGGGTGTAACGCCATAGTGTAGTTTTACAATACAAATTTTAGAAATAGACTGTCGGGTAAAGGGGGCCTTATTCCCTCATGAGGCAAGTTATATTCATAGCGAGATTAGGAAACCGCTCCGTTATTGCCGTGTACTGTACTCCTTTAGCAAAAAGATCCCGCTAGGTCATTTTTACCCATCTCACAAGGCCACTCGACCACTGTTACGGTCGGTATTAAGCAGAATTAGCGCAGCACCCACTACTGGTTCTTCTGCTTCTGGATACCATACCCGGATATTATTTCTTGGTTTCTAGACCGATATATTTCATTCTATGGAACAGATCGTGAGGCAAATTGGAATGGCGAGGGATGTTAAAAAACTGTCCGTTCGGCCTTCCTCGGCTCGCCCTATACGGGTGCATATACCCCAGAGGCCAGTGAGAATCCGCTGGGTATATTATCGGATTTCGCTAAGCCAATCATTCATCAGAGGGGGGTTCAAATCTGAGATGAACGCTTTACATGGTTGTTCAGAACCTGTCGGAGAATCTTGGAGATATTGCTGGAGTGTATCACGACTGTAATCTTATGTTGGTGCCCGGCTTCGATTCGGCCGCGTGAGTAGGCTATCACAATAAAGCCATAAAATAGCCATGCCCGAAAGTAAAGTGGCATTGGTATTCCAGCCGTGAAAGTCTAACCTGAAAGCATATAACGTAAAAAAGGTATATATTATAGCAAACTAGACAAATAATAATTGCTTATACCAGGAAGAAACAAGCCTATCGAGGTACTGGCAAATCTCTCTGACCCTAATCCTGCTCCTTTACTAACTTCAGCAACTCTTCGAACTCCCCGCTCTTGTGTGCTAGGTTATAGAGCATGCCCTCGGGGTTCTGCAGCAGATTGTATGGGGTATCAAATCTTGACAAATTAGTCGGCAAACAAATACTCACAACTGTAAATTTCAAAGAGACTTACTCCACTATCTCCCCGCCATTCCCGCGATTGTCCAATACAATTATACGGTCGAAGGACATAACAGTGCCTGCTTATGGCGAAAAGTTAGTGTGACAGGGAAAAAAAAAACCTCAAATATTATGCCTTAGTGCTGGAAACCTACGTAACCTATGAGCGATGGTTATTAAAGTTGAACCGGGGAAACTTGTGCGTATGGTTTCTTGAATTCGCTCGTCTCTTTTCAAACCTTGTTAGCCAAGATAGGGTACCATTCGAATAAAAAGCCTTACGTTCGCAAATCAGTTGAGCTCGTTGCCTACTTTGGACATTAATAATTTGCATGAGATTCCGGGGAACCTTCGGAAGCCGACCCGGGAGGGACGGCTCGCAGGTGTGGTGGGTGCTTACCTCATCAAATATTACCAACTTCGACCTCCGAATGAGGGCTCTCGCAAATGCTAGCAGCTGTCTCTGCCCTTGGGATAGGTTTCCGCCACCGGATGTAATCTGGGTGTCAAGCCCGATTCGCTTGAGCGGAGCTGCGCTAGGTTCAGCCTCTGTTGGGGTTGTGGTGCCCGAAGTGGCCGCAGATGCGATGCCGCCGTCAACTCCATCCATTTTGTCACCCGCTAATCCGCTTCCATCAAGGGCGGCCTGAAGCTCTGTATCATCCAGGCCACCGAAAGGGTCAAGGTTAGTCCGAATAGTGCCAGCGAACAGGATAGGGTCCTGAGGAACGATCGTAATGCGCTGTCGCAAAGCCTCGAGATTGATTTTCTGAACATCTAGTCCATTAATGACTATGCTTCCATTAGATATTTCTGTGAACCGTAAAAGGCTAAGAGCCAAACTGCTCTTCCCAGCCCCGGTCCTTCCAACGATACCCACCCTTTCACTCGGCTTGATCTCGAAGCTGATCTTATTCAAGACTTCTGGGCCATCCTCAGAATACTTTACTGATAGTTCGGTAACCTTGAGGTCACCCTGAGTAGGCCATGCAGCGGGAGGTTCAGCTTCAGGCCTTGATGAAGGCTCCTGCTTCATTTCCATATACTCCTTGACACGTTCGAAGGAATTGAGTTGCACTTCGAGCGAATTGAAGCACCTCACCGCAGAAAGGATAGAGGAGCTAAAAGCCAAGGCATTTGACATGCTAAACCCGATCATACCAGGGGAAGAGCTCTTTGTTGTAAGAGCTATGATTCCAGCAGCAGCACCAATGATCGAAGTACAGGCACTCATGCGGATTCCAATCCAGCGATTCAGATTCGAATTGACCTCATTTCTAGATTCGTTAATACACATAGTTAAGGATCTTGAAGGGATTGAACTTACGGCTGTGTGAAATCATCAATCTTCTTGATATTGTCCTCCAGAAAGCGCTCCTGACAAGAGAACGCCCGAATCGTGACAATACCAGATATTGAGTCACTAAAGTGCGAAATCAAAGGAGACTCTTTGATAGACATAATTCTCTTGACACCAGTTTGGGCACGAACATAACTGAGTTCTGTTAGAAAGATTATAACCAAGGACTAGTGAGCAACTTACAGTTCGCCGCATGTAACCCCAATCAAGGAAACCAATATTGTAGGAAGCAAAAAGGCTGGTAACATTCCAGTCATGACCCCCGCTCTAAAGACTATATTGAGCAGCTGATCAAATACAATCTTTACGTATGGGCCCAAGCTATAATCGAGAGAGCTACTATGGTCAGCTGAGACTAATGCAGAAGGAACTGAGAAGAAACTTACGCAATGTCATTTGAGAGGCGATTGATTATTCTCCCAACCGGAGTCGTGTCGAAGAACCTTATTGGAGAGTACAATACTGCAGACACCAGTTTCTCATGAATCCTCCTTGCCCCTATCCAGGAGAAAAAATACCAAATAGAATAGACCAAGGTGTTGCAAACTAATGTCCCAATCAACAAAGCTATTGGTCTCGGTCAGCGCATTCACATCGGTATAAGTTATCGTATTACATCGTCTTTACCTGCATACACAGACTAATACTTGTTAGTGCTAAGGAAATATTTGGAAACCACTCGGGTTCTTACCAGCCACCACTTAGCGTCAACTGGGCCCGGTTTTGAGTATTGATCTTGCGTAGTAGTTAGCTCATTTAACCTAATGGGTATTTGTGCGTAATGGCAACATACTAGACCAAAGCCCGATATAGAATGACTCAACTAAGCTTCATATTGTTAATAAATAAACTGGAATGAAGAATGCCCAAGAGACAGTTACTCGACCGCATTATCAAACACACTGATGAGAACCAAGAAAACTGTGATAATCAATGGCCCAAAATATTTAAGATATTCAAACGCCAGCGTCTTGGGCACTCTTCCCTTGTTTTGAGTCTCTTCGGTAACAAGCTTTCCGGAATTCTTTGGCTTCGCTTCTCGTACTATCGTTTCTATCGGCCGTTCGACCAGCTCACCAGGCACAGCATGGCTGGCCGCTATATCAGCTGCTTCAGTCTCTCGCAAGAATTCAACTGCATCATCAGAAAGTGTTTCTGGACTGCTATCTGAAACAACCCGGCCATTGGCGAGCACGATAATTTTCTTGGCAGCTGATGAAACAAGTGATACACTAAGGGACCTGTTAGCTAATGGCTCTGTTGTGGTGTCCATTTGGCACATACTCGTGTGTGACCAGAACTACAGTCCTGCCAGCCAATACTTCGCCATTGATACAGTTTTCAAAAACAAATTTGCCGGTGCCAGCATCTAATGCTGAAAGTACATCGTCAAGGAGAATGGTTTGCGCAGGTGAATAAACAGCCTAGGCACATTAGCAGAATTCTTCGGCCCATAGTAGCCAGTTAAGCAAGCATACTCTTGCCAATGCCAATCGTGCTTTTTGACCTCCGGATAAGGTGACTAGAAATATCAGCATTATCCTTATAAAAACCTACACCCATCAAGTTTCCTACCTCCTTGCTCGCCGACCTAGATTGAAGGGTTAGCGGATATGCATCAATGTTTAGGGCCACAGATTCAATCCATACTTCAGTAAGGTCGCCTGCGTCAAGCTTCGCTATGTCCTCTGATAGGCCACATGCCTCCAGAACAGCATTGTACCTTTTGGCTTCATATGGATCACCGAACAATATATTATCTTTGATGGTTAATGACTGCAACCAAGCCGTTTGAGCAACGTAAGCAACCCCATCACCACGAGGCAAAAACCGTTCACCATCCAAAAGCCGCATCTCCTCCAAAAGCCCGAGCAGGAATGAACTCTTTCCGGAGCCCACGGGACCAGCAATGACAGTTAGCCCCCCATAGACACATTCAGCGTTAATACAAGAGAGTCTAAATCCATCATCAGTTTCAGATCCAGGTGTGGACCAGGAAAGTGTCGCATTCTTCAGATATGGTCCAACTTCTGTTTTTGCCGCGTCTTTAGTTTGCTCTGCTCTTTCGAGCTCCTCTTCATCAGTCAAGAATCTGTCGACTCGGTCGAAGGCAATGAAGGCTGATATCAGTGATTGAGCGGTGCGGGATGCCCATACTAGTAGCTATTAGTATAGTAAAGTTCTCCCAAATTAAAAACCACGGTTGACTTACACAACTCGCTGCTAAGGATCTCAAACAGGCTAGAATTTAACTCAATTAGAAAGTCTTTCTGAAACATATACCAGACTTGATTTCAGGGAGCCAAACCTTATCGAGGTAAATGCAATACTTGGAGTCAAGGGCAGTTTCATGACCTCCGCATAAATCCAGAATGTAACAACCTAACCTGGTCAAAACATACTCCAAAGTCCATTTAGCCAATAGTTAATACATACCATATTGATTATCGGCAATATGCTCGAAATAGTATTAAATCCTAAACTACAAAGCATTGAGTGGAAGGAAAGCCATAACTCATCCTCTCTCTTCTCGCGGATTCGCGATAGGAAAACTTTCTCCATACCAAAGCATTTGATAATCCGAACAGAGTTGAGTGTCTCGGTCATCGTTTCTATCCTGGCATCGCTAGCCAACCGAGCCTTTCTCTTAATCTTAGCTAGTAGTTTCACAAGCATGCCAGGTATGATCATTGTAATGACCATCATAGTCACACCAACTATACTAGACCATCCTAGAAGCCCATAGAGAAAGATCATGGAGAATAATATCACGATGGGCACAGATCCAAGGTCAAGGAAGAAGTTACTGCAAAAATATATCAGCAACGGCTTCACCAGGGAGGGATGATAGGGAAGTAAACCAAGTAGAGGATATCGTTTCCAGATCAGAACTCATAAGATTGATGATCCTCCCGACCCTCGATTTCATATGGTCTTCCTCAGGAGCAGCTTCATCTTTTTTTCCCTTATCTTTCTTGGCGGCCCCTTGCTTTTCTTCCTTGGTAACCGAATCGGCAGTAAATCTTATTTTCAGAGTCTTTTCGAGCAGCGATTGAGTGAGGGCTGCCTTAACACGAAAACCCACACTAGGGTTTTTTTAGCAAACTTTCCCTCATGTGAACAGGAATTCGTGCACATACCGATTGGACTGAACGACAAAAGCTTCCCATGCTACTCCGCCAAGGAGAGGCCCAAAAAACATACCCATGACAAATATCCAAGGGTTGGCAATAGGCTGGGACGACCCTTCAATATATTCCAAAATATGTTTCATGGAAAGAAGCCCGATAAACTAACGATGGATTCTTAGTAATTTGTTTGTATTTTCCGGGGGCAAAACAATCACACCTGCGTGGCACCTATAAGGAAACTAAGGAGCGTCATGAGCGCTAACTCATTTTTCATGAGTAACAGCAAAGTCCGGAAAGTAGTAGACTTTCGATGATTGACTATCATTCTGCTCCACAACTTCCCACGATCATAGTCGGGAATGGGCAGCAAGTCTTCCACTTCAACATCCCTGCGAAAGGCAATATGTATAATGCTCTCTATCCAATAGTAACTTATAACATAACTGAAAGGCGACGCAATCTATCACTTCCTATTAGAGTTCACCACAACCCGACATAATATGTTCAGCTTCCATACCTGTTCAGGAGTGGGTTCACCTCCTGCCAAAGGGTCTACTGGATACCATACTCGGGGTGTAGCCAAAGACAAGATACCGATAGCTAGTGTCAGCCCAAGTCGAGCATATACTGCCCACCCAATGCGAACATCAATAAGCCTCTCACGGGATGGATGCAAAAGCAATTTGGGTAATATATCTCGTTCCATGATCAGCAGCAATGGTACAAGAACCCCCAAAGATGTTAAGGTTTGCAATGTCGACCTGTAGGGGTTAGGGTAGAAGCGGTATAGAAAGAGGGCAGACAAGAACGTCCAATAAACGAGTTCAGCGACTAATACCTCATATCTGTAAGCACATGACCCTAAATTAACACATGATAGCAATCAATGGACATACTCTCATCGGTTACAATCTCGCCTCGCAGATACCGCACAACCAGCAATGTTGCATTGACGGATACGAGACTGCTAAAGCATAACAATTGAATCCATGCCAACCTAAGACGGGTACCTTGATACTATGTTAACTCCAGCACTAGCAATAAGACGAACCATAGGGTTTCTTTAGAGCCTCCCTCACCTTTCAATTCCTCAATGGGGGCCTTCGGTAGCTGGTCCGCCTCGTAAAGTTCTAGAAATAGTTTCCGATTGACAATATTGTAGGATCTGTACTCAGCAGGCGGAAAGAAAGGGTCGCCACTGAGAAATCTTTGTAGTAGCAAAAAGGAGGTAGCCACAACGATAGTGACTCCGTAAATACCCAGTCGAGCGGTACATCCGAGACCCCTTCAACAAGCGTATGGTTGTTAGTGAATAAATCAAAGGCTAGTGTTATAGGGTATATCATCAGATTGAGTCGCACCAGGTATTAAAGTCGATAGAAACCGGAGAAGGGAAATGGTGCTGTTTGGAAACCGAGGAGCTCGTCCAAGTGGAAAATAAGGGATCCATCAATCCCGCTAGATTAACCTAAGCCCAGATATCAGGTAAGAAGACTGTCAGGAGGAAGGCAAGGGAGAGAGGTGTTAAGAAAGTGTTGCTTGAAAATATAGGAAACGAAGAGACCTCTTGGTTGTTATCTTTAAGTTAGGGCCTAGAGGGGGTATCAGTTAAAGATATGCTCATAGATAGCAAGGACTTGAGGCGTCGGAAGGGTGTGCGTCTTTGCTCGGTCAATAGTATTTGAAAAGTTCGCGGAGACGGAAGGCTCTCGGCTCGCTTACAACAAGTCGCTCTCAATGGACGGAATAAGACACTCCCGCCTTGCCGGTATATATCTCCTGAGAGGGCTGAGATGAGGCTCCGGTGTAGCCTGGTTGTCGGTGCGATGGAGTTAGGAACGGCACCTACTGTCCTCGTAATTTTCTGACGTTTGTAAAAAAGACCGGGTCCGCATATGCAGCTAAGAGGCCGTTCGTCTGACCCGAACACAAGTATCTTTGAGATACTTTCTGGTGAGAAACTCACAGAGAATGGGAACTCGCAGGTACTTGAACTTAGGTCAGTTATCAGTTTTTTGCGTTGTTACTGATATCATTGGGCTAACTCGCATATGCGAGAATATGCGGACCCGGTCGTTTTTACAAACGTCAGCTAATTGCGAGTACTCGAGCCTTGGGGTCTTCTGCTTGGGATCGGGAGACGCTGATTGGAACCATCGGATTAACCCAATTTTTTGCACACGGATAACCGGGACGGTGTGTCTACTCATAGAGAGACCTTGGAGCTCGGGAATTGTTTGAGACATTGATAACATTGTCATTGTATTGTTATCCTATATTTGATGTTTAATTTTCCCGTAGTTTTTTAGCTTTTTTCCTCACTTGTTCTCGCTTCGTAAATAGTAAGATTCAGTCATCTTTTATGACACAAGGCTGTCATATTTAACCTTTTTTCTCTTGCCCTGCCCCCCGGAATTTTGATTCGGCAAAAACGGTACCCGGTGGTCAAGGTTGAGTGAGGAAAAGCTGCTCTGATTAGCTCCTGGACCAATCGGCCAATCGAAGAGTCGAATATCATGTACTCATACTATCATGTGTTCGCCTGACTGTTTTTCCACCAAGAATTTTATACCCAAGATCGGCTGTTGATATCGCCATAATCATATTATTTCACGGGTAATTTTGGCCAGTAAAACTCGAGCTCGCCTCATTTTTTATTTATTTTTACACTTTTTACATTTTGTGCTTTCTCGTAAAACTGCACCGGAGGACAAAAGTCCATGAGTTTTTCCGCAGTGCAACCATCGAAAAAAAAAGATCTTGACTTAGGAAATAAAGCACACAAAGCACCGATCACTACCACTATGCGTCTATGAACCCCTTACATTGTGTCCCTTCAGGCTTAAGTCAAGTCTCTCTTAGAACTAGCAATCTCTTCTAGTAAAAATTGGAGTCGGGCTAGAATTATGGAGCCCAAGGTCCACCACATACATATCAGTTGATGGGTCTGCCGGGTAACTTAACTTGCTCTCTTGACCAGACTTGCTTTGCCGTGCTAGACTCGCACATGGCTCCACCATTTCGTGGCTTGAGCAGTACGTTTATACAGGGCAATCCAAGGCCTCTGCTTATCAGTATTCTTTCCTTGGTGTATGCAGGTAGTTGTGTTGCTGGCCTTACGTTGGATTTTGACCTTGCGGGTGTTGGGTTGATTTTTCTCCATTTTGGAGATGGTTGCCTTGTACAAAAACTCATGGCACTTTTGTGCTCCGCTGTAATACATTTGCCTTGTACGCTACGAACTATGCCTACAGCCAAAATCCGCCAACCCATTCAAAGCCTGCCAAAGGCACATTAATACCCCTCCCCCCCTAATCATCCTACATCTCCAGGTCCCCCGGATCTTCCATGTCGGAGTGAATATTATCCTCCACCTTTGCTAACCTTGTACCTCAGCCCTTTATCATGAGGACCTTGAGTTCGCCTCACTTTTCTTTTCCTTTTTTTCCTAGTTTCGTAATTTTGTGACGTTTGTAAAGGAGACTGCTATTGCATGCCACGAAAAGATTGCTGCTCCGGGCAATTTTTTGCCCGTATGCAATACCGGTCGTGTTTACAGACGTCAGAAAATTACAAGTAAACTGTTTTTATTTCGGGCTTTCTGTACTAAACTAAAGTGTCTGCCTTGTCTTTGCTAGCCTACAAATCTCACTGATGCTCACCCCCTAGCACACTTGCCTTGCCGCACACAACAGCCGCCAAGGCTGACTATTAAAAGGTTTTGTGCGTGGTCAGAATATAGTGTGGCCCAGAATCTTTCTCAAAGCAGGCCTACCAGCATTTCCTTTAACCAAGCGGCGAAAGTCTCAGAAACAACGCAAATATTTGTTGAAAATCCCACTCAAAGGCTTTACCGTACGTACTCAAACGAGCCTGCATGTTGAGTCAAACTTTCTTTTTGCTGACACCTACCGCGGCTGGCCTGGTGTTTCGTACTCTCACTGGAACCACCCTGTTGAAAATGATGCTGCTCGCCATACTCTCTTGATACTTCCTTTGTTGTTTAGCTAGCTTCCGGGAGTGGGCTTGTTTCTCTTCGGAAATGCGCTGAGGAGTCAGGCATATGGATACGGCTCCGGGGGTGTGTTTGGAATCGGGAAAGCATTTCCTATGTAGGAATGTCGCGATCGGACAGGAAGCGGATAGGCTGTAAGGACGGCCGGAAAGGAAGGGAAAAAGAGCGAAGGTTGTGAGCAGTGATGTTGGTTTTCCTGTTGTTAGCTTTGGAGTGCTCACAAGGGACAGCGAGACTCACATGGATATGATGTCTTTGATGTTGATATATACTCCTGTCTGCACCAGTTAGTTAGAGAGAGGGAGACCGAGAGAGAGAGCACCGTGGAGTTGTTGAGCGAGAGCCTGTGGTTTCAAAACATATATTAAACTATAAAAGTAGGGAAGCATCCCCATCCGGGTCCTCAATCCCAAGGCATTACAATCCCGAGGTAAGCCAACTCAACTTGCCTAGTCCCTAGCACCTATGGTTGTTAGTGAAAAGATTTTCTCTGCACTTGAGAGTGCGATCGTTTTCTTTGTGAGTTTCTTGGCATTCGTTTCGTTTCACCGCCCGTCACTCGTTCTCGTTCAATCGTATCGCGGCCGAAGTTTAATACACCCGGTGTTTGGAAAACTCTTTTCTACGTTTGACTTATATAGCGGAAACACGGAATGTTCGAGATGGAACAGACTAGCACTAGCTGCCTACTATGGCACTCTTTATGTATCTGTATTGTTCGAGATATCGCACAGTGGAGGATTTCATACTTTTCATTCGGTTCTTTCCTTTTCTGTCTCTATGATTTTTGGCCGACTCTCTCTCTATGGGAGACCCTACTGTTTGCGTTTCTTTTCACAATAAGTCTCATTCATATCATCTACTTCTTTGTTCACTCTTTAGATACAAATCTATTCTCTCTCTCCCGCTCGCATAGTTGCTCCTGTACTGAAGTGAATACAACGGCAGTCACCTATTCGCCCTAAAACTTGACACTTTTGACCTCTAAACGTGAAAACGAGTTCTACCGAAATTGCAGATTTAAAAACTCTTGACAATCTGAGCGAAGTTGAAGAAAAGAAAAACCCCCCGCTGCTTGTGCGTTTAGCAAATGTAGTCATTGACTGTACAAAAAATTCCCAGGAACCCAGCTATCATGCCCAGAAGTTTAAGGATAAAAGAGCACTTTAGATAGCGATCATGGAGGGGGGGAATTGCAATAAAAACCTCGTTTGTTTACCCCCCATCTTCTCTCATTCCATGCACTGAAAAAAAAGAAAAAAAAGCCTAGATTCCGCATCTCCAATTATAAACCCCACATAAAATCTCTGAGCCCAGTAGTCATGCTCGAATTCCGCCAGCCAAGAATAGAATCACATTTACACAACAAAGCACCATGTGTACTGCACTCGTATAGGACACTTGGTCTTTGGCAGAAGTGGGATCCCCATTTCTAGCAACCAGCAGATAAGGCATGGGAGGACCTGCACGAGATTTCTCATTAAATCAAGGTCATAACACGTCATAAAAAAGATATAATCCGTAGCTCCATAATCGTACAGCATTCTCTCACTCTCGCGATTGTCTGCGTCTTTCTCTGGGGGGGTTTACTGGGATACTTGCAGGGCCTCTCCCTGAATGATATTCAGAATGGAAATGTAACAACTGTCCTTAGTGGTATTTGTCATAAACATGCGGTTTTTAGGTTGTCGGGGCCGACGCATAACATCAAGAACCGTGGCTTTTCGGACCGTTTTCGCCTGGTCTACAATATCGGTTGTAAAGGGAGTATACGAAGTCATCAAGGAATGGCACCGGGGCGTTCGGATCAGTGAAGCAATGATTCCGGCGGGGTCGTTGTGCATATATCCAGGATATCTGAGTACAGTTGTGCTAGGCGTTGAATTTGCCAAGAAACTTTAAATTCACTTCGAATGACTAGTACCATAATTGGGTGAACAACCGTTCACAGGCTCTCACCCACCCACCCAATCTCCAGCACACGGCGAGCAACACGTTGAACGAAAACCCATGAGAACAAGAGTACCACGGAAGTAATCGTTTTTTGCAACTGCCGTCTAGCTAAAGGGGGGATGGATCATCTAGGTAGCTCCGGCTTACAAGACTAGCTGGTTGACCGAAAACACAATCAGTGCTTGGAGATCGGGAAGGGAAAAAAATACATGCTTCCCCGGCTTTTACAAAAAAATCGGGAGACATACTCGATTCCCCGGTAAGTTTGAATAGGCCCTGCAAGAGAATGTCACGCTTGATCGCAAGGGTCAACAGTCTTGGTGAAATATCAGTGATTCCGAGGAGTGCCCAGCCCTTGAGCATCCAGGTCTCAGCCAGCTTAGATAGATAATCCAATCTTCCCTTGTGACAATCCACAATAACCTTGCTTTCAAGACAGTTCGGGGGGCGGCGGTAGTTGCACCTGAAAGATAGAACCTCAATCTGAAGCAAGCCCTCATGATCATGCCACAAAATTTGCAATCCTTCTTCGCACGTTCCTAGTGTCCTTGGATCATAGTAAGTAGGATCTTGTACTTTGCCAAATCGATCGATTCATGCAAGATACTAGTTCAATTAGGAATAGTCTAGAGATCTAGGTTTTGACCCTCACCAAACGACCCGAAAAACCGCATTTCCTCTACCTAAGGAAAGCACTGTATATAGAGTTGATCTACTGTGGTGGGAGGAAGCCGGAGGGGTGAGGAAGAGAAGAAAAGAGCATAAACAATGAGATATAAACAGGAATTTACGGCATAAGGAAAATTGGGCATGATCGAGTGTACAAGTTATGAACTAAACCTTCTCACAACAATACAACCAGCTAGCCCCCCCCCCCGGCCCCACCCCACCCGTCTTTGTCCTACTTTGTGTTGAAAGTCACCGGTGATCACTGCGCTTTCATGCATCATTCCTTTGTACCTTTTCCTATACAGTTAAACACTCGTTATTAGTTTCCTTTGTCATTTATTATCAAGCACAAAAGGGGAATCACTATACCTGGTTGTATAGTAGAGCGGAGGATGCGCACCCATGGCCGAAGACGATCGGAAAGCAAAGCGAGCAGGATAAAAGAAGAACGAAAACGAGGGACCGGAATTCCACTGATGCGGTGCCATCACCGGAGGGACTTCTGGCCGTCTCGGGAGGTTGTCAGAACCTTCTCCGTATCCTGGTGACAGGAATTGACTGCACAGGAAAGCTTCTGTATTTCCATATAAACTCAGTACTTCTCCGTAGATAGAAAAATAAGCAAGACACGATTCCCCGCATTGACAAAGTTCCATTCGCCTTGACTTCTCATCTTTCTTCCCTTCTTTTTAAGTTTCTCCTCCACGATCGACAGCCCATAACAACACTTTGTGGGGAGAAACTCTTAAATCATCACTCGGCTCTGTTGAGACATTTTCCGCTAACAAATGGTGATGTCGAAGGACAACTTCGATGAGTGACATGCTCTGAGAGGGAAAGAATGGCGGTGGTTTCGAAAAGGGGGTTGGGGGGAGGGTCAAATTGTGCTGTCGGTTGACACTTCGTGAGATTGTAGCTGGGCTATCACATTCTTATGACCAAACAAAGTTGCCATCCTGAGTGGCGTTAGGCCGTCATTATCTGGCTTGTCCGGGTTAACCTCTTCCCGCTCGAGTAATATTTTCACCACCCCCTCATTCCCTGCCCCAGCGGCCCTAATCAGCGGTGTTTGGCCATAGTTATTCGGCTTGTTAGGGTTGACCTCTTGCCGCTCGAGTAGTACCCCAACCACCCCCTCACGCCCATGTACAGCGGCATAAGAAAGCGGTGTTCTGCCGTCATTATCTGACTTGTCCGGGTTAACCTCTTCCCGTTCGAGTAATATTTTCACCACCCCCTCGTGTCCCTTCTCCGCAGCCAACGAAAGTGCAGTACACCCCGACCAATCACCTTCGTTGAGATCATAACATCCCATCTCTATCAAAGCAGCTACAACCTCGAAAATTCCAAAGAATGATGCACAGTGCATTCCGCTCCACCGGGGACACGCAATTAAACCATCCAGGATATTCCAGACTTTGTGCACCAGCACTTTCGCCGATATGTGGCCATCGTATTCCTTAAACAGCTGTAAGGCAAGTGACATGGTGCAGTCCGAGAGGTCCTTTTTAGCATGAACTCCCCAGTAGAGAGAACAATATTCTACCATGGGCTTGTCATGGACGAGGCCACGGAGATCCGCTGTGGGATAGTCTGAAAGAGCTTTGACTTGTTGAGAATTCAGGTATGTCAAGCATACCTCTGCTATTGTGGAGTGAGGGCTATAGAATATATGTGGATGAGACGAAAGATATTCTCGTAGAGTAAAATGGATCAGTCGCACAGTTGATCCCTCTTTATCCACAGTAATAAGCCCTTGGCAGCAACTGACCAATGTCGGTATCGAAGGGATGTTGCCTGAATCGAAATCTGTGGACCCTGACTCTATTGCTAGGGCGTGGCAGAGCTGATCCGGGCTCAATGGCCGCTCGGCATGGCAGATCCACATCAACGCTCCCATTCCGAGCTTAGATTTATCCCCACGCTGCGCCTTTATCCGCTCAATCGTTGCGCCGTAGACATCCTCCAATCCCAATCCATCGATCATTTTGTTTAGTCTTTCTCGTCTTCGATACAGCGTCGACTCTTGCATAATTGCATCGATATTTAAGGAAGCGAGAAGAAACCTAAATATATATATTAGCCAATAATTCGGCATTACATTCTGGGAGCCATGACCACCACTCACATTTCAGATATACTTTCGGGAATCTTCTCCAAAATCTCTGCCTTTAAACACGGGTCCATAGCATCCGGTGTCTCGTCCTCTCTCAGTCTGATACGAAGGAATCCGATGATATCGTCTCTGGTAGGACCGACAGATACACTAGTCAGTCGCGTACCGAGGCGTATTTCAATCTCGGGGCGAATATGGGGCCTTCCGGTCACAAATAGTCGCGCCCTCGGGGACCTCTGAAGGATTTCTTCCATCGAATCAAAAAGCCGGAATCGTTGCATAGCCGTGCATTCATCGAGAGCATCTATGACCATATATGTGGGCTGTGAGGACGTGGTGAGTTGAAGCATCTTCACAATATCGCCAAGCTGGGGCCTGCGCCCACTAACGGCCTCACGCAGCTCTCGCAAGGCCCGCCATATATCCTCTGGAATCCTTCCCGTTCCGCTGACAATTTGTTTCAGCAAGGACCCTAGCATACTGGTCGCAGTCTGCTCCTTTCGCGCGGCGAAGTCGAAGTAAAAGCAAGTAAGGGCGGAGTTTTGACCTCTAATTCTATCGCACAGGCTGTCCACTACCAGAGAACTGTGGCGGTGGCTTGTTAGCACTGGTTCACTTCCATCTCCCTGGAATGATACTTGATACCTAATAAATGTCTTCCCGACCCCGGGATTTCCGTAGCAAAACAGAACTGCCTTATCACCTCCACCCTCCCCGCCGAATGTGCACCATCTCTTGAATTCCTCAGTCTCCATGAGCCATTCTCCAACCTTCTTCACACGACGGCCTTGAATGTCGCAGTGTCGTAAACCGGGATCGAGGGGAGAGAGCCAAGCCAGTAGTTGAGCCCGGTCGTCGGCGACAGTATAGTTGTTCCACACATTACTTGTAGTAGTAGTGGTATTATAAGAGTTCGTAGTGTTTTGGCAGTTTATGCTATTATTGAAGGTATTTCTAGACATCTTCGACACTATAGTGCTTTCTTTGTTGGAGCGCGGGTGAGTTGTTTAGTGTGGGTTGATGATATTCCGAAGAGCTGAGGGAAAGAGGGGTAGAATTAAAGATCAGCGGGTTCCGTTGAAACAACCTGTGTGCTTCGGCTGCTGCCAAGCAAATTCCCCTTATTCCCTGCAAAACCTGTGAAAACCTATATCCCTTTTGCGGCTGCATGGCACTGCGGGATAAGTTAAGCCGTTATGTGCGCGAGTTTCTAAATCGTAGACTATTACCCATTTCCCGCATAGGTACTCGAGCACTCGGATGTAAGCGTATTCGGAGAGCGGCAACACAAACACATTCCCCGTGCGTATTAATTGCGCAAACTTTTACGGAGGTACAGCTCCTGAATTTTATATGTTCCACAGGGTGTAAGAGCAGCGAACTTCACCTGTGGAACATACAAAACCTAGGCGCGGTTCCTCCGTAGCTAGCACAAACCGGTCGAATCAAGTGCAAAGGTAGCAAATGTGCTTGTGTCACCGGGCCCGACTTATTACCGTATCCAAAAATTCTCACTCACTATCACTCTAAATTCATATCCTGCTTAGGCTACGTACTACTTCCGCGCCTCTAAATGGAGGTGGACGCGACTTTCGCCCAACCCCATAGTACTCGCCAAAAAGTACAGAAGTCTATTCCCGTCCTTCACCAACCGGTACTCGGATATTAAACTCGGGCGACATCGGTTGCTATGAGCTTCGATATAATCAAAGCGTAGTTCTGAACATTCCTCCCGCGCTTAGGAAAAGGTCGGGGAGAGACTTCTTTTAATTTTTTTAATTTTTTATAGCGAGTGCAGTACTGTTGAGGATAAATTTTATCTAGAATATTTTTAGCTGGCGCGGGATCATTGGGCATAATATAAATCACGGTTGATGGTAGCTCTTTGCTTGGGAGAGAAAATAGGCGGTGATTGTCGTTGGTCTGAGGCGAATCGGTCATGTTCATGACAGGGGGGTCAGTTGCTAAGGCTAGGAGGACAAGGGTAACTTAGATGAGGATCTATGTAGAAAATGATCTTTCACTTCTCCCTCATTTCATTCCATAGCTAAACACCGCCACAAAGGTCGACCAACAAAGGAAATTTGGACGCGTATAGAAAGAGGGGCACCACCTGTATATAGATACTTGGACAACCAGCATAGGCTGGGCTTTCTTTTCAGTTTGATTTTTTTGTTTTCGCCCAGTTCGTATTGGGTGAAGGTTCGCGAATTATCTTAGGTGACTTAAATCAATTATGAATTGTGTTACTTGTTTTTACAGTGTGTTTTTATCTAGGATGGTTGGTGATTTGTAGTTTCTTCCATCTCAGAGAGTAGATACACCGTTGTGCGGGTTCTTATTTTTCAGTATTATACCGTGTTTGATCGGCTAATTCGCTATCTCGCTTGTCGCTAATCTCGGGGTTGCGAGACCCATTTTGTTAAGAAGGAATACTGTAAAAACTTGAATATTTGGCCCTCGCGGTAGTATGTTGACATAGGGTTGGGCGGAAGGAAAGTCGCTATTTTAAAAGGAAATGGGTGTCTCAACACTGAAAACTAGGGTTCACTTCTCTCCCTCAATATTGGCTCTTAGTATGACTGCGGTGATTCGGGTGGCCAGGTAGACAGAAGAAAGATTTAAACAAATATATGACCCTTGGGGAGAGATGCCTTAAGTCAACACAGTAGCTCAAAGACCAATTATTGCATTCTTTACGGCAGTCCTTTCCCCACACGATATGCGATGAGCCATCGGGCCGCGTTGGAGCTCACTAACATTTCAATTCTATCACCTCACGAAGCTGAACATATCACAGGTCGATGTCACAATCTACTGTGATACTCGGCGATCGCGAATCGTCTATAGAAATAAGGTACAATGAGCAGCGATTAAGGGATCCCACCCCAGACAATGAACCGTTGTTTAGATGCCGAGTTCCAGCAAGAACTGGAATACTTATCAGATTTGCTGTGTAAATTCACTTGTTCCAAATATTCCTGCAAACCGTGATACCAGACCGTGTAAGTTCAGTTTTTACAAGTTAACAGAATTACAAAAGTCCGCTAATGGGATCCAAGAGAGCCAAATGTCTCATGACATATCATGTCAGGAAAGCACTAATTCTTCTTAAGAACTGTGGATTCTGAATCTCGAGATTAGCGGCCAACGGAGCTGGCGAATTCACCGAGTAAATATCCGTAATTGAACCTGCCCTAAGACGTTGGAGTTGCCTTTGCTGGTAATGTCTGGCTATCGTTCTTTTCTTTTCTTTTGTAATCCCGGCCTGAGGGGGTGAGTTTTTGCTGGAAGCTGGCTCGCTTATCCCAGGGAGAGGAACTACGGATGTCTTAGCGCGAGGTTCAACTATTCCAGTTCTTGTGGTACTTTTACTTTGAAAGGACAAAATTCGGAAATTGGAAAGGCCGGCTAATGGGGTGATCTAGGCATGACGTGATCGCCGAGAACGCTTCAGCCATGCAAGTTCCAAGGGAAGAATCCCCAAACCATAACTGGTAGAAGCCGACACCGCCGAACCAATTCCGGCAGAAACCATAATCGTCCAGGATTGTGAAATATCATGGGCTCCCAAATTCCTCGCTTTCTTACGCCGTATTACAGAAGTTCACCAACTGCTTACACTACCACTACGACTGGAAGCAAAACTCATAATTCCTATCAGAATCCTGCTGTTCCAGGAAAACATCATGATCATTAATTGGGCGCAAGATATTGAAAATTCACAAAGGTTTGATATCTCCGACATTAATAAAACTAAGATCGTAGAAGGCTGAAAATGATTTCCTTTGATGATAGTTGCAAGATTGGAGAAGTATAGTAGCAGATAGAAGATCTTATGTTCGGTCAGAAGTTAAAAAAGGCAGGAGTGTCTGGAATAGTTTAAGAATCGACACTAGGGATGGCCGGAGGGAGGAATAAGCTTTTATGGGAAATGCACCGGATTAGGATCGTACTATGATGGTTACGAAATACAAGATGGTGTCAGGACTGTAACGGATCGCAGAGCATGAGGGAAATGATGTAAGAGGATGAAACCTCATTAAGGAAATCACAAGCCTTGTGTTTCGTGAAAGTTCGAAGAGGTTGTGTGGAAGAAGTCATTGTATTTAGAGTGTGGGAACCGTTGGCGACAGTGATGAAAGGTTTTTCCTGTAAAGTCAAGATTGTGTATATATAGGACACCTCCGACGACATAGAAAGAATAAGGACCCAAGTCAGTCTCTACCATCACAGTGTATTTTGTTGTTAATCAGCGGTGCTCCCCCGGACCCAATACCTCTACCCCCACGGATTAGAACATGCGAGAAGTGTATCGGAGGATCCACCGGAGTCAGCTGCTCGGTGAAGGATGCGAAGTGAGGGGTAAAAGGTTCAGGAAAGCGGGGATGAAAAGATGGGAAAGAGGGGTAAAGCAATGGCGTGAGAAAGGACAGAAATGGTGTGATTATGTTCAGAGACTCCCGGAAGAGTTGGTATTGATTCATGTATTTAAAGAGTCCCCTCCGGCCACAATCTTGAGTAGAGTAGGTCACAAAAATACAAGCCCGTCTTTTATATCCTCTTTGCCCTGTCATTTGCTTCTTTGTTCTTCATCAGTCAAGCCCGTCCTCCACCTTTCGAGCTCTCATAATATTATATTTTTGAGACAAGTTAATGGCCCACACCTTGTGAATTTGATATTTATATTGCAACATCTTGTTTGTCAGAACCTCCTGCTGCTGGGTTTGCACCATGGCGCCATGGAGGGAAACGTAAACAAGCCCCTGGATATCTTGATATCCAACTTGAAATGCTTTGCCAATATTTCTCTTATTCTCAATTACATTGCTAAACCTTGGAACCTTATTCTAGAGTTTGGAAGGGGGACTTAAATTAGGCGAGCTGTTTATATGTTCAGTGAAATTTAATTGGGTCAAAGTTCATTATGCAGCTGCACAGGCAATGTGTAGGAAACTTGGGTGAAGGGGAAAACATCAGAACACTTGACACATTGGGTGGAGCAAGAACCGTTTTGAGAGTGATTGAGAGGACACAGAAGGCAATCCGGAAGGCTTTGATAGACTTACCTCAACCTCCAGTCCATTAAGGCGATAGATATACCAGACGTATTGGTCTCATACTCACTGTCTACAAATTATTTTTCCTTTTCACCAAGGGCATCATATTAATAAGAATATTTCCCCCGGAAGTTTAACCTTGTAGGAAACGTGTTACATTTGCCACAGGATTAGAAAAAAGGCTCTGTTATCACCCTACAAGCATTTGGCCAAATCATTCTAAGGGAATCTAAGCTGCGTATCTTACCATGCCTAGTATCCGCCAAATCGGAATGTGTCCAGAAAAGGCGCAGTTTGTCTGTAGACACGTCCTCGCATAGAAAGAATGCAAGACCCAAAATCTACTAAGAAATAAAGGGCTAGGGTTCTGACCCTTCTCTGGAATACTTAGTGCATTTGAAGAGGCTAAGATGGTATTGTGATGTTGTTTGGCTTTCACCCTGATTTGACTGGGGTACAGCGAGGGTTATAGTTTCTCATTATAGGGATCAGATTTCTTGGAAGTTTCCTGGGTGGAATACTCTCAGGTTATAGAATCATGAGGGGGGGAGATGGGAATCGTGAGTGGGATGAAGAGTTAGTCTGTCAAGACTATGTGCTAGGCCTACCTCACCTGCCCAATATACTAGTGCCCAAGATCGGTAGCTCACGAAATCCGCTGACCATACTGTTACATTTCGCTAAACCTATCATTCACAATCGCTGGGCTTGTATCCGGAATAAGGTCTTGAGATGGTAGTTCCCAACACCCCAGAGAATCTTTAAAATATTTCCCCAGTGCACAGCCCTTCGTCTATCTAAAAAATGCCCCTAATAAACAGTTGATCTAAAATGCAGGAAGGGAGGAAAAAGAGGGGAAACAGGAAGAAATAAAGGATAAACAAGAATATACAGCAAGGGGATATTGGATAACATGATGAGTGCAAGATATAAACCGGACCTTCCCACGATAACACAACCACCTTAACCTACCCGCCAGACTCTACCGTATTTGGTGGGTACAAACTCAGGAATCTTCACTCAACCAGGTTAGACACGGAGCTTCAGGAAGCAGTTATAACGTATATGTGTGGCGACGTGTTCTGTGAGGGGAGGAATGGCGGTTCCCCCCATGCTGTGGAGGGGTCTCCTAAGGGTCAAACCGTGCCGTGGGTTCCGCTTTGTGAAATTCTAGCAGGGCTCTCATCCTCTCATGGCCACACATAGTGGCGATCATAAGTGGTGTTTGGCCGTCTTTATCTGCTCTGTCAGGGTTGACCTCTTCTCTCTCGAGTAGTAATTTCACTACACCCTCACACCCATACCAAGTGGCAAAAGCGAGCGGTGATCTACCGCCATTATCTAGCTTGTCTAAGTTGACCTCTTCTCACTTGAGTAGCATTTTCACCACTCTCTCATACCCACTCATGGCGGCATACGTGAGCGGTGTTTGGCCGTCATTACCAGGCTTGTCGGGATTGACGTCTTCCCGTTCGAGAAGTATTTGCACCACCCCCTCACGTCCATGCCAAGTAGCATAAGAGAGCGGTGTTCTGCCGTTATAATCAGGTTTGTCCGGGCTGACCTCTTCCCGCTTGAGGAGTATTTGCACAATCTCCTTAAGTCTTTGCCAGGCGGCATGACAAAGTGGTGTTCTGCCATCATTATCTACCTTGTCTTGGTCGACCTCTTCCCGCCCGAGTAGTATTTTGACCACTCCCTCATGGCCATACTCAGTGGCATACGAGAGTAGTGGTCTCCCGAGATTTCCCGGCTTGTCCGGGCTGACATATCCCCGTCCGAGGAGTATATTCGTCACCCCTTCATGTCCTCTCTCTGCGGCATAAGAGAGAGGTGTTCTACCCACATTATCTGGCTTGTCTGGGTTGACCCTTCCCGCCCGAGTAGCATTTTCACCACCACCTCGTGCCCATACTTTGCGGCCTGCGAGAGCGGCGTTCTGCCGAGATTGTCTGGCCTGTCAGGGTTGACCTGTCGCAGGCTGAGTAGTATTTTCACAACCCCCTCACGCCCATTCAAAGCGGCATACCAGAGCGGTGTTCCGTCTTCATCGCATGTCTTGTCGGGGTTGACCTCTTCCTGCCCGAGAAGCATTTTCACTACGCCCTCATGCATCTCGCTAGCCAATGATAGTGCAGTACACCCCAAATAATCCCCTTCGTTGAGGTCATGACGTCTCATCTGCATCAAAGCTGTTACAACTTCAGCGATTCTAAAGTACGATGCGCAGTGTAGTCCGCTCCAGGGTGAACCCGTATAGAGGGACTGAGGATAAGACCAGACTTGCTCCACAAGCGAGGGTGCTGATATGTGGCCATCATATTCGCTGAGTAGCTGTAGGTCAAGTGACATGGCGCAGTTTGAGAGGTGATTTTTAGCATGAACTCCCCAGTACAGAGAACAATAAGCCAGAAAACGATTGTCATCCATGAGTGTATAGAGATTGTCCAAGGAATCTGCTGAAAGCACTTTGACTTGTGGGCAATTCAGATATGTTAAACATATCTCTGCCATCCCTGAGTGAGACCCTGTGAAAATATCAGGATGTGCGGAAAGATACTCTCGCAGAGTAAAATGTACTAGCTGCACTGTAGATGCCTCCTTATCTACTGTAATAAGTCCTTGACAGCAATTCATCAACGTCATTATTGAAGGCATATTGAGAACATTGAAGTAAGTAGAGCCTAGCTCGATTGATAGGGCGTGGCAGAGCTCATCCGGCGTCAACGGCCGTTCCGCATAGGAGATCCACATCAATGCCCCCATTCCGAGTCTCGATTTATCCCCACCCTGGGCCTTTATTCGTTCTATCGTTGCACCGTAGACATCCTCTAACCCTAATCCATCTATAATTTTGTCGAGCCTTTCTCGCCTTTGATACAGCGTCGATTCTTGCAAGATTGCTTCTATATTTAAGGAAGCGAGTAGAAACTTAAATATATATTAGCCAATAGTGTGAGTTTTGGTTTTCAACGCCCTGGCAGCTACCCACATCTCCGATATATTTCCGGGAATCTTCTCCAAAATGTCTGCCTTCAAACTCGCATCCATGGCATCGGGTGTTTCGTCCTCGCTCAGCCTAAAACGAAGGAACCAGGTAATATCGTTTCTGGTAGGACCAACAAATACACTCGCCACTCGCCCAGCTAGGCGTGTTTCAATCTCGGTGCGTATATAGGGTCTTCCAGTCACGAATATTCGGGCGCCGGGTGACCTCTCAAGGATTTCATTTAGCGAATCAAAAAGTCCAAATCGCTGCACAGGTGTACATTCGTCAAGAGCGTCAATAACCATATATGTGCGTCGTGAGGAAGTGATTAACCGCAGCATCTTCGTAATATCAGAAAGCTGAGTTCTGCGCCCACTAACGGCCTCTCTCTGCTCTCGCAATGCTCGCCATATATCCTCCGGAATCCTTCCTGTTCCGCTGACCATCTGCTTCAGCAAGTGCTATTGTTGCGGTTTCATTGACACTGGTGGATACTTATGGTGCGTGGACAAAATTACACCGCAGGACAAAATTCTCCAAAGTAGGCTATGATCAATAGAGATTGTATTGGGGTCTTATTGTTTCTATGTTCGTCGGAGGTGTCCTAACGTCGCCGACCGGGAAGTGGCACAACACCGGGAAGTGAGACAGTTTCAGATTGCGCAATTACTGGTAATGTCAAGCAAGGGGCATTACCACCCCCAGTGCTTCAATTGTCAAGCTAGTATAAGAAAAGAGATACGAGGAGAACACCAGAGATAGAATAGAGACAAATATGTAAAGTAGGAAAGGTAGACAACTAGGGAAGAAAAAAAAAAGTTAGCTAAAGTGTGCAAAAGGGGGGGGGGAGTATAGGTTCATACAAGACAGAAAAAAGTTGTGATTCAATGGTAGACATGCGAGTACGTAGGCTAATTCACAAGGGAGGTGGAGTTAGGAATTGGCTGGTGTAACAGGTTTACTCCTGTCTAACGAAAAGGTACAATAGAGGGCTAGCGGTTGACTGGCAAGCGCTAGGTCTAAGGAAGGCTTCAAGAGACCCGGAGATAGACAGATAATAGTAAAAGGGCAAGTGGAACTGTGAGATCGCGGTTCCATCAAGTATATTCCTAAATCAAGAGTCTACTGAAGTCTGCCATTCTCCTGCTAGCCAGGAGATGAGTTTAAATACAAGAGTGCTCCCAGAGTGATAGGAATCAGATATCCTGCAACAACGATCATTACCGGGCAGCGCACCTTGCCCTGCATGTCCTGTGATCCCACATGAAACCTAAGAGTCATAAGACTGCCTCAATGCTATTGTCAGCTTACATGACTGTTCCTTTACTTGGTATTCTAAATAAAACAATCAACATGCGAAAGGAAACTTAACACAAGCTACCGGGCCTTAATAAAGCTCCGGGACTGTAAAACGATCAAACTAAGCAACTAATCAAACTAAACATAGGAAATCCTGCACTCCGCTCCTGTATACAGTTACCGGAAAACGTATACATGTTATAGCTGGATTGAAACAGTGACGGAGGGGAAGAGGTTAATGGAGGGGGGCCTAAAACAATCACAGAGGACTACTCCAAATCTGAGATATCTTCAGGTAAACTTTCCTCAATCCAATATTCCTCAGAGTCTATGACTAAAATATGAGGAGTCTGTGAAAGGGTTATGATATTAGTCCGCCGATGTTGGGGTCTGTGTATGTTCAGTGTAGAAACAGCAGGAGGCAGGATCCTGGGTTTTCTTGTAGCCATAGGTCCTTATTGGCAAATACAAATTTGAGTATTATCCCCCCTTTTGGGCTTCCGTGGTCGGCTCTTGATTGGATCTTTTCGCAAGGCGAGCATCTCAAAGTTCCATTAGTGTCCTCCCATCAAGTACACCAGCTTCACTAAGCTTTCTGCGATCTCTAGCATTGTAGAGTTTATCACTATTTTTTAACTTCAAACTCAGTTCCTGCAAATGTTCCTTTGATGCCATTTCTTCTTCAAGGTGGTGCCCAAGAGAGCTTATAATACCCTTCACATGATCAACAATAGAATCTGAATTGTCACAGGTAATATTGGCTAGAAAGCTGCTTGCAGCTAGAACTTGGTGACGTGTCTTGTAACATACTCCTAAGTATCTCGAGAATCCCAAGGGGAACTCTGGAGATACTAATAGGATAGGAAGGAAAGTCATGGTGGAATGTCTTCAAGAGATATTAGAAAGATGAGGGACTAATAGAGTGACTGTTCAACTTGTAGTTGGAACATGTATACATGTTCCGGTAACTGTATACAGGAGCGGAGTGCAGGATTTCCTATGTTTAGTTTGATTACTTTGCTTACTTTGATTAGTTTGATTGTTTTACAGCCCCGGAGCTATATTAAGGCCCGGTAGCTTGTGTTAAGTTAAGCTTTGCATGTTTGTTGTTTTATTTAGGAACACAAGTGAAGGAACAGTCATGTAAGCTGACGATAGCATTGAGGCAGTGTTGAAACTCTCAGGTTTCATGTGGGATCACAGGACAGGCAGGGCAAGGTGCACTGCCCGGTAATGATCGTGGTTGCAAGATATCTGATTACTATCGCTCTGGGAGGACTCTTGTATTTAAACTCATCTCCTGGCTAGCAGGAGAACGGCAGACTTCAGCAGACTCTCCATTTATGAATATGCTTGATTGAACGGCGATCTCAGAGTTCCACTTGCCCTTTAACTATTATCTCACTATCTCTGGGTCTCTTGAAGCCTCCCTTAGACCTAGCGCTTGCCGGTCAACCGCTAGTCCTCTATTATACCTTTTCATTAGACAGGAGTAAACCTGTTACAGTAGTATATTAAAGAAGAGTGTTCCTGTGAGACTTGAGAGACTGAATCCTTAGGGGATAGCAGGCTCTTTTAAATACAAATCTTTTAAATACAAATAAAACATAACCAAATATCCTGTGCCTAAAGCAAAGACTTACTATGCTACGATAGTATCGAAGGAAACAACTAAGTCCTAGTACATAAGTATACAGGTGACAGGATGTAACTAACAAAACAAGTAATGGAATCAATCAATAAGGGATCGCTACTAATATACTAATCCAGTAGTATTAGTAGGAAAGCATAAAGTTGCCTAAAGGGTACAAGGATAGCAAAGGGTGCTATAAGCGAACGCGAACTTAAGAGTAAATAAGCAAATAGGAAACTATAACAAATAAGCAGAGTACAAGGTAAAAATAGCAGCGCTACTAATGTAGAACCTAAATAGGAAACATCCAACATCAGGTAGGTACAGTAGCGAGAACAATAGGCAGATTCTGTTACATATCTTCTGACTTCCACTATACTCTTAATAATTTAGACAGTGTCCTGCCACATCTCCATCAGCAAAAGATTACCCTGCGTCAGATACGGCGCCGTTGCGTCCTAACGCACGCGACCTTGAATCTGCGTCCCCTGCGTCCTGTGGGTCCTAAGTTGCGTCCCCTGCGTCATGTGGGTCCTAAGTTGCGTCCCCTGCGTCGTGTGGGTCCTGAGTTGTGTCCTCAGCGTCCCCTGGGTCCTGTGTGTCCTGACCTGCCTGGCAACGCCCGCTCAAATTCCATGCGTCCTGAGTTTCCTTGCAACGCCGGCTCACATCCCATGCCACCTGGGCCGCACTGCGAGCTTCTTTGTTTCAGGATGGGAGGTTGGCTCATAGCAGCGTCCTGAATACCTCCAGGCGCCTGCCCGTTCAAGTTACTTTGATCTGCCAATGGATGCAGCCTATTATCGCGCCTTCGTTGCATTGGCTGGCATCAGGAGTAGTAGCACCTTTTTTTTTAAATCATGTCTTCAGTGCGCGGGTCATATACTACTGATCATCCGACCTTGTAGTTTATGGATCTGGTAATTCTACTCTATAGCTTGTTTATTCATCGGTAGATTTTATACTACTTGACTAGGACTAGGTTCCTCCCTCAATCAATCCCCGACGCAAAATAACATCGCAGATGCCTTCTGATATCCGGATTCCTTAATATACCTTGTTAAACGTTCTCAAATCGATACGGCTATTGACAAGCCTGCGCCGATCCCCCTCTGGGATAAGGTGCGCCAGGCCGAGAATTGTCCCTATGTCAACTACAGTAAACTCCCAAGCATCATCCTTCATTTGGAGGGTAACAAGGCTATGTACATCTGATATCCGCCCTGAGTTCACTGCGCTCACGAACTGAACACCAGCGAGGCGGCGCCCTCGATCCTCGCATCTGTAGTCACTGATTTTCAAGAGTGCAATGACCTTGGCTGGAAGACGGCCCAGGAGCGCACCATACATGTCTTCCGTTCCGGCCCGTACCCAAACCCAATGATTGCGACTCGCGTGATTCCTGAAGTTGAGAGCCCCCGTGCATCGCGCATGGTGGATGTCGTATATTTCCCTTTCTTGCAACGCAAGAACTGGAATTTCTAGTTCTGTCAGTAGCGCCACTGGAAGTGATTCGAGAATCTCAGGGTACTCCAGAAGACGGCGCTCTGGCGGCAGATTATGCCGGCTGGGTCAGATCAATCTATGACATATAATTTGAATGGAAACCCCTAAAAACTGACTAAATTCGGCCATGTTGGAAACATCGTCCCGGTGTCCCATCAGCATCCTCCTACGAATGTCAGGCGCTGTTGTGGTGCTAGTTGTATCCAACTGTTCCACCACGTCGGGAGAGAGATCTGCACCGCAACGTCGCAGAGATTCCTGATTCAATAGTCTCATTCAGATGCCATGCTCTCAACTATAGCTCTGCACAATTTGCCGTGAGGCAATGTTTTTATTCGATTGCCGCCATCCAGCCTTGATTTGGGTCTTATGCGCTAGCTCGCCAAACTCGGTTGAATACATCGGAATATTGCCCAACTGGCGTATATGATCACAAAAGTGACTGAGCAAATGCATCTTGATGAAGTTGAAATGCGATTCACAAAAGATCAAGTCCATACGTTGCACGGTTTCTTCTTCCCTTTCTGTGTCGCGCATCCAGCGCCGTTGCGCTCCCTTGTCTTAGGCCAATCGTGTCGCAGCTCCCTTGGTTGCTTAACCATTGTCTCGCGTATGCGTTTAGTTACTCGAAACTCTAAAAAGATATCCTTCATCTTGTGAAATGTGTCCAGATAGTCTTCCATATAGGTGATTGTTTCCGGTGTGTGACTTTGGTATTGCGCCATCATATTGAAATTGACGAGAGCCCTGACGTATCCGAGAGCACGCTTGAACAGTATGAGTTGGGCACTTTCAGGCTGACGCAGTGCCACAGCCAGAACGCCAAGAACACACCACCCAAGGTTCCGCATCTCTTTCCCTTGCCACTGCGTAACCTCGCAGTAGGCTTTTTTGAGTACAAGGAATCCTGGGTAAGGCAGTAAGGCCTTCGAAACTTCGTCAAATGCCTCACGTCGTCCGTGCTTTTTCAGAAAGCCCTGAATCCAGTCCTTCATGTGCTTGAATAACCCAAGATAAACTGTAGGGAGCATGTCTGGTTTGTGTAAATCTGACGGCGAAACCCGGTTGAGCCCGAAAAAACATTTTGTCCTAATCTAATACCAAGACGCTCAGGCGTCATGTCGGTGTGGTCTGTTTCTCCATTCCAATTTTCATAGTCATAATGGTGATATATTGCGTAATCTCTAACTGGATAGACTTTCATGTTGGTGCCTAATTCGACCGCAGGCACCTCGCATCTAGGACAGACGTTGGATTTTATTCCATGCAGCGCAACATTTTCCATGTGGTCCGCAATCCACGCGGTCAAGATTGGGAATCACCTCCGAACCTTCCCATTGGCGCGGTCAATTGGTACGCCGTCATGCGCCGGATCTTGTAGAGGCGCAAAGATGAGTTCGAATTCGTCCCGTAGCATGTCAGCGTTGATTTGTCTCTTGTGTTGATCTGCTTTGGAGAACTTTGATAGTTTTGGGGGAATGGGCAATAATGCAAGAAGCAGAACTGCCATGGATGTCGGGCTGTTGCGCCGGCCGGACGGAGGATTTCCGAGCGTGATATAGACAGGCCATGCTTTCTTGTCGCCGGAGAAGTTTGTGAGATGTGTCTGATCAGACATCCCTATGAGTGGAACAAGTGTCGCACCTGGCGGAAGTGTCTCCTGGTTTCAGTAAGCGATTGTTTACTTAAAAAAAGGTTAAGAGGCTGTACTTGAAGATCCCACCACCAGTCCGCCGTGTGCATTTCTGCGTATATCCAGTGTCCATTGATGTCGTATTCGCTGCATGGCGCGTAGACGAAGTTATCTCTGTAGGCGATCTGGCGCAGGAGATAACTGACGCAATCTAGAACGTTGCGATAGAAGAATGGCAATGTTCCCTTGCCATCATCAACCTGTCCTTGGTTCCATTGAAGATATGCACTTTGAGGATCCAATGCCTGGAGGAGGTTCTTAAGCGTATGCATGGAATGTAACGACCCTACGATAGGTAGCTACAATCACTATCACCTTTGCCCAAATGGTATACCAAGTAGTAACCAGGGGTGGTATGGTCTCGTATACATATTATACAAATCCCTGGTAAACCTAGGATAAGGCCTAGGAAATAGTTGAGTAGCCATGAGGTACTCTAGTAGGCAGGGTAACCTTTCGGGAGAACGTTCGCATAAGGTCACGAGAATTATGGGAATGTTACACGGACCTCTGAGACGACTTTTGTGGTCGACTGGAGGACTTCCTGAGCGGTTAAAGGCATAAGAGGGCAAAGTTACCCTACCTTGGGAATTTGGTCATTATGCCCATGGGTCCCAGTTACCCTACTGAGGAAGCCAAGTTACCCTACCTTCACCGGCAAAGTGATCCTTGAACTTAGAGGTCGATTGCCTCACATTCTATGGGCTCTTAGATATTGTTGGGCGCAAACGCATCTGCGCGGGGAGGCCCCACGCCTGTATGAGGGTTGCCCGAACATGCTATTAAATTTGGGTGGCTTTTGTTAACACCCCCCTCTGGCCCCAGCGTTGGGACGGCGCGTCATAGGGAGACGGCTGTGTAGTTGCTCGTTTGCTAGTTATAAGACATCAGCCTAAAAACTGCCCTGCGCCCTGTTGCATCCTGTTCGCCCAGTCCCCCAGACGTTCCAGGCGCTTATAACGTAAACTCCAGTTCTGGGTGCTTCCGCCCGGGCTCGTTTCGTCCGGGTGCACCCTTTTCCTCCCTTATCCAGCGGACGTTTTCCTACACCCTCCCCATCCTTCCCGTCCGCCGGACGCCCGTTGCGTATTCTCCAGCATCCGCCGGACGTTCTCCTACTCCTCTTTTTTTCGCCCTCTACCCTCCACACTCTTGGCGTCCGCCGAACGTTATACCGTCCGCCGGATGTTATACCGACCGCCTGACATCTTTCCCTACCCTTTGAGCCATTGCCTGCCAGACCTCTTAGTATTCATCTACCCGACTCATTACTATGACTTTCTTGCCTATAACCGCCCGCCCGCCACGCGGCCTCTACACTAGTGGTATCACAATTTAGTCTCTTCTGAACTCTTGATATCGATCATTTATTTCGCGTTCATATGCATACATGATTACAGACTATTGATAAAACGGTTCCCTCTATCCTCTAGGTCTGGCGGGTTCTTCGGTGTGGCGTAGCGCGTCCGCAGGTTCTCTCGACAGCGCCATACTTGTATCAACTATTCCCCTCCTCTCGTCTGCGACACCGCCAGCCGATTCCAATCAACCCGGCCCCGGTCCCATCCCAAACTCCCGCCTCAATGCCTCCTCATCATTTGAATATCCGGCAGTCCTCTCGACCTGCTTTCCCCGCTCCCTCGCGATTCTAGCCTCCAATGTGCCTCTGATCCG
>Ga0307509_10001168_pt1 | contig 44922 bp, 47 predicted proteins | sample 10_EM_MG_FD_202245 | JGI IMG/M metagenome (GOLD analysis project Ga0307509, IMG submission 202245) | Populus trichocarpa ectomycorrhiza microbial communities from riparian zone in the Pacific Northwest, United States - 10_EM | ecosystem: Host-associated > Plants > Roots > Unclassified | place... | reverse complement strand
GCAGAAGCCATCAAGGGGGAGGAGAGGGGGGGTGGTGGATCCCACGATGATTTCCCTGGTGTTGAGATTTCAATCGCCGGAGGTGTAGGGGAGATGGTTCGTGCTCTAACTACTGTGACCGAGTCTCTTACTTATAGACTCTTCACGCCAACAACCCTAACCCTGGTGACTCATAACTCGAGTCACACGGGCTTATGACTCATAATGAGTCATACCCGAAATCCATCAGATGACTCCTATGAGTCACTGTGCAACATGCCGTAAACCAATCACAAAACATAAAACATATCAGGTGCGCAAAGCGCGTCACCTGTGTGAAACTCGTGACTCATAATGTGAGTCACGCGCAAAAGTCATTACATCATTATGACTCACAATCGTGAGTCATAGAAACATCAACCAATTATAACATAACGATGACACGCAAGTGCGAGTCATGTGAGAACTATGCGTCAACTCACTGCATAGCGTGAAACATAATTTATGACTCACAATCGTGAGTCATAGAAACATACCTTATGACTAATAACTATTAGTCATGTGAAATCTGCCTTGCTTAGTCACGATTTGTGACATCTGCCGACGGAAATACAGCCGGTCTGGTGCATATGAGAAGCACCTGCGAAATGCGCACGCAAATCTGAATATTGTCTTAGTGTCTACAATAAAATATGCATCCTCACCTACTACGAACAATAACCAAGGAAGCAACATATTGCCCCACGAGGGGCATCTCCGCCTGGATTCCGACTATGAATCGGATCCAGATCCCACCGGACATGGGTACGGCGCATTCGATGACATCAGTCACGAGTCTGATACAGAGATACTCAACCATACTGCGAGTCCATTACCCAGTAAACCGATGGTTTATGAAGGGGCCGGCAAATCTATACGAACTGTCAAGGGTTTTGAGCAAGAACAAAGCAATCTGTGTCAGCACCCCTGGTCCCCATTTAGTAGCGTGCACGGTTTCAAGCTAGCATCTTGGTTCATTGAGGGTAAAGTACCTAAGTCACGAAACAATGAATACTTCTCGAGTGGTCTCGGTAATACTTGTTCGGCCGGGTATAGTTCCATCCATACGCTTGAGAACCTCCTCTACGCATTGGATCCTCACAGGGCATATCTTCAATGGAACGAAGGACAGGTTGATGATGGCAAGCAAAGATTGCCATGCTTCTATTGTAATGTTCTAGATTGCGTCAGATATTTTCTGGGCCAGATCGCCTACAGAGATCACTTCATCTACGCGCCGCGCAGGGAATACGAGCCCAATGGACAACGGATATACGCAGAAATGCACACGGCGGACTGGTGGTGGGATCTTCAAGTACAGCCTCATAACCCTTTTTTAAGTAAACAATTGCTTACTGAAACCAGGAGACACTTCCGCCAGGTGCGACGCTTGTTCCGATCATAGGGATGTCTGATCAGACGCATCTCACAAACTTCTCTGGCGACAAGAAAGCATGCCCTGTCTATATCACGCTTGGAAATCCTCCGTCCAGCCAGCACAACAGCCCCACATCCAGGGCAGATTTGCTTCTTGCATTATTGCCCATTCCCCCAAGAGTATCAAAGTCCTCTAACGCAGATCAACACCAGAGACAAATCAACACTGACACCCTACGGGACGTATTCGAACTCATCTTTGCGCCTCTAGAAGATCGGGCCCATGATGGCGTACCAATTGACTGCGCCGATGGGAAGGTTTGGAGGTGCTTCCCAATCTTGGCCGTGTGGATAGCGGACCATATGGAAAACGATGCGCTGCATGGAATATAATCCAACATCTGTCCTAGATGCGAGGTGCCTGCGGTCGAATTAGGCACCAACGTGAAAGTCTATCCAGTTAGAGATTAAGCAATCTATCACCATTAGTACTATGAAAATTGGATCGGAGAAACCGACCACGCCGACATCACGCCTGAGAGTCTTGGTATTAGATTAGGTCAAAATGTTTTTTACGGGCTCAACCGGGTTTCGCCGTCAGATTTACACAAACCAGACATGCTCGATACAGTTTATCTTGGGTTATTCAAGCACATGATTGACTGGATCCAGCGCTTTCTGAACAAGCAAGGACAACTTGAGGCATTTGACGAAGTTTGGAAGGCATTACCGCCTTACCCAGGATTCCTTGTACACAAAAAAGCCTACCACGAGGTTACGCAGTGGCAAGGGAAAGAGATGCGGAACCTGGGGCGCTGTGTTCTAGGCGTTCTGGCTATCGCAATGCGTCAGCCTGGGAGTACCCAACTCATACCGTTCAAGCTTGCTCTCGGATGCGTCAGGGCACTGGTCGATTTCAATATAATGGCCCAATACCGAAGGCACACAGCGGAAAAAATCACCTATATGGAAGACTTTCTGGACATGTTTCACAAGATGAAGGATATCTTTTTAGAGTTTCGAGTAACTAAACGCAAACGTGCGAAGATCGATGAGCAACGAAGGGAGCTGAGACATGATAGGCCTAAGACAAGGGAGGGCATCGCACCCTCGCAAGGGCGCCTGATACGCGACGCAGCAAGGGAAGAAGAAACCGAGCGACCTATGGACTTGATCTTTTGTGAATTGCATTTCAACTTCATCAAGATGCATTTGCTCAGTAACTTTTGTCATCATATATCCCTGTTTGGCAATATTCTGATGTATTCAACTGAGTTCGGTGAGCTAGCGTATAAGACCCAAATCAAGGCTGGATGGCGGCAACAGAATAAAAACGATGCCTCACGGCAAATTGTGCTAAGCTATAGTCGACAGCATGGCATCCAAATGAGACTATTAAATGTGGAATGTGTGCGACATTGCGGTGCTGTTCTCTCTCCTGACGTGGTGGAACAGTGGGACAAAACTAGCACCACAACAGCGCCTCAGATTCGTTGGAGGATGCTGAAGGGACGCCGGGACAATGTTTCCAACATGGCCGATTTTAGTCGGGTTTTGGAGGTTTCCATTCAAATTATATGTCGTGGATTGATCTGATACAGCCGGCATAATCTGCCGCCAGACCGCCATCTTCCGGAGGACCCGGAGATACTCGAATCACTTCCAGTGGAGCTACTGACACAACTAGAAATTCGAGTTCTTGCATTCCAAGAAACGGAAATATACGACATCAACCGTGAGGGATGAACTGGGGCTCTCAACGTTAGGAACCACGGGAGTCGCAATGAGTGGGTTTGGGTGCGGGCCGGAACGGAAGACATATATGGTGCGCTCCGGGGCCCTCTTCCAGCCAAGCTCATTGCCCTCTTGAAAATCAGTGACTACAGATACGATGAGCGAGTGCGCCGCCTCGCTGGCGTTCAATTTGTGAGCGCAGTGAACTCAGGGCGGATATCAGACGTACATAGCCTTGTTACTGTCCAAATGAACGAGGATGCTCGGGAGTTTACTGTAGTTGACATAGGGACAATTCTCGGCCTGGCGCACCTTATCCCAGAGGGGGATTGGCACTGGATTGTCAATAGCCGTATCGATTTGAGAACATTTAACGAGGTATATTAAGGGATCCGGATATCAGAAGGCATCTGCAATGCTATCTTGCGTCGGGGATTGATTGAGGTAGGAACCTAGTGCTAGTAGAGTAGTATAAAATCTACCGATAAATAAACAAGCTATAGAGTAGAATCACCGGATCCATAAACTACAAGGGCGGATGATCAGTAGTATATGACCCGCGCGCGGAAGACATGATTTAAAAAAAATGTGCTACTACTCCTGATGCGAGCCAAGGCAACGAAGACACGATATGTAACGGGGGCACCCTATAGAGAGGTGAACTCTAAGGTTGCGACCGCACCAAAAAACTCAAAGTAGAATATAAAGATAGAGTAAATAATTCACGAAGAATCAAAACAGTTAAACTTAATATCGTTATGCTGAGCGCTTCACTCAATAAGTTCTCTCGAGGGAAAGTTGGTTATCGAAGTAGAATGCCAAACGCTTAAACTTAAGTAGATATCAGATTTCAGCCTTTGACATTCACCACTACTCCGACCTTGTGCGAGCACCCTGTCCTGCTCAGGGTTTGTCCGAGGTCTACCCTCCATCAGGAATTATCCAGCTGGAAGTGTCGGACCAACTCGGGTACACTGAACTCCGTCAATAGGATATGAGTTTCTGCAATGCATCTTCAATACAACGGCAGGTGGAAAAACTCTTCCTATCGAAGTCATACCAGTGGCTAGCTGTCATGACAACAACCGGAGTCAATACCTAGGTGGTGGACTCACTGGCCCAGGGGCAGTTTCGTCTATACAAGCTATGCAGTCTATCATTTAATCTACGCGACTATCCAATGTGATAAATTGACCTGCAAGCTCCCCCGGTGAGATGTAGCCGATGGTTGGCTAAGTGGGCGCTACCCATAGCCATCCTCTCAGGACATACTCTACTGTGATAAGACTCATACCTCTAGAGTCCAATAACAACCCATAGTAATGCTACAAATCAAGGGGAGAAGGTCCGGGCTGGTTACTGAGGTATTTGTCTCGAAAGCACTCTGGCCTTCTGAGACTACCTGAGTACCACTAGGAAGACTACCCTACAACCCGTAGGCTAGAATAGACTTCTAGATACCCGAGAGACCATATATGGATGACCCCCATTTTGGCGGTTACCCATACTCCCCTTATATATCCTGCGAACGACATTCAGTCGGACGGACGGTGACGACTTATACGGTGTTACGGCAGCTGCTCCAATGACCTCTTTTAACTAGCAAACGAGCAACTACACAGCCGTCTGCCTATGACACGCCGTCCCAACGGTGGGGCCAGAGGGGGGTATTAGCTAAACGCGCCCAAGTTCAATAGTATGTTCGGGCCACCCTTATACAAGCGTGGGGCCTCCCCGCGCAGATGCGTGTGCGCCCAAGAATATCTAAGAGCCCATAGAATGTGAGGCAATCGACCTCTAAGTTCTAGGATGACTTTGCCAGTGAAGGTAGGGTAACTTGGGTTCCTCAGTAGGGTAACTGGGACCCATGGGCATAATGACCAAATTCCCAAGGTAGGGTAACTTTGCCCTCTTATGCCTTTAACCGCTCAGGAAGTCCTCCAGGCGACCACAGAAGTCGCCTCGGAGATCCGTGTAACATTCCCATAATTCTCTTGACCTTATGCGAATGTGCTCCCGAAAGGTTACCCTGCCTAGTAGAGTACCTCCAGGCTACTCAACTATTCCCTAGGCCATATCCTAGGTTTACCAGCTATTTGTATCAATTATACGAGACCATACCACCTCTGGTTACCTCTTGGTATGCCATTTGGGCTAAGGTGATAGTGATTGTAGCTACCTATCGTAGGGTCGTTACACGATAATAGGCTGCATCCATTAGCAGATCGAAGTAACTTGAACGGGCGGGCCCCTGGAGGTATTCAGGACGCTGCTATGAGGCAACCTCCCATCCTGACACAAAGAAGCTCGCAGCGCAACCAGGGTGGCATAGGATGTGAGCCGCCGTTGCGAGGAAACTCAGGACGCATGGAATTTCAGCAGGCGTTGCCAGGCAACTCAGGACGCACAGGACGCAGGGGACGCAGAGGCCGCAGGGGACGCAGAGGACGCAGGGGACGCAGAGGACGCAGGGGACGCAGAGGACGCAGGGGACGCAGAGGACGCAGGGGACGCAGAGGACGCAGGGGACGCAGAGGACGCAGGGGACGCAGAGGACGCAGGGGACGCAGAGGACGCAGGGGACGCAGTGGACGCAACTCAGGACGCACAGGACACAGGAGACGCAACTCAGGACGCACAGGACGGAGGGGACGCAGATCAAACGTCCCGTATGTCAGGACGCAACAGGGCCGTATCTGATACAGCGTAATCTTTTGCTGATGTAGCCGTAATGGCTCTACTCCTGTCCGCTCCCTCTCCAAGAAAACCGCCCTATCCTTCACCATGTCGAGACGTGGTGGAAACCCATTATCATCCGGCCTTTGACACCAGCGAACAACTGCAACCGCTTCCCACCTTGTTCGACATTGTTGATTCTCGTGAGATTCAATGCGGCTCTGGTGGGTGCCTGCAACACATCGGTAGAGTGTTCGCCTATTTACTTGGAATTCTTCAGCCGCTTCAGCAACTGGAATTGGGTTTTGCAGTCGCTTGGTGGGCTTAACAGCTCTTTGGAGTTGTTCCTCGTATTCAGAGGCCTTTCGGAGGTTCACTTTCCCCATGGTTGATATCCAGATTGGCTTATTCCGCTGTTTTGATGTGTTGGAGCGGGGTTGATATCTCCAGAATTCAAAGTCTCACGTGACGCCAAGGTAAGTGTCACATCCTAGTGCTGTGTCACATCACCATGGTTTACGTTAGTGGATAGATTGTGCGACCAGTTCACGGGGCAAAACACTGCCGTTACGTGTTTTTACCTAGACTTCGCGGCACGGAAAGAGCAGACCGTTGCCAATATTCTGGGCTCCTTGCTGAGGCAGGTTGTGGGCGGAATGGAAAAGGTTCCAGAGGAAATAGCACAGGCCTTTCAAGGGCAGAAAATGGCAATTGGTGGACGGGGACCACAACTCTCGGATATCGTGAAGATGTCACAAGCCATCACATCCTCACTACGCACCTTTGTATGTATTGACGCTTTAGATGAATGTGCGGCGGCGCATCAAGTCAAACTCCTTAATTCGCTGCAACAAATCCTCGAAACGTCCCCGCGCACACGAATATTTATCATTGGGAGGCCTCATGTTCGGGCGGAGGTCGAGAAGCGTCTTGCTAGGCATGTGATAAGTGTATCCGTGGGTCCCAGCAAGGATGATATCATGGAATACCTTCGTCTCAGAATAGACGAGGACGAGGCCCTAGACGCCATGGATGAGAGTCTAGAGGCGGATATCCTGCGACAGATTCCGGATAATATGTCGGAAATGTATGTATGGGCAGTGGTGCCGGGGTTCCTGCTATCCAAAATGACCTAATAGATATCCATCTAGGTTTCTACTCGTCTCCTTAAACACAGATGCGATCTTACACGAATCGACAATCTCTGGGAGACGAGAAAAGCTCCGAGAGATGACAAATGGATTGGAGTTGGGAGATGTTTATGGTACGACAATCGAACGGATAAAGGCGCAGGATGGGGACAAATCGAGACTCGGGATCACAGCGTTGATGTGGACCAGCCATGCTGAACGGCCACTGCGAGCGGACGAGCTCTGCCACGCCCTAGCAGTGAAGCTAGGCTCTACGGATTTCGATATTGGCAACATCCCTTCGATTTCGACTATGGTGAACTGCTGTCAAGGGCTTATTACTGTTGATAAGGAGGGCTCAATTGTGCGATTGATCCACTTTACCCTCCAGGAGTATCTTTCTGCCCATCCCTATATACTCGGTCACCCCCCTCCACAATTGCCGAAATATGCTTGACCTACCTGAGCACCCAACAGGTCAAAGCCCTCTGGGATTCTGGTTCTCTTGATGAGAACACGCCTTTCTTAGAATATTGTTCAATATACTGGGGAGTGCATGCAAAAAGGGAGCTCTCGGAATCCGGGAGATCTCTTGCTCTGAAGCTGCTAAAGGGAATTACGGCCAGATATCGGCAAAATTACTTTTAAATCAAGTAGACTATTCCCTTCTTTGGTTTAGTTATATCCACTCCCCGTTCGGCGGACTACACTGCGCATCGTTTTTCGGAATTATTGAGATTGTAGCTGGTCTAATAGAGACGGAGCATTATGATATCGACGAACGAGATTTTTCGGGTCGGACACCACTCGCATGGGCTACTTTTTGTGGACACGAGGAAGCAGTTAATGTGCTACTTGGACAGGAAGGGGTCAACCCTAACAAGCCAGATAATCTTGGCCGAACGCCGCTCTCGCTTGCCGCCCTGAAGGGACATGGAGGAGTGGTGGATATACTGCTCAGACGGGATGATGTCAACCCTGACAAGCCAGATATTTACGGCGAAACACCACTTTTGATTGCCGCTTCCTATGGGTATGAGGGAGTGGTAAAAATATTACTCGGAAGGGAAGGGGTCAACCCAGACAAGCCCGATGATTGCGGCCGAACACCGCTCTCGTTTGCCGTTGAGGAAGGACATGAGGGAGTTGCGAAACTCCTACTCGAGCGGGAAGAGGTGAGCCCTGACGAGCCTGACAATTGCGGCATAACAGCACTCTGGATTGCCGCTTCGAACGGACATGAGGAATTGGTAAAAATATTACTAGGACGGGAAGATGTCGACCCTGACAAGCCTGATAATGGCGGCCGAACACCGCTCTCAATTGCCGTCCAGGAAGGAAACGAGAGAGTGGTAAAAATACTACTTGGGCGCAAAGAGGTCGATCCCGACCAGCCAGACAACCATGGCCGAACACCGCTCTCGTATGCCCGGCGTAGATATCCGATGATGGTAGATCTGCCACAGCCTCGAAAAATGGCAACCACGGGCAAAATTTGAGGTCTAGAGCCAGCGCTTCATGAAAAAAACCGCCGCCACCCCTTTTCCTTTCAGGGAATGCTGCTCATGGTGATGCACTTAGAGCTCACCGCTTCCCGGTAGAAGACACCCCATGAGAGAGGATACTCATATATATCACACCCACCTACGCCTTTTCACTTGTTGGCCTTTATACTTGCTTGGAGGGTTATGGGCTTCTCTTTCTAAAGTTTTGTGGGGTTTTATTCGTGGGGAAGCGGGGCCCCCTTGTTATTGGGGATAGAGTTCATAGATTGCCAATTCCATCTGATGTGTTTAATTCTCCCTCCGTAAATTCCTGCCTGCGGGGCTCTTGTGTTTTCTCTCTCTCTCTTGTATCGTTTTGCCTTCCTTCTCTTCCTTCTCTCCCCTCCCGCCTGCATGACACATAGACTACACATAGCGTTTTTTTAGACAGAAATGTGGTGTATGATAGTGTAGAGATTCTTCCGACGGTTTTCAACAGTCACATATCGACCACGCTTGCAAACTAAGACTAGTTATTGTCTGTGGACAAACTTAACAGCGGATCAACCAAGAAGCCTCCAGGGTTCCGGTAAAGAATTTCTATGCAAACTTGTTTGCTGTAGACACCCTTATTAGATAGCAACAAAATCGCAGGAGGAGAGCGAAGTAAGTAGTAGACATACGCATGCAGGAATGTTAAACAGAATGGTCCGAGACGAGATTATGTGTGAGCGCATTATTATGAATCACTTGCACTCACTCCGTGGTCACCACCCGACATGATACCATCTTAGAAAATTGTAAAAGAATGTCGGAGGGTTGACAGCAGAGCCTTCCGCTATTCGGTGAAGAATGCGAGAAGTGGGGCCGAAGTTTGACCGGGCAGGAAAGCTGTGAAGGAACACATTGAAGGAAAGCGGGATGGAGATCATAGTCAGGAGACTCCAGGAAGAGTCTCCATCGTTTTTGTACCCAAGGGCTCCGTCTATCCACAGTTGAAGGAGACGCATGTCGCCGAATTATAAGCCTGTCATAATATCTTTTATTCTGTTTCATGGTAAGTTGCCCTTCTTTGTCAGGCGCCGCACATTTCCCCTGACGATTTGTTAGGGAATCCCCATTCCCAATCACTCCTCAGGATCACTCCCGGCGCTGCTACTCCTCTCATCGGGACTGCCAATCGCGTTCTTCCACTCTCTTGCATCCCAAGCCCTAATACTCCCACCGGTTCCCTTAGACACCACTTCCGACTCGCGCTCTATTTCTCTGATGCTTTTATAAAAGTGTATTCAGTTATTATCACCGCAGGCAGCCTGCCCGCAGACAGGAGTATCGGGGCGAAAGAAGTCCATGAGGAAGCCAGGATCATATCTCCGAGACGCAAGTTCATGGTGGTTAGGCCGAGTTTGTTAACGAGTGCTGCTACGGCGGTTTTCTGATTGTTTTTTTTTATAGCGATATTTCAAGAGGTAGGGGGGGGGGGGTAACTTAGGAAATCACGTATTGTAAAATCACTCCACCTTGTAATAACCTTCTTGAACACTAGGGGTACATGAATACCAGACAGAAAACACAAGTAGTGACCCACACAACCTTCAACACCACTAGGCTCATGCACATAGATGTACCAAAGCTGATTCCCTTGTTGCAAATTTCCCCCACAAAAACTGGTCGTAAGGGATGGATCCCGGCTGTCTCCATGGAGAGATTGAGGGAGATTGCGTCCATGCACTACCAGTAGCTACCTGTTGTCAATCAACAAAGGAGGATAACCTACGCAGATAGTAAGCCATGTTTTTTTGCCATTGTCTCAAATGAGCAACGTTAGGTTGGCGATGGGAGGAGAAGAGACTGCCAGTATTGGCATTGTAGCTAGATCTATTGGTGATAGCCTTGCGAGTGATGGGGGGAGCTCCCGGTTAACAAGAAATAGGTAATAGTGTTGGGGAGATCGAGAAAGAAATATGAGGGAAGAAGATGGGTATTGCGCATTACCCCGTGTCAAAGCTGGAGAGGCGGGTTAGGTTCGTCATTTTCGAGCTAAGAAAAACCAGAAAATTTCAGATCTTCAAGGATGAATAGGAGTGGAATAGCTAATTCTTTTTAGGCCCCCGCAATTGCTTCGAGCGGTAGGGGTGTTTCGGTTGATGCTGTCGACCCGGTATTCGAGACGAAGATGGTGGACATGCTGAGGCAGACTGCGAGGTGTTTGGATGGGCGAGACGCCAATGGGGTGAGGTGGGTGGCGCTTACTTTTTCATTATTTTACTAGGTAGACTAGAAACCGTCGTGGGTAACCATCACTCCTTTCCGCTTTGGCTGTTAGTTGCCAAGCGGCGATGTCAACACCCAGCATCCTTTTCAACGTCAAACGCCCTGCACGGTAGTCTTGTCTTTGGTTCGGTCCAACCTTCCAAGAGTGAGGTTGCCATTGAAGCCTTCCTACTAATCATTCCACAATTCTTGACTCTAGGACTATAGCCCCTCAAGACAATCTCCAATCTCGGGTATGCCAATAAACCCTCTATCCACGCATTCGTCCATTGACCGAAGAGACGTTGCTGCTCTATCCACGAACCGGTTTTTGGATTGTCCCACTCGAATAAATACCCCTGACCTGATTCCGTCCTTGGTAGGTCCAGTTCTCCGAGACAATGGAGCAGATCCACCTACCGCATGAATCTGGTGCGTATTCTTCCACCGCTCCAAATTTCACGGTTTTGACTTTCTTCGAGAATTATCTTTCCAAGAGTATTAGTGACCCTTACTCGCTCTCCATCCCCGGCAAACAAACCCGATCAGAAATGCGGACGACTCATCTCAACCACTCCTACTATCACCACACCTCTCTACGCCAACCAACTCCTCCTATTAATACAGTGCAATTTCAATTCCCCCCCTCCCACTACTCTGAGCACCCTCGCCCCCTTAGTTTCTCTCTTTTTTTTTTACCCTTCGTTGGTAACTGGGCCAACAAAACAAACTCTTGAGTATCTGAAGCATGCACATCTGTGGAGGGACAAACGATATGAGCGGATGTAATTTCTCTACCGGCTCTCGGAGTACATCGGTTGAAACATGGAGAAATGAGGCTTTGAACTGGGGAGTTTGAACGAAGTCGAGAGCAATTCCGAGAGGTCTACGCATCTAGAGACTGCTATTCCGACGATTCTAGGGCAAGATATTGATTTTGTCAATTTGAGGAATGAGACCTATTTTTGGGGTAGTCAGAAATTGTTTGTTCCACTTTATTTTCAACCCTGGCATGGGAGATGTTGACAGCGGCGTTAGGAATTTGGAAGTTTAGAAATGGATCCCTTCCGCAGTGATTGAACGATCAACGCCCTCTTTTACAACCTGCATACTAGGCCACTAGAGGGCTTCATATGCCTGAGTCTACCGGACATTTCAGCTCGCCTAATGCACACCCCACTACCCCCCAAAGAAACATCAGTCGACGACCCCCTTCGCATCCTTCACCTAGTCTCCTTCTATTGGAAACTGTGGTCCTGGTCGTGCTCTAATATTCTCTATTCCTACGGCCACGAGTGATCCATCCTGACATCTTGCGTCACCCCTATCTCCTCACCGACTTTTTCACCTTTTTCTTCCTTTCCTTCTCTTCTCTTCCTTCTCCTCTCCCCCCCCGACTCTCTATATCCTTCTTATTCTTTCAAGCAATGCAAGCTGATCACTTCCCTTGCTACCACCCTCCTCTTAATTATTCTTCATACCACCAGTGTTCCCGGCCGTCCGGTCCGTCCGTCTTCGGGTATGAAGGCGGGACGGACTATGCCCGTGGAGGTGAGGACCGGAAGGACTATAAGAGACTATAGCCCTAGCTCTTGGACCTCCGGTACTAGCCAAGCTGAAATCACACACAGCACACGAATCATTCCAGCATCATGAGACATCACCCATGTCATCCCCGGCCGCCCCCTACAGTCTCCCGCCGGCCCCTACCCTCCACCACACTCCTCCCCCGCCCCAGCGCTCAACATGTCTCCTACTGTAGGGCCCGCCGTCCGACCCAAGTAGTGGCCTCCCGCACTTTTACCGCCCCCGACCAACGGCTGGGAAGGCAGGAGACCTCACAATTCCGCTAATCGGCTCGCAATACCAATCAACAATCAGATACCATTCCAACAATACACAGATACTTGCGACTTGTTTTCATTACTACGACCGGAAAGTGGCTCCTCTGAGACTCGTCATTGGACTTGTCACCCCCAAGGCGATAGTTGAACCCTACTATCATTGTGAGAATAAACACGAACATTCGTCACCACCGACACCCATACCACCCACTCCCTCTTACACCATTTTTTCCAACCCTCCCTTACATACCATAATTTTAAAATGCCTACAAGAGTTTCCAAGGGTCGTGTCCGAAAGAGTATTAAACTCAAATCTCCTCACCCCAAATCTTCCCGCTAAAGGGTAAAAGCTCTTGAACGAGTCCTCAACCTGTGGGCCAAAGAGGCGAGGCAGTGGCAGAAGTGTAGGAAGGCAGAGGAGGTAGATAGGCTGGCGGAGGAGGTAAGTTTTCCTTTAGTCAAATTCTGTGTGAGAAATAGTCAGCTGAATTGATCTGAGAATTAGTGACCGAGGGTGATCCTGCGTGCAACGGGGCCGCCCACATTATCAAGGGGGACGATGTCATTGCAATCCTTCCCCATTGTAGAGACAATGTAAGGAATATTTTGGAGGGGGGGGTTCAGGCGCGATTGGGGTGTCTCCTCTGAGGACTGGCATCATGCTACCTCAGATCAAAAAGATTACAGCTTCAGCGAATAATGGTTTCTCTCTTACGTTAACATTTGTTTGTGTGGCAGCTAAGGGCGATGATAGTCCCCCCCCGCAGATGCAACCGTCTTCCCACCCCCGCTACCCCTCCCCCCTATCGCATCCCGGCATCCCCAACCAATCTCCCCTCGTGCATGTGTTCCTTCTGCAGGTGGATGAGATCTGGTCGAGTAGAGTTAAGAGTTTTTCTTTTTTTTTTTTAGTTAAAGTTGCTGGTTCTGCTTACTTTGGTTATGTAAGTTTTCCCATTATTATTATTATTATTATTATTATTATCATTATTATTATTATTATTATTTTGTTGAAGTTCCTCGCTCTGCTTAGTCTGTTTAAGTGAACACCCATTATTCTTATTATTAGTGTTAGTATTATTTTTATGATTATTATTATTTCCCTTCATTGGTGCAAAATAGTTGACAAAGTGCTCGAACAGCATCAAATACATCGTGATTCAGAAATAACACTTTATCGCACTCCTCCGGATCCCCCACCCATCACCCCAAGAGCTCAGGGGCATCCTTGGGATAGATATGCCCCGGCACCCGTTCCCATTCTGTGCTCTTATTTCCACAAGGCGCAGGTTCGTGAGCCTTGGGTATCTTGGGCGACCCAGTGATACCCCAACGCTCAAGAGATGGAATGTAGCCGAGCAGCGGCGGTAATCCACGGTTACGGACTTCAAGTTCGGCAAGATATGTCATTCGCTTCATGTAGGTTTTTCTATAAGGAAATTTAAATCTTGGAATACTAGTCAATGGCAGTGCGGTGGAGACGATAGATCCACCAGCTTTAGGAATATTTTCGGGTACTGAAAGAAGACCACGACAAGTAGATGATCTGGATGCCAGGCACATGAATACTAGGCTAGTATCGGGCCGTATAGTTTCATATCGTAAGCCACAACAGTAACAAGCGCCCAAAGCAGAATCTCTCATTAAACACTTAAGGAGGAAGAAACACCTCCATTGAAATCTTCCACCAGCTCCGGAAGGGACACTACACACCCATTAAAATCCCGAAATCGGGCCTCCAGTAGGATAAGTATTAGTTCCCAAGTTTCCATTTCATGAAATACCCAGCTGGCGCAGTGGTTAATACTCCTGTCGCAATTAGCGGGAGCCCAGGAGTTCAATCCATGCTGAACATCAGTTATTATTGAACGATCCGTCATGTAGGGCAGGAGAATTAAAGATTCCTGCCCTATGGGGACTGGGAGATTGGAGAACTTGGCCTTCATCAATAGGGCTTCGGGGTTTAACAATCCTGCTACGAGGTGGTAGAATCCGACTCTAGACCTTAAAAGGTTGGCGATCGGCGGGTAGCAGAAGCAGACGGGAGGGGGCTGGCAAAAGTAAAAATAGAAATAAAAATAAATAGAAAATAGAAAATAGAAAATAAAGAGTGAAATCCTTCTTTTTGTCTTGGGAGAGCTGATATTGCCCCTATAACACATAATGTCTAGGTACAATATCGGATACTTTTGCTCCTTCCCCACAATCCCTCCCCCCCTCATTCGATGAAAATGTGAAAACAGCCCCGCCTAGAAGCTTACTTTGACGAAGGTGTCAAGCTACCCGGAACGGACGGCTATCTTGGCTTCCGTCCGGATTACTGCCCGGGACGGGCAGGCGGGGGCTGCAGGTGTCTCAGATGGCGCAATTTACAGGGTAACTCCAGATGGCGGGTTAAGGCTGCAGGTAGGGTTCGGGAGTTACCGATCTATACAGGACTGTAGGCACCTCCAGTCACCTCTGAGACGGTGGTCTGGTGGTCTTTCCCAAAGGACGGACGGCCTTTTCCTACAGCTTGAGACGGACGCCCGGGACACCCGGGAAAGTAGTCCTGTAGGTGTCTACAGTTCGGACTAGGCGCTTAGTAACACTACACCTCACCAGTTAACCCGAAACACCTTGCAGGATACACTTATACGGTGGCAAAGAACCATGAACCCTTCTCAAAGCCAAGGGCGAAACTTCTTATTGCTGTCATGCATTACCTTACCACCACAGGCAGCAACAAAGATGGAAAAATTCAAAACGTAATCTACTATAATAGCCTCGCAAAAAATGGTATGAGATCTTTTCCTCCCATTCCCCCAGAGTAGTGTTGACTGAAGCGTCCTTTCCCTCCAGGCCTCTGCTGAGACTATGGCTTTTGTTTATGGGAGCGATCCAAGTACATCGTAATATACCTTACCCAGTTCGTGCCCCCACAATTGTGTGCGCTCTAAGATAAAGAGGCTAAAATAAACAACATATTACACTTTAGACAAGCTAACTTTTATGATACTCAAAAAAATTCCGGAACAGCACTCCAGCAATCTATGGAAATATTGTGGCTTGAAAAAATGTGATTTCGCTGTGAATTGCGTATGTCCGGTTACCAAACGACCCCTATTGAGTTTTCCTGAAATGGTTAGGACACTTTAATTTTCAGTCGGGTAGATTTTTAGGTAAAGATTTGGTTAGCCTCCGAGAGATCCTGGTGCCGACTCGATTGCCGCCCTTGGACTACTGGTGCTGGTAGTCGAATGTGCACGGGGTTGACAAGCGAAGCGTTCTCCAACGTGCGGCACCCGACCTAGACTGATCCTGATTGTGAAATTTGAGTGATAGCACGTGAGTCTTGGTAGCCGGAAGAAGTCGGGCTAGGCAACAACAGGTTTCTCTCGCTCGCGCGCAGCGCTAGGCCTGTGCTTGTGTTACTGGCCTCCAAATACCCTCACACCCGAGTAAGTTAACTAGAGCTGACTACAAATTTTCTCTTCATTGACGGAAAAGAAAAAGAAAGAGGAAAATATTCATCGGTGTGATGGGATGCAGAGGTTTTCCATATTTGTAGAATCCCGGCTTTGCCGAGATACGATACTCCAATTTGATTTTTGTCCTGGGTTATTTTGGTAAAGGTTTTTAAACCAAACGCACGAAAAAAAAATTTGCTGTCGCAAAGAGAGGTACTCCATACGTAGACAGGGTTAGTCAGCTTCATGAATCGTTCTCGAGCTCGTCTAAGGGGTCGCGAGAAGTATGATACGGAGGTACTCGAGTACTGTACAGGGCCTAAGTTTTGCAGGTTCCACAGTGCGTGAGGCCTGCAAACGTCGCTTGTGGAACCTACAGAACTTAGGCCCTGTACCTCCGTACGGTATATACCGGTAGAATATCAAACGATGCGGGTCTGCATCCTTGACGTCCTCACAAGCACAGGGCTGTGCCTGGATAACTTGGGACGGTACAGTATGGTACACTGCGGTGGGTAGCATGCATCACGGGATCCGGCGTCTGCACGAATCTCTGCAGCACATTATGCTCGTCTAAGCGAATCCTCCAGGAACCCAATCCGGCTGCGGTTGTACCAAAAGTTCTGGCATCCTGCCTGTACTCGACCAAATAAAAAGCCTGTTCCTGGCCTCTACCTGCACGATGGGAGCGCAGTTCAGAACTTCCCTTTGCTCATGGCAACAGGAGGCGTCCTGGTATAATACTGTCTGATGGGTAAAGGTCGGGGACAGACTCCTTTTTTTTTGGCGAGCACTCGTACAGTGCTACTGTAGGACCACAACAAAAAATTGTAACGGGTGCAATAGCCCCGTTGTGTCACGGTACCTGTATGATACCACAATCTCATCTTCATCCCAAAATAACATTCCGCACAAAAAGGTTCTGGCAAAGCTGAGCTTCATCGCACAAAAAGACACCACCCAATCCCAACCCTGCTCATCTAATCCCTGTTAGGCCCAGCGTATGCCAAGCCTTTTCGTTAGGCCCCATCCACACCAGTCTTTGTCCGAAGCGAGATAAATAGAGCTCTCCCTGCTACACTTTGCCTAGCAAACCTCCAGTTAGCAAAATAGCGACTCTACTGAAATATTGCTCTTGATCCTTGCTTAAGGCCCACTTTCGTCTGTTTTCTCTCGTACACTGCCAGTTTAAGTTTATCTTTTCTCTCTCTCCTTGTTCTGCTCCCTTTAGAGTAACTGAGTTTTCGCCATGGAGATCTACCATACCCCCCCCCCTATCTCAAACCCCAACTCGGGGCCCCCTGACGTGCTGCTCCCCCCCCCACCTCCACCTCTCCACCGATCAGCAATCACAGAGCGGGGCATGCGGCCGACCGAGCCGAGATTTGGCGAGCCCTCCCCCCCAAATCTCCTGGTCCGGGGGTTTGTAACCAGGCTGTTTGTGCCCTTGGCATTGCGTATTCTGGTTACAGTTAGCGCGGTATCGGCTTTCCTATTGTCTTTGACATTAGTCTGGCCGGAATTGGCCCTTGTCAGGGGAGACGTAAATTGGACCACCACTTTTTGGAGGTTAAGTTGCAGCTTTACTGATTTTCGAGTAGATATCGAAAGAATGCGATCAGCGCAAAGTAAATTCGGCTCACTACATGTTCAGTCAACCGTGGCTTACCGACAATCTCTACATTATTCGTAAGCTGTATACACAATTGCTCTTCATTAGGTGTTGCTAATTTTTTTAATTGCTAGCACACTCTCCTGCTACCGGCCCACTTTTCGAACATAACCACTTTTCACAGGCCTTTGGCAGTACTCAGGCATGGACGAAAGAATCGCTGAACTTGACGCTTATCTTCACAGATACCGATATTTCCCCTACAGACACCGGAACTTGTACGGGATCGGCGGAATTGTTTTTCCAATCTTTTTGTCCTTACCCGAGTACTACTAGTAGCGCTTCAAAGCTTATCTTCTCACTTGCCGCCGCCGCCCCTGCTAATACTGCCAGTCTGATTTGCGGCTCTGAATCGGTGTCAGGTGTTCAGAGATCTTCATGTTTGAGCTTCTCAATTTTAAGGAATTTGGAACTTCCTCTATCATGGTTTCGTGGACAGATGAGGGGAACATTGCTTGCAAGTAGCGCAATGACCAGCCATAGTGTCTATGAGGATATATTTGTCTCTGGGAAGTGTTTCCCTCAGCTTGGTGACCTAGCAATACGAAAAGCACATTATCGGTAAGTACATTTCTTGAGATATCCTATCGGATATTCTAACCAACACTTAGGACCCATGGACATTTGTTTCACTATTTCCCAAATATTATCAATATCACTATACAAGTACATTCACATATTATTTCGCCCCGAGGTACGCCCAGCACGCCAGATACTTCCATTCGAAGCCCAGTAGTAGGTCAGAGTGCTAATAGTGTTCTAGAGTCAATTACACTTCAAGATACCCGAGGTACGCCCAGCACGCCAGATACTTCCATTCGAACCCGGGTAGTGGGTCGGAGTGCTAATAGTGTTCTAGAATCAATTACACTTCAAGATACCCAAAACACCACTTCCACCAATACCAACTATCACACGGCCGCGAGAAAATCTTGCGGCGTGCGTAGCAATTCTACACATTGCCCGACTCCACCTTATAACCACAGTATAGCGATTGGCAACAATCTTCTTACATACCCCCCTCTAGAGATATCAAAAGGGTCCACCCCCCTTCAAAATTCTCCTAAACGGTCATGGGTTCCACGCAGGACCCCTCATCTTTCATCGATATCGGTGTTATGTTCGACAACTTTATTAACGAAGAATATCTTCAAGATGATAAACCTAACACCTTAGATTCCCAGGAGACAAATTTCCGTCTTCAACAAGAACAGAAACCCCATCTTCAGAAACCGTCTCCTCCCGCAATACCCAAAGCCAACAGTGGCCCTAATATTGGCAGGCTTCTTTGTCCGGACCTAGCCCTTAAATTCTCGGAATCGCACTTCCGGGCTACCAAAACTACCGACCTACCACTCTGGAAGCACCCTTTCGATATATACAACTTTGACTTGGCCGCTCCCCACTCAATACTTAAAAAATACTTGCTAGCTACTGCTGATGAATCCGCCCCCCAAGTCCCAGCTACTTTCGCGGAACCCATGCCAACCAACATTACGACAGGCGACCCCCAAAGCCCTACACGTTATTCCGTCCTCCCGCCAACCCCCTTCTCTCTCCCTTCGACAACCACCACGCCCGCCCCCATCGAATCGCCCCTCTCACAGCCTTCTACAGCACACTCGGCACACACGCTCACACTCACCACCACCCTCCCCACTACCCCAATATCCACCCCCAGACCCCGCCCAAAAACCTTCGCCTGCGACTACTCTTACTGCCACCCCACCGTGACAACCCAAAACCCTGAAACAACTCATCACCACCATCACAAAAACCCCAAACACCGCTTCTGCTGCCGCTATGAGGCCTGCACCTCGTGCACTAGCTACACAACCAAAAAAGACCGCAACCGCCACGAGGATTCGAAGCACAGTGATCAGCGCCTGATTTGTGATGTCTGCGGGCATCCAACGGCTAGGAAGGACAATATGGGAATCCATGTACGCGCTGCGCACGGGGAGGAAGAGTGGGAGGTGATTATGGAAAGGATTATGGGGGTTAGGATGAGGATGGTTATGGGGCCTCGCTAGTTCGGCAGGAGGACAAACGGTAGACGTGTGTTTTCTGTATTTCTTTTTTTTTGTCTGAAAAACGGCGGGTTAGGTAGAGAAAAAGGCATCTTTTTTCCTTGCTTCGTTTCGGCGGGGGGGGGGGCTTGTCATACATCTCGCTAACTTATATTTCGCCGCGTCTCTACTCCTTGGTTTTGCCTTGTTGATTTTAGGTTTTCTGTTTTAGCTCTTGTACTCCCTTTGCTTCCTTCAGTTTCGAGCGTATTTATTTCCTTCCCATTTTCGTATCCTTGTCTCTCTTCCAGTTTCCGACTCTTCCTTGTGTGGCGCATTGCATGTTTGCACTAGGGCCCTTGGCATTGCTTCTCCGAGTTAGGGTCAGTCATATTTCCTTTTCCACTTGCGTTTTGCCTTGGGCTGCGTGAGAATCTTTTTGTTGTTTTCCCCCTACTAACCTAACCAAACGGAGAAAATTCTGGACGTCTTAGATTTAGATCTAATTACTCCAGCCTCCTACGGTATTAGCGATTGTTTCTTTTCTCCTTCTACTTGTGTGTTTAGTTCAATTTGTTTACATCGCGGCTTTTTCACGAGATTTATGTTTGCACTTTGATTATGTAAAGTAAAATATTGTTGTTTTTACTTCTTTAAAAAAGGGAAGAGGAAATTTAGTCCAGATGACTTATTGCGAGTGGGGTTGTAGTGCATCGTTCTACAATACAGTCGTACCCAGTTGCCCTGGGTGGTCAAAATCAGGAGTTCACCTTTCGGGACAGTGAAATATCCGGGAGAGTAATACAGCTTATAATAATGCTGGTTGAAAAGATTGAAAAGCGAGTGATAATTGTGCGGGTATGACTTCCAGCTATCCCATCTAAGGTTTTAGACGAGAGTACAGTGGAAAATAAAAAGGCCTGAGAGATGAGATGAGCGAATGGAGAGAATTTAAGAAACCCAGATACCAGACTTGAATGGGAGGATTTTATCTCCAATGATCAAGTCAAATTATTAACTCAGAGCCCCCGGCCCGACGCCACCGGCAAGACTTTCAGTGCAGTTGTGATGCGATATTTTCAGCTAGGATTAAGAGAAAATCCGGGACACTGGACATATGATACTTTCTATGTGAACAGGGGTTAGAGATATGATATCTAAATTAAAATTTCATCCGGCCCGGAAACCCTCAAAAACCGGGACAGTGAGGTGCATTTCTATCTATCATAGCTGACACAAATCTTGGAAAAATTGTCCGGGGCAAGCAAGATCCGGGAGAGACTGTAGCAACTTTTTCCTTGCAAGGCGGTACAAGGGGCCGGCAAGGAGCCGGCACTGAGTCTTCGTACAAAACAACAAAGTGGCTTACGAGAAAAGAATCTTCTAAAATTGGTGAGGTCACGTCAAATTTATTATAAGGAGACACCGCCAATCCAGGCATACGACACAGAGTAGTGTGTGCGGTGGCTAAATGCCAGCCCCTTGTCCAGTCTTTGCCGTACCTACAACGAAACTAGACAGGTGACGAACAGGAGTACTCGAGTACGGTACAGGACTGGTATGATACGCTATTTAGCATGCACAAAAGTATTTTTTCCCCAGGGTTAGGGTTACAAGTTACTAGCGGGGCGATTAATCCCTGCCGGTCATCAGGCTTCGGTAGTTTGGTCGGAGCTCCAGTGGAGACTGCAGTTGGTGTGCTACCGGTGCCTGTGCTTGCGCTCGTCGCGACAGTTGTAACCGGGACGGCGGAGCACTCGTACTCCCCAGCCTTGAGTACCGTAACGTTGCATAGTTGGATCCCTAAGCGAGCATCGCCATCATAAACCCTCACTCGCAGGATGGCCGGCTTCTTAGAGCCGCACGGAATTTACCGTTCAGCTGAAAAAGGCTTGTCCATCGCCAGGCCACAACAGTGGTGCAGTGCATGAGCCCACCCCTCCCCCCGCTTACGTGCTTGTGTCTTATTTTCTTCGGTTGGGTGGGAAACTTGATGGATGGATGGTGTGGATGGACTGGCGCGCGGCATGCCGGGTTTGACGTCATTGGAGATTGGAAGATCTTGGGCTCGGGGTGTTGGTGGGGTTGATGTCGCAAATTTTATCGAACTGGTGGAGTAGGGGAGAAATATTCGGGGGGGACAAATATGGGTAAAATTGAGAAAAGGAAGAAGGAAAAAAAAAAGATCTGACAGGTGGCTTTGAGTGGGTGTCTGGGCAGGGGGAGAAGTATCTTAAGCTAATAATTAAAATTGGTTTCGGTAGAGTACTCGAGTACATTTACGGAATGGTTGGTTAAATGTCGGAAAAAGAGAGATCCAGGTTAGGATCACCGAGCAACAGGAGGAAGAAAAAGTAAAAATAAAACACCAGCACTACTGGTATGATGATAAGCGGTCATAATTGGATGATGTTCAATACACTGCTATTCCATACTACTAGAATCCAGCTTTTGTGCCCAGATCTCAGTATCTTCGCATCAAGTATTGTTTGAAGCTATCCTATATGACCCTAAACTCTTTACAGATCTTCTGATCATCCAATTTCTCGTGTCCCGCCTCACAGCGACTAGTTTTTCCGACCTGTAACGAACACCTCTGTACTAGTAATTTTCCGACGTTTGTAAACACGACTGCTATTGCCTGTACGGTACTCGCCCAAATAAAAAGTCCGTCCCCGACCTCTAAGTTACCTGCACCCTGGGAGCGCAGTTCAGAACAGCCCTTCGCTCATGGCAACAGGTGGCGTTCTGGTATAATACTCTCTGATGGGTAAAGGTCAGGGACAGACTCCTTTTTTTGGGTGAGTACTCGTACAGTACTACTGTAGGACCACGACAAAAAATTGTAACGGGTGCAATAGCCTGGGTTCCTCTGGGGTTTAACCGATAACTGTATGATACCACAATCTCATGTTCATCCCACAATGACGTTCCGCACAAAAAGGTTCTGGCAAGGCTGAGCTTCATCGCACAAAAAGCCACCACCCAATCCCAACCCTGCTCATCTAATCCCTGTCAGGCCCAGCTCATGCCAATCCTTTTCGTTAGGCCCCATCCACACCAGTCTTTGTCTGAAGCGGGATAAATAGAGCCCTTCCTGCTACGCTTTGCCTAGCAAACCTCCAGTTAGCAATAGCGACTCTGCCGAAATATTGCTCTTGCTCCTTGCCTAAGGCCCACTTTCGTCTATCTTCTCTCGCACACTACCAGTTTGAGTTTGTCCTATTGCTCCTTGTTCTACTCGGTTTGAAGCAACCGGATTTTCGCCATCTAGGCCTTCAACCTCTATATCTTAAACTCTAACTGAAGGCCTCCTCCCACCCCACCCCGCACCAAAAATGACAGCGCTACATACGCGGCCCCCTGAGCCGATACACTGCCTGTTCTCCCCTTTAGATCCCCCGTTCCGGGGGTCCGTACCCGGGCCGTTAGAGCCCTTGGAATTGCGCGCTCCGAAGGTTGCCGCGGTACCGGCTTCCCTATTGCCTTTGACACCATCCCGGCTAGCATGGGATCAGGTATATCAGACCACTTTGACCCGGTTGCGCGCTCCGGAGGTTGCCGCGGTACCGGCTTCCCTATTGCTTTGGATACCATCCCGGCTAGTATTTGACCTTCTCATGGAAGGGGTAAATTGGACCACTGCTTCTTGGAGGCTAAGTTGCAGCTTTACTGATTTTCGAGTAGATATCGAAAGAATTAGATCGGTACAAAATAGATTCGGCCTACCGCAACATGTTCGGCCAACCTTGGCTTACCGACAATCTCTACATCCTTCGTACGGGCTCTGAATCGTTGTCAGGCGTTCAGGGATCCTTTTGTTTTAGCTTCTCAATTCTGCGGAATTTGGAACTTCCTCTATCATGGTTTTGCGGACAGATGAGGGGAATATTGCGTGCAAGTAGCCCAATGACCAGCCATAGTGTCTATGAGGATATATTTGTCCCCGGGAAGTGTTTTCCTCAGCTTGCTAACCCCCCTATACGCAAGCTACATTATCTGTGAGTACATTTCTTGAGATATCCGATCGGATATTCTAACCAACACTTAGGACCCGTGGAAATTTGTTTCACTACTTCCTAAATATTAACAATATCACTACACATTCACATATTATTCCGCCCCGAGGCACACACAGCACCCCAGGTACCTGCATTCGAATCCGGGTCGTGGGTCGGAGTGCTGATAGTGTTCTAGATCTGATTACACTTCAAGATACCCAAAACACTAGTTCCACCAATACTGACTATCACAAAGCCGCGAGCAAATCTTTGGGCGTGCGGAGCAAATCTACACATTTCCCAACTTCACCTCATAACCACAGCATAGCGAGTGGCAACAATCTTCTTAAATACCCCCCTCTAGCGATACCAAAAGCGTCTACCTCCCTTCAAAATTCTCCTAAACAATCATGGGTTCTGCTCAAGACCCCTCATCTTTCATCGATATCGATGTTATGTTCAACAACTATATTAACAACGATTGTCTCCTTGGCGATGTATCTAACACCTTAAATTCCCAGGAGACAAATTTACTTCTTCCGCAAGGACAGCAGCCACAGCTTCAGGAACTGTCTCCTCCCCCAACACCCAAAGCGGGCACTACCCCTAGTATCGGCACCCAGCCTCATCCTGACCCAACCTTTGAATTCTCGGAATCGCACTTCCGGGCCACCAAAACTAGAGACCTACCACTCTGGAAGCACCCTTACGATCCACTCAACTTTGAATTAGCCACTCCCGACGCAATGCTTGTAAACGAGTTGCTAGCTACTACTGAAGAATTAGTACCTCAAGTCGCAGCTACGTTCGCGGAACCCATACCCGCTAGTGCCACAACAGACGGTCCCCTCCAGAGTACGAGACAATATTCCATCCTCCCGCCAACCCCCTCCTCCCTTCCTTCGACAACCACCACGCCCGCCCCCATCGAATCGCGTCCCTCACCGCCCTCTACAACGCACTTGACACCCACACCCACACTCACCACCACCACCCCTCTCCCCACTACCGCAATACTCGCCCCAAAACCCCGCCAAAAGAAAACCTTCCCCTGCACCTCCCCTCACTGCCACCCCACTGTAACATCCCAAAACCCTGAAACATCCCACCACCACCACCACAAGAAACCCAAGCACCTCTTCTGCTGCCGTTATGAGGCCTGCACTTCGTGCACTAGCTACACTACGAGAAAAGACCGCAACCGTCACGACAGGTCGAAGCACAGTAATCAGCACCTAATCTGTGATGTCTGCGGGCATAAAACGGCTAGAGTGGACAATATGAAAACCCATGTACGCGCGGCGCACAGGGAAGGGTGGGAGGTGATTATGAAGAGGATTATGGGGGGTAGGATGAGGATGGTTATGGGGTTCCCGTAGGTTGGTGGAAGGGGTAGAAAGACAAAAGGTGGGCGTGGGTTTTTTATATTAATCTATTTTGTGAAAAAAGTTGGGTTGGGAAGAGAAAAGGGCGTCTTTTTTTCCTTTCTCGCTAACCTATATCTCACCACATCTCTCTACTCCCTAATTTCGTCCTGTTGATTTTACGTTTTCTGTTTTAGTTCTTGTATTTCTTTGCTTTCTTCAGTTTCGAGCGTATTTATTTCTTTCCGCTTTTTATATCCTTTTTCTCTCTTCCGGCTTCCGACTCTTCCTTGTCTGGTGCATCGCATGCTTGGACTATCGCGAGTAGTAGACCTCATATTAGGACTCTTGGCATTGCTTCCTCTCCTAATTAGGGTCAGTCTTATCTCCCTTTTTCCGTTCGAATTTTGCTTTGGGCTGCATGAGAATATTTGTTTCCCCCCCCAAAAGCTAACCACCGGAGGAAATTCTGGACGTCTTAGATTTAGATCTAATTACTCCAGCCTCCTGCGGTATAAGTGATTTGTTTCTTTTCTCCTTCTACCTGTTTGTTTAGTTGCATTTGTTTACATGGTGGCTTTTTCAGAAGATCTATGTTTGCACTTTGATTATATCTAAAATAACATATTGCGGTTTTTACTTCTTTAAAAAAGTGAAGAGGAAATTTAGTCGGGGTATTGCGAGTGGGGTTGCAGCGCATCCCTCCGCAATACAGTCAGTCTTCCCAAGCGTCCAGTCCGTCCGTCTTTTCCCTAGGACGGGACGGACGCCGTATTATCTGCCCTTGCCCGGGACGGACGGCCGGGCCCTACAGTCCTTTCGAGTGATAAGCTGTGATTGCAGCTGTAAAATGAAAGGAAACGCCAAGCACAAAAGAATGTGATCGCCAACACACAACGGTAACGAACTGCTTCTCATTTTACTGCTCACTCTTACGCTCACGAATTAGGAGATGGAATTATCAGGACCGAGTTAGTCCTGGCTCCCGTGCGAGGAATATAATAATGCTTCAGACATATTACTTGTAGTTAAAGGACACGGATTGGATAGTGCAAAGTATAAGAAAATAGGTAAAATGAGAGCACACGATTTTTTGCTGAGGTTCCTTATCAGATATGAGATATACTCCCATCTTGGGCGTATATTTACCTTCGGGATATTTTATTCACCCAGCCTCTGATATCAAAATGAGGCACAGACTAATTTTGTCAATGCACCACGTATAACCAATTACCATGCAACTTAGGGGGGTGACTATCTATTATAAGCTAGTGTGCAAAATACCTATAGGGCCGTATGGGTAATTGGCCGGGCCCTACAGGTGACGCCCGTCCTTACTCAGGACGCCCGTCCCCTACCGGAAGTTACGATTTCCAAAAAAAAGACGGCAGGCCCGCCAGTCAACCTACAGGACGGCGGCGTTTAAAAAAGAGACGGACGCCGTGGACGGGACTATAGGACACTAGGGCCCTGGCGTCCGGACTAATGTCATCGGGGCTGGAAGGACGAGGATGGGCTGGACCGATGAAGAAGGACAAAGAAGCAAATGACCGGGCAATAAAGATATCAAAAGCGGGCTTGTATTTTAGTGACCTATCCTTCGTATCATGCGGCGGTAAGGCCTTCCTTAAATACATAAATGTCAACTCTTCCGGGAGTCTCATGAACATAATCACACCATTCTTCTTTCTCACGCAATGTCCTTACCCCTCTTACCCCTCATACCCCTCTTTTCCATCCCCGCTTTGCTGTTCCTTCAGCCCCTCACTACCCCTCACTTCGCACACTTCACCGAGTTCCAGACTCCGGTGAATCCATCACTATTATTCTAGCATCTTCTATTCCGTGGGGGTAGAGGCTTGGGTCCGGGGAGCACCGGTGATTAACAACACGGACGGGACTGTTGGGAACACTGAATACAGTCTCATCCCGTTGTCCTGGATGGTCAAAATCAGGAGCCAACCTCCCGGGACAGTGAAATGTGCGGGAGTGATATAGTTTATAATAATGGTATTTGAAAAAAATTGAAAAGCGAGTGATAATTGTGCAAGTATCATTTCCAGCTATGCCATATAAGGTTTAGATTAGAGTAGAGTGGAAAACAAAAAGGCGTGAGAGAGGAGCGAATGGAGAGAATTTAAGAAACCCCAATACCAAACTTGAATAGAAGGATTTTATCTCCAATGGTCAAGTCAAATTACCTACTCAGAGCCCGCCCGATGCCGGGTTAGAGATGTGATATCTAAATTAAATTTTCATCCGGTCCGGAAACACTCAAGAACCGGGACGGTGAGGTGCATTTCTATGTATGATAGCTCGCAAAAATCTTGGAAAAATTGTCCGGGGCAAGGAAGGATCTGGGAGAGTGAGGTCCAGGACAATGGGGTGCGATTGTACCACATTTTTACTTTCAAGGCGGTACTAGGGCCGGCAAGGGGCCGGCATTGACTCTTCGCACAAAACAACGAAGTGGCTTACGAGAAAAAAATTCTCTAAAATTGGTGAGGTCACGGAGTAGTGTATGCGGTCGCTAAATGCCTGCCCCTTGTACAGTCTTTGCCGTACCTGCAGCAAAAGTAGAGAGGTGACGAATTGGAGTTCTCGAGTACAGCACGGTATTTAACCTGCACAAGAGGATTTTGCCAGGGTTAGTTAGCGTTACAAATGACTTAGCGACGGCGATTAATTAATCCGTGCCGGTTAACATCCTGGTTTGGTCGGAGCTTAAAGCGGGGACAGTTGTTGGTGTGCTACCGGTTCCTGTTCCATCGCGACAGTTATAACCGGGACTGCGGAGGACTCGTACTCCCCCACCCTTGAGTACCGTAACGTTGCATCGCTGGATCCCTGCCAGCGTCTTACCATCGCCAACCCTCACTCACTGCTTGTCAGTGCTTGACCCCTTGCACGAGCCGCACGGAATTTACCCTTGAGCTGAAAAAGCTTGTCTCGAGACAAGCCACGACAGGGGCGCAGTGCATGAGCCTACCCTCCCCCCCGCTTACGTGCTTGTGTCTTATTTTCTTCGGTTGGGTGGGAACCTTGATGGATGGATGGGTGGTGTGGTTGGACAGGCTGGCGGCATGCAGGGTTTGTCGTCATGGAGATTGGAAGATCTTGGGCTCGGGTGTTAGTGGGATGGATGCGCAAATTTTATTGAACAAGTGAGGAAACTTAGGGGGGAAATATTCGGGGGGGGGGAACAAATATGGGTAGAATTGGGAGAAGAGGAAGAAAAAAAGAGATCAGGCAAGCTGCTTCGAGTGGGTGTCTGGGCAGAGGCAAATATCCCAAGCAAATATGAATAATTAAAATTGGTTTCGGTAGAGTACTCGAGTACATTTATAGAGGGGTTAGTATCGCGGCACCCTCAGATTCGTTTCCTGCTCAAATTCGGTTTCTGGGCTACGCAGGGCAGGTATCAACCATCACCCAGTACGCAACATGTGATTATCTGCCGTGAATATGTCGCGTTTTTAGTCAGATTCTTATTGGTACAGCTACTACAAACCTGCGTAGCCTAGGAACCGAATTTGAGGAGGAAGCGAATTTGGGGGTGCCGCGATACTAGTTAAAGGAGAGAAAAAGAGAGATCCAGGTTGGGATCACCGAGCAACAATAACTCGGAAAACTCGGAAAGTGGTACGACAGCAGTGATTTGCAATGGATAAACCAGGAGGAAGAAAAAGTGAAAAATAAAACACCCGCACTGCTGGTATGATGATAAGTGGTCATAATCGGATGATGTTCAATACACTGCTATTCCATGCTACTAGAATCCAGCTTTTTGTGCCCAGATCTCAGTACCTTGCGACAAGTATCGTTTAAAGCTCTCCTATATTACCCGAAAACTCTTTCCAGATCTTCTGATCATCCAATTTCTCGTGTCCCGCCTCACAGCTGCTAGTTTTTCCGAACTTTAACGAACCCCTCTGTCCTCGTAATTTTCCGACGTTTGTAAAAACGACTGATATTGCATACCACCAAATTCCAGCGGCTCTAGCCGATTCTTTGCCCACCGGTATATGGAAGAGCAGTTGTATTCACAAAATGTCCGAAAATTACGAGTACTTCATCAATCGTTCTCGAGCTCTTCCAGGGGTCACGAGCAGTACCGTATAATATCAAAGGAAGAAGATCTACATTCTTCCCCGATGGGTCTTCAGAAGCACGAGGCTGCGCCAGGATTATTTGGGACGGTAGAATGTCGGGGGTAGCCTGCGTCACGGGATCCCCTGTCTGCATTAATCTCTGAAGCACATTATGCTAAGCGAATCCTCCATGAACCTAATCCGGCTGCCCCGGTGCCGAAAGTTCTGGCACCCTGCTTGTACGGATACCGCAACAAAATTTTATCCTTGTAGCGGATGCATTACCGTAAGAACCGAAATAATTGGGCATCACGCTAAGAGGTGAAAATAAGGTTAGTCATGCCAAGGTTCTGGCGCAATAGGGGTTTCAGATTACGCTAATATAATTCTTCATAGTAGACTCCTTCCTCATCATCGTCAACCTCTGCTAACTCTACAGGATCATTGTCAAAATCAATCTCTGGTGGTAACGTCATTTACCTAGAAACCGCTCGGTACCGGGATGCTGCTCGCCATGGCAACCATAGGAAAATCAAATGTAAATTAAATTAGCTACATAAATAGTAATGATACCATATTGAAAATTTGTTAGAAAGTACTTTTCAATATGGAGAATCAGAATCTGTGGTTTTTATTTAATAATGAAAAATAATTCTGCTTGTATACTGACTTTATTGTAAACTCATGCAAATATGATATTACTTATAATGATTATCAAGAAAATTCAAACTAACTACAAAAATAATGCTTTAAGCAAATAATAAGATCATATTAGTCATGTATTTGAAGTATAAACTGCTTTGGTATTTATTAGATAAAATTTTGGAAGGTATTGTAACTTTAAAAAAGAGGATTGCTAAAGATTTCTCTCAGAAATGAGTTCAGGCAATATCTGCTTATAGAATTCATGTAATATTCCAATAATTTCTGATGTTCTTCAACAATATGATTCAAGATACTAAATGAATTTTCAAGTGTATTGGTAATATATTGCAAATTTAATTCTGTGGTTATTGAATAGTAATTTGGAGTAAAATATAACTCCAAATCCTTGACCATAGCTGCTACACACACAGGGGTAGGACTAAGTACTTGGTCATATTGTCTAGTCATATAGTTAATAGCATTGAATGAGTTTTAATTAGTTAGGATATTGGAATAGAGAGATTTCACACCTGAACTCTAAAAACACTGAATTCTACTTACAATTATCAGCTCTGTATCGTACATGTTTGAAATCTTTTGATTCTAATGCCCAAACTTATCAAAACTTATTGAATCACTTTAACTATATGACTAGAGAATAGAACAAAGTATTTAGCCTTATCTTGTGTGTGTAGCCCCTATGATTGTAGCTGCAGACTAGTATTTTGCTGTAAATTACTATCTAAGCAGAATGGAATAAAATTTGCAAGACATTATCAATAGACCTGAAAATTTATAAAAGGGCCCAGATGACCCCAAGGAGGGGTGTTGCAGGGTATCAGAATATTATGTGAATCCTATAAGTACATATTGGCAGATCTTATTTCTAAGAGAAATCTTTACCAATTATCTTTTTTAAAGTCACAATAGCTGCACAAGTTTCAGCCAATGAATACCAAAGCAGTTTATACTTCAAATACATGACCTATATAATCTTATTATTTGCTTAAAGCATTATTTTTGCAGTTAGTTTCATTTTTCTTGATAACTATTATAAGCAATATGGTATTTGCATGAGTTTACAATAAAGTAAGTATACAAGCAGAATTATTTTTTATTATTAAATAAAAACCACAGATTCTGATTCTCCATATTGAAAAGTACTTTCTAACAAATTTTCAATATCATATCATTAGTATTTGTGTAGCTAATTTACTTTACATTTGATTTTCCTATGGTTGCCATGGCGAGCGGCATCCCGGTACCGAGCAGCTTCTAGGTAAATGACGTTACATTTTCCCGCCTTTCCCACTCCTTTATGCCCTCTTGAAGGTAAGAACTATCGAGCCCCTTGATACTAATTTCTTGGTCGCATGTGCCATTAATCGGCAAAGCTAACCCAAGTACACAAAAGGATATTTTAATATCCTCAACCCGGTCTCAGGTGATGATCTCCCAGGCTTCCCCCAATCCCCAAGTGGTAAGAACCCTCCGCCTTCCAACCATGCTGCCTCTTAGTTGGCCTTTAAAAGCCAGAGTCTCTTCTTCTTCAGCTTCAATCTTGTCTAACTTCTCTTCTAGTACCTCCTATTGACGAATTCGCTCTGTTAGTTTCCGGTTGTAGGTTTTTTTTTTCTTTTTTCCTCAAGTTCCAGGAGAGAAGAGGTAAGTCCTTTCCTACCTTCAGTATATCTTTAAAGAGACAGTTTATACTAACATCTAATGGCTGTACCAATGAGGTACAGCCCCCAGGTATTAGGCTAATGGTAATATCGTTAGCCAGGAAGGTACCTAGAACCTCCTGGGTTTTATGTGCTCCAAAGAGATCGAGGACTAGGAGTGTTGGCTGATTCTCAAGAAGAGGGATCAGCTGCTCCTCCACCCACTTGAGAAGGTTCGCTTCGTTGGCATATACCTTTGGATTGAACTTGACTACCACCAGCGGTCGTATTGTGGCTTTTTGTCGCCATCGTGGGGCCTATGCCTTGACCAGGGAAAAAAGCTAGCGGTTTTACTCGCGGAACACTATCAGAATATACTGTAAGTTGTATCGTTCCCTAATGCTTATCTCAGCCCGACGGACTTCCTTCCACCCATATAGTTCGTTCGCCAGTACTGTTATATGTCTGCCCTTCGAGATACTCAAAGGGTAATGGCATTTGGTCCATGTTACAGATGTTGGCCAAGTCATAGCGGCCAACATCTGCAGGTATGTCTCCCCCTCCTCTTGGATCATCTGGTCCTAGCTGGGAATTATGTTGGTTGAACTGTATCCAACTTAGGATTGCGTCGGCGAAATTGGTAGGAAGCTCACAGGACTTATTTGTCACCACTCTTAGCGATATGCAATGCCACTGAAGAAACCCATGAAACCAGCCATTTGAGAATCGAAAGTTGGTAAGTGGCTCCCCGGGATATGTTGATTGAAAAATCTCTTTATTAACACGGCAAAACCATCCCCTTCTGACAAAGCCTCCACTCGCCCTCTGAACCCAAAACTGATCATACAACTCCCTCTCCATCAACATCTATTTTCTTTTCCTTCCCCCTCCGCTAACTCTATACTGACTTCTCGTCAGGTCTTTATACTTCCCCTCCTCCTCTTCCTTTTTCAACCGATAGAGATTCGTACCCGGGATCTTCAACTGATTGGCAACCTCCGAATGGGTTGGCTTCCGGAGCTGGGTTTGACTTGTTGGTATGCATGGTGTTTTGCCGTATGATAATATACGAAGTTTATAGCTAATGGTGTATAATCGATACTGAGTGTCAACCCGCTTTGGTGGAGCTCGTAGTCTCTCTGCCAGCTTTTTTCTTCCAGGCCCTGACTTCTTCTTAACTCATCCATAGAATCCATCTCTGGGAAGGGGTTCTAGGACTGGCGGTATCTTGGTTCTTCGAGTGCCCTTGGGGGGCATTTTTTATCCACCTTGGGTTTGGACTTTCTTCTGGTTTTTGCTGTTTTGATCTCACCGTGTTCTCGCTTTACTAATCTCGGATTGAAGTGCACTGTCTATACCTTCATTCCTATTTTCCATGTATTTATCTTTATTTTCTTTCTACTTTTTCTTTTCATTCCTGTTCTTTCCATTCTACTCATTCTCGTGTTGTGATGAGTTGAGGTCAAAATCATGGGCCCGTGTACTTGTCTCAAGTGTTGAGTCACGCAGACTTCGCTGATCCATGCACGCCTTAGCTTATTTTAACCTCCTAGTGCGATGGCCAATTATTTCGGTTCTTACGGTATAGGTAGCCCGGTTGTGTTACAGTACCAGTACTGGTTCCAGAACTATCTCCTTGACTGGTGAGAAGAGTGGAAAAATGTTATGCCGCCCCTGTTATGTCTCAGACACTGATGACTAAGGTACAGGCTTCAGTATTCTCTAGCAATGATGTGTGTAGGTCTGATCATATTACTAATATTAGCCATGATCTGAAGTTTGAACATCTGCGAGTTTGTAGGAATTAACGAATACTGCTTATGAACCTGTGTCTCAGACATCCTCCGTCTCCTCTACACACCCGGTGATTGAAATCTCAACACCACGAGATTATCACCACTTTTCCAAACTCCACCTCCCGTAATGAGTTCGCTCTAGGGGGTGGAGTCATACCTCCTCTAGACTACCCTTCCCTTAGGTTTATCCCTTTTGGCCTTCTCCTCTCTGGGTTGATGGATTTCGTCTTCCTATGATGAAGTTTCCTCTTCCTACCCTACTTTTGCTCTGCCTCGCTTAGAGCATTTGCACGGTCGGCAACACTCTTCTCAACGCCCATGTTACAGACGGCTAGGTACACGGTTTGCAGTAAGAGAAAACATTTCAATAGGCCACGATTGATTTCTCTACTCTTTTTCTCTTTAAGAGGCTGCCTAGTCAAGACCCAAACCTGTTTTCCGATAGTTTCTACGGCACAGAGTTGGGTCTACCCCTCATTCTTCTTCTCCTCACATGGTCGGATCGGCTGGCACCCTACTGCTTCTCCACTTTTTTGGCTGGTACCCACAACTACCTGGCTGGTATCCACAACTACTTCTTCACCATTCGGACTATGACCACGGTCCCTCACGGCCTGCCTCTGGGGGGATGGTATTGCACTATCTCCTTCCTCTTTTTTGAGTTTGCGGCCAAAATAGATGGGCCATTTGGCCTTCCCAGGATTTCAATTATGCTGAGCCTGGCCACCACCGTGCTGTTTGCATGGGAACTCTCAAGTGGTTGCGTTTTTGTTTGATTTTTGATTTTTCTTTTTGTCCGGATGAATGTGCCATGGGTTTTCCTGACTCTTCCTGCTTGTTTTTGATTTGATTCCTTCCGCCTATCTTCTTAGCTAGTCCAGGGTTTCTTGTCGGGGCGAGATGTGCGCTTAGTTCCACACCAGCGGGACTTGGGGGGTTGGCCTTTTCCCCGGGGTATTGGAGGTCTTTTTATGCCATAGCGTCAGCTGCATGCAAGATTTTGTACCTTAAAACAATAATCATAGGATTCCAAAAAAAAGAAAAAAGAAAAAAGAAAAAACCTGTGTCTCAGAGACTGACATGGGCGGCATAACATTTTCCACTGTCGCACCAGTCAAGGAGATAAGCATGTGGTTGTACACTCGTGTCTAATAAGTTTCCGTACCCCCCGGCCCAACCACACAACCACAACAAAATGAAAACTTGAAAATTGGAACAAGATCACAACAACTCAATTACAGAATAGATAGTAGAAGAAATACAATAGAATATTTTAAATATTTTACCATTTAGTATGGCTTCCATCTGCATCCAGTACAGCCTGAAGTCTCTCAGGCATCCTTTTAATCCACCCATCAATAGTCTCTTAGGGAATAAGCTCCCACTTCTCCTTAGCTGCATGAAATAATTCAGCAGCACTATGAGGCCTTCTCTCCAACCTGGGAAATCGCTTTTTAAGTGCCTTTTTAAGAAGGGACCAACCATTCTCAATAGGATTCAGATCTGGGGAGTTGGGTGGCCAAGTTAGTCTTTGATATCCACAATCCTCCTGCAATTCTTTGTTTTCCACCCCATTATGCCATGATGCATTATCAGCAGCCATATGAATAGTTCCTGGGGATCTATTTATCCCTTCTATGAAGGGGATAAGGTATGGCTGGTGGATTTCAGTAGCATACTGATGTGCATTCAGACCAAGCCTTTCTGATTTACTGGTCCTTTCCTCCTCCCTCCTCTTTCTCACAAGAATTAACTTAGTCTTCCTTCCATGCATAATGGCAGCATAGACTCCAATATTTGTCCTTCCTGACTTAAAGCTTGGCTTCAAGTTTTTTTCCTCCAGCTCCTCACCCACTTTAAGTCTGACCTTTCTTCCTACAGGATTTGGATTATACTCAATAGTGGCTTCATCAACAAAGTCCACCCACTTCCAAGCTCTTGTCCAATTCCTCCTCTGCCTAGCAAACTCCTTCCTCTTCTCCTTTGGTCCTTTCCTCCAAAAAGCCTTTTTTCTTGGTATTTTGAGCTTAAAACCAGCTTCCCCAGAGATCTTATTGATAGTATCTTTTCCAAGACCAACATTAGCCTTTTGGGTAATATCCCTTAGTGCTAAATGAGGCTCAGCATCAATAATATCAAGTATGATCTTCCTTTTGACATCAGTTATCTTTGTTGGTCTACCAGCTCTGGGAGCATCATAGGTGTTGCCATTATGATTTTCAGCCTATTTTATCACTGTGGAAACAGTTTACTTGGAGAGCTTCATAAGCTTGGAAATTTTATTATACCCCATATCTGTATGTTTATACAAGGCATATATTTCTTGATTTCTGTCTTCTCTGGCATGATGGGCATGTGGTGGGGCTATGGTTGTGCAGGGTTGTTGAGGTGATCGTGATTTGGACTGTTGCCATGCAGGGGTAGGGAAACTTATTAGACGCGAGTGTACCGGTAGCACAATCTGATGTTCATCCCAAAATGACGTTGCGCACAAACAGGATCTCGCAAGGCTGAGCTTCATCGCACAAAAAGCCACCACCCAATCCTAACCCTGCGCATTTCATCCCTGTCAGGCCCAGTGCATGCCAAGCCTTTGCGTCAGGCCTAACCCACACCACTTTTTGTCTGAAGCGAGTTAAAGAGAGCCCCTCCTGCCACAACCCGTCTAGAAAGCCTCAGCGATCCTAGGTTCCCTTCCTGGTTTTCATCCGATACCCGTCAAGACCTACGTTTAAAACTATCCTTCTCTCCTTTCTTCAATCGAAGACAGCTTTCTATTTCTAAAAACCCCGTAGAAGATTCACGTCACAATGACGTACATGTCTTTGTATGACACAAGTCGAATGAATGATCTGCGCGGGCAACGTTATTGGGACTGCTGGTTTGGCGACCCTCCAGGAGCACGGCTTCCATTCGTAGTCTCCCCCGGTCCCATGTTTATTGTCGAACTGGGCCTTAGCCAGCTAAATCCGGGCGATTTCCTCTTCGGTGCATTTAAACTCTGGCTGTTGATGCGCCTAGCATTATATATCCAAGTAACGCCTTGCACGATATTAACCGATATATTATTAGTTGGACTAATCGTAGTCCTTGTGGTGGAAGAGGTAAGCTAAACCACAATGACTCCGAGGCCAAGTTTGAGCACGCGCTAACTCCCCTGTAGACTAGCGAAAAAAATCGTCGCTTTCAGATCGTCTCAAAAAAAGTCAACCGATACTGTACCGAGTCGGCTCGTCGTATCCCATTTAATTACCTATGGGAACCCTGTCTGATGGATAATCTAAATAGGATTCGTAGGCTACACTTCCAATAGCTCTTTATGCCGCCTAGCTGATTTGTTGATTGCTAGGACTATGCGCTCTTGTTACCCGGCGACTTCCCGAACACGCCCAACCTTCACCAGTCGCTCGCTCTACCGCGGGCAACGCTTCAAAGCTTCTTTTCACACTGGCTGTGGCCATCCTGGCCAATACTGTAAGTATGATTGGTGGCTCTGAATCGATGTCCGGTATTGCGGGATGGTTTGGATCTGGCTTGTTCTCAATCCTGAGGAAATTGGACCTTCCTCTACCATGGTTTTGCGGACAGATGAGGGGAACGTTGCGTTCAAGTAGCGCAATGACCAGCCATAGTGTCTATGAGGATCTATTTGTCTCCGGAAAATGTTTTCCCCAGCTTGCAAACCCCCCAATACGCAAGCTACATGACTTGTAAGTACATTTCTTCAGATATCCTATCGGATATTCTAACATCTACCGCCTATAGTGATTTACTTCAATACTTTCCAACCGTCAACAATATCGGTATACGTTCACACATTGTTCCGTCCCTCGGCACACCCAGCATCTTAGGTATTCTTATTCGAGGCCGGGTCGTGGTCTGGGGTGCTGATAGTGTTTTAGATTTGGTTACACTTCAAGATACCCAAAACACCGCTTCCACCAATACCAACTCTCCCCCGGCCGCGAGTAAATCTTGCTGTTGGCGGAAAAAATCTACCCATTGCCAAACTGCACCTCATAACCACAGCAAAACGATTGGCAGCAATCTTCTTATACACCCCGCTCTAGCGATACCAAAAGCGTCTACCTCCCCTCAAAATTCCCCTAAACAGCCATGGGTTCCACACAGGACCCCTCATCTCTCATCGATATCGATGTTATGTTCGACAACTATATTAACAAAGATTGTCTCCTTGATGAAGTATCTAACACCTTAAATTCCCAGGATACAAATTTACTTCTTCCGCAAGAACCGCAGCTACAGCTTCAGGAACTATCTCCTCCCGCAACACCCAAAGCAGACACTGCCCCTAGTATCGGCACCCAGCCTCATCCTGACCCAACCCTTGAATTCTCGGAATCGCTCTTCCTGGCCACCAAAACTACAGACCTACCACTCTGGAAAGACCCTTTCGATCCACTCAACTTTGATCTGGCCACTCCCCTCACAATGCCTGTAAACGATTTGCTAGCTACTACTGATGAATCAGTCCCTGGAGTCGCAGCTACGTCCACCGAACACATGCCCGCTAATGCCACGACAGACTCCTCTCCCCAAAGTGCGGCACAATATTCAATCCTCCCACCAACCCCCTTCTCCCTCCCTTCGACAACCACCACGCCCGCCCCAATCGAATCGCGCCCCTCACCGCCCTCTACAGCCTACTCGGCACTAACCCCCCCACCCACACTTACCACCACCCCCCCTCCCCCCACTACAATACCCACCCCCAAACCTCGCCAAAAGAAAACCTTTCCCTGCACCTCACCTCACTGCCACCCCACTGCGACAACCCAAAACCCTGAAACAATCCACCACCACCACCATAAAAACCCCAAACATCGCTTCTGCTGCCGCTATGAGGCTTGCACTTCGTGCACTAGCTACACTACAAGAAAAGATCGCAACCGTCACGAGGGGTCGAAACACAGTGGTCAGCACCTAACCTGTGATGTCTGCGGGCATACAACGGCTAGGGAGGACAATATGAGAGTCCACGTACGCGCGGCGCACAGGGAAGAGTGGGAGGTGATTATGAAGAGGATTATGGGGGTTAGGATGAGGATGGTTATGGGGTTCCGGTAGGTTGCAAGCGTGGGTCGAAGGGCAAAAGGTAGACACGCGTTTTCTATATCCCTTTTCTTTTGCGAAAAACGGTGGGTTGGGTAGAGAAAAGGGCGTTTTTTTTCCCTCTCTTCGTTTGGTCGGGACTTGTCATACGTCTCGCTAACCTGTATCTCTCCACATCTCTCTGCTCCTTGATTTCGTGCTGTTGATTTTACTTTTTCTGTTTCAGCTCTCGTATTTTGTTAGGTTTCATTGGTTTCTAGCGTATTCCCTTCCCCTTTTTGTATCATTTCTCTCTTTCCTCTCTCCTAGTTCCCGACTCTTCCTTGTCTGGTGCATTGCATGTTTGGACTACCACCAGGACTAGACCTTGCATTAGGACCCTTGCGTTGCTTCTTCTCCCCATAGGGCCGCTCTTATTTTCATTTTTCCCCCTCGCGTTAGCCATTGGCTACATGAGATTCTTTTCGTTGTTTGTCCCCCCCGACCTAACCGGGCGGAGGAAATTCTGGACGTCTTAGAGTGAGATCTAATTACTCCAGTCTCAGCGGTATAAATGATTTTTTGTTTTCCTCTCTGCTTGTTTGCTTAGCTTAATTCACTTACATCGCGACAATTTCAAGATATCTATATTTTCACTTTGGTAAATTAAAATGAGGTATTGTTGCTTTTTTGGTTTATTTAAGAGAAGACGAAATTCAGTTGAGACATTGCTACTGTAGTGGGATAGTAGTTCATCGCTCTTCAATACTATCTTTACCTGCAAGGCGATCCAGTCTTTGCCATAACCTACAACGAAACTAGACAGACGACGCACAGGAGTATTTAGCCCGCACAAGAAGATTTTTGGCAGGGTTAGGGTTACAAATTACCGGCGGGGGGAATTGATCCCTACTTGTTAGCAGCCTGGTTTGGTCGGAGCTCCACCGGCGACAGTGCTGGTGTGCTGCCGGTTCCTGTGCTTGCGCTCGTCGCGACAGTGGTAACCGGGACGACGGAGCACTCGTACTCCCCAGCCTTGAGTACCGTGACGTTGCATCGCTGGATACCTGCCCGAGCACCTAGCATCACCAACCCTCACTCACTACTTGTCAGTGCTTGACCCCTTGCAAGAGCCGTACGGAATTTATCGTTCAGCTGAAAAAGCTTGTCCCTCGGCAAGGCACGACAGGGGCGCAGTGCATTAGCCCTCCCCTCCCCCCCGCTTCAGTGTTTGTGTCTTATTTTCTTCGGTTGGGTGGGAACCTTGATGGATAGGGGGGAAATATTCGGCGGGAATAAGTATGGGTAGAATTGGGAAGAGAGGAAAAAAAAGAAAGAAAGAAAGAACTGCCAGGCGGCCTCGAGTGGAGTGTCTGGGCAGGGGGAGCAAAGATCGCAAGCTAATAATTAAAATTGGTTTCGGTAGAGTACTGTACAGTATCGCACTCGTACAGAGGGGTTCGTTAAAGGTCGGAAAGAGAGGGTCCCCGTTGGGATCACCCAGCAACAATAACTCGTAAAACTTAGAAAGTAGTAACAGTGATCTGTAATTGATAAACCAGTAGGAAGAAAAAGTAAAAACAAAACACTACCCGAGTACTGTACTGGCGGCCCGCAATGTTTATTCATCGCCTCGATGATCTGGTCGTAATACAAAATGAGTATCTCGACTTTAGCCTTTGGAACAAAATCCGGGACAGAGAAGGTGATGCGGGGGAGCCGGTGTTGGACGATATGCTGGCCTGACATTAGAAAGTCAGATGCTGGTTTACTACAGGGTGTAGGTCTGAGATAACACCTCAATTACGATTGACTGCCGTTCCTGGAATACCTGTCAGCCCACGCGCACCCGGGAAACAGATTTGAGGGGATTAAAATCAAGCACACTCACCAAACCTCACTCATATCTCCAATCTCCAGCGGCTTCGCTGCGCTAACTTCCAAGCAATCCGGCATACCCCTAAGGCCCTCCAGCTATGCCCCAGAGTATTATCTGTTGAATGCACACTTGGAATCACTTCCGGTGAGAGATCCTTCAACACAGCATTAAGGCCTATCCCCTTCAGAACATTCCTCTGGAGTGTTTCTACGACCTTCAAGCTTCTCCCTGATGGAGCCAATCGTTTGTCTTGAAATTTGAGGTGGCCCCAGACGCCCACTAGGCATATAACCTCTGGGCCGAGGCGCCACCGTGGAATATCCCGGCGCTCCACCAAAACGAACAGACCTAGGCGCCGGAAAGGGGTGCATTGGCGGGGCTCCCCACCCGGCTTTCTGAATGATTAGCCCCTTAAGCGGGCTAACCCACAAACACCCCATTGCCAGGCAGATTGCCCTCTGCTGTTGCTAGATTATCCCATCAATCACCCGCACCCCAGTGTAGCTCTGAGTAGTGTACCTATCCTTCCAGTAAAATGGGATCTCGCTGCCTCCGCCACTCCCTCCGATTGGTATTCTGGTTAGCGACTCGGTGTTTCGATAGATCCTATGCAGGAGGTTTTCATACGCTTCCAAAGCAAGCTCGGCTCGGCTCCATTTTTGCCTCACAAGGTGTCTAATCCCCATATCAGCCTAACCAAGGAATGAGCCGAAACTCTGGGATATCTTCAGAAGTACCTGAGGCTGGGGTAGATGGTAAGTCTTGCTGAGCGCCGAGTATTCGGCAATCTCCCTATCTTTGGTCGTATTCAGAAAAGCTCCACCGTGTTTTTGAGGACGGTCGAAGCCTTATAATACGAGCGCTGGGTCTTCTTCACTAATCCCTGCACAAGTTCCAATTCCGGAGTGGGCTGCCCCTGGGCATGCCAATAGCTGCATCTTTCTCGCCATCAACTTAGTCATCTCGATACCCAAGTATCTAGTGAGCGGTGATTCTTCCTTCTCACTCTGCTTGTGTTAATTCTTTCTAAAAGTTCTATTCCTCGAGCATACACTCCGGACTGATGCGCGCCATTTAACCGACGGACCCACCAATTCTCACCAACAGGCCGTCCAACTTGGCGCGAGCAGGATCCACATCTTTCCCAACCATGGAAACCGGTATTCGGTCGATCCGGGATATTGCTCGAACGCTCTCAGCCGCGATTCTTCGCACAGTAAAATTCCTCCCCCGCCGATCGCACGATTTAGTCGGCGGATGGTTGGCGGAGAACGGGAAAGGACCGGAGGGAAAATACTTCTCCGGGGGCGGTGTTCAATCAAAACCTTTCTCAGCCCAAGCCCCGTATTCGTATCTCCGGAATGAGCATCATCCCTCCGCTCACCCACCGATCGTTTTGGGGGCGTCGAACTCTGCTCTCGGTCCGGTGGAAGGGCTTCGGGGGTCTCGTCTGAAGGGTGGTCACATCTGAAAGCAGCGGTAACTGTTCCGATTCCGAGAAGGTAAGGGCAGCGGGGAATCGGTGGGAGTAGAATTGTGTCTATAAAATGAATTAGCAAACATCCTTCCGCAGGAGCCCGCAATCAGAACATGGGGTTGAATTGATTGCCGGAGAAATGAAACAAGCACTGGCGTCAGCTTACATAGGATATTAGGGGACGGCATCACCGTCAGGAACGATTACCTCAACCGACAGCCCATAAATATCGTAGGCGGCGATAACTTCTACAGCATACTTACCCACAAACAACTGGGAGAGGGAAGTCGAATGCTCCACCCTGCATCCCCAGGTTGAGCCACTCGTGCATCGAACGAGCTGGTGTGAAGAGTTGTCGACATACCCGCCGAGCGCAATGGCGCCGGGAGCCACCTCTCCGGTCTTATCAGGCACGATGTGGAAAGGTTGGAGAGGGTTCGCGTTCGGCACCTTGGACGTGGTTATGGTGCAATTGAGGAGAGGCGGTTTGTGGAGGTGGGTCCCATCTGTCATCCACCCAGTTGTAGATGCGACTACACCGCACGCCACGTATCTTTGCGCAGGCGAGGCGCACGTTGGGGTTTACATAGTTGTAACGGCTAGATGTTAACTACGGGATGGATAGAATCAGTAGTTTAAGACTTGAAGGTGCCCCCTCCTTCGTAGAATTATGCTATAATAAAATGGATAGTATCAGAAGAGAAAAGTATAATAAGTACCGGAAGAGAAAAACATAATAAGGTGGTACAGGACGGTACAAGGGCTGCACTACCTGTCATCCCGGGTCATGCTATATCCGGAAAACCTGTATCAGTACAAGACCGCTTGTGTTAGACCAGGTAGAATCGAAGAGGAGAGGTTGTTATTTTTCTATGTACGAGAGCAACCCCACATGAGTACGTGGCAAAAGAAAACAAGGCACAACTCACTACTGAAGTGCAGAAAGAACCCCGTGAAAAAGCTCACCACAAAGGTCAAAAAAACAAGATAAACCTCACAATGGAAGCCTGGAAAAAGCACCCCACCTAACAGCTCACAACAAAGGTTAAAAAAAAACAAGCTACATCGGATGACTGAACCTGACAAAAATGATCTCACACAGCGTACAACAAAGGGGAGTGTTATGGTGAAATTCACCTGTACTGGATGAACTTAATCTGACGCCAGGACCACACCGCTGTCGCCGGCGGCCCAGTAACCTTCCCAACCTCAAATCCATACTGACTCATGCTATTTGCAGTTTGAAAGAACGCCAACATAGTATTGAAGTCAGGTGTTTCAGCTTTACCCCATGCCCTGGTGTAGCGCATGGGATTTGCCCGCATCGCAGCCGGCTTGTTTAACATCTCAATCATATGTTTTGACTCTACACTGTTTGTCAATATAATGATAACAAAGGGGTCAGCAAACATACTAAGATATAGATCAGATTCTTCAAGAGGTACGCCATAAAGGAAATGAAAAATGGGGCTTTCGGTCCGATATCCTAGACTAAACAAGGCCAAATCGGTCAAAGTATTTCCCTTGCGGGCGGCATGATTACGTTAGGTAAGTCAATCTGGTGGCCTGAAGGACTGTTGTCCGTACTGACTGTGCCGGGCCCTCAAAAACAGTCCTGCTTGTTTTGATAAAGTTATTCCAAAAGCGAAGGCAGAAAGCAACTGCAGTAGTATGAAACAGTTCCATTGTTTAAATCCACTGTTTCATTTTCTGAATGCACTTCAAATTCATTATTTGTTCTTTTTTCACTCCAGCTACCACTGTTAAATCAAACTACCTTCAGTATTGACATATGGAGTAGGTTCACCGAAAGCCTTTTTGGTAACATCGTGGGAGCAGGGGTGGAGGTGCTGGGTTTCAAAGGTTTTTTGAACAACAAGATCCGGGCATCAGGGCACCTGGCATGCGATAAAGGCATCGACTATGTGAGATTTCTTCCGTGAGCAAACACTCGGTAGTGGGTGTGTAATACAAGGTGTTTAACAAAAACAATATTTGGACAGGACATTTGCTTGTGGAGTAGTGCAACGTCAACATGATGAAAGCCTATTGTGATTCGCATGACCGAATGGCATCATTTATTAGACACTCTCAGCTTAAACCAGTTTTGCAGTTCAAACTGATATTCGAACTTAAAACCGAGATCTGCTGAAAGTGTCTATTAAATACCAAGGGATCATACGGATAGTGTGGTAGGTTGGCCCCATTTTCCCTAATAAAAATGAAAAAAAGGCTAGTAAGAGAGAGGATTGAAGTTATTTTCTCTTCCTGAGTGGGGGACAAAAATTCTGAAGAGGTGGAGGGGCGCGAGGTGGGAAGAAGGAAACAGACACAAAGTTCTTGGGGGAATGTTGCCATTGCGTAGGTCTCTATGGGTGCACCACAGTTAATCTGTAGTCCACGTGGGCTGCGCCTCTGCCCTAGTGCGGGCCAGTAGAGACAACCCTAAAGTGAAGGAGGGCGCTTGGAGTATGGCCGAAAGGAAGAAGATGGAAAGTCGGAACTCTTGGCGAACATTTGAGATGTGTAGCATGTATACTTGTTCCGGTAACTGTATACAGGAGTGGAGGGAAGGATTTCCACGGTTTAGTTTCATTACTTTGCTTACTTTGATTAGTTTGATTGTTTTACAGCCCCAGCGCTATATTATGGCCTGGTAGCTTGTGTTAAGTTGAGTTTTGCATGTTTATTGTTTTATTTAGGAACACAAGTGAAGGAACAGTCATGTAAGCTGACAATAGCATTGAGGCTGTATTATGACTTTTTAGTTTCATGTGGGATCACAGGACATGCAGGGCAAGGTGCACTGCCCGGGAATGATCGTGGTTGCAGGATATCTGATTATTATCGCTCTGGGAGAGCTCTTGTATTTAAACTCATCTCCTGGCTAGCAGGTGAACGGCATTCTTCAGCAGACTCTTGATTTATCAATATACTTGGTTGAATGGCGATCTCAGAGTTCCACTTGCTCTTTAACTATTATCTCTCTATCTCTGTAACGACCCTACGATAGGTAGCTACAATCACTATCACCTTAGCCCAAATGGTATACCAAGAGGTAAACAGAGGTGGTATGGTCTCGTATACTTAATACAAATAGCTGGTAAACCTAGGATAAGGCCTAGGGAATAGTTGAGTAGCCTTGAGGTACTCTACTAGGCAGGGTAACCTTTTGGGAGCACATTCGCATAAGGTCAAGAGAATTATGGGAATGTTACACGGACCTCCGAGGCGACTTCTGTGGTCGTCCGGAGGACTTCCTGAGCGGTTAAAGGCATAAGAGGGCAAAGTTACCCTACCTTGGGAATTT
>Ga0307509_10001167_pt1 | contig 44937 bp, 41 predicted proteins | sample 10_EM_MG_FD_202245 | JGI IMG/M metagenome (GOLD analysis project Ga0307509, IMG submission 202245) | Populus trichocarpa ectomycorrhiza microbial communities from riparian zone in the Pacific Northwest, United States - 10_EM | ecosystem: Host-associated > Plants > Roots > Unclassified | place... | reverse complement strand
GAAGGGAGAAGCAGCTCACGAAGAGTGCGGAGGGTGCAGCTCACTAAGAGTGCGAGGAGAGAAAGTGACGATAAAAAACCATGGTGTTGATTTCAATCGTTGGGAGGAGAGAAGCGGTGTTCGTTGCCATATTTGGCGGTTACCCATACTCCTCTTATATATCCTGCCAACTACATTCAGTCGGAGGGATAGCGATGACTAATATGGTGTTACGGCAGCTGCGGCAATTACCGCTTTTAACATGTAACCAAGCAACTATACAGCCGTCTACCTATGACGCGCCGTCCCAACCCTAGGGCCAGAGGGGGGTGTTGAATAAACCCGCCCAAGTTCAATAGCATGTTCGGGACACCCACATTGAGCCGTGTGGCCTTCCCTCGCAGATGCACCAGTGCCCATCAACATCTAAGAGCATATACACTGTGAGGCAATCGACCTCTAAGTTCTAGAATGACTTTGTCGGTGAAGGTAGTGTAACTTGGACTCCTCAGTAAGGTAACTGGGGTCAATGGGCATAATAGTCAAATTCCCAAGGTAGGGTAACTTTCCTATGTTATGCCTTTAACCACTTCAGAAGTCCTCTTGTCAATACCTAATGTTGTCACGGATGCCTGTGTAACCTTCCCATAATTTTCTTGACATTATGCGAACTTACTTCCGAAAAGTTACCCTGCCTTGTAGAGTACCCAAGGCTACTCTACTATTCTCTAGGCCTTGTCCTAGGTTAACCAGCTATTTGTATACTAAGTATACTAGACCATACCACCTCTGGTTACCACTTGGTATACTATTTAAGCTAAGGTGATAGTCATTGTAGCTACCTATCGTAGGGTCATTACACACTATGAACCTCTGGCGTACAATGCTGATCCTTGGGACGTCTGAGATGCAGAGAGTTAACGTTGATCTCTAAAGTTAGGTGTGGATGTTTGCTTACTTTTCCTTGTGTAATTGACGTCTCACTTTGCCTGTGGGCGCCATTTGTGTGTGGATCAAGCAATTGGATCAAGCCCCCAGGGCAAACAAAATTGTTGGCAGACTAAGGCTATTGATACGACGTCAAGTAAGGCTTAGAGGGTATGGATTGTAGTTGACGTAAATATCTCACCCGACGCAGGCCGTCGGGGTGCTTTCGTAAATCATAATGGCAAGTGTGATATGTCTCGAACTAACAGGAAGATGTAGATAGGGCGCTTGAGAGGACCTCTTATAGGCGTCAAGAGCAAGCGCATTTGGTCTGCTCTTGCCCTTCCTTGTTTGTCATCCTTAGGGTCCGGCATGTAGTGTAGGTGCCCGGGGTAGGGTTGGGTGTCGAAGACACTTTCGGGGTAAAGTATCACAGGGGTGACTAACAATGATCTTCGATAGAAGAACGAATTGCAAAGAGAGCATATACCGAACGTGGAGAATAGATTGATAGCTTAGTCTCCCATCACGTGTCGTCAAACACCTTTTTAAGCCTCATCTGAGTTTGAAGCCACGAGACATCAGGTAGGGCGATGCATCTTGGCGTCTGTTACTGTCCACAAAGGCTAAGGGCGGGAATAAGACATCAACACAATCCTGTTACGCATCACACACCCAACACCAGGGCATCATGACTTTCTGGGGATGAAAATGAACACCTCCAACTTGACTGACGTGCTATGAGAAATTGAATCTATTCTAAGTCTAATGATGATAGTATATTAAAACTATCAATATGCAATGTAAATACACTCAGCGTCTATATAGATGCAGCCTCAATCTACGGGCTATAATATGGATTACAATCTCGCGAACAAACATAGTCTCTGAACCCGAAGCTCGTCCTGACTATTGTCTTCAAAGACCGTTCGTGGCTTCTGAGGCTGGTCCTGTTTCAAAAATTGTTTAGCAGAAGCAACAAGAAAGTGCATTTTGGACATGCGCTGGTCCCAATTATCAACATCAAACAGCGCCTTACGCTTCGGTGCCTTATTGTCATGCGTGAGACTTCATAGCTATTTCATGATGCGATGTGGGTTGAGCATTCCCTGTGGTTTAATTGAGAGAGGTATCCGACGTCATGTGGAATGGCCGAGCTGGTCAACAGGAGATGTGATACTGACAACCCTACTACGGTGTGAATCAAAGTCGTCTGAAACATCTGATGATGAGCTGGACCATCTCGGAAGAAAAGGGGGACAATCTTGTGGGTTGTGTGGTCCACAGGCCTTAGGACCAGTCAGGGGAATAGCTTTCCCCTTGGGTTGAGCTGCCAGATTGACATTACGTCCAGCTAAGGCATTTGCCCAATCAGAGACAGCATTTGGTGCAAGGTATTGGTGTCGTGGCTCTGGTGGTGTAGCCGCTGTAGCTGGTGTTGATGGGCGATGACAATAAACAAGCACGGCAAACGGGGCCTCATTAGGTTGATTGGACAAGAGCCAGGTACGTATGTCCTCATCACTCTCGATAAAAATGAAAATTTGTATAATGTAACTCGTGGGGAGGGCCTTCACGAAGCACTCGCCAGGATTGGCCTGTGGCGCCGAATATTTAGCGAATGCTGTCTGAGGGACTACATCTTAAACTTGCCAATGACAAGCCGCAAATGACATATGAATTTTACTCTGCAAAATCCACACCATAGCTACGAGGAAAACGCAAATAGAGGACACTATAATTGGGTGGTGGTGCGTCGCTATCGACCTGATGTCGTTGCCAAACCATGCGCAGGGCCCGTGGGTGACCAAGTATAGCCATCCAGTTTGTATCTCAGTTGTTAATAAGTCACAACACAAATCTTTGGGGTAATTTCGAAAAACACATACTTATTTGACTTACATCACATAGATCTGGCCCCTTTTGCCTTTCATTAGGCTGATCTAGCGTATGGCAAATTTTCTGGGCCTCATAATTGCCCAGCGCAGGCGTACCAAGAATAGTTAAGGGTAGCTGGTGGGATTTGCAGAGGGCTATTGACCAGCGGAGCACCCATTTTGTGCATTCTGACTCCCAACGAGCGCAATCTTAATATCGCAGGGGCAATGACTGGTAGAGGATTATTCTGCGTTGCACTTCCTGACAGACCAGGACCTGCACAGACCATAGAGGGAGGTTGGTGTGCCCCTTGGAGATTTGCTGGGGGGGCTGGATTTGGTTTGCAGACGGACCAGCATTTGCACACGCTGTTGAGAGAGGTTGGTTTGGCCCTTGGGGATTCGGCGGCTGAGGCTGGATTTGGTTTCCTGATTGACCAGCATTTGCAGACGCTGTCGCGGGATGTTGGTTCGCCCCTTGGGCATTCGGCGGGAGAGGCCTGATTTGGGTTGCTGACAGACGAGCATTGGCAGACGCTGTTGAGGGAGGTTGGTTTGCTCCTTGGGGATTCGGCGGGGAGCCTCGATTTGGTTTCCTGATGGACTAGCATTTGCAGAACCTGTTGAGGGAGGTTGGATTGGCTCTTGGGGATAGGGCGGGGAAGCCTGAATTTGGTTTACACCACTGGCTGTCTGAGGAGGACTGTTTAGTGGCTAGTTATTTACTACGACCTGAGGAAACATTTGTTGTGGGTTATTCCCCAATGCAGTACCTGATATTTTGAATATACTAGCACACGAGTGCAACAGGAATTTGAGAGGGTGCATCGCCAGGGGAGGCATATGCTGTTCAGCGCATCCTGACGGACCAGGATTTCCAGACTCTGGCAAAGGAAGTTCTATTGGCCCTTGGGGATTTTTCGGGGAAGAAAGGATTTGGTATCGACCAGCAGCGTGAGCAGGTTGGAATTGAGCTGGCCTGGGTGAATTAGTTGTAGGAGCAATTGGGGCACCCGCACCTGGATTCTGTACAGCTGGTGCAAGACCCCACTGGCTCCCAGGGGGGGGCATTCACATGGAGTAATATGTTCGGGATGATTGCCAGCGCCAGAGGGACTCCCGGCATCTGCGGAAACGGCTTATTTTCAAGTATATTGTATTAGTCAACCTCTTCCCACACTCCTTAACCAGTTAGACCACTGTCTCGTCCTGCTTCTGCATACAAGATATGAGGTTCGCTGCAGATGCAGTGGCAAGTTCATCGCAGTCGGGTCTCAATTGACAGAAGCCGGCGAGAATTGGCAGGAATTCTGCGTCAGGCAATTGGTGAAGATCCGTCTGATAACCCCTGGCTAACATTTGATCCTTGACAGCGTCCCGCCATGCACCGTATATGGGGTCACCTTGGAGACCAACAGCGATGCCCATTGACCTCTGATGCTCAGTGATTTTTCTTTGGTCCGAGCGTCGAAATGAGATTTCTGCAATAAGCGAATTAGCAGGAAGCTTATATGTCTGACCAGATGGTGCCAGCTGCAACTGGCCGGGTGGCATCAGTGCGTATTGAATGATCTTGATATTCTGTGCAATATCGACTATGTTTTCGAGTATATTGATTTGATAAATATGAAAGGCTAGAGATGTGCATCTTGTTGATCGTGTGGAAGTTCTGAATGGCAGATGATTCTAGGTATGAGGTCCTCCTGTGTGGATCTGTTCCCATTATCTATAAAACACTATGATCTTTTAGGCCGCTTGAAAGATTTAAGAATTTTTAACAATTTATTAGGGAACCGGGATCTGATGCTCTACCACAGGGCACCCCCATAATCTGATTCACCTTGAACAAATGAAACGGAATAAAGACTCTTGCGTTCAAACAGGAAATATTCTCTGTCTACTATCAAGATCCTGAAACAACCAATCCAAGGCTGGGCCACGTGACCGTTACGCGAAGCAATTCAAACTACTTGATCCAGTTTAGATCATTTGGGCCGCTTGACACTACGTGAAATGAACACGGGGTGTTGACATCACCCCGATAGCCTTAAACTCGAAACTACACAAGGGCGAGATAATCAGAGCAATCTTGCCCCATGCCTACCAAATGTCGATTCTGCCAACTGAAATACAGCCGGTCTGGTGCATATGAAAAGCACCTGCGAAATCCGCAGGCAAATCTGCATATCGTCTTAGCCTGTACAATACAATATGTGTCCTCACCGACTACCAACGATGACCCACAAAGCAACATATTGCCCCATGAGGGGTATCACCCCCTGGATTCCTACTATGAATCAGATTCAGATCCCACTGGACATGAATACAGCGCATTCGATGACATCAGTCACGAGTCCATCAGCAAGAAATATCAGTTTACACCCTATGCACCCAATGCTTCTGAAGGCCTCTGGAGACAGGAATGAGGGACGAAAATTGAAAAATGATAATTAGCCAAAACGCGTTAGCTGACTAAATAATATCCTATTTAAAGTGTCTATATTTACAAAATGAACCCTATCGGACATCATTAACATGTCCATTTTTGCTGAAAACGAATTGAACAAGTTAACAGGATACGGGTAGATGCCATTGGAAGACTTCAGATGTCTTCCAATGTACCACAGGCTCTTCCCAACGTAAACTCTACTTCAGGATGCACAATTGAGATTTTTTCCTGATGTCTGATACAGTGATACTCAAGGAAACTGTGAGTCCATTACCCAGTAAAGGGATGCTTTATGAAGGGGCCGGCGAATCGATAGGAGATGTCAAGGGTTTTGAGCAAGAACAAAGCAATCTGTGTCAGCACCTATGGTCCCCATTTAGTAGCGCGGACGGGTTCAAGCTAGGGTGTTGGTTCATTGAGGGTAAAGTACCAAAGTCACAAATCAATGAATACTTCATGAGTGGTCTCGGTAATGCTTCATCGGCAGGGTATAGTTCTATGCATACGCTTGAGAACCGCCTCCAGGGATTGGATCCTCACAGTGCATATCTTCAAGGGAACGAACGACAGGTTGATGATGGCAAGCAAACATTGCCATTCGTCTATCGCAACGTTCTAGATTGCGTCAGATATCTCCTGTGCCAGATTGCCTACAGCGATAACTTCGTCGATGCGCCACGCAGCAAATGCGTCACTAATGGACAATGGACAGACACAGATATGCACACAGCAGACTGGGGTTGGAATCTTCAAGTATAGCGTCCTGACGCTTTTTTAAGTAAACAATTGCTTAGTGAAACCATGAGACACTTCCGCCAGGTGCGACGCTTTTTCCAATCATAGGGATATCTGATGAGACTTACCTCACAAAGCTCGCTGATGACAAGAAAGCGTGGCCTGTCTATATCAGGCTTGGAAATCTTCCATCCGACGAGCGCAAAAGCCGCACATCCATGGCAGTTCTGCTTCTTGCATTATGGCTCATTCCCCCAACTGTATCAATGTCTACCAAAGCAGATCAACACAGGAGACAAATCAAGGCTGACACCCTACGGGATGTATTCGAACTCATCTTGGCGCCTCTACTAGGTCATGAGCGTGACAGTGTACCAATTGACTGCGCCAATGGGAAGGTTGCAAGGTCCTTCGCGATCTTGGCCGTGTGGATTGCGGACCACATGGAAAATGTTGCGCTTAATATAATAAAATCAATCGTCGGTCCGAGATGCGAGCTGCCAGCCGTCGAATTAGCCACCAACATGAAAGTCTATTCAGTTAAAGATTACCCAATATATCACAATTAGGAGTATGAAAATTGGATCGGAGAAACCGACTACGCCGACATTACGCCTGAGAGTTCTTGTATTAGATTAGGTCAAAATGTTTTTTACGAACTCAACTGGGTTTCGCCGTCAGATTGATACAAATCACACATGCTCTATACAGTTTATGTTGGGTTATTCAAGCACATGATGGCCTTGATACAGGGCTTTGTGCAATAGCAGGGACAACTTGTGGCATTTGACAAAGTTTTTAAGGCATTACCGCCTTACCCAGGATTCCTTGTACTCAAAAAAGCCTGCCATGAGTTTATGTACTGGGAAGGGATAGAGATGCGGAACCTTGGCCTGTGTGTTCCAGCCGTTCTAGCTGTGGCACTACGTCACCCTCGGCGTGCCCAACTCATACCGTTCAAGCATCCTCTCGGATGCATCAGGGCGCTGGTCAATTTCAATGTGATGGCGCAATACCGAGGCCACACAGTGGAATCAATCACCTATATGGAAGACTATCTGGACACGTTTCACACGATGAAGGATATCTTTTTAGAGTTTCGAGCAAATAAAGGCAGACAGGTTAAGAATGATGAGCAACAAACGGAGTTGCGATATGATAGGCCTAAGACAACATCAGCAAAAAATTACCGTGCGTCAGATACAGCGCCGTTGCGTCCTGACCCACGCGACGTTGAATCTGCGTCCCCTGTGTCCTGTGCGTCCTGAGTTGCGTCCCCTCCGTCCTGTGCGTCCTGAGTTGCATCCCCTGCGTCCTATGCCCCCTGAGTTGCCTCCTCTGCATCCCCTGCGTCCTGTGCTTCCTGAGTTCCCTGGTAATGCCCACTCAAATGCTATGCGTCCTGAGTTTCCTCGCAACGCCGGCTCACATCCCATGCCACCCGGGCCGTGCTGCGAGCTTCTTTGTCTCAGGATAGGAGGTTGCCTAATAGCAGCATCCTGAATACCTTCAGGCGCCCGCCCGTTCAAGTTACTTTGATCTGCTAATGGAGGCAGCCTATTATCGCGTGTTCGTTGCGTCGATTGGCATCGGGAGTAGTAGCACCTTTTTTTTAAAAGTCTTGTCTTCTGTGCGCGGGTCATATACTACTGATCATCCGCCCTGGTAGTTTATGGATCTGATAATGCTACTCTATAGCTTGTTTATTCATCGGTAGATTTTATACTACTATACTAGCACTAGGTTCTTCCCTCAATCAATCACTGACGCAAAATGGCATCGCAGATGCCTTCTGATATCCGGATCCCTTAATATACCTCGTTGGATATTCTCAAATCGATACGGCTATTGAAAATCCAGCGCCGATCCCCATCTGAGATAAGGTGCGCCAGGCCGAGAATTGTCCCTATGTCAACTACAGTAAACTCCCGAGCATCCTTCTTCATTTGGACGGTAACAAGGCTATGTACGTCTGATATCCGTCCTGAGTTCACTGCGCTCACAGAGCGAACGCCAGCGAGGCGGCGCACTCGATCCTCCTATTTGTAGTCTCTGATTTTGATGAGTGTAACGAGCTTGGCTGGAAGACAGCCCCGGAGCGTTCCATACATGTCTTCCGTTCTGGCCTGCATCCAAACCGAATCATTGCGACTCCCGTGATTCCGAAAGTTGAGAGACCCCGTGTATCACGCACGGTGGATGTTGTATATTTCCGTTTCTTGGAACGCAAGAACTGGAATTTCTAGTTGTGTCAGTAGCTCCACTGGAAGTGATTCGAGTATCTCAGGCTCCTCCGGAAGACAGTGCTCTGGCCGCAGATTATGCCGGCTGTATCGGATCAATCCACGAAATATAATTTGAATGGAAACCCCCAAAACCCGCCTAACATCGGCCATGTTAGAAACATCGTCCCGGCGTCCCTTCAGCATCCTCCTACAAATGCCAGGCGCTGTTGTGGTGCTAGTTGTGTCCAACTGTTCCACCACGTCGGGAGAGAGATCTGCACAGCAACGTCGCAGAAATTCCAGATTCCATAGTCTCATTCGGATGCCATGCTGTCGACTATAGCTCTGCAGAATTTGCTGTGAGGCATCGTTTTTATTCGATTGCCGCCATCCAGCCTTGATTTGGGTCTTATACGGTAGCTCGCCGAGCTCGGTTGAATACATTGGAATATTTCCAAACTGGCATATATGATCACAAAGATGACTGAGCAAATGCATCTTGATGAAGTTGAAATGCGATTCACAAAAGATCAAGTCCATACGTCGCTCGGTTTCTTCTTCCCTTTCTTCGTTGTGCATGCGGCGCCCTTTTGGGCGTGGGAGATGCGCTCCCTTGTCTTAGGCCAATCATGTTGCAGCTCCCTTCGTTGGTTATCGAGCTTCGCGCGTATACGTTCAGTTACTCGAAACTCTAAAAAGATATCCTTCCTCTTGTGAAATGTGTCCAGTTAGCCTTCCAAATAGGTGATTGTTTCTGCTGTGTGGCTTTGGTATTGCGCCATCATATTGAAATCGACCAGCGCGCTGACGCATCCGAGAGCAGGCTTGAATGGTCTGAGTTGGGCACTCCTAGGCTGACGCAGGGCCACAGCCACAACGCCTAGAACACACTGCCCAAGGTTCCCCATCTCGTTCCCTTGCCACTCCATAACCTCGTGGTAGGCTTTTTTGTGTACAAGGAATCCTGGGTAAGGCGGTAATGCCTTCCAAACTTCGTCAAATTCCTCAAATTGTCAGTGCTTTTTCAGAAAGCCCTGGATCCAGTCCATCATGTGCTTGAATAACCCAAGATAAACTGTATGGAGCATGTCTGGTTTGTGTAAATCTGACGGCGAAACCCGGTTGAGCCCGTAACAAACATTTTGACCTAATCTAATCCCAAGACTCTAAGGAGTGATGTCGGCGTGGTCGGTTTCTCCGATCCAATTTTCATAGTCGTAATGGTGATATATTGCGTAATCTCTAACTGGATAGACACTCATGTTGGTGCCTAATTCGACGGCAGGCACCTCGGATCTAGGACAGACGTTGGATTATATTCCATGCAGCGCAACATTTTCCATGTGGTCCGCAATCCACGCAGCCAAGATTGGGAAGCACCTCCGGACCTTCCCATTGGCGCAGTCAATTGGTACGCCGTCATGCGCCGGATCTTGTAGAGGCGGAAAGATGTGTTCGAATACGTCCCGTAAGGTGTCAGCGTTGATTTGTTTGTGGTGTTGATCTGCTTTGGAGGACTTTGATAGTTTTGGGGGAATGGGCAATAATGCAAGAAGCAGAGCTGCCATGAATGTGGGGCTGTTGCGCCGGCTAGATTGAAGATTTCCAAGGGTGATATAGACAGGCTATGCTTTGTTGTCACAGGAGAAGTTTGTGAGATGCGTCTGATCAGACATCCCTATGATCGGAACAAGCGTCGCCCCTGGTAGAAGTGTCTCCTGGTTTCAGTAAGCGATTGTTTACTTAACAAAGGGTTATCAGGCTGTACGTGAAGATCCCACCACCAGTCTGCCGTGTGCATTTCTGCGTATATCAGTTGTCCATTGGTGTCGTATTCCCTGCGCGGCGCGTAGACGAAGTCATCTCTGTAGGCGATCTGGGGTAGGAGATATCGGACGCAATCTAGAACGTTGCCATGGAAGAATGACAATGTTCGCTTGCAATCATCAACCTGTCCTTCGTTTCATTGAAGATATGCACTGTGAGGATCCAATGTCTGGAGGAGGTTCTCAAGCGTATGCATGGAGCTATACCCGGCCGATGAAGTATTACCGAGACCACGCGTGAAGTATTCATTGATTCGTGACTTAGGTACTTTACCCTCAATGAACCAAGACGCTAGCTTGAAACCGTGCGCGCTACTAAATGGGGACCATGGGTGCTGACAGAGATTGCTTTGTTCTTGCTCAAAACCCTTGACATCTCCTATAGATTCGCCGGCCCCTTCATAAAGCATTGGTTTACTGGGTAATGGACTCGCAGTTTCGTTGAGTATCTCTGTATCAGACTCGTGACCAATGTCATCGAATGTGCCGTCCGCATGTCCGGTGGGATCTGGATCAGATTCATAGTCGGAATCCAGGCGGAGATGCCACACGTGGGGCAATATGTTGCTTCCTTTGTTATCGTTAGTAGTCAGTGAGGATGCATATTTTATTGTAGACGCTAAGAAGATATGCAGATTTGGGTGCGCATTTCGCAGGTGCTTCTCATATACACCAGACCGGCAGTATTTCCGTCGGCAGAATGGGCATTTGTTAGGCGTGGGGCGAGATTTCTCACATTATCTCGGCCTTGTGTAGTTTCGAGTGTAAGGCTATCGGGGTGATGTCAACAACGCGTGTAGATCGCACGTAGGGTCAAGCGGCCCGAATAATCTAAAGTGGATCAACTATTTTGAATTGCTTAGCGTAAAGGTCACGTGGCGCAGCCTTGGATTGTTTGTTTCAGGATCTTGATAGTAGACCGAGAATATTTCCTGTTCGAACACAAGAGTCTTTATTCCGTTTCATTTGTTTAAGTTGAATCAGATTATGGGGGTGCCCTGTGGTAGAGCGTCAGATCCCAGTTGCCTAATAAATTGTTAAAAATACTGAATCTTTCAACCGGCCTAAAAGATCATGGTGTTTTATATATAATGGGAACAGATCAACACATGAGGACCTTATACCAAGAATCATCTGCCATTCAGAACTTCCACAAGATCTACAAGACGCACATCTCTAGCCTCTCATATTTATCAAATCAATATACTCGAAAACATAGTCAATATGGGGCAGAATATCAACCTCATTCAATACGCACTGATGCCACCCGGCGGGCCGCAGCTGGCACCAGCTGGTCAGACATATCAGCTTCCTGCTAATTCTCTCATTGGAGAAATCTCATTTCGACGCTCGGACAAAAGAAAAATCACTGAGCATAAGAGGTCAATGGGCATCGCGGTTGGTCTCCAAGGTGACGCCATATACGGTGCATGGCGGGACGCTGTTAAGAATCAAATGTTAGCCAGGGGTTATCAGACGGATCTTCACCAATTCCCTGATGCAGAATTCCTGCAAATTGTCACCAGCATCCGGCAATTGAGACCCGCCGGCGATGAACTCGCCACTGCATCTGCAGCGAAGGACATACCTGGTATGCAGGAGGTGGACGAGGCAGTGGTCCAACTGGTTAAGGACTGTGGGAAGAAGTTGACTAATACAACCAACTTGAAAAATAAGCCGTTCCCGCAGTTGCCGGGAGTCCCTCCGGCGCAGGTGATGGTCCCGAACATATTACTCCCTGCCAATGCCCCCCCTGGGAGCCAGTGGGGTCTTGCAATGGCTGTACACAATGGAGGCGCTGTCGCGCCGAATGCTCCCACAGTCAATGCACCCGGGCCAGCACAATTCCAACCTGCCTAGGCTGCAGGTCCATACAAAATCCTTCCTCCCCCGCCGAATCCCCAAGGGCCAATACAACTTCCTTTGCCAGTGTCTGGAAATCCTGGTCCGTCAGGCAGCGCTGGACAGAATATGCCTCCCCTGGCGATGCGCCCTCTCAAATTGCGGTTGCACTCGTCTGCTAGCACACTCAAAATATCAGGTGCTGCATCGGCGAATAACCCTGAAGAAATGTTTCCTCAGGTCGTGTTGAATAACCAGCCACTAAACAATCCTCCTCAGACAGCCGGTGCTGCAAACCAAATCCAGCCTCCCCCGTCGAATCCCCAAGGGCCAAACCAACCTCCCTCGACAGCGTCTGCAAATGCTGGTCTGTCAGGAAACCAAATCCAGCCTCTCCCGCCGAATCCCCAAGTGCCAAACCAAGCTCCATCGACAGCGTCTGCAAATGCTGGTCCGTCAGGAAACCAAATCCAGCCTCTCCCGCCGAATCCCCGAGTGGCAAACCAACCTCCCTCGACAGCGTCTGCAAATGCTGGTCCGTCAGGAAACCAAATCCAGGCTCCCCCGGTCAATCCCCAAGGGCCAAACCAACCTCGCTCGACAGCGTCTGCAAATGCTGGTCCCTCAGCAAACCAAATCCAGCCTCTCCCGGCAAATCCCCAAGGGGCACACCAACCTCCCTCCATGGTGTCTGCCCGTCCTGGTCTGTCAGGAAGGGCGACGCAGAATTATCCTCTCCCCGTAATTGCCCCTGCGATATTAAGATTGCGCTCCTCGGGAGTCAGAATGCACACAATGGGTGCTCCCCTCGTGAATAACCCTCTGCAAATCCAACCAGCTGCCCCCTTAACTATCCCTGGTACGCCTGCGCTGGCCAATTAAGAGGCCCAGATAATTGGCCATGTGCTAGATCAGCCTAATATAAGGCAAAACGCGCCAGATCTATGTGATGTAAGGCAAATAAGTGAGTGTTTGTCGAAATTTCCCCCATGATTTGTGTGGTGACTTAGTAACAAATGAGATACAGACTGGAGGGCTCTACTTGGTCGCCCACGGGCCCTGCGGATTGTTTGGCAACAACATCTGGTTGATAGCGACGCATCCCTACGCAATTATTGCATCCTCTATTGTCGATATCCTCATATCAATGGTGTGGATTTTGCAGAGTTAAATTCATTTGACATTGGGGGCTTGTCATCGGCAATTTTAAGATTTGGTCCCTCGGACAGCATTCGCTACATATTCGGCACCACAGGCACAGGCTGGCGCGAGCTTCGTGAAGACCCTACACACGTATTACATTATTCAAATTCTATTTTCATCCAGAGACATGAGGACGTAGGTACCTGGATCTTGTCGAATCAACCAAATGAGGACCCGCTTGACGTGCTCGTTTATTGTCATCGCCCATCCACGCCAGCTAGACCAGCTACACCACCGGAGCCGAGACACAGATACCTCGCACCAAATGCTGTCTCTAATTGGGCAAACGCCTTAGCCGGACGTAATGTCAACCCGGCAGCTCAACCCCAGGGAAAAGCTATTCCCATGAACAGTACTAAGGCCAGTGAATCACAAAACCCACAAGACTCTCCCCTTTTTCTTCCGGGATGGTCCAACTCATCATCAGATGTTTCAGACGACTTTGATTCGCACCGTAGTAGGGTTGTCAGTATGACATCTCCTGTTCACCAGGGCTGCGATTCCACAGGACGTCGGATACCTCTCTCAATTAAACGGCAGGGCATGCAGAACACACATCTCATCATGAAACAGCTATGGAGTCCCACGCATGACGATAAGGCTCGGAAGCGTAAGGCGCAGTTTGACGTCAATAATTAGGATGAGAGCAGGTTCAAAATGCAGTGTCTTGTTGCTTCTGCTAAAGAATTTTTGAAAGAGGACCAGCTTCAGAAGTGCCGAATGGTTTTCGAAGACGATAGTAAGGACAAGCTGCAGGTTTCAGAGACTATGTTTGCCCCCGAGAGTGTAATCCATATTATGGCGCATAGATTGAGGCTTCGGCTACAGAGACGCCGAGTGTATTAGCATTTGATATTGATAGTTTTAATAGAGTATCATAATTTGGGTTAGAATAGATTCAATTTCTCGTTTCACGTCAATCAAGTCAGGGGTGTTCATCTTCGTCAGCCGAAGGTCATGATGCCCTGGGGTTGTGTTCGGTCTGTGATGCGGAGCAGGGTTGGGTTGACGTCTTATTCCCAGCCTTAGCCCTTTGTGGACGCCAAGGGACGCCAAGATGCATCGCAGTACGTGACTTCTCGTGGCGTCAAACTCACATGAGGCTTAAACAGGTCTTTGACGACACGCGATGGGAGACTAAGCCATTGATCTATTCTCTACATTTGGTATATACTCCCTTTGCAATTCGTTCTTCTATCGACGATCACTGTTAGTCACGGGCGGGATACTTTACCACGAAAGTGTCTTCTACACCCAATCCTACCCCAGGCACCTACAGTACACGCCGGACCGTAAGGCCGACAAACAAGCAAGAGCAAGAGCAGACCCAACACTCTTGCTCTTGACGCCTATAAGAGGTCCTCTCCTGCGCCCTATCCACATCGTCCTGTTACCTCCAGACACACTACACTTACCATTGCGCTTTTTGAAAGCGCCCCGACGCCCTTCGTCGGGAGAGATATTTACGTCAACTACAATGCATACCCTCTAAGCCTTACTTGACGTCGTATCAATAGTCTTAGTCGGCCAACCAATTTGTTTGCCCTGGCGGCTTGATCCAATTCATATATCCACGCACAAATGGCGCCGCCAGGCCGAGTGAGACCTCAATTCCGCAAGGGAAAGTAAGCAAACATCCACACCTAACTTTAGAGATCAATGTTACCTCTCTGCTTCTCAGACGTCCCGCGGATCAGCCTGGCACGCCAGAAGTTCAGAGCGGAATACGAAGAAGAACTCTCACACGTTCGGCAGGCCGTCGCCCTGCGGATGACGTATCGTGAGCAATCATTGTCCCCCCTGCTGTGCATGAATAGAATAGCGAACTGACAAATCTTTCATTTTTTCAAATGAACAGCGAACCGTAGCCTGTTGAGCGCGCAGACTTCCAGCCCGCCGCCGGGGATTGCGGGTATTTAGATCCAACGTATCAAGTAGGCCGAATTGGTTATACTGACTGTCTAACTCAGACCAGGACTGTATATGCCGAGATTGCGTATGCGAAATCATGGTGTGGATTCAAGCATCCGCGTGGGGCATCTTCCGTCTATACTACGTGGCACGGGCAAATCAAGGCCTATATTATAGCTTGGCTTCTTGACCCCGGTCGCCTAACTGAATCGCAAGTTGACTCAATTGTTGTGTTTGCCCCCACCCTTTCGCCAGTCAAGGAGCGTATTGAGCTTATCAAAAGCCAGCACCACCCGCATGATGTTGGAGAGTTCATCCGTCATCTGAAAATTCTGGTCAAAGATTCAGCCAAGAAACTGCAGATGTCGAATGAGCGCCAAAAAGCTGGGCGGGATCTTCGTGGCGACGTAGCGGAACCTCCAGGTAAGTATTACCAATATTTATTCGGTATACCCTTGACTGACAGCGGATCCGAGTGCCTTACTCAGATTGGCACTCCCGATTTTCCCCGCCTGCTTTGAGAATGCATATTATTCGAAGGACTTGTGCGCTGCCTACCGTGCACCCATTCCTCAGCCACCCATGGTTTGTAAAAGACTCCGACAGGGGAATCGCCTGGGGGGTTCTGACTACACTGAGGATCATGGATTTGCTCCGGGTACTAAGAGCGCAAGACGTGGAAGAGGAAATTTGATCCCCCGGCTATCTAATTGGTGCGACAGGAGAAGGTGCGGCCATGCTACGTCTGAAGCCGGATGATCCACTTCCCCTACACCAGCTCATATTTCTCAATAGAAATGACGATATTCGTGCGTGGTTCTTCGCTAACAAAGGCGACGATCCCCTTGACCTAATGGTTCTCGAGTCACGTCGCGAAGACGGAGAGGACCTGGACGAAACCCCCGAGCCTCCCAATGGGAGGTATCCATTTTTTGACCGCGACATCTAGCATGAGTCAGCTGGAGGAGAAGACTCTGTGAGGAAAATGCGGGATGAAGAGTGTGTTGACGACGAGGAATGGCTAGAGGCAAAGTCAGAGGGGAAACTGGGGCGCCTCATGGCGCTGGGGTGATCTATGTCGACGATGGGGATGTAAGTATCTTATCCGCAGCATCATTCATGTATCTTTATCCTTCACCTTAAAATGGAATAGCTAATTACAGAAGGATCTCCAGGCACTTGGAGATCCGGGCCCCTCAACAGGCTGGCGGAATATTCCATTGCAACTCGAAGTACCGGCAAGCTCTAATCCAATTGCGACGGCGTCGGGGTTGCACTCTTCAGGCCCTTCTGGGCCTTCTGAGTTGCAGAAACTTTGAGCACTTCGCGAAATGGCGAAGGAGCACCCGTGCATGCTTGATTGGCTGGCAAACCTAGGAGCTGTATCTGTGGGGCATCAAGAACACGATGGCGCCGAGGACACACCTCCTGCCAGTCTATCTATAATTTGCGACGCACTTCCACTATCGCCTCCCGCAGCTCCACATGCTGGGCTCAATCTCACGGCTCCGGACAGATCAATAGAACATCCCTCTCCCCCACCTGAATACCCGCCAGCCACAATCAATTAGTCCCCGACCCAGCCACCAGCTCCAGTGACACACCCGGCACGCGGATCTCAAAACCGTAGTTCTCGGCTAGCCCCAAACAACACCCTATCTACTCCTCAGGTGTGCTGTTCAGCAAGACGCAGCACGGGCAGCAAATAAAACGAGATTCACTACTTTTTTGAGTAATCTTTTGTTCATTTTTACCCAAACAACCTTACCGTTTACTAGATGTTGTTTTCCCTTTGGTGTCATTGATTTTTTTTTCTGCTTCTTGTTCGTAGCTAGTATCAGAGAGAACACAATTAATGATACCTGCGGGCGCCCTTGCATCAGCTTCTTGACCTTACTTCCCCTTGAGCTAACGTCTAATATGTTTTTCCCGATTGGGCACGCCTCTCATAGTCTGACCATAACGCGGCAGGCGATGGCCAATAGAACTAGACAATTAGAGAGGATGCATGACGTGAAAACTGATATCTCGAAGTTCAATGGTGTTGAATCAACGTCCGCAGATTAAGATCGATAAATCTACACTGCTTTTAGCGTGGCGTGTGTCTTGCTAGAATTGGTGTCGCTAAGCGATACTCATTGTGGCTAGTTTTTGCTTAGGCTCAGTCATCGACGACGCCTCGTACATTAGCGACGCCCGCATTCCGTCGAACTGGTTCATACCAGAGGCTAGACGAACATCATACATGAGCTCGTCCAGAGTATTAACTTAATGATGAACAAGCAGAAAAACCCCTTTTTGCAGCTAAATAGTCTTTTTCATTAACAAGTGATCGTATGTGATGCTCAACCCCCCCCACCCACCCCCTAAGTCCTAGCATATAAGATCAGACGTGTCCTACTCAACAAAACAACACACTCTTCATCTTTACCACACAATATATCGCTTTTTCATAGGTCCTAATTCCTATCCTATACCTTTATCAAACGTCCGGTATTCAAACATGCATAAACAACCACAAGCCAATTCACGCAGCCAACCCACCGCACGGGTAGCCAATCAGAACGGACGTAGGCGCGACATCATACCAGTCGATAAGGCAGCCAGATCAGGAACGCAGCCGACCGAATCAGACAGCACAGGCGGTGCACATTCGGGGGCTCGGAAATCTTCCCCACCATGGATCGAAAGCCGTCTTCTGGCATGACCAGCCAAGCGCGCCCGAAGGGACACTTTACACACAGTGGCGTATAACGATCACGAGGCCGATCAGGATGAGGATGGACAACAAATAACCGAGATCTTTCATCTCAGCGATGATAGCAGCGATGAGTACCAAAGGTCCCACATATCTGATCAAACCGAATTGGACACAGAGCCAGACAGAGATGAGAATGATAATGCGGATGACACTAGATGAATAACACGTCATCAATCACGAGCCGGGGAGAAACAAACCAACAACAGGGTATCGACTGTCCCAATTTTGACCACCTCCGGATCGCAGGAAGCCACACTCGTCAGGCCTACCCCTGCTGCACGAGCACGTATAATACGAAGCAGTACGTACACTCCACCGACGATCTCGACATCCGGTGTATCGCGTTATTCATCAATGGCTACACACCGAGCCACAACGTCAGCAGTCCAACGCTCAAGTCCTCGTGGCGAACAAGGCATGACGGGCCCTGAGCACATATGGCCTGAGACTAACTGACGGCGCAATACAGCTATAGGTGCAGAGGCCGTCGTAGCGCGGGCCAACGGACTTATTCTCCTAAATACCCTTTTTGATGCACCACTCCCGGGACCAGGTGCATTGACCACTCAGGTGCACCGTGTTTGGCTTCAGGCGCTCAATCAGATATCCGATGCAGGGAATATAGAAGCATCTGAGGAAAGCGTAAAAGTGGTAAGTTAAGTAGACATCAACCATTTTTAGAAGAATCTTTTAGACGTCAGGACTAGTACTGACCTTTCCAGATATGCCAAAAACACTCAGGGGTAAGATCCCAGTTAGTTTACCACGTAAAGCATCAGATCGTAAAATTGTACGATCTCCCGGATGACCCAACGGCAATGGCGCGCCGGGTGGACTACCTGCTGGAAAAGGATAGATTTATGTGTTCCCCGAGAGGATATGAGGTGCCTTTTTGCTCTTATTAACGATGCGACCTATCCTCTTGCAACTAATCAGAGTGAACTTGAGGCAGAAAATAACAAATCGAGTCCTGGCGCCCCAGATCCCAGAGGCCATATGGGGAAAGCACTTCGAGGATAGGAGAATGAGTGGGATTATTGATCCGGCATTTCTTGGGCGCATCAACGGTATCATGATTTGTTTACTGTGTGCGATAATCTGCCATGCACTGCGAGCAGGGCAGACAGGAGTATATAAGGATCAGGGCGGCTTCAAGCCTGAAGCCGGCGGAGGTGAGCCAGAACCCGGACCTTTCTCTTTTCCGAGAAGACTAATGTAACAGCAACCATTTGAGATCTTTTTGCGCGCCAAAGGCAAACGTGGGCATCATGCCTCGACTCGGTTCAAACTCTGATTCTGGACAAAATTCGTGGGACCATCCGTGGAAAGATTGAGCAAGAGCATGGAGTCCAACAAGATCGCCGGGAAGGCTTCACGGACGATTGGGCTGCTGTGGCAGCAGAACTAGTGTAACGGGGGCACCCTATAGAGAGGTGAACTCTAAGGTTACGACCGCACCAAACACTCAAAGCAGAAGCTAAAGATGAGGTAAAATAATTCAGAAGAATCAATGGTAAAACTTAATATAGTTAAGCTCGAAGCTTCACTCAATTTAGTTCTCTCGAGGAAAAGTTGGTTGTCGAAGTAGAATGCCAAACTCTTAAACTTAAGTAGATATCAGCTTTAAGCCTGTGACATTCACCACTACTTCCGACCTTGTGCGAGCCCCCTGTCCTGCTCAGGGTCTGTCCGAGGTCTACCCTGCATCAGGATTTATCCTGCCGGGAGTGTCGGACCAACGCGGGTACATTCAACTCCGTCAATAGGATATGAGTTTCTGCAATGCATCTCCAATGCAACCCCAGGTGGAAAAACTCTTCCTATCGATGTCATACTAGTGGCTAGCTGTTATGACAACAACCGGAGTCAATACCTAGGTGGTGGACTCACTGGCCCAGTGGCAGTTTCGTCTAAACAAGGCATGCAGTCTATTATTTAATCTACGCGACTATCCAATGTGATAAATTGATATGCAAGCTCCCCCGGTGAGATGTAGCCGAGGGTTGGCTAAGTGGGCACTACCCATAGCCATCCTCTCGGGACATACTCTACCGTGATAAGACTCATACCTCTAGAGTCCAATAACAACCCAGAGTAATGCTACTAATCAAGGGGAGCAGGTCCGGGCTGGTTACTGAGGTATTGGTCTCGAAAGCACCCTGGCCTTCTGAGACTACCTGAGTACCACTAGGAAACTACCCTACAACCCGTAGGCTAGAATAGACTCCTAGATGCCCGAGAGACCATATATGGATGACCCCCATTTTGGTGGTTACCCATACTCCCCTTATATATCCTGCGAACGACATTCAGTCGGACGGACGGCGACCACTTATACCGTGTTACGGGAGCTACTCCACTGAGCTCTTCAAACAAGCAACTACGCAGCCGTCTGCCTATGACGCACCGTCCCAACGCTGGGGCCAGAGGGGGGTGTTAGCTAAACCTGCCTAAGTTCAATAGTATGTTCGGGCCACCCTGCTACAGGCGTGGGGCCTCCCCGCGCAGATGCGTGTACGCTCAAGAACATCTAAGAGCCCATAGAATGTGAGGCAATCGACCTCTAAGTTCTAGGATCCCTTTGCCGCTGAAGGTAGGGTAACTTGGGTTCCTCAGTAGGGTAACTGGGACCCATGGGCATAATGACCAAACTCCCAAGGTAGGGTAACTTTGCTCTCTTATGCCTTTAACCGCTCAGGAAGTCCTCCAGTCGACCACAGAAGTCGTCTCGGAGGTCCGTGTAACATTCCCATTATTCTCTTGACCTTATGCGAATGTTCTCCCGAAAGGTTACCCTGCCTAGTTGAATACCTCAAGTCTACTCAACTATTCCCTAGGCCTTATCCTAGGTTTACCAGCTATTTGTATAAAGTATACGAGACCAGACCACCTCTGGTTACCTCTTGGTATACCATTTGGGCTAAGGTGATAGTGATTGTAGCTACCTATCGTAGGGTTGTTACTACTAGAGGGTCAATGTTCGACTAACCTTCTGCAATGGACAGCACAACGGAGTCAAACTCCGAATAACCTGCATCTTGGGCCTCTGCCGGAGAGTCAAAACAGTTGCCAGATGGCTGAAGCGTCTTTCGATTCCGGCGCCGCGTCAGCAGCCGGCCTTCTCAGATATCTAGATTCGGATCCTCTGAGTCGGGACTCTTCACCAGAGGAGACCGTGGGGCTAACGTTGCACAGCGCAGGGAGCCCAACTCCGTCGGGTCAGCTATCTCTGAGTCTTGAGATCTTGGAACCAGAAGTCGAGGAAACAGTTCATAGTGACCCGGGAACGGAGGAGGAGGGAAATGGGGCAAGCATATGAGAGGGTACATAGGAAATGGTGTGTTTGTAGAGTAATCAATAGTAATAATTATTTCGTATTCCTAAGAAGACAGAACGAAAAGTGGAAATAGCAGAGCTCATCGCCAGAGCGTGAGGTGCGAAAGAAAATGCATTCCGGGAGACGTTGCAATATCGTTAGAAGTAGTTTATCGGGCGCCAGAACACCATACCCATACCAGAGTCAGGATATCTCAGCGCAGAGAGGCTGAACATGTCATGTGTAAGAATCCGGGGACGCACCGTATTTGGAGCAAAATCTGGAAGAAGTCATCACGCATCTGGAGATGATGGATCAGGATTGTGAGATCCTGACCCAGGACCAGAGAGCCTAGATATCTGGACGGGACGTGGCCAGATGAAAGAAGCCCTGAGTACGGGGGAGAGAGATCCCGCGTCAGGACACAAGAGGACAGTATCAGACGACGTGGGAATTACGTAGGGGTGATCATGGGTCGCCAGGACCACAGCCCTGAGGACCAGACGCTGTCACGACGCGGCGGAAGGGCACCAGACGCTGTCAGGACGAACAGGGCCAAGAGGTCTGTACCCAGGTGGCGTCAGGATTCAGGGTGGAAACAAAGGCAAAGCAGGACACAACGTCGGATCGACGTGGCGTCCTAATTCGCGATTGACGTTCTGTGCGTCAGGTGCGTCAGACGCACAGGGCGCACAGGACGCAATCTAGTTTTTTGGCTGATGCAGTGGTCCAACTGGTTAAGAACTGTGGCAAGCATTTGACTAATACAATCAACTTGAAAAATAAGCCGTTTCCGCAGGTGCCGGGAGTCCCTCCGGCGCAGTGGATAGTCCCGAACATAATACTCCCTGTGAATACCCCCCCTGGAAGCCAGTGGAGTCTTGCAACAGCTGTACAGAATGCAGGCGCTGGCGCCCCAAATGCTCCCACAGCCAATGCACCCAGGCCAGCTCAATTCCAACCTGCCCCGGCGGCTCCTCCATACCAAATCTCTCCTCCCCTGCCGAATCCCCAAGGGCCAATACAACTTCCTTTGCCAGTGTCTGGAAATCCAGGTCCGTCAGGAAGCGCTGCACAGAATATGCCTCCCCCGGCGATGTGCCCTCTCAAATTGCGGTTGCGCACGTCTCCTAGCAGACTCACAATATCAGGTGCTGCATTGGCGAATAACCCACAACAAATGTTTCCTCAGTCGTGGTGAATAACCAGCCACTAAACAATCCTCCTCAGACAGCCAGTCGTGCAAACCAAATGCAGGCTCCGCCGCTGGATCCCCAAGGGCCAAACCAACCTCCCTCGACAGAGTCTGCAAATGCTGGTCTGTCAGGGAACCAAAACGAAGCTCCCTCGCTGAATCCCCAAGGGCCAAATCAACCTCCCTCGACAGCGTCTGCAAATGCTGGTCCGTCAGGAAACCAAATCCAGCCTCTCCCGCCGAATTCCCAAGTGCCAAAGCAACCCTCCGCGACAGGGTCTGCCAATGCTCGTCCGTCAGGAAACCAAATCCAGGCTCCCCCGCTGAATCCCCAAGGGCCAAACCAACCTCCCTCGACAGCGTCTGCAAATGCGGGTCTGGCAGCAAACCAAATCCAGCCTCTCCCGGCAAATCCCCAAGGGGTACACCAACCTCCCTCTATGGTGTCTGCCGGTCCTGGTCAGTCAGGAAGCGCAACCCAGAATAATCCTCTCCCGTTGATTGCCCATGCGATACTAAGAGTGCGCTCGTCGGGAGTCAGAATGCACAAAATGGGTGCTCCCCTCGTGAATAACCCTCTGCAAATCCAACCAGCTGCCCCCTTAACTATCCCTGGTACGCCTGCGCTGGCCAATTATGAGGCTCAAATAATTGGCCAGGCGCTAGATTAGCCTAATGTAAGGCAAAACGCGCCAGATCTATGTGATGTAAGGCAAATGAGTGCGTGTTTTTCGAAATTACCCCAACGATTTGTGTGGTGACTTACTAGCAAAGGAGATACAGACTGGAGGGCTCTACTTGGTGGCCCACGGGCCCTGCGCATTGTTTGGCAACAACATCCGGTTGATAGCGACGCACGGCGACCCAATTATCGCATCCTCTATGGGTGCTATCCTCATATCAATGGTGTGGATTTTGCAGAGTTAAATTCATATGACATTGGGGGCTTGTCATCGGCAATTTTAAGATGTGTACCCTCGGACAGCATTCGCTACATATTCGACGCCACAGGCAAAGGCCGGCGCGAGCTTCGTGAAGACCCTACACACGCATTACATTATTCAAATTATATTTTCATCCAGACAGATGAGGACGTAGGTAGCTGGATCTTGTCGAATCAACCTAATGAGGACCCACTTGACGTGCTCGTTTATTGTCATCGCCCATCCACGCCAGCTAGACCAGCTACACCACCGGAGCCGAGCCACAGATACCTCGCACCAAATGCTGTCTCTCATTGGGCAAACGCCTTAGCCGGATGTAATGTCAACCCGGCAGCTCAACCGAAGGGAAAAGCTATTCCCATGAACAGTACTAACGCCAGTGGATCACAAAACCCACAAGATTCTCCCCTTTTTCTTCCGAGATGGTCCAGCTCATCATCAGATGTTTCAGACGACTTTGATTCGCACCGTAGTAGGGTTGTCAGTATGACATCTCCTGTTGACCAGCGCGGCGATGCCACAGGACGTCGGATACCTCTCTAAATTAAACCGCAGGGAATGCTCAACACAGATCGCATCATGAAACAGCTATCGAGTCCTGCGCATGACGATAAGGCACAGAAGCGTAAGGCGCAGTTTGACGTCAATAATTGAGAGGAGCGCAGGTCCAAAATGCAGTGTCTTGTTGCTTCTGCGAAAGAATTTTTGAAAGAGGACCAGCTTCAGAAGTGCCGAATGGTTTTCGAAGACGATAGTGAGAACGAGCTTCAGGTTAAGAGACTATGTTTGCCTCAGAGAGTGTAATCCATATTATGGCACGTAGATTGAGGCTGCGTCTACAGAGACGCCGAGTGTATTAGCATTTGATATTGATAGTTTTAATAGAGTATCATAATTAGACTTAGAATAGATTCAATTTCTCATAGCACGTCAATCAAGTTGGAGGTGTTCATCTTCGTCAGTCGAAAGTCATGATGCCCTGGGGTTGTGTGCGGTGTGTGATGCACAGCAGGGTGGGGTTGACGTCTTATTCCCAGCCTTAGCCCTTTGTGGACACCAAGGGACGCCAAGATGCATCGCAGTACGCGACGTCTCGTGGTGGCAAACTCACATGAGGGTTAAAAAGCTATTTCACAACACACAATGGGAGACTAAGCCATCGATCTATTCTCTACGTTTGGTATATTCTCCCTTTGCAATTTGTTCTTCTATCGACGATCATTATTAGTCACGGGCGTGATACTTTACCACAAAAGTGTCTTCTAAACCCAACTCTACCCCAGGCACCTACTGTACACACCGGACCCTAAGGGCAACAAACAAGGAAGAGCAAGAGCAGACCCAACACTCTTGCTCTTGACGCCTATAAGAGGTCCTCTCATGCGCCCCATCCACATCTTCCTGTTACCTCCAGACACACCACACTTACCATTGCGCTTTTCGAACGCGCCCCGACGGCCTTCCTCTGGAGAGATATTTACGTCAACTACAATCCATACCCTCAAAGCCTTACTTGACGTCATATCAATAGCATTAGTCGGCCAACCATTTTGTTTGCCCTGCCGGCTTCATCCAATTCATTCATCCACGCACAAATGGCGCCCGCAGGCAGAGCCAGACATCAATTACGCAGGGGAAAGTAAGGAAACATCCACACCTAATTTAGAGATCAACGTTAACTGTCTGCTTCTCAGACATCCCGCGGATCACCCTCGCACGCCAGAAGTTCAGAGCGGAATACGAAGAAGAACTCTCACACCTTCGGCAGGCCGTCGCCCCGTGGAAGACGCATTGTGAGCAATCATTGTCCCCCCTGCTGTGCATGAATAGAATACCGAACTGACAAATCTTTCATTGTTTTTTCAAATCAACTGAGAACCTGTGCCTTTTGAGCGCGCACACTTCCAGCCAGCCGTCAGGGATTTAGGATATTTAGATCCAAAGTCTCGAGTAGTCTGAATTGGTTATACTGACTGTCTAACTCAAACCAGGACTGTATATGGCAATATTGCGTATGCGAAATCGTGGTGTGGATTCAAGCATCCGCGCAGTGCATCTTCCGTCTATGCTACATGGCACGAGCAAATCAAGGCCTATATTATAGCTCGCCTTCTTGACCCCGGTCGTCTAACTGAATCGCAAGTTGACTCAATTGTTTCGTTTGCTCGCAGCCTTTCGCCAGTCAAGGAGCGTATTGAGCTCATCAAAAGCCAGCACCCCCTGATGATGTTGGAGAGTTCATCCGTCATCGCAAAATTTCTGGTCAAAGATTCGGCCAACAACCGGCAGACGTCGAATGACAGCCAAAAGGTGAGGCGGGATCTTCGTGGCGACGTTGCGAAACCTCCAGGTAAGTATTACCAATATTTATTCTGTTAGCCCTTGACTGACAGCAGATCCAAGTGCCTTACTCGGATTGGCACTCCCCATTTTCCCGCGTACTTTGAGAATGCATATTATTCGAATGACTGGTGCGCTACCTACTGTGCATCCGTTCCTCGGCCACCCAGGGTTTGTAAAAGACTCCCTCAGGGGAATCGCCTGGGGGGTTCTGACTACACCGAGCATCATGGATTTGCTCCCGCCAGTAAGAGCGCAAGCTGTAGAAGAGGAAATTCGATGCCCCAGCCATCTAATTGGTGCGACAGGAGAAGGTGCCGCCATGCTACGTCAGAAGCGGGATGATCCACTCCCTCTACGCCATCTCATATTTCTCAATAGAAATAATGACATTCGTTGGTGGTTCCTGGCTAACAAAGGCAACGATCCCCTGGACCTAATGTTTCGCGAGTCACGTCGCGAAGATGGAGAGGACCTGGACGAAGCCTCCGAGCCTCCCAATAGGAGGTATACATTGGTAGCGCCCACTTAGCCAACCATCGGCTACATCTCACCGGGGGAGCTTGCATGTCAATTTATCACATTGAATAGTCGAGTAGATTAAATGATGGACTGCATAGCTTATATAGACGAAACTGCCACTGGGCCAGTGAGTCCACCACCTAGGTATTGATTCGGGTTGTCGTCATAACAGTTAGCCACTGGCATGACTTCGATAGGAAGAGTTATTCACCTGCGGTTGTATTGGAGATGTATTGCAGAAACTCATATCCTATTGACGGAGTTAAGTGTACCTGAGTTGGTCCGACACTTCCGGCAGGATAAATCCTGATGAGGGTAGACGTCGGACAGACCCTGAGCAGGACACAATGCTCGCACAAAGGTCGGAAGTAGTGGTGAATATCAAAGGCTTAAATCTGATATCTTCTTAAGTTTAAGCATTTGGCATTCTACTTCGACAACCAACTTTTCCTCAAGAGAACTAAATTGACTGAAGCTTCGAGCTTAACTATATTAAGTTTTACCATTGATTCTTCTGAATTATTTTACCTTATCTTTATCTTCTACTTTGAGTGTTTGGTGCGGTCGCAACCTTAGAGTTCACCTCTCTACAGGGTGCCCCCGTTACACTCCCCTGAGGGTCTACTCTCCCTCGTAGTCCCCCCCCTCCTCTATCTTATTTGACCTGACTAAAAGCCCACACTCACTACCAGCCTGTCTGCCTTCAGAGTCTGCCATGTGCAAGAGTTTTTCCCTACCACTGTGCCAAAGTTATACCTTTTCCTTAATCATAATATTACTTCCTTGGAATTTGGCTGTCATATTCTGGTTAGTCAGGGTACCCGTCACCCTTGTCCCAATGTGTTTTCCCCTTTGCCTCCTGCTGATTCCCAGCAGCACACAGGGGTGGTGTTTGGCAGATGGTATCAGGCTTGCCGCAATTGACTTTACCTGGTTTAAAGTATTTTAACAACTCCTTTATTCTAACTTTTGGCAGCCACCAACACAAGGTGATTTGCAACTGTGGTTATCTCTCTTGTTGAAGTTGACATCGCACTATTTCTGAAGCAGTTTCACCATCCCCGAGTGCCCATTTACAGCATCATACTGGCTTGGAATATTCCCTTTTATAACCTATCATGGTTGACTTGCCCTTTAAGTAGCATTTTCACTACTTCCAATAGCCTATTCTAAGTGTTTAACACTATGATCTGGCTTGCCTGAGTTGCTGTCGTCTTGTTCAAGTAGTATCTTCATGACTCACTCTCATGCTCATTCCACATAGCACCAGACAAAGGTATTCAGCTGTCCTTATCTATGATGGTGGAGTTGACCTCTCCTTGTTCAAAAATGATTTTTAGTCCCTAGTGCTCATGCAAACCGGTACACTGTACTAGTGTCTAGAAATTGGTATTTAGCTTATCGGGGCTATTATGAAGCTACTTCTAGAGTAGAAAAATATTAATCTCATTTGGTCTAGTAATTCTGGCCAACCTGTGCTAGCATTTACTGCTGATGGAAGATGGGAGGTTATAGTCAGGGCCCTTCTGGAATGGGGCAAGGTCGATTCCAACACAACAGATAGCAGGCGCCTGACATTCCTATCATTTGCTGCCAAAGAAGGAGTTAAAGCTATCATGAAGCTACTTCTGATGCAGGGACATGTCAATCTTACCTGCCATTAGACTGGCATTTTAACCAATTACTGGTACGAATTGGAAATTACACTTGAGAGTAGTGTTCGGGTGTAGATATCGGAATCGTTGAAGTTGACCTCACTGGTTGAGGAAGCATTTTCACCAAGCTGACAGAGCTACCTGCAGCAGCACAACAGAATCATGTTCTTCTGGCATTATCCGGCTTGTAGGGATTGACTTCGTCCTATTTACAAGTATTTTCATCACTCCCTCATTCCCATTTGAAGTAATGCACTGTAGTGGTACTTGGACTTATCTCGCTTGTTGTGGTTGACTTTGTCCCTTTCATTAGCGTTTTTACCACTCTTATATTCAGTTCGTCATAGCTTACCAGAGTAGTTTCTAGCCATGATAATATTGCTTGTCATGGTTGACCCCACCCTTTTTGAGAGGTATTCCATCACCTTTACCCAGTTGGGGCCGCATACAAGTGTGGTTGATGGCTGTTGTTGTCTTGCTTGTCAGAGTTGCCATTACCCTGTTCAAGAAGCATTTTCACTACTCTCTCTCGCATACTTCAGCCGGGACCGCGGTATGGTATTTGGCCATCATTTGCTCACTAGTTGGGGTCGATATTGCCCTATTTATGAAGCATTTTCGCTCCCTTCAGTGCTGATTCAAAGCTGCATACTTGCATGGTACCTGGTCTTTGTTATGTGGTTAATCAGGTGTGACCTGTGTTAGTGAATTGTTTTTTCACTAATTCCAAGAGCTGATTCCAAGCATCCCTTAGGGGTGATATTTGGCCACTGTTATTTGCCTTGTCAGAGTTAACCTTGCCTTATTTAAGCAGCATTTTCAACTCTCCCAACAGCTCATCCAACGCAGCACTATAAAGTGATGTTGAGCTGTGGTTATTGGGCTTGTTGGAGATAGTTTCTCCCCTTTGAGAAGCATTTTTATCACCCCCTCCTGCTTATCCCAAGGGGCAAACCAAAGTGGTGTATTGCCATAATTCTCTGGCTCACCAGGCTGAGCCGCCATTTGAGTAGCGTTTTAACCACTCCCTCATATCTACCAGAAGCAGCACTAGAGAGTAAAGTTCGACCATCGTTGTCTGAATTGTCAGAGTTGACCTCATCACGTTTGAGATGTTTTTTTTTACTATTCCATTGTGCCAACTGCAGACAGCATCCGAGAATGGTATTTGGCCATGCTCTTCTTGTTTGTCATGTTCATGTTGTCTCGGCCAAGCAGTATTTTCACCACTCACTCGTTCTTATGCCAGAGGGCATCCGAGCGTCATGTTTGGCTGTTCTTGTCTTACTTATCAGGTCTGATATCTTCTTGTTCGAGTCGCATTTTCACCAGTAGGAGGTTCCCATCTGAAGCAACACCAATGAGGGTAGTTTGTAGATTGTTATACAGCTTGCCGGGTTCAAACCCCCTCTATTCAGAACCATTTTCACCGCTCTCCTATGCCTATTAGTAGTCGTAGTCGAGAGTGGTGTGCGACTGTGGTTGGCTAAATTGTAGGGGTTGTTCTTGTCTCTTTTGAGACGCCTTTTCACCATGCCCTTGTGCCAATTCCCTCAGCATCACAAAGCAGACTTCTGCTGTTATCTGGCTTATAGGTTCTGACCCCCCCCAGTCCAAGATGTTTATTCACCACCTGATTATCATGACCATTCCAAGCAGCACACCTGAGCAGTGTTTGATAGTAGTGACATTGTCAGTTGGGAGTAATATAGCCCTGTTCAAGTAGAATTTCAAGGAGAGTCGTGAAAGGAAAGGTTTGTACACAAGCATGATTACCGTAGTATGATCGAAACTCAAGAGGCGGAAGAAAAACCACGCAAGAGGCGGGTCCTCAGAGAGTGTGTGAGAGACTATGGTCATACTGTGGGTATAGCTTCACAGTTTCAGCAGCCCTGACCAATAGTTGCCTACCCCTATCAGATGATCCACAAGTTATCAGACCATCAGATCAGACATTTTAATAAGTTGTACAGTACTATATAAGAAGATATAATATAGAAAGAGAGAAGAGATAGAATATAGACATATAGACTAGCAGCCGCTCGACCTACGGTCAAGCCTGTTATCCCTGTACAAGTGGTAGGCAAGGTGGACGGCGGGGGACCATAGAGGATGGTTGAGGTTCGGCAGAGATGGTTGGGGACAGGCAGGAATGCTTAAAAGAAGGGCAGATTAGTTGAGGACTGGCAGAGGGGTTCAGGACCAGCGGAGATGGTAAGGGATGGCGGAGGACTGCAGGAGGCACCACGGAATCTCACGAGTGATATCTCATGAAGTGAAAAGAATCTGTTCGGAATACTGGTTTCTTCTGTTAGCCTGGGAGTTCTCACGGCCGAAAGAGAGACTGACATGGATATGATGCCCTTGATGTTGATATATACTCCTATCTGGGCCAGTTAGTCGACTGAGGAGCATTGAGCGTGGTAGAGTTGAGCGGGAGCCAGTGCCTCTTAATGAAAAAATTTCCCCCGCACCTAAGTGTGCGATCGTTTTCTTTGTGAGTTGCTTGACATTTTGTCTATTCTACTGCGTATCACTCGTGCAATGCTATCGCTCTTGTTGTATTTCAATAACTCTCACTACTCACCCGTGCCCACTTAGGGAGGCCTCCGGGAGCGGTGTTAGGCCATTCTTATCTGGCTGATCACGATGCCTGTTCCTGTTCGATTACCATCCTCACTACCCGTCCATTGCAATTCATAGAGGTATTCAGGAATGCTGTTGGACCGGCATGGTTCCCCAACTCCAATGCATGGCCATCTTTCTTCGGTTTTGGCTTCCCCGGGAGTGTTATTTTGTGTCAAATTGCATCGATACCTAAGGAAACCTGTAGAATCTTAGATTTATACCCATTAGCCGATTGTAGTGCGATACCTAATAGTATTACCCATGCCTACGTTTCCGACATATCTTGCGGAATATTCTCCACAATATTGGCCTCTAGGCTCAAGTCTATTTCATCTGGTGTTTCATCCTCATGTTTTGTAACCTTTCCATGATTCGTTGCAATTTCTAAAGAGATTTCAGTAGGAAATAGTAAGGAGAAAGCCGGTTTGATGTGAGCAGGCCTGAATTTTCTTTCAGGTGCATTTCCTCACCTCGCGACAGCCAGCACGCTTCTTGGTGGCTGGTATGCCGCCCCCTGATTTCTGTAATCCGATCCATACTGTGCCGAGGGTCTCGATCAATGTCTTTCCAATGACTTTCCCTGATTCGTAGACTTCGTATTGTATACCTACCAGATGCAATTCTGAGTCTCTCCCGTGCATATTTTCTTCGTCCAGATACCCCAGTGCTGACATTTGGGTTAGATTTCCAATGTCTAACTCGACCTTCTTGTTCTATTAGCCTTCCTCTTCTTCTGTCGCCACTTCCGGAAGAGCATCTACTGCAAGAGCTTACTTGCTGAGTCCCACGTCATGCATCCAGTAGAGCTTTGCAAATCTCCAGCTAGACCAGAGGAATCTGGTCAAGTAGGTTTCTCGCCAGCTTTTTGAAGAGGTACTCGTACATCTCTATCGCGTAGACTTCACCAAATTCGTCAAAGCTGGCTTCTATTCGCTCCACGGTCAGCTTCTTTGCGGGCGCTGGTTTGGCATTTTCCCTTTCCCCGCGAGCTCGTAGGCTTTCCCCGGCTTGCCTATTTTGGTGAGGGGTTTTATCCACCCACCGATTTGGGCTATGTAGAGCTCTATGGTTTTTCTTTCTTGCAGGATGCCCTCGCCGTCTTGGCTGTGCTGCTCGCACCATAAGGATCACACTTCCAAGCCACTAAATCAGGTTGACGCAAATACGACTAACTGCTCCGCAACTGGTTCAATGACTTCCTCACCTTTGAGATGTGAGGTTCCTCTTGGCCCCCAAAGTTGTGAGATATGGTCACACTAACCTCGTGGTAAAAAATGCTTGCTGGTAAATGTCTCTCGCGCTGGTCTACAGGGGTTTCAAACCGGTGGTTTTATTCATTGTCCTATTTGAGTCAACACCGGGCTTGTCAAGTTTGTATAATTTGAAGGAGCGGCCAGTGAAATCCCATACCTTTATCAACTCAGTAAAGACAATATTTTGGCCATCATTCTTTTTCGTATCAACCCTTGCTTGTGTTTTCTGCCGTTGCGTGCTTGGCTTTCGGGATCAGATCTTCAATAAATCTTATGTATCGCAGGAACCAGGTTCTGATAGGGTCAGCGCCACGCCTATTGTCGTCACAGGATAATAATTCAGGGATGATAACCTCGAGGGCGCTTTCCTCACCTTCTTGCCTGTGACCGAGATGGGCTTCTAGCACGGTCCAAACTGCACGAGCAGCGTGGTACTTCTCTGAGTCAATGGAGGTGCCACCTTGTTTTCTTGGAGAGTACTGCAGAGGGAAGGAGCACCGGAGGGGAACGGGGAGCGTGTGTTGCGCTACTCTAATTTTGCCAGGGCGTCCCCTATTGCGTCCCCCGTTGAGTCAAGGCGTCCCTCAAGGAGCCTTAGTGTTGTGCCTAGACGGCATCCACCATACATCTTGCCTGGGACGAGCAGCTTACCGTAAGTTCTGTTATGATTCACCGGCGCTCTCCGGACACCGATCCCACACCTCTAATACTTAGAACATGCGAGAAGAATTCGGGAATTCACCGTAGTTGGATACACGGTGAAGAAAGCGAGGTGAGGGGTATACTCGGTGAAGAATACAAAGTGAGGGGTAAGCGGGGTAAAGGTAAACCAAAGCGGGGAGGCAAAGTGGAGAAAGAGGGGTATGGCAATGGCGTGAGAAAGTTCAGAAATCGTCTGATTATGTTCTCGAGATGTCCGGAAGAGTTAGCATTGCTCATGTATTTAAGAGGGTCCCTTGGGCAACAAACTTAGGTAGACAAGGTCAACGAATAGCAAGTCTCGCTTTAGTATACTCGTTTCATTTCCTTATACACTTCTCTGTCAACCACTGCCCGTATCCCCTTCACAATTTTTAGAAATTCTAGGTAAACTCGACTCGCCACTGTAACCTGTATGGTAGTTACTATCCCTAGAAAAGCGAATTGGCCACAGGGTTAGTCTTCAAGAGGAATAGCTGCTATCATACTTTAAGAAGTATGGGGGCAGAATTTACGGTAGGCTAGGGATAGCGGTGGGGGCAGGGGCAGGGCTGCAAGGATGGTGACGACGACAAACTTTATTTTAGTTTTAATTGGGGTTCCACCTTTCTCAGCCCATTTTACCTCTTGATCGAGCGACAAACACAAAACTTGGGTATCAAACTCTGCGTTGGGAGCCTCATCCCAACCATTGCCTCACAGTAGTTTCATACCAACACATCCACGACAGCCTATTTTCTTCCGGTAGACTAGACCTCCATCACCTTCCATCGCCGCTAAGTCTTCGAACGAAGCAGATATCACTCATAAAAAGACGGAGCACCACTATGGCTGTGAGACTTAAACTCGACAAGCTCCCACGAACCAATGCGGTGGCGTGTTCTGCGAGGCGACCAATTCGGCCCCCGTACTATATGGACGAGAACGGAAGTATCAAAAGGGCCCAAGGTGTCTCATACACGCAGGTCGTGATTGATAAAACCTCATATCACAGAAGTCGCAGAATGGGAGGCCCTGGGTCAGCACCCGCTAGCAGCACGCAAGGCTCATCCGATGGGCCCAAACTCCAATGCAATAAAAAACTAGTGGACCGGTACAATTGCGCAATGAACCTGACGCGAGAGAATTAACGAAAATGTGAGGAAGCACGACTGACTGGGGTGAGCGTTTTCACTGTAAATAACGGACCCGAAGGTAGGCCCACATCCTTCTTCCCCTGCTTGTCCCCGGTACCAATTCGTACTACCGTATTTGTTCCTATAATCCACTATCTCCGCATGCAAGGCTATCTCCGTGATCGGGGACAAAATCCCCAAGAAGGATTAGTGTTTTCCTCACATGGTCAAGCGTGGGTGTGCTGCATGTGCTTGATGTTGTTAACTGGAATTCGGAATTCAGTTAACCTGTCAAACCAAAGGTCTAGTTGGCTGAAGTAGGGATTGACCGAGATAGCCTCGCATACGGAGATAGTGGACCATACAAGTAAATACAGTACTGGCCGTGTCATAAAGTAACCAGATACTTTGTGAATTAGTCAGTACCACCCCTGTTCTAAAGGCAAATGATCTTCCCTTTTTCTGACTGCTTCTGTCGTGAAAATGGATTTCTCGGGTTTTTGAAACAGAAGGGAAAGGGTCATTTGTATGGAGGAACGGAACGGAACCGTTGTATCCAAGTAAGCACTTAGCTGACACTCATACGAACCCAGGCAATATCATTGAGGTTTTCTTCGACATCAATTTGAATACTCACAACCCCAAGGAAACACTCAGTGAGCTCCGCAAGCTATCTCCTGATCATTGGGATGCCAAAGGGTCCGAGTATACACAGATCAGCGTTCCTGAGGGTGGGCTCTATGTTGCTCTAGACACGAACTATCGGCGGATGTTTGTGCTTTTCTCCAACCCTTTCAGCTATATCTACGGCGAGGAGGATGGCCCCAGTGTCCCAAAACGAGTCTATGAAAATATCAGGAGCTATTCCCAGATGGAGCCACCAAATCTCCCACGCGATATAAGACACTACAACTTTGAGAAGTGGCTGCTTCAGAACCCGCAGCATTATGGACAACCCGACTCACGTTGTGGTGTCTACCACTGGGGGATCTGGAGCCAGCTGGGAAAGGCATTCCTTGGATCTGTCCTCACCTCTGATACAAATATGCAGAACATAAAGAATCGTGAGAAGCTCCTAGATCTTCTACACTCATTCGAGGACATTACCCATGTCAAGTACCTGCTCCTTGGTGCTATAGACAAACCACAACGCAAGATAATGATCGAGGCCATTAAGGAAAAAGAGCACCTCAAGTCCCAGTGGTCCGGGTATGACAATGAATGTTTCTCATTGCGTGCGTGTTTGGTAAACCTTCTCACTGAACCACACCTAGACTCCGGTGACCTAAACTGGGCTATGGGAGCCCCATTAGGCGACTTCACCAATGGGGAGTTCTGCATCGCAGACTTAGAACGCCGTTTCCATTACCCGCCAGGTTCTGTCTCAGGCATCCTGGGGTGTATGCTCATTCACTTCACCAGACTATGGACCGGAACCCGACTAAGCCTAGTATCAACAATGCACGAATCGCTAGTGGCCTCTTCTGCGCCTGGAGGGGGCTCGGACACTGCTGCAGATGCTGAAGACCCCTCCCAGAGGATCTATAATGATCCTGTCACTGATGGAGGACAGGCGGCCGAGAACGCCACCGCTGCAGGGAGCCAGCATAATGCCCTCAGGAATAGGGGGGAAACCCTGGATGGAGGCCGGATTGAAATATGCCGTACCCGGAGTAGCAGTAGCCAGGCCCTCGCACAGGGGTCGAAGAGAAGGTGCAGCGCCCCAAGCTCAGATTTGAAGACAGTGAATACTGTTATTAACGATAATGGCCGGAGGCTGGTGGTGTCATCCATGTCCAGCATTCATGATTCTCACATTCAGAGCGGAGGACCTATGCCAAGTGAGCTGGCCAGAGCAACCCCAAAGATCAGTGAGCGGAGGGGGCAGAAGCGCCCAAGAACAAATGGTGGCAGGGAATCCTCTGGGTGCATGTAACCTGGCCCATCACAAACCTTTGGGCGATTTCACCCATAGATTAAATCTATGGCGCATGCAGTGTAGAGAGGGAATCTGGATCAAGGCAATGGGCAAAGAAAGGCGGAATACTACGGAGGAGGCCCTGGTAAATGTAAGTCGGTATCACACTGTACATAGGTTTAATCCACAACTTCTCCACGCTTTCTCCATTAATTCGTAATCCAAGAGTGAATCTCTAGATGTTTTTCCCTCGTACCCTGAATGCTTTCAAGGACACTTCCTATAATGCGGTCCTCCTAGTCTTCCACATTCCAACTGATAAGAGTAACCTAGCACCACCACCACTAGCGTTTGTATTTGAGTGCTAATTATTTAGGTAAACACCTTGAACTAAAACTATTGTATAAATGTATGAAATTGTATACTCCCTCAGCTCATGTAGACAAGCATCTGAAAGGCCATCAAAGATCAATGTGAGAAGAAAAAGTGAGAAAAGATAGGCAGGGTTCCGAATAGTCCGACCGGTCAAGTCTTGGAGGCAGGACCAGACTTCTTGGTCCAATTTGATGTCAGTGACTAGACCTGACTAACTCTGGTGGTCCGGTCCAGTCTTTATAAAAGATTGCATAGTCATGTAATATCACCCACTTTGCGGGCTAAAAAACATTTGATACTCGTGAATCTATTTTCACTGCCCCAAATCTAAGCGAAGTACTATTATAATTCTGACTCTCCTGAGATTCCACTGTATAATTGAGGGAAAGAATGAGTTTATTTAAGAAACCTTTTATTTGAACGTAATATATTGTGATAAAAGTAGCAAAATGCAAAATGGGATGCTAATTCAGTCAAAGGGCCATGCATATCCTATTGCTTGGTGGGCCTGGTCGGACCAGTCCTGGCCGAGTCTGGTCTGCTAGTCCTAACCATCCCGTCAGTCTAATTTCCACCATTAGACTAGACTTGACTTTTGACCAGATTAGCTGGTCCAGTCCAGTCTTGCTCGGACCATTCGGAACCCTGAAGATAGGATCCTCAGAACCCGTTTGAACCTAGCATTGGCTGGACAACCGTCTTCAGAAGCAAAGTAGAACTACTACCTTCTCTTGTTTAGAGTCTCATTAACCTCTTTCAGCATTGCGCCAACTTGGCATCACTTCCAAACTCCAATCAAAACTCCAACACCTCCTTTGCCTCCTCATACCTCCTCGTCTCCTTTCAGAATTCCTCCCTCGTGTAATGTGCCTTTGGATTCCCCCGCCCGCTTGAGATAGGTACTAGTGTTCACATCTGAGAGCGCCTCGGGCCAGTTATTAAGGCCAATATGTGCCTGGGCACGGATCGCATACAACCGGTGTGATTCGTCCCTCAACAGTGCACTGGGCTACCAGGGAGGGCGGGTGTGAGCCATGGAGATGGCAAGCGTGCAGTGTTCGCAACGGGGCAGTCCGTCCGTCCTGAGGGTAGGGCGAGGACGGACTACGAATCGTAGTCCGTCCAGTCCTGGAGAGAATTTTGCCCGGGGCTAATGGCCGTAGGATGGGGAAGACGGTGGGCCCCACAACCAGTTTTCAGAATGTCTCAGAATGTGAGGCCAGACAGATCCCCACAGATCCCCACAGATCCCTGCCGTCCTTGTCAGGGGACCTGCAGTCCACCACCGTCCCCTATCGTCCTTGTATTAGGATGGCATAATAGTGTCTCACCTTGTTTGGCCTCTGGTCCTCGATCAAACCTGCAGTCCAAAAATGTCCCAGGACGGGACGGAGTGAAAATCGTCGTCCGGTCCGGTCCAGTCTTCTTCGCAGTTTCCCCGTGGGGCCGCCAGGGCGACCGTTTGGGCTTAGCTTTGTTTGTGGAAGCCAGGGTTGCTAGTTTGGCGCATGCGCTCAATCTGAGCGGATCGTTAGGCTCGACAGAGGTGGGCAGGGTGGGACACGGTTTGTGATTTCGGGAATGGACTTAAGGTGTGGTGGAGGATGTTGAGGGCTTCAAGTTCCAGAGCGAGGAGGGGGTCATTTGAGCAGGGGAGAGATTGGATGGCTTTGCTGGTTGGGTTTATTTTTATGGGGACAACAAAGAAGACGTCAAGAGATTGAGCCATGTTTTTTTGTATCCTTTAATTCTGCCTTGAAACCTTTGGCCTTGCAGGTTTCAGGGAATTGAGAGATATAGAGCGGTGGAAACGGGCTCCTGTGGCAGTAGTATCGGGATGGGGTAGTAGGCAGTAGAGCTTGGGTAGGGATATGCAGGTTGCTAGCAAGCATCCCGACATCAATCATATGGCGCTCAGACAAATTAACATATATGTTGGATGTCTCATGTTCAGATACCTCTTGCCTATGATTGTACTAAATGAAGTGAAGAGCACACCTTGTTCCCTCTTTGCAGTTGTAGCTCTGAGAAAGTAAATTTTGAAGCATGTCATTAGTTTCCTTAACACTACATCCTGAGATCATAGCACGCATGTACCTTGCCTTAATTTTAGCCTGTGAATACCTCTGAACCCTGAGAGCAGCCTTCTGTGATCCTACTGTACCTTTCCAATCTACATCCCCTCACCACTGCCCCCACCACCATCGTTCCAAATGGTGTGCCAAGGACTGGCTTGGACTAGCTAGACCGGTCAAAGTCTTGTCTAGTCTAATGGTAGAAATTAGACTGACCGGACAGTCATGCCTATTGGAACTAACTGGACTGGGCTCAGTCAGACTGGGCCGACTCGGCAAAAACTGAGTGATAGAAGGTGTATCGGCTGATGGTCTATCCGTTAATGGGAACAGCAAATCGCAACCACTCTGGCTGAAAAAAAGGAAATGGAACACTAAGACTTTAATTGCTAACACAACTCTAAGGAAGCTCTTTCTCATTCACTCTCAACCCCTATTATCTTTCACTAAGTGATTTACTAACAGCAATCACAGGAGTATTCATAAAGCAGCAAAGTTCTCCTATCCTTGCATCCATCACCACACAAGGCCTTTCTCGTCAATGTATGTTCCCTTTCCCCTTTCTCAAACATCTGACTTGGAGTTTATGCTAACAAAAGACAGGTGAAGATCATCACAATTCCTATTACACATAGAAGGCTACCTCTAGCATGTTTATACCCCTTCCCAGGCAGTGTTCCCAAGCGTCCAGTCCGTCCGTCTTTTGCCTAGGACGGGACGGACGCCAATTGTGAGGCCTTTGGACGGGACGGACGCCAAATTGTAGTCCGTCCTAACACATGCCCGGGACGGACGGCCGGGCCCTGCAGTCTTTTCGAGTGATAAGGTGTGATTGGGGCTGTGAAATGAAACGAAACGCCAAGCACAAAAGAATGTGATCGCCAACACACAAGGGTGACGAACTTCTTCTCATTTTACTTCTCACTCTTACGCTCACGAGTTAGGAGATGGAATCATCAGGACCGAGTTAGCCCTGGCTCCCGTGCGAGGAATATGATAGATAATGCTTCAGACATATTACTTGTAGTTAAAGGACACTTTTTGGATAGTGGAAAGTATAAGAAAATAGGTTAAATGAGAGGACGATTTTTTGCTGAGGTTCCTTATCGGATATGAGATATAGTCCCATCTTGGGTGTATGGAGGTACAGCGCCTAAGTTTTGTATGTTCCACAAGCGAGTTTTGCTGGCCTTACCTCCTGTGGAACATACAAAACTTAGGAGCTGTACCTCCGTATATTTACCATAGGGATATTTTATCCACCCAGCCTCTGATATGAAAATGAGGCATACACTTATTTTGTCAATGCACCACGTATATCCAATTACCATGCAACTTAGGGGGTGACTATCTATTATAGGCTAGTGTGCCAAATACCTATAGGGCCCTATGGGTAATTGGCCGGGCCCTGCAGGTGATGCCCGTCCTTACTCAAGACGGTAGGTACCTACAGGTGACGGCAGGTACCTACAGGTGACGGCAGGTACCTGCGGGTGATGCCCGTCCTTACTTAGGACGGCAGGCCTTGCAGGTGACGCCCGTCAACCTACAGGACGGCGTTCATTAGACGAGACGGACGCCGTCCCCGCCGTCACTACCCACACCGCCCGGGACGGACGGGACTATTGGACGCCAGGGCCCTGGTGTCCGGACGGGACGGTTGGGAACACTGTTCCCAGGTCATTCGTCCTTTGCCAGTTTGGGTCCTGTATGGTTCTTGGCTTGCAATCAGAAGCCCATATCTGAGGCCGTTGTGGAAACGAGTAAGGGGGTCAGCCACATGTCATATTCTGCAGACACCTGATATCCTGGGCATGTTGGGCATGATCAAAGACTTCACCCAGTGCTAACTGTACAGAAGTAAGTGTGGTTTCATTCTAATTGTATAATATGGTGGATCTTTTTCTTTGCAAGCATGTATTTATTTTACATGAGTACTATTATATCTTATGTGATTGTTGAATACAGACTGGTCAGGGACCAATCCTACACCACACTAAACTACTTGAACTAGGCAAGTCTAGTTACTAATATCAAGTAGGGGCAATCAAACAGTCGTGTCCTGAAGACCAGACTAGTCAGACTATTCAGAATGCTGCTCACCACATCAATCATGTCAGCTTCAAGCACGAACTCAGATAGCTCTGACCAGAAAGTCTGAGGTGGGGCTTAGGCCGCCGCTGCCTCAGGCAAATCGGTTCAAGCTGCCGCCAATCGTGCTAGACGAAGATCAGTACACCAATGCCCTGGTAAGATTTGAGTCCTCTCCTCTCTCCTTGTTGAAACTTCACGAAGGTTCTCTATCTCAGACATCACTGAAACCAAAATGGTGCATGACTGAGAATGTAACCTACTCATAAGTATCTCAAGAATCACAAAGGGAACTCTGGAGATACTAGTAGGATAGAAGGTAAAGTCTTGGTGGAGTATCTTCAAGTGATATAAGAAAGATGAGGGACCAATAGAGTGATCATTCAACTTGTAGTATATTAAAGAAGAGTGTTTCTATGAGGCTTGAGAGACTGAATCCTTAGGGAATCTCAGGCTCTCTAAATACAAATAAAACATAACCCAATATCCTGTACCTAACGTAAACACTTACTATGCTGAGATAGTATCAAAGCAAACAACTAAGTCCAGGAACATAGGTATAGAGGAGACAGGATGTAACTAACAAAACAAGTAATGAAATCAAACAATAAGAGATCGCTACTAATGTACTAATCCAGTAGTACTAGTAGGAAAGCATAAGGTTGCCTAAAGGGTACAAGGGTAGCAAAGAATACTATAAGTGAGCTTAAGGATACATAATCCAATATGAAACTATAACAATAAGGAAAGTACAAGGTAAAGAAAGCAACGCTACGATTGTAGAACCTAAATAGGAAACATCCAATATCAGGTAAGTAGAGTAGCAATAACAATAGGCAGATTCCATTACACAGAAGCTGTTTGTTTGAAGAGATTTGCATGATTGAGTAGTATTGTGTCAGGAGAGTGATAGTATGTTTGGTTAAAGAGTTAGGCGAAGTTGGAGTCCTTAGTATGGTTTGGGATTGGGCACTAGTGCAGACAGGTGGTTAGGGATTAAGGTTTACTAGGAGTTGCAATAGACAAATGTCGCGGAAGATGAGGATATCAGTGGATGAGAACAAAACAGAGAGAAGGGATTCAGGGAATAGGAGTTTAGGGAAACTTATAAGAGGTTGTGTGGGTGGAACCAACAAAGGAGAAAATGGAGATATTGGAGACAAAGAGCTTTTCTGTTGAAGTCAATTTGTGTATATATAGGACACCGCTGGCGGTACAGAAATGAACAAGAATCCTAAGGTACTCTCGTCTGTTCATAGCCAAACCTTTTGACTCCTGAAACCTCATGAAATCAACTATAGGCTTATTCCGAGATCATCGTTCATGACCTCTTTCCTGGCATGCTTGAGACAAAGCACCAGCAAGAATACCTCCAAGCTCTCGACTCCCATTTATGCATTGTAGTTTAACTCATAATAGAGCCCCGGAACATGGCAGATAGCAAAGTGTATGATATATATCGAACCCGTGTGATAGATTAATGGCAAAAAGGCGCTTCAGCGCAAAATGGGAAGAATAACCACATCGGCCCCATTATCGTCACAATACATGAGATGCGGATAGGAAAAGAGCGAAGGAAAAAAGAGGAAAGGACAAAGTGAGCCTAGTGGAGAATTTAAATAAACTACAAGAAAGATGCCATAGATGCGACTATCACCTATACTCCATCATGCTTTTAACTCAGGGAGTAAAAAATAATCCCCCCAGTACGGTAATCTAACACGGGGCATCCGTTAGTCTGCCAGCTTTCCTTGGAGTTTGAGAGTACATCCTGGACTTGGATGTGGTTCCTATCCCCAGGAGGGGCACATCTGATGGTTTTTCCCCGGCCCCTAAGTTGTGAACGCTTGCGTGTTTGATTCCATCAAGGATGTCATTACGGAAGCGAATGCGACGTTTGGGGCACCGCAGAAGAAGCATGTGAGAAGTTCGGATGCTGCACGTTGGGCTGTGGTGGAATAGTTAGCACCACTAAAGGAAAAGTTACTAGAGTAAATATAATCTTACCTGCGGTTATAATGTTGCACCTGCTGATTTTCCTTCCTTTTTTGATGATCGGAGAGAATCCTCACACGTGCGCCTTTGTCTCCCACTTGGTGCCAAGATATCCCCCCCCCGGAGCTGGGGTGTCTGGTGAGACATTTCCTCCTGGCCAGCACCCCCTGACTTCTACCAAGAGCTGAAGTCCTTTCTTTCTTTTCTCCCTCAATGATCTCGCTCTTGAGATATGGCAGAATGTCTACTACACTGAGCTCAGAGACCTCCTTTCTGAACAATCCCCCCACCTTCAAACAGCGGCCTCCACCTGGGCAAGAACAAGACCCCTGCTTGACGATCCCGATACAGGATACCCGTCTCTGTAATTATTGATCAGTTGTTCCGGACCAGAAGCATTGCCTGCAAGCTCTGCGCTGATGCCGTTTGCCCATAATTCCCACAAGACTGTTATTCACTGAGCCCTGGGGGACTTTTTGCACGAGCTACATACAAGGACATCGCAGCGCCCAGTTACGCAAGGCCCAAGGTTTTCATCCCCCCTTTCTTGTGTTATAGTTTGGCAAAGTTCTTTTGGAAACGAGCCATAGAGGTGAGGAGCTCCTCCCAGCCTAAGTTGAATCCTGCGTCATGTACCTCCGCTGGAATACCTCCGATAGCTTGTCTCTAGCTCTATATCAAGCTACCGTACCTGAGGCCCACGTAAAAGACACCCCATTTCTTAGAGTCAACAACATATTGGAAAACAACACATCCGTGATAGAATATCATTCCACGTTTCAAGAGGATTGACACATATATCCCTTCTGACTCCAAACTACTTGAGGCACCCGATAACAGCACTAATATGAGTAAAGACCGATCTTGCCTTAAGAACTAAATTTAAGCCACGAAGAAGATTTAACTTGGTGAATGCTTTCTCTCTTTCATCCCTCCAGCCGATAGCAAGATGGTCAAGACTGGTGGGTAAGATTCCTAATCCAAAGATAATCAGTTCATGTGTAATCCTGATCCTGGGCCGATGCCATTGGCCGGTGTTGAGTTTGCTCAAGATCTCTTTCACAACAAGTTGATGTTCTAGATTGGTTCTGCAGAACTCCATGATTATATCTACATGATCTGCATGATTAATGTGAAAGTGCGTTTGGGCACGGCACAAACTGGGAAATGTGTCCAGGATTTTGTGAACAAGCCTCGCAATGGGTCGACCCGGGTCCTAATATCAGAAGCCCGACCCAAACCCGACCCAAAGGGTATCAGACCTGACCTGAGCTAGCTGGACCCAATCAATACCCAGGTCACCCGAACAGCCCGAAATATTCGAAAGTCAATTTTGTTAACTTGCATAGAAGTAAGATATAGTATTGATGATCCACTAATTCTAGGAAATATAGACGAGAGATAAATAGAAATAGTTTCCTGAATAAAGGAAACAATAAACATCTAACAAGGAAACGAGTATTCTAAAAGATAACTTTCCTAAATGGATCCAACTCCCTCAGTTGATGGCCAGCTTCGCAGACATTGCAGTGCTTGAATCGTATCAGAGCCTAGGGAATGCCGTGAATCAGTAATTGTTCGCTTCGTGCCAGAGAACACCCTCTCCGGTTCGGCAGACATACCTGGAATACTATGAACATTTAGGGCCCACTTCGATAGTATTGGATATTCCTTTTGCCCTTCTCTATCAAACCACTATCTAGCGAACAGCATATCAGTATATATTAAGAAATTAATCAAATTAGTGAAACCTACTGCAGAGGATTTTGAGTAGAGACCTCCGGCTCAACATTACTACAATATCGGTTGTATTTGTCTTGCCCCTCACCTCGCTGTGAAGCTGTAACAGGTTTACTCCTGTCTAACGAAAGGTACAATAGCGGGCTAGCGGTTGACCAGCAAGCGCTAGGTCTAAGGGAGTCTTCAGAGAGCTCGAGGATAAAGAGAGATAATAGTTAAAGGGCAAGTGGGACTCTGAGATCGCCGTTCAATCAAGTATATTCTTAAAACATGAGTCTGCTGAAGTCTGCCGTTCTCCTGCTAGCCAGGAGATGAGTTTAAATACAAGAGTTCCCCCAAAGCGATAGTAATCACATATCCTTCAACCATGATCATTACTGGGCAGTGCACCTTGCCCTGCATGTCCTGTGATCCCACATGAAACCTAAGAGTCATAACACTGCCTCAATGCTATCGTCAGCTTACATGACCGTTCCTTCACTTGTGATCCTGAATAAAACAATAAACATACAAAACTAAACTTAACACAAGCTACCTGGTCTTGATATAGCTCCGGGGCTGTAAAACAATCAAACTAATCAAAGTAAGCAAAGTAATCAAACTAAACCTAGGAAATCCTGCACTCCGCTCCTGTATACAGTTACCGGAACATGTATACATGTTACAGAAGCAATATTCATCCATTGCTCAAAGTCATCATGACCTTCCCTATATCCCTCCATGAGCCCTTCTTGCTCAGCCTCACCTTGATTGTCCCTCTGGCGTGTTAACTCCAAATTGCTTAGCCAGTAATCTCTTGATCCATTTTTTGCTCCAATCACCCATGCAGCCTCCCATCTGATTTCAAAGTAACGCCATTTCAACCTGGGATGGAGAACGACAGCGGCTAAATATACTGGTGCTCTGTCAGTAGCTGAGAAGTATTTATCTAGTTTCTCCCACCCAACCCGAATCATTGATGATAATACCCTATTAGTAGTATTTTCCTCTAGTGCCTTCTTGTATTGATCCAGAAGGAAGTCAATCGATGGAAGCACCTTGGTCAAAGTATCACCATGGCCTTCCATTGCTTTTGTGGCTATTAAAAACCCTTTTAATATATTTTTAATTTTTTCCAGCAGTTTCCATTCATGAGGCTCGATTCTGTCTGCCTTCAGAGATGGGTTTTCCTCTATATAGATATCAATAGCTTGTCCAATTTGTGGTTGTAGTATTTGTAACCGCTTCCCGTGGGGTAGCGGTCTTGCAAAGGGATATCGGTATTGACTCTAACCAAACCGGTGGTATAAACGAGTTCAAGTACCGGAGACGCCAACAAGTAATTGAATAGACTCTATTACT
>Ga0307509_10001166_pt1 | contig 44953 bp, 39 predicted proteins | sample 10_EM_MG_FD_202245 | JGI IMG/M metagenome (GOLD analysis project Ga0307509, IMG submission 202245) | Populus trichocarpa ectomycorrhiza microbial communities from riparian zone in the Pacific Northwest, United States - 10_EM | ecosystem: Host-associated > Plants > Roots > Unclassified | place... | reverse complement strand
CAAGAAGGAGAGGGCATGATATTGGTGGTAATCACGAAGTGGATGGATTACTGGCCTTGGGATTGCTTGCTTGCTGTGCTGAGCTATGCTTTGGGCTCCAATCCCGGTGAGTGAGCTCGTGGATTTTGTTCGAAGGCTGCTGGCACTGTGCAGTGCAGCACGATAAAGCAAGGTAGTTCACGGTAGACGAGAAACCCAACTTGCGTTGGGCTGGTAACCGTTGTGTATATCCGTTGGGCTAACTGAGTTTATGCGGTGGTTTACTGTGTCTTTTCTTTTTCTGATTCTAATTCTAATTCTTGCTACTAATTTACTAGTATTCCGATGTATTCTTACCTCTACTCTGGAGTGCACCACAGTACCGGTACGGTACTAGAATCTGATGTTTTTTTCTTTCTTTTTTTTCCCATTTCCAACAGGCCCTATTCTTGATCGAGTTTTTCTTTTTCTTTTTCTTTTTCTTTTCTTTTCTTTGAATCGCCTCCTCGTTCTCTTTTCCCTTGGATTGCTTTTCCCCACTCCCGTGGCAACAGGTGAGCACAGTAACATAACGTGTTTATCGTACCCAAACCGCGGTGAACCCATGCTACTGACAAAGAATCCAGGACGATCATCCCATTGTTTGATTATCATACAAAAGGAAGGAGGAGGATTCTCCGGAAGTCTTCCAGAACATTCTGATGATCCCCGCCCTCTGAGACCTCGGCGCCTCGTGCATCTGATTTCTCACTCGCAGGTCTTACGCTCAAACCACAGTATCGGGGGGTGTTTAAAGTGGCAGTTGTAATATATGGTGTGTTGCCAAGTTATGGAGAACAGTTATGGGAATGGGTGCTGGGGGCTGCTAGTGGTGGAGCCTTTGTCTTGTTGCCATGAAGCCACTCCCGAGACAGGCTAGTGTCGCATTAGAGGACCTGCATGTGGAAGGGCACGAGGACGGCAACGGCTTTTGCGCTCTGGGACGTTTGTCTTGTGTTTTCTATGAGTGCCAGTGAGGTTTCCTGAGTGGTGAAGTTGGGTTTTGCGGAGGGGATATGGGAAGGGAAGGAAGGGGTGAAGGTAAGAATCACCACCAGCACCAAGGGGAGCCTTCCATAGAGGAAATCCCTGTTGGCTGAAACTCTGTCAGAAGGGTATGTAGGAATGTGGTGTGGATATAGTGCAGTAGGCTAGGGGGAGTGAGGATATCGAGGAGATATAGTGTTAGCCCGGCGTAATGAATGAGTTACGGGTCGAGGTAGAAGCTGTTGAAATGATATCGTGCAGTAGTATCATAGGGGTGGTTGCTTTCCCCCTCTCAATCTCTTTGATGGGTGGTACTATACCCAGCTCTTTGCGCTTCCTGTCACCGAAATTGTTGCCATTGATAATTCTGTGCGACATGATTGGCAATGCCGGATGCTCGCCAAGGACATCATCACGAGCAGCAGCAGGGAACAGCCGCTTTGTCTCATCTGTTGTGCATCCCCTCGCCCACAATTTTCTTTTTTGTCGGCTCCACCGCCCGCCGTTTTGTATGAAGGTACAGTAGGACCGCTCGCACGCTTGTTCATTCAAGCACTTTCTAATGGCACGCTTGATCGCTGAATTATCATGTCTTGCGGCGGTGGGATACGGTCGATAAGTTGTCCATGAGACAATCTCTGGCAGTCTCTAAGGTTGTGTGCACGGGAATGGCATATGGAACAAGCAATGGCTACCGTGGTCGGTCTTCCGGCTAGTAACGAGGGGCTGCATCCAAGCTTATTCAATTCACCCCCTCCCCTACTGGATACATACCGCACTCTACCTAGCATCGTGCCTCTACAATGTGTAGCCCCCCTCTCTATTCCCCCCCTGGCCCTCGCGCTAGGTTACAGGGCCTCGGTCGACCCAATCTGAGATGTAGATGTAACGGTCCACCGTCGCAGGGCCAGGTCGGTCCCGGCCATAGTCAGTCAGACAGTGGGTGAACGGTGCTGGATCTGTGATACCCGAACGAAATGTGAGATCTTCTATGTGTGTGGGTGGGCGGGCGTGTTTGTGTGTCCCAGACATCGAGTCAATTCTGGGTCTCCTGTGTCCCATCGGTGAAAGCTTCGCTCACAAGATCTGACTGCCCAAGACTCAAGCAAGACAGCTATCAGATTTAAGCTACCAGCTCCTAGTACAGTATAGTACTGAGTATCTCCCCCATAAGCTACTTTTTTCTTACATTACGTTCCACGGCGCTTCTTTGGATGACAGTCCTTGGTGGTCTTTCTTTCTCTCTCTCTATGAGAGTCCCATCTTCTTCCTGGTACTGGTTATGCTCATCCACACCACATCATTAGCCCACAATTGCCTTTCCCTCCCTTACCATCCCTAAATCTTTGTTTCTCACTCTCAACTTTCCTCCGTCCTCCTTGCCCTGTTAGCCATCCCCGTCTCCCCCCTCCCATCCTTCGTCAGCGGACAGCCCCTATCAAACATCTCCCTCTAGGTACATATAGTTCTTAGTGCCCGCCTCTTGCCGCCCTTCTCCTCCAGCTTCTCCCCTCTCAAAAATCCCTTTCGTCTACCCCCTCCTCTTCCATCCCACACACCACTCCTTCTCACCTACATATACATTCAATCCTCCACACACGCATACATACCGTGCTATCCACCATTTCCACACACCTCCATCCTTCTAATCTATCAACCCAACATCACTCCATCTATTAATCCCACCACCATCTCGAAAATCTATCATCAAACATCTCTTTTGGGACTTCTATCGCCTCTTCCCATCTTTACCAGACCCAGTAATCCCAAAAAGAGCTATAGTCGACTGGCCAATTCGAATTATGCGCTGCTGACATCCACGAACCGAAAAGAAGGAGAGAATAATATTAATCGATATTCGATTCCTGCTTGTCCTGTAATTACTGTTTGCCGCTAATTACGTATCCACCCGCCGCCCAGAACCAAGGCTACTGTCGTTCCCTGATTGATTGCTTCCTTTACATTGCATCTTTTTTTCTCCATTATTTTTCATATAAAGGCTCGCCTTCCTCCGGAAATAGACTTGCAGAAAAGCTTTCTAAAATCTACTCTCTCTCCCCTCCGAAGAATTTAGTTCCAACTTTTGGATTATTTTATAAAGGCAAATGTCGACAGCAATGCTCTCACAGCCCGCCACCGTTGCGATACCTTCAGCAATTGCCGCTTCCGCGGGCCCAGCATCCCCTGCGAAGAAACGCCGCCGCCGAGCGCCCGCCACCGGAGCCGCTGAGGACTGCTTCACTTGCAGAGCAAATGGAATCAAGTGTGATCGTCGCCGGCCTTACTGTGGCCCATGTCTTGATGTGGGAATGGGGTGTAAAGGTTATCGGACACAGCTCACGTGGGGAGTTGGCGTAGCTAGTAGGGGGAAGCTTCGTGGATTGCACCTTCCAATCCAGACGCCAATCGTCGACCCAAAGGACGCGAAGAAGATTGTCAAGAAGAGGGGTGACGAGAAACCCTCGGGCGGAAACGAGAATGGGTTGAGGTCAAAAAGATCAAAGACATCCTTGGATGGCAACGGACGCGACGACAGCCAAAGGAATGGAAACAATGGTGTCGGAAAACTGAGCATTATCACAAGCTACGATTTTGTCAATATGGAACCTCCGTCAAATTCTAGCTCAGCCGTCTCGAGAACAAGCTCGGCTCGTTCAGCTAACAGCTCGGCCATTTCCACTAGGACAAGTCCAGCTCTTTCTGGAATCTCACGGACCAGCATGCCATCACAGAGAGTCACTCAAGGTCAAAAATCACCCCAGTCCTCCTCCTCCTACACGTCATCCTACTCGCCCAGCTCGCAGCCCCAATACCGCATGCAGTCTCAGCAGCAGCAATACCAGCAGCCTCCCATACATCACTATCACAAGTCGCCCTACTCTCACGTTTCCCTCCCGCCGCAACAGCCCACGTCCTCTATGCTGCTTTCCCCTATGTCCGAATACGAACCAAAATACGAGCCCAATTTCCCTTCGCCACAGCATTACCCCATGTCCTCTGCACCTTCCACAGCTCCCTTGTATGAAATGGTAACTGGTGTTTCGAGCGCCCCATATCGTCCTTCGGCTTCAATGACAGTCACCACTACTGGGGTTTCCTATGCTCCCATGGTTGCCTCCATGCATGCCACTTCCCGAATGATGAATGGTGATCACCTCCATAACCATAGCCATCACAATCAGAATGGAGGCCCTGGATGGAATGGCGTCGGTGTGGGAATAGGCAATCATCATCCTCAACATGTACCTGCGGGCACTGGTAACCTGTCTGACTTGTTGTACGATGATGATATGCTTGGTACGTTCTAAAGCGTTTTTGTCATATAATTTCCTGTTCTATCTGTTGCTCTTTTCAAACTCAAGCGAAGTGTGCAATTCCTTCCCCTTCCCTACCCTTTCTGCCGGTAGGATCTGGGTTCTAACGTAGCTGGTTCGTTTTTTTTCCTCCTTCAGCCATTGCCACCCCAGAATTTGCTTTTACATCTTATTGTCACACTATAGTCTCTGCCTGTCGCCCCACTCTAGCTACGGGATGGGGTGATTATTTGCCGGTTTCTCATCCATCCTCCACATCTTCACCTTTTTCAATTCACTCGTTGCCTCCTTCCCAAATTGCGGATCTTCCGGCAAACTTTCACTTTTTCATTGTCTGTTACGACAAGGCCGTTTGCGCTTCGGTGGTAACATTTGACGGCCCTGGAAATCCCTATTGTCAGCAGGTCCTACAAATGGCATTTAGTAATAAGGCCCTGTTTATGGAAAGAAGATCCAGTCCGTCGCGTCTACCCCCAATCGCCGATTCCCCTATCAGCGAATCATGCGTGCACAGTCACTCGCCTAGTCCCGGTCACCATGCAATGGTACGTGCTGTGTTACAAGCTCATCGCCGGATGTGTTCCAGGAACCTCCGCACCCATCGGCCATATCGTCGGCGAAGTGTAATTCCTCAGAATCACTCGTCGCCCTGGGACACAAGGACGCCTCAATTAATTTTTTAAACGCCCAGCTCGTGGATCCACATTTCGCCAAGACAGCCTCAGCAATGGCCACCTTACTAATACTCCTGCTGTACCACGTTTGTAAGGCATGCGTTGGGCTGTCCAAGACGCATCTTCCCGGCGTTGGAGGGCTGGTGGGCATGAGGGGTGTCGGGAAGACTCAAAAGTGGAGATGAATGGAAACGATCTTTGCTTGGTTAGACTACATGAGCGCCTCGGTCAATAACTGAGAAGCTCAACTACGAGGAGGCTGCTCGGGTAGGATTTTCGATTTTCGAGTCAAGCGAAGGGTGGGACCTGGAAGGATTGACCGGCTGTGGTACACCTTTTCATGAGGCTAGCGGGCCTGGGTCGAATCGATATGCTTAGCTAGATGACCCTGATCGCAACCCCAAATCGTCCGAGTGTGGGTGGCGGTGGAGCAGAACCGTATAGACATGAGGGCGACGACGGCCGAGACGATTTCTGGCTTGCGTGGACGCAATGAAGGCTGGTTTATCGGGTTGGGGGCCGCGATTCACGCAGCACTGCCTCCTCGCCGTCGCCCCCTGGCTCGCGTATTGCCAACTTCACTATTGCCGACCACTACACTATCAAAAGCCCACGAAGCGGTTGAGAGCGGCCACTGGTTGCGAGCCTTAAATGTACCGGCGCACTGTACTGTACTCTTGTACCTGGACCGACTACCGGTAGTGTCTACACCTGCCCCACCCGCACTCGATATTTCAAAACATCCTGCACGAGATCCACGATCACGCGAATGGTGTTCCTTCGACTGGCCCCGGCAGCAGGTTGTTCTGGCCGCGGCTCATCATTGCCACCGGGTGCGTTGTTGGTGCTCTTAGGAATTTTCTCCGCATATGGTGCGCGGACGCGTAACGGGACTGGGCTTCTTTAATAAGGTCAACGAATTAGAGGTCTTTGAGCGGATGTGGTCTTCTCTAAACGGGGCTCTGAAGAATCGAGGTATTAGTGGGAGAGGATAGAGGTAGAGGGCGGTGTGAATGCCTCATGATCTAATTACCCTAATTCTTAGTGGCCTTCTTTCTTTTTTATTTCACTATTGTCTAGTACATAGCTATTCCCTTTCTTCCCTTCTTTTCTACTGGCTTTTTGTTGTATCCTTTGTCCGGAGTTAGGGTTGCTTTTGCGAACAGAACAAAATCTTGGGAGGGGAAAGGGAGACAGTTTTATGGCATTAATTTTTATTCTCTGTTTTATCATCATTATATTGCATAGGCGTCGGTCGGATTAGGGAAATAAGGGAGACAAGAAGGGGTGGGCAAAATGTGTATGAATTATGAAAAGGAAAAAAGGGAAACGGTGGTTGGGTTTGGATGGTATAGTTTAGATATCTAAATATAGGCCTAATTGGGTAATCATTTCTTGTTTGAAATTTGTATGATAACGGTGACGAACACTTTCCTTTGGAGGGGTCTTTGGTTGCTGGGAACTCTTGTCGTTCCGTTCACCTTCCCTCTGGCTTAGCTGAGGCGTTCTCTCCGCTCACTTAAGAGTTTGCTCACGTGCGTATGATACCCTAGTTTTAGAGTAAAACACCATGGATACCTCTATGAAGATATATCTATGAGAAGGGGAGTTTAACTGAATCATTGCTGAAAAAAAGAGAAGAATGGCAATGCTGGTGCTGCAATGGGCTGCAAATTTAGGGAAAGATAAAAAAGTAATAAGAAGCAAGCATCTCGCACCACCCGTCTTCGCACCTTTTTGATGCTATCTATTTCATTAATCGCATTGATGGCTTTCTTGACCACTTCATGAAGCTGCTCGAGACTCGGGGAGACTGCCCGCCCTTAGACCACCCCCCAAACAGTTCCTCCCCCGCGGAATATCCGAGGAGCTATAAAGTTACACTAGCCAGTACAAGAGAAAGCATATAGAATGCAATATCCCCTTCGAAAATAAACATCGCTGGAAGCAAGTAAAACGACAACTCTTCTTCAGGTGTTATCTTCCTTTCGATCCGCCGGATGCCCTAGCAAATCGTTAACACTAATAACCACCGCTAACAAAGAGTAGTCTATTTCATACCTGGACAGTCTTGCTGAAGTTACCTGTGAGCCAGGAGACACGAGACTCAATCTACTAAATTAGCTACTGTAGGTTCACAATAAGTTTGGCCAAGCTGGCCCACCCCTTCCTTGGCTCCAACTTGGGCACTTTGTTAGGCATGGTTGAAAATGCTCTATGGCATTAGATAATGGTTTGGCTCCTCGGGGAGGGGGTAACGTTTGTTTGGAGAACCGAAGCATTTCTCTGAAGGGCGGTGGCGAAATGCGGGGAGATGGATGGGATTCTGTTCACTTCTCTCTGATCAGGGGGGGAATCCCCTCCTCTTATAGTAAGCAATACCTTCCTCGTGTTTAAAACGTGTCACATAACTACACTACTGCATCGTCATTCTATACAATCGCTGCTCTTAACCTGGTTTGCTGCAGATCACTTGCAATCACTCGTGCATGGTGAGGTTGGGCGCGCGCCTTTTTTGCCCTTTCTGTGCACGTTTTAACGATTGGGCGGTGTCTTGTGTGGGTGGACTTCTGGTGACTTGGGTTGGGATTTGAGTTGTGATTGCGTTGACTCCTAGTCACGAATTCTTAGAATAAGAGTTGTTTTTCCTTCTCTGTAATATGGGCTGAAGTAAACCATCCAATACAGTCAAAAAAAAGAGTCCAAAATAGGACTAGTCTTCGCTATAGAAGGTTAAGTGAAGGCTTTCTGTTGCGAATTTGGGACAGATTTTTTACTTCAACGTGCTAGCGGCAGGGAGATCTTTCTAGATAATACTGTACTATAGTTATTGTTGTCGGTGGTGGTTTTTCAAGGGAATGGAGTCACTATTAAGATGGTTGGTATTGGTATGGGAATGGCGATGTAAATGACTCTCATGTCTGGAATGGCAGAATTGCAGGTATCTCTGGAACGTAGGCTGGCATGAGAGCGAGTATGGAATGTTGGAATGCTGCACATCTGGAGGCTGCGCTAGACTAGGAAACTTGTATATATTGACCGCTGTTGTTGTTATGATTGGCGATAGTAATACAAGACACTATAAGGGTTGACTTCGGATTTCAGTTGTATAACTGATCGAGCAGAGTGATAACATATGACTCACTTGACCGATAGCAGCAACTCTGGACTAACTCTATAATCTGGTGAAAGCCGGGTTGGAGCTAAAGCGAAACTGGGGCAACCGAGCCAGCCGGAGGCTACGAAGAGGGCAAATTCACCACAGCTTAAACGCATAGGCGGCCGTGGTTGGACAGGTTCAAGAAAATCGTCACTAGGGCCAATCCGAATTTCACCAGATTATACGGTAGTAATTCAACCTCCACCCCCTCCGCTGGGGAACCACCCCACATTCAACCTCTCCACAAATACCTCCCGCTTTACGCATTGAAGAACCCCTGAACAAGCTCCGGCACTTCAAACAGAACCTCAAAACACCTCTCCACAGCAACATCCATAGCCTCGAATTTAATATTAGGATGATCTACATGAGCCACCATGACCTGCTTGACTCCCCCCTTCAATACCAGGACCCCGAGATGGCATCCTGTGGCATACTAGAGCGAGGCCGAGCTCTCTCGACAAGGTCAAGGGGGGTGATTGCGGAGGGCATATTGTTATGATAAAATTTTTGAAAAAACAGAATATTTCTGTATTCACGGAGTAGGCTAACTCCAAAGAAAAGTTAGCATCATAGTCAGATGGCAGATACTCCTGCACTTATTCTGTCCAAAGGGCAAAGGAACGCGGGGGCCATAGGCTGAGGAGTGGGGAAATAGTGGTGTTGGGGAGTATTGCGGGACAGCGGATGAAATGTTCTAATATCATCACGATTTCCCTCACCCCATTACATGTAAGCCCCCTGCTGCTATTCCATTCGCATAGAATCGGTGGAAGAGCATCGGCTATCGGACTATGATATTAATATTTTCTTTGGAGTTAGCCTGCGTTGGATATATAGAAATATGCCTTTTTCAAGAAATATTTCAATTTATTTTTCAGAATAGGACCTATATTGTTCAATGTAAACGGCCATGCCCGTTAGGGTTGGCTGCATATCGGGGGCTGAAGGGCTTTCAAGGTCGCCTAGGGCAAGTGTGTGTTTCTCCGGGTTAGGGGTACTGATTGCCCTTGTCGCTTAGAACAAATGTGTGTTTCTCCAAACACGCAGATTCCCCCAGTCGCATAATCCATCGCAGTTTGGACTTGCACAAACAAGTACCAGTATGCCACGTCTCATTCCCTATTGTGGAGCGGGGAGTGGGGTGGATGTTGTGGGATTTCTCTCGACTCGGGGCTCGGTCCTCTGGCATGGGCACAATTTTTCGTACTCAAGTCGAGCGGCGAGTACTCTGCAGGAGTCTTGTGCCTGGCCAACGCAAACCTTGGATTGAGCAGGGGGAAGCCACCCGTGCGTCGATGCAAGTAATTTCTTTTTCCCCAGACCCTACCTGCCTGAGATGCGCTGTGGTCGTGGCCTCTGGTTGGCAGAAATATTTTTTCTCCTCGGTATAGCTTTCGAGTGAGTTTTTGTGAGTATTGGAAAGCCCTCTCAGGCTTTAATTGGATATAAGTACGATATACAGCCTGGCTGTATTAGGTCACCTAGAGCCCCTCTGCAGGTAGATAACCCTCCCTCCCGTTTGTTCTTAATGACCTAGAGCAACTTCCCCTCCCCTTTTCGTTGTGAAGCTCTGCCAGTGTTGTATTTATATTCATTTCTTTACTTCCTACACGCTCCCTTGGCCTCACCGCACCCGCACCTTGAACCTCCTAGAAGTGCTCTCCAACACCCTACGGAACATGGCTCAGGAGCCTCTACAAGCGGACCTAGTTGAGCATTACCGACTAGAAACATACTTCGGGGAAGTCAGCGTTAGCCACACCATCAACTCACCCTCCACCCACAAAGAAGAATGGAGACGTGCACGAACAATCGGGAGAGGAGGCTTCAGTGTAGTGCACTTGGAGCACGGCCCGAAGAATTGTGTTCGGGCTGTGAAAGTTATAGATAAGAGGACGCTCTCGCCTGATTTGGACCTTACTAGGGAGTTGTCTATCATGAGTTTCTTGACAAAGGTTTGTTTATATTGTTGCTTGCTTGTTTTTCTACTAGGTGAAGTGCTTCTTGATCTGATAACATGATAGCATCATGTGTCGTTTTTCGTGCGGTTTTTAGGGTGGTTCGAGAATAGCAAAAAGCTGTATATCGCGATGGAATACTTTGAGAAAGGAGACCTGCGGGGGCACCTCGGCGAACGGATACCGGTGCCCGCAGCAAAACAGCTGTCTAGCCAGCTTTTAGAGGGTTTAAATGTCATGCACAAGAATGGAATTGCTCATCGGGATATAAAACCCGAGGTACCTATTCATTCACCCAGCCTATGATACAAGCAGAGAGATGACAAGATCTGACTGAGCTGAGGGAGAACAGAACATATTTGTAGTCTCACTCTCCCCCCTTCGTGTAAAGCTCGGTGACTTCGGTGCATCAAAGTGCATCAACGAACACACTATGCTCCGCACGCAGATCTTCACACGCTCATACTCTGCGCCGGAAATCCTTGGAGCTTTGGATTCCTCGCTGGAAACATCAGAGTACACTTGCGCGGTGGATATCTGGTCGCTGGGATGCGTGATATTCGAGGTCCTGGTCGGGAGAGTACTCTTCCGGAAGGAATTCTTTGTTTGGCACTTCTGTTATGGGAAAGCTAGGTCCATGCTTGAGCCTTTGAGGGAGGCAGTGAGTGAAGAGGGTGGGTTTGAATTTGTTTGTGGGCTACTGTCGCCGGATCCTGTGGGACGGCCGAGTGCTGGGGAGGGACTCCGTGATCCTTGGTTGAGTGTGTCTGGGGCGGGGGCCGAAAGGTAGAGGAAGGAGGGGGTGTGCTTGCTCTATAATACGATTTCGCAGTGTCTGTCATGTGGCACTGGTATGGCTTGATCATGTTACAGATATTTCCTTTGGTATAGCTGTGTCCTTGTATGCTCACGCTGCAGAGTGCTAGGTAAATCACGTGATCCCCTCGTTCAGGTTAGCCAGTGTTTTTCAAGTGCCAAGTTTCTAGTTGATCTGTCAGTTGTATGCACCAAAACCGAGCAACCGTCTTTCAATCCTGGGGCTGAATGCCTCTAATCATACTATGATATGATAGAAGAAAATTGTGGGACAGCCAGATTCCTCACCAAAAAACGGGGATATTGGAAATATTACTAACCACCGAAAAATATTTAAATTCAAGACATTGCATAGATAGCTTCAATTATCTCTAGGAATCACCTATATAGATTTTAGAAAGTTCCTGCTAAAGGAATGCCTGTCTATAATTGCTTGATTTGAAATTATCTCCCATGACTGCCGAACAGGTACTTTTTTGGTATGATAATATGGAAATGAGAAAATTTCCAATTCCCAACCCTATTCAATACTAGTAGAGCAGAAATGATATTCACATTCCCAAAACAGGTGGGAGTAAAGTAGAGAAGCAATAAGATCAGTGTAAGAAATTATTTTCATCCCAATTCTAAACTCCAAGTTGATATTGGTGTGTGAAAACCCTATATTTTGGTGTGAAATCGGGCTTGTCCCACTATTTTCTCCACCGTGTGAATTCACGAGGCGTTTAGGTTAACTTTAGGGCCGCTACTTTTCCAACGGAATCCGCTGGCGGCGGGACAACGGGGACAGCTCGGGATTTGCTGATGTACTGACTCTGGATGCGTTGGTTTTCTACTTCTTGATGGCTGCTTTGAGCGGGGTTGGGAAGAGTGGGGCTGGGGGGTATACTTGAGGAAGGTCATGGGGAGTGCCGCTAGGATTGCTGGATTTGATTTTGGTAACTAGGGGATGCGGTGAGAGCACAGGAGGTCTCACTAGAGGAGGGTTTTCCCTTTAAGCTATCATATCATTTATTTTGTCTACCGCATTTAAGAATCTTGCTAGGAAGTTAGAATTAGCTCTTCTGGTAAGGTTTGTTGGACCCTTCTTATTTGGCTGACTGGGGGTTGACAGAATATTTTCGCTATGTTTTCTCCCCTTAATCCAATTGGGGAAATTATAGACGTCATAGCGTCATTCTCAATTATACTAGGTTTTGTAGTATAGTAGTTCTTCGAGCAAAGCTTATTATTATAATATCACCCGGTGCAGTAATGGGGGTTATTACAGCCTAGAAAATTATTTCTCTTAATCCCATACAATCCTCGGTAGACACAAGGGATGTGTTTTCTCGGTATAAATGACCCTCAAGTCCTGTACTAGACTACGATACTGAACATCCTGACACTTGACACTACTGCAGGACTGTTGGTGCCTCCATATTTTCTTGTTTAAAGGGAAAATGTGACTGGCCCTAGGGAATCCACCAATATAATACCCAAGAAAGAGCGTCCGTCGCTGATCATTGAACATGACTAAAGCAGTACCGGTAGCTAAAATACGTAGGTAGGCAACCCTATCCCGGGTGAGTGTAGGAAACTTTTGCACCCAAGAAACCTTAATTCGGGCTCAGTGCTTACAGGGAGCTTGTTTCTTTTAGCTTGTACATAATACCTTCTAGAGCTGAGACTAAGATACACCCAAAAGAGATCTTCTGCTACCCACTAACTATGCGATCTGCTTAGGCTTTAAAAACGTTTCCGTAATACCTCTTCTCTAGCGAATGAGGGGGGTGTGAAGGCAGCGTAATCCAAGAGGCCAATGCCGGTATCAGCAAGAAACATAGCTTTAGGAAAGGGGGGAACATATATCTTGATAGTCTCATCCCATCTGAGTGCAATTGTGTTCGGGGGGGGGGGTGGTCAACAGGAACGTCAGTACAGCAGGGAAAATATATATTTAACTAACGCACAGAAGAGGACCTCAGGGTATTTATACACCACAAAAGCATGGGCTACGGAGGGTTTTGCTAATAGAGAAGGGCTAGTAGGTATAAGACAGGGGCTGCCTATTCACCAGTGAGTGAGTGCCGGGGGCGGGACTTGTACAACCACTATCTCTATCTTAAAGAAGGAGGTAACAGAAGATAACTTATAGTTTATCTTCTTTCCAAATGGAGCTCGGACCTCTAGTTTACTCTGGTACTAATACCTGTAATCTTTTAGAGAACTACTGTACGCTGGGCACTAGTCTTCTGTCTGGACAATTGTAAGCCTGGGATTGAACAAGGGGGACTTTTCACACGTCGACGCCGGTAATTGTTTTTTTTGTAGAGCGTCTCTGTGAGAGTGCTTGGCTAATGAGGGCGGTAGATTGGTTGAGATTTCTGGTATTCTCCCGCTTTATATAGCAGAAAGTAGTTTGTTCTAGAGTAACGAAGGACAGACCCAAACGATGAGAAAAAAAAGGGAACCATTTTCACCGAGGAGAAATATTGAACGTGAGAGTTTTCGGGATATATAGTGGCCAAGGTGCGGGGCTGCCATACCATGGACTTGCGCCTGGTACATTACTGTACTACTAGTACTACCTCGCTTTACTAAGAAAAAAAGCTATGTACACAAGGTGATAAATAGGGAGAGGGGCAACAGCTGCCTTCCCAAGGTATGATAAAAGAAGATTTTTTTTTCTTTTCTTTTCTTTCTTATATATATATATTTTTATGATTTTATATTATTTTTATATTAAATTTTTATATTAAATTTTTATATTCTATATTTTGCTTTTTTATATTTTTTTTCCGTTCATATTTCTTTCTTTGCTAACCCCCCTCTCATTTGCTTCTGCTACCCGCCGATCGCTAACCTTTAAGGTCTAGAGTCGGATTCTACCTCCTCGTAGCAGGATTGATAAACCCCACAGCCCTATTGATGAAGGGCTAAGTTCTCCAATCTCCCAGTCCCCATAGGGCAGGATTTTTTTAATTCTCCTGCCCTACATGACGGATGGTCCAATAATAACTGATTGTCAGCATGGATTGAACTCCTGGGCTCCCGCTAATTGCGACAGGAGTGTTAACCACTGCGCCAGCTAGGTATTTCATGAAATGTCAACTTGGGAACTAATATTTATCCTACTGGAAGCCTGATTTTGGAATTTTAATGGGTGGGTAGTGTGTCTCTTCAAGTTCCTGAGTTGCTGGTAGATTTCAACAGAGGTGTTTCTTACTCCTTAGGTATTTAACGAGAGATTCTCCGTGGTTTAAAACAGAATCATTGCTTTGTGCACTTGTTGCTCTCGTACGATAATACTAGCCAAGCCCCACTTGAGACCTCAAGCCTCCCTATTTGCTCCCATGTGTATTATCTCACTATGCCTTCTGCTCGTTCTAGTGTTTTGTGAAGATTTTTTCTTTTCTTTCTTTCTTTCTTTCTTGCTTGTACCTTGGACTAGAACCTGGTGCAGTACTATAGTATTATGGTCCATCACAGAATAGCACTCGGGGGTAAACTAATAAAGAAAAAAGGCTAGAGAAGGAGAGGGAGCCTACGTTTTACACTTCGCTTGGTAGTTCTCCGGATGCTGTGGCCTCTTATAGTATCTCACAAGTAAAGGGGGGTTGGCTTTTATCACCGGGCTTTTTTGTGTCAGACTCTTTCCGATGGGGGGCTTTTTGTAGGAATGGAAGAACATAAGATGTAAAGTGGAATAGTGGTAAAACTCACCCCGGAGTCATTAATTTATTACGGAGCACTAGGATTGAGGAGTCTGAGAGCGAGTTTTGTACTCTCACTCAGCGATCCCGAATCTCGATAATCCGGATACATCGTCCTCCCGAATGAATTTCTGTGGGCTACTGCCGTTCGGAATGGCGGAGTGATACTGAGATAGTCCTGTAAGCACTGGGGCCACTGAGAATGACGCGGGGGGGTCAAGAGGCTCCCCCTCGGATTAAGGGAAAGCACAGAGGAGGGATTCTCTTTCCGCTCATAGTTGAGATACGTAAAAGGAGAAATGCGGTAAGTCTTACTAAGAGAGACTTTACCTAGAGAGGCGACTCCAAAGGTCTTATTGAATTCTCGGTTGTTCCGGTTTCACTGTATTGGTGTGCTGGAATGTGCGGCCTTGGAGATGAAAGTAAAAATCAAGGTCTGGGAACATTGTTGTTAAAGCCCAATCAGGCCCATAGAACCCGCGACTCAGACCGCAACCGGGATTAATTCTAAGCCGGCAGGCTTACCCAGGTCCCAATTTAGGAGGGGTGCCTCACACTGTGGCAAAGGTGCTGGAAAAATGCTGTAGACGGTATTATCAGTGAGAGCGCACAATATACAAGTTACAGGCATATAGAACCCGAACACTTGGGTCTGAATTTTGTATAGGCGGTCAGATACGCATAGATAATTTACCATACAAAAGCTTTATCCCTGCCCTTTCCTATACTAAAGAATAGCTACATCGGGGATACTAGCCATAGAATTCGGGGAACATTTGTCCTCTGACAAAGAAAGGGAATGTTTCGGAGGCAGAGCACAGATATACACTGGGACCCCCCCGTTCCTCATTCTATCGATATCATGAGAGAGTACTATGATTGGATACTGATGGTCTTTTTTACCAATGATAAAGTATCGGGCGCTTGAACTGTCTATTTTCCTAAGAAGCAGTTAAAAGATCAAGAAGAAAGAGTATTCCCGGGCAGTTCATATGCTCTAATGGCTTAGGAGACTGGTCGGCTAATTTGAAACAGGGACCATCATGAGTTCGAATCCGGGGGACAGTGGAGTAGTCGAGCATTAAAAAAAAAAGCTCGGCGAACCACTTTTTTGGCGGGGGGTAGGTCTAGGGTTGGTATTGCCCTTGGGTCAATTCCCGCCAAATGTTGCGGTGGGACTGTTGGCTAGTTTCCTGGTACTATATGCTCGTAGCTTGTCGAGTGTCTTGAAACACTATGTATTCACCTCTTCGCCAATCCTTTATGCCTGAGAACTGATGAGAGGCCTGAGCACAACGCTAACTATATAAAGAATTGTAAAGCGAGAGATTCTAGTGATATTTTAATAGAAGGATATAGCAATAAACTCAATCTCACTATAGCCTTCGATCTCTCGAAGTGTTTTTGGCATATCTCTCCCTCATATCGCTCCCATACTTGATCTCAGCTGCACGGCGTAATGGCACTATACCGAGAAACAAATGCTAAATTCCTTGTTTGTCTTACTCTGCTAATGGCAAGAGATGCCAGTCAATTCGGGACACCCGTCTCCCTTTCGTGTCAGCTTTGATAAATATATCCCATGGGACTTTTCAGCTACCCTGGGTAATGCTATTGTCGCTAGGAACTACCTGGATGGTGCTATGGAGAAAGTAGTAGCAGAAATATGTATCATGTTAAAATAATGCCAGTGCGAAGGAGGGGATGTATCGCGCATCCAGGGTGAGAAAGGGTGATGAGAGAAGAGAGCTTGTGGAAAAGGTAGAAGTCAAATCTCGCACAGTGCAACGCCACGTGTGGGGTGAGGTAGAGGGGTGGTAGAAGAGGAGTTTAAATCTTACAAATTGTATGCCAAAATTTCGTCTTAGTCCTTGAGCTGTGATTCCTAAACATTATAGATGCAATAGGGGTGTTTTCCTCTTCTAGCTTGTCTATGTTATCGGTACTAATCATTATAGCTTAAATTGACTTGCAGAAAGCATCCTAGTGCTCTATGTTAGCGGCAGTAATTCCAGTGAGCTGGTTGGACTCCGGCCTGTAGGGTTTTGTATGGCTGTTCAACTCCTGAATTGGATCAAGTGTCGGCGAGATAACAAAACCTATATTCAATGCTGGACCTCGGCATGTACAATTTATATTCAGCGCTTGCTTCCTAATGGACAGCCTGTTTAGGGGGGGGGGGGGGGTCCATGTATCTGCGCCCTGGTCTCACGACACTGTATTGCCATAGCTAATTTGATAACTGAACTCACTAGGAGCACGGTCATCTGCTTATGCCGTCCATCTCCAAGACCAATCGCTGGCGTATGAAATTATACTTGTATGACCTTGTAGGAACCTCCGTTTCTAGAAGACCTTAGGCTACAGCCTTGGTTAAGATATTTCCAGAGGCGCAGTAAAAAGCGTAATCCCGAACTACCCTCCTGGCAATATCCCCCAATCACACGAAAAACACATTCTATCACTCGACTCTTGAAACCAATTCTAATCGGCAATCTCTTGGCAACCGCGGCGCAACGGGGTCAGCATCCAGTTGAAACAGCGAGGTGGGCCACAGCGGCTCCGCAATCGTGCTGTTCTGTCGGCGGAGATATTTAAGGGACAGCCGAACCACCAGCCGCTGAATTGCTCCGCTTGTCGGGCTGATGATGACGGCTAATCGCCCGTATTATTCAGCAAAGAAATGAGGGTACATTATGCGGTAATCACTTTAAAGCGTTTAAACTTAATCTCCTTATCACTCGCTACTGGTTAGACGGAAAGTGGCGGCTTATGCCCTGGCATAAACACGAGTGGATACCTGTCGATAGCACCGCCCGCTGAGAATAGCAACCTTGAGAAAGTCTATTTCAGAAGAGAAATGTGACCTTGGTGGTTGTTTTTTTGGCGGATAAAGTACCGTAGTGCACTTGTGGCGGTGCTGTGTTCGGCATTTGGTAATGTGTTTGGGTGCGGGAGTGGGGGATCCTCTACCTTAGGATATGCGCCGGCCTGTTGGAGTGAGCCTTCTACTACTGGTAGACTACTCTACTTTTCTCGTGCCTTGAGGCTATAATGAGCATGCTGGATTGTGTTGACCTGGATATTCTGCTTCGCCTTCGACCGCATCTGGGAGTCTTGCACGGTATTGGTGTCGGGCGCGTTGTTGTGCTCGATCCCCTAGAACGCAGTGCTTCGATCTGCGATTGTCGCCAATAGTGTAACGTGGGACTTGGGCGTGTCCTTGATGAGAGGATAATATTTTAGCTGCTGCGCTTGTGCCAGTAGTTGGCTGTGTCTGAGTTCCAGAACGGTATCGCACAGTTCTGTAGAAGCCGGCCCTAAACTACTGCGATAGTGTGGTCCGAGCTCGCGGAAAGAATATATAGACTCCCCATCCTTGGTTCAGGAATCTTACTGTGCCACCGGTACCGGGGCTGTACTAGCAGATTCATAAAGTGTCCGGACATCTTACGCCAAATTTAGGCCCAATTTGTATCAGCCTTGCCACCACGGTGTCCGGATACTTCTAAAATTGATGCGAAAGCAAAATCAAGTCCATTGAGCTTAGCATGATATTGTCCTGCCGGTAATAGCCCCAAATTAGAGGACCTCGTTTCCGTCCCACGACAATCTACTCGAATACCATTGAGTCCCCCATTGGTGCCCTCCTCTATTACTTAAAATACTCTAAGCAAGGTAAATCGATATCATTTGTGCATAAAATTGGAAATAGCCTACCGGTAATGTAATGCATATCGAGAAACCTACCCCCTCTGATTAGTCTAACCCGAGGCATTGCTAAGTCGCTTCCTCAAGAAAAACTAGTAACCAACTGCTCTTGATGTAAACGATTTCAAAGACTGGTACCAATAGGCATGGATGACAAAGTCACTCTCTCACAACAAATCACTCATAATCATTGCCACGGTAAAGACGAAGATGTCCTAAATCCACTAAATGATTACTAGCCAGCCGGCAGAATAATAGTAGTGATAGCAAGAATCCTCCCGCACTACTATACACGGCCTCCTCCGGGAGAAATGTGGTTCTCAAAATATTAGGAGAGTTATCCCTAATTTTCTCCTCGCAGCGATGCTGATAGGCGCCCAAGCATGCCCAGAAAGAAGAACTCATCTCACGGCCAAGGTCGGTCGCTTCCACTACCACATCGAACACTACCTGGTCCACCGAGTTAGGGCGGGGTGGCTGTGTTAAACCCTTGCCAAATAACTAAAGGGTCTGTAATCAGACTTGGACTAAGTACTGGCTGACTCTTAATTTTATGCTCTTGGGGTGCACTTCCAATTTGCAAAATTACCCCCATCCATGCAGTGCTAATACATCGGAAAATCCCCACGAAGGAGAGGAAGAAAAAAGCAAGATGTGGAGATGGTTAGCAGAGCTGGCCTAGTATATAAAGTCGACCGGACGCCAGTTCGAGCCGGAGTATCAATCAGTCAAATAATTCAAGCAAGCAAGCAAAAGCGAGAGATACCCCACAATACTATTTAAGACATCCACAGATCACCAACGAACCATGAGAATCTCAGCATTCGCAGCAATAGCCCTCGCGGTCCTCCCAAAAGCCCTCGCAAATGCCCCTCTCGACGACTCCTTCGTGCAGAACGACATATCGGGCAACGGGGGTCTGGAAATCGCCTTCGCTAGTCGACCGTGAGCTTCCCCTTCCCCTTCCCCTTCCCCTTCATCTCTCACATAGACACGCATATTAATGGGAATACCTTTAGCATGTGGCATTTTGGCAAATCGCGAGGAAACAACCCGTGCTATCCTTCAGCGGCGCTGATTAACGGCAACCAGCACGGCACGAACCCGGATAAGTTCCCACGCGCAGGAACTGGATGCGAAGATCCGGGCCAGGCGGGCGGGATGGGAAATCCTTTCCCCACATACTTTACTGTGAATTTTTGTGGGGGGGATGAATTGAGGGTGGGTTTTCGTTCATTTGAGGTGGTGATTGTGAGTGTGGAATGGGAGATTAATCTGTGAGGATAGGTCGCATACAGCATATACTTTTCCCACGACGGGTTTAGCGATGGAGTCATTGCTAAGGGGCATAGTATGTTCTTATCCCCCCCCCCCTCCCCCCCTTCTTGCTGTGCCTATAACGATTCTGACCACTTAAACATAGTGCATGACTGGGAACGTATAATCGTGATCTGGCGCCGTGAGAACAACCAATGGTTCCGCAAGGAACTCCTCAAGAGCTTCCATACCGGGTAGATACTCCTCCGAGCTCCCTTCCAGTCACCATTACAGGAAACCATTCTAACAGCGGACACAGCTACATGCACGACAACTGGGACACAGTCCAGAATACCATCGACTTCAACAACCCGGACGAGCAGGGCGGGCAGAACAAAGAGGGAGCCAAGATCTACGTTGGTTGGGGTAAGCACGCTATGTTCGCCCAGCGGAACACGGGGTGGAACGATGAGGCTTCGCAGGGTTGTGGTAGGGAGTTTAGGTCCAGGGATTGGTGGTATGGTTCCCTCATGTTTGCTGTTAACTTTGGGGTATGTTCTAAATCTCTCTCTAGGTACATTCCCTCCAAATCCGACTTGATCAACTCTGCTCCCGGAACCTCCGCGGCGAATGCTATGAGCGCCCTCGATTGGGGATCAGCTGATAGCGGCCCTTGGGTTGTTGCGCCCAAGGTTTGCGACGCTAAGGAGGGCGGTTTCACTGCTTGTTAGTAGAATGGCTTCTGCTTCTTCTTATTTCCTTTCTTTCATTTCTTTCAATCTCTTTAATTTCTGCTCTTCGGTGGTTGGGATTTGTGGTCATGAGAAGGTCGTCTGTAGGGTGGATTTTGATTGTATCCCCCCCACCAGTGCGCTAACTCGGGAGCTGTGTGATCTTGTCTGAGGGGTTGGTTTTATCTTTCTCGAGGAAAGTTAGTATTTACTTGTATCTGGCGCAAAAGTACTTAAGAATGAGACAGGGTTTCTTTCGCTGGTTGTCTTGCTGTGTAGAAATGGTGGTGTTTCCGGGTGCTTATTTCTAGACACATGTAGTCTTGATATTAGGTGATGAAATTTTTATTATGCCGTTCTCGCCAAGATGCATGGGTGGATTGATATGAGTTTTCATAAAGATTAACTCGGCAATCTTTTTTCTAACTTTCTAACTCGCGCTAGGAGTTCCCCAGATGCGTGCCGCGCATGGCTGGAATTCGTGTTGGGCATGCACTGGGCATGCACTGATATCGATTTCAATTCGTCCGGAGTATCGCAACTATGGATGATCCCACATCCCAAGGGCATCATGGTGGCTGGCTTCCCCTAGGCATTCAGCGTGCCTTCCCGGATCTCAGGTTTTATCTCGGCACTTACAGACTGCTTTGAGAAGGATCTCTGATACCTTCCTGTCTCAGCTCGGAGCGGGCAGAGCATTGTAGTTATCTTAAGGGATGCTCTACTCCGGTGGGGGTTTGCAGGTATGATATTAGGATAAATTCAAGAAATATTAATCTCTGTATAGTCCTATATGTTGTTGTCATATACTCGTAAGTGGTTCGAGGGGACTCTACTTATGCAGGGATGGAGGAATCGAAAAAATTATGGCAAAGCAGGGAAAGGCGATTATTGTACCCTTGGCACTCGTACATAATATGATATTACACAAATAGTAGCGACACAGTACAACTTATCTAAAAAGTTTAATCTGATAACACGCTTAACCTAATTTCTTTCCCCCGCCCGCTGTAGCATGGCATCCCTAGCAATCCGGCGGAAATGGAGTCAAGAAAGGAAACGGAAGAGGGAGCAAAAACGGAATCCACAGATACTCCCAGCCCAGTCGGGATGCGGAGAAGAAAGCTGCCTGCAAGATCTCCATATTGCCAAGAGCCGGGCGTTATTGGGCGAAAATCTCGAACTAGCTACAAGAAGGTGAAATACTTTCTGACCCTCTCGGGGTTTCAAGGAGCTTACGCTAACCGTACTACGCTTTAGCGAGCCATGGTGGAGGAGTAGGATGATATTGAGCGATTGACAGCTCTTCCCCTGCGCATGCTGGGATGATGGAGTACAGTACCATACAGTAGTAACCTAATTACGGTAATGGTCAACGATATATTGTATTGGTGATTCCTCGGGTTTAAAATACGTGTTCTGGCTCTAGTGGTAGAGGACAGTGCGTCTGCGTCTTTCCGAACAACGAGTGATCTACCGGCACCGGAAAGCAAGCGATTTCCTGAGTGGCTACATCTGGCGAATTCGGTGCCCTTCTCTCATTGTAGTTTTTTGGGAGTAGTTTTTTCAATGCAAACGCAGCACGGGAGTGGCCCGATATATCGTAATGAGTTTAGAACAAACCGTGTCTCCACTATTGAATCTTATACTCTAAGGAAAGATAGTCTAAAACTTTTAAGAAATGAAAGAAAAAAGCGCCTCCGCAGCTGAAAAAAGCCAGTGCGAATTTTTGGTGACGGTCTCGGGGGCGGGGTTAGTAAGTCGCTGGAGAAGGTATTCCACCTCAACCTCCTTGGTCATCGGGATAACGTAATCCTGTGAGAAAGGTTAGTAACGCAATCTTCGCATTCGGCAACAGGAGGATGGCAGACCCTATACATCGCAACCACAGCGCTGACGTTGATTTTGACCTTCAGATCCTTAGAATTATCCCCAGGATCGGTACCGTAAGTTCTGGCTTTTAATTCCAGCCTGCAAAGTACTTGCTTCTCAACAGCCTCATTCGTAATCTCCCTCATGATCCCCTTGATGTCCCTCCGTTGGATCAGGTCCGTGAATTTCTCCGTCTCGGCCAGAAACTTTGCTTCGGCGACGAACTTTCCGAAATGGATCCTTCGACTGAGGGCCTGCAAACAGGCAACATCGTTGACAGCTGTGCTGCCGTAATTCTCGTACCGCTCTCCACGATCTGCTAACTGTGGCTTACAGGCTGCGGGCAAAATGTGATTGATGTATGCAGTTTTCAATTCATTGTTGAAGTTGACGGTGTTGGGGTGCAGTAATTGAGGGTATTTCAAGGGCGCTAGGATGGGCGACGGGATCAGTTCGGGGAAGAATGCGTACTCGTCTGGTGCTTGGTATCTACGGACCAGAGCGTGGATTCTCTCCTGTTGCGTGAGAAGGTAGTCCAGGAAGGAACCACAGAAGTTTGGAATGGTGATAGCATTGGCTACGTAAATTGTTGGGTTCAAGGGGAACTGAACTCGCTCGATCAAGTGGAAAATGATGGTATCTTCGAGGCGGCTGTGGTGTGTGTTAGCGGGGTTCAGAAGAGAGCGGGGGATGGGAGAAGTAAGGGGGATGGGAGGGAACATTAGCTGGTAGCGGATATTTGAGAGGTCCAAGGCGGAACGAGGATCGGTTAAATCAATTGTGTGTTCCATTTTGCCGATAGAGCTTAAAAACTTTGGTTGTTTTATGCAGATGGGTTGATCTTCCCCGGGATGTTGGATCTGAGCAACCTTGGCTAACTGAGGGGAGGGGGGGGTGAAAAAAGGGGAGGACAAAGGGAACAAGGAGAAACGAGAGGTACTCGAGTGGACCGGTCCCCACCGCCCTAGATCTGTTCAATAGGGCTATAGGAATGGGGAGCTGATGATAATGATAGCAAAGGATCCTATGGTTTCCACTGCCAGGTTGCACCTTTCGGTCTGAGTGTATGGTCGGTTTTAAGTGAATTTATTCATTCATGAAAACCTTGCGTATTAGTATTCCCAGGAGATTTGTCCAACCGTGACACAGATGTTGTTTACTAGTACTGTACATTTAGCCCGTGTGCTGACTCGGGGAAGGTACCTATTTTGTCATGCGGCAGTTTAAGTCTCTTTCTTGGGGAAAACCTATTCTATACCAGCCGATGTCGTGCCCTCAAAACACCATGTTTCGCCCACGGCCAAGAAAATAGTACTTCAACTTCTAAGTAAGAAAACACAAATCACAAAAAAACATAAAAAATCTAAAATATTTTCGTTAAAATACAACAGAAATGCCACTAAATTTTAGAATTTTCCCTGACACCAAAGGGCTGCTGTGAAGCTGGCCTGTGTCGCTTAAAAATTACTCTTTTAGGACAAGCATGCTGCCAAGCCATGTTGAGATAATGCTTATTACCTTGTTTGGCATAATGGGCAATCAGTGGGTGAAACATTGCACTTTGCTAAAATAAAAAAACGTTGCTGGCATTCTACTCGAGTGTAGGGGTGGTCTGAGATCCGCTGGTATAGAATAGCTTTTCTCCTCTTTCTTGCGAGCTGAGGCTCAAGCTTTTCCCCTCGCCGATTTTGAGTGGCCAGGGGTCCCTCATTTGCAAATACTGTTATGGGTGAGGGTTTCCGTGGCTTGGCACGCTGGTTTCGCCTTCTTGTGGTCGGCGGGTGCGGGTGCGGTAGGGTTGCAGGAAGATGTTGTCTGCCTTCCTTGTCCCTTCCTTCCCTCTCCACCTTCTCAACTATTCCCATTATCTTATCACTGGCTATTTCATAACTCTTCCTGTCGTTATCATTGCTGTTCGATGACTCAACAAGGCGGTGTCTCGGCGATTCGAATTGCCGTCGAGGGCTGCGTAACTACTCTCCTGTCATCTCCCCCTTCTTATCCCTTTTCTGATAGCCGCAGGGCCATGGAACCCTCAACGCAATCTACGACTCAATAAAGCGTACATGCAGGATCAATAACTTCCCACCGGTCGATCTCCTCATCATCGGCGGGGACTTCCAAGCTGTTCGAAATCTACGGGATCTTAATGTCATGTCTTGTCCGCCGAAATACCGTGCTCTAGGAGATTTCCATGAATACTATTCGGGCGCCCGCAAGGCTCCCATGCTTACTGTATTCGTTGGTGGGAACCACGAAGCTAGTTCTCACCTCTGGGAATTGTTGTACGGTGGTTGGGTTGCTCCAAATATCTACTACATGGGTGCTGCTTCTGTCCTGAACTTTCGAGGATTGAGGATCGGTGGTCTGAGCGGGATTTACAATGGCCGGGATTATGCCCGTCCGCATGACGAGAGGTTGCCTTATTTCCCGGGCGAGATAAAAAGCATCTACCATGTTCGGCAGTACGACGTTTTCAAACTTTACCAAATCAAGGAACCTGTAGATGTTATGATTAGCCATGATTGGCCAAGCGGGGTCGAACACCATGGTGATTTGAATGGACTTCTTAGGCAGAAGAGCTTTTTCAGGAGTGATATTGAGAAGGGGGAGTTGGGGAGCCCGCCTGCAAGGAGCTTACTGAATAAGTTGAAGCCAAGATATTGGTTTTCTGCCCATCTGCATGTCAAGTTTGCGGCACTAGTGGATCATGGAGGGCCTTTGGGACAGGAGGGGAAGGAGCCAATGCAGGAGGGGGGGGGGGGGAGGGCCGTTAGCCCTGTGGAGAAGAACCCTGACGAATTGGACTTGGATATGGATTTAGAGGAGAATGCGGGAGTGGGAGTAACAAATCAAGATGAGATTGAATCGGGCCTTGGCGAGGGGCCTGAAACGGTAGCTTCAAAGAATGAGGATGAAATCGAACTTGTTCTTGACGAGCGCTCTTCAGGCAACGCGAGCGTTTCCCTGGAGGACGCGGTCTCCGGGAATACTAAAGTTGGGGAGTCTACTTTAACTGCCGAATCCGACGCTCAGGCCAGCTCGGCCCCCCTCGTTGAACAAGCAGCCGCCCTGACGGGCAAAAATAAGGTTACCAACTTCTTAGCTCTTGATAAATGCCTCCCCCACCGCGAATTCCTCCAACTCCTCACAATCCCTGTTACAGAATCCAAGTCCGGCCTCTCCTATGATCCAGAATGGCTAGCAGTAACCCGCGCTTTAAACCCATACCTCCACAAACATCCCTCAGTCCTCAGCTCCGACGTCTTTAAGGAAGGTATCGGCCGGACGATTGCCGAAGAACGGAGGTGGGTGGAGGAAAACATTGTCACAAAAGGAAAGTTGGGTATCCCTAAGAATTTCCAGATCACCGCGCCTATCCATGAAGGTAGTCCGACCGCTCAAGAGGACCGCTTGCCAGAGAGCTACGTTAACGCACAGACAACGACGTTTTGTGAATTGCTGGGGATCGAGGATGGGACTAGATTTGCACCGCCAGGGAGTGAAGGGAAGGAAGAGAGGTATAGGAATTTTGTGGCTAATGGAGGTGGGGGTTATCAACGTGGGGGAAGAGGTGGTGGTGGCAGAGGGGGTGGTGGAAGGGGTGGAAGGGGTGGGAGAGGCATGCGGGGGAGAGGTGGGGGGAGAAGCAGTAGATGAGATTCTCAAAAGCTGTTGCCGAAGTAGGCCCCTGAGTGTATGATAGTTCCTATAGCTAGCACGAAAATCTGTTTGTAATAATAACAATTTTTAAGGTGATTGCATGTTTGGCCGGTCCGCGGTTGGTAAATAGATATCATTTGGCTAGTTTAGAATAAAACCAATAACGGACACTTATTGTTTCCTGTTCAAACTCTATTGATGCAGACGAAGAACTGTGTAACTTAGTCCAAAATGTTATTATATCGTGGAAGTCTCAAATAATTAAATTATGTGCTATTAGTACTTGTGTAAAGTTGATCTAAAGTGGTTATGATACGCTAAAGCATACTCATACTAGTAAGCCAATTGCGCGACATTAGTTGTGAGAAAGTTTGCTATCATACTATAATGAGAAAAATGTATTGTATTATATCGTTATCCTCATTCCATAGTTCCTTATCATCTACCCAAAGATCACCTTCGCCCTATCATTTGAACTTGCATACACCCGTTTCACTTTGGAAGGTCCCTATCTAGTCCTTTGGTAGATGTCCCGTATCGTACCGGCACTTGTCTCCCTCACTAACCATGCGGCTCGGCGAGCCACGCAAAAAAAATCCAACCTCAACCATGACCCTGCCTTGCCAACTTGCACTCCTTCCCCACCACCCACCCACACCCCACCCACACCCACATTGCCACGGCCCTCCTAGGCCAGCAGTACTATTCCTAGCGCTCCTCCCGAAGTGCACTCCCCCACCGAACCTTCGGTATCTTTTCCACTTGCTCTCACTCTTAGGCCCTGTTCGGTTGTGATGGGACCGTTCCGTTGGGTGACCGTTTCTGCTGTGAAAATGACCTTCTCTCCGTTTCGAAACGGTCATTTGTATGGGTCAACGGAACGGTCCCATCCCAACCGAACAGGGCCTTAGCCTTCCACATCCACCTACTGTTCACGTCATACTTGCTAGGCGGTTTTTCCACATCCCTTAGCCTGTTTTTCAAGCCCTTGTTTTCTTCCACTTACAGCCTTCCGTGAGCGAGCCTATTCCTTTAATGAGTGATATCCGAACTAATCAGGATGGTGACCCTGTCTATCACTGCGCTAAAGTGAGTGAAATTCGGCACAGACGAAGGGGTGCCCGGGATCCGGAGAAGCGGGCAGTCGGATTACAATACCGGCATCGAGTGCCTCAGTGCTGCCAAAAAAATTCTGTGGGAATCGCTGTGGTCCACTCCTTTAGCTAGGTGGCTTACATTACGAATACCGGTACCTTAGGAATCACTGAGCACTCCCCCCCCCTTGCGTTTGTTTAGCGTGAAAGGTTATACAACTAATGCTGTGTGAAAGAAAGAACTCCAAGTTCACAACAGTCAGGACCTCTCGGTAGTGCCGGCCGTCCTCGTTGCCCAGAAGCCCACTGCAATAAGGGACGGGAGTCCAGTGGATGCCCACAAGGCTGCCGGGGCGCTTGGGATCACTGGCCTGATCACCTGATGGAACCCTGGGGTATGCATTGAACGCTTTCCACAATTTCATCTTGTCTGATTTAGTCAGCTTGTCTTCGAGGGCTAGGCCAAACCCACATTCCGACCCTTCCTTTTGATCGCGATCAACTTTCCTTCACCATCCTTTTTCTCTTATTCTTCTCTTTTTTATCTTTTATTAAATATTTGGTATGATACGTCAAGACTTAGCGGGATCATGGAGCGTCACTCGTTTTGCTGACTAAACAAGGGCAACTATAGGATGGCCCTTCGCGGAAGTGATAATAGCGGATGGGTGCATCTTGTTGCCAAAGCCCGTGGTGTTAAGGAGGGGAAGGTTAAGTAGGGCATAGCCACCATCTACTAGGTGCTCTCCCGATACGCACACGGGAATGACGGCTGCATTGTTCTGAAGGCGTTGGTCCACCCAGACAATGAGCGTGCCGGACTCGTGGCGATCATGGAGATGCAGGGTAGGTGGCTCCACCCGCTGGCATGGAGGGAGGAAAAGGAGGACAGGCAGGCTTTGTCACCCCATAAAAAGAATGGTTGATATTGTTTAGAGAAGGATTGATGTGGCTATGATTGCCGGTAGTGTTGACACTAAGTCACATCAATATCTTTATTTGTAAAATAATACTGTAGGCCCTTGTTGCTCATGAGAATAAATGTTCGCTCGCCCAGTTTTGTCACGGGTGCGTCTATTTTAAGACTGTACTATCACAGGCGCAGCAATAGCAAACCCCGACTTTGTTCAGTTCCCCCTCCTTAAGACCACAGGCTATGGCCACCTTGAAAATAATCTCCCTAAACCCGTCAAGTTCGACCATTCGGCTGAGAGCTTTCTGGGCTCCCTTGGTTCCCTTTACCTTCCCCTGTTCTGCCGCCTGGCTGACAGTTCGTTCTATAGAAGATTAGCACAACTCAATAGAGGCGTTTAGCCCCCGTGTTGAAAAACGGGAATGCAGGTTTTTCAAGTTGAAAACCTTTGGTGTATGAAACGCCCTTTCAAATACGCGCAATGTCGAAGTGTTTTTTTTATTTTTTAAAAAAAGACTGCTATTTCATACCACCAGAATTGGACCTTCTTGCTTTGCTTTGGGCGGTATGCAATAACAGTATTTTTTAAAAAACGCTTCGACATTGTGAGCACACTCCCATTCGCAGGGTCCGCGGCAAGACAGGTAGGCTGACCCGCCTTCCTTCTTGCCTACTTGTCTCAGGCAAACAAGTATCCCGAAATAAGAGTGGTGAATTGACCACCACCAGCGCGCTTGACTAGAGAGAGCCTCGATCTGGAATGAATGGAGACCTAAACGAACCATTTTAGGATATGCAGAAACCCTCTTGCAGGCTGTCGACTTATTTGAGGACTTGATACCAACGCAAAATCTTACTAGGTGTCACGAAGAGGTACTAAGCTGTGATGGCACAATAGCCGGTTTGTATTGAATCTCTATGATACAATTCTTTAGATCTTTCTAGAGCCACCCCCCCTTTTTTTTTCCCCTTTCCGCTTCTCTTACTCCTATATCTGCAGCCCATTCAGCTAAGGGAGATAGATGGTGAAGAAATTCTCGATCCCGGAGATCGAAGCATAAATTGGCGAGGATAAAGTTCCCCCATTCCATAGCGCTACCACACCTGCGAAATCCAAGTGGAGGTTCTGTCGTGTGAATAAGAACCTATTGGTTGAATATATTTTTAGCCATAACAAAAGAGTACAATAAGCGGAGATCAAGCAAACACAAATAACGCCGACAAAATGTTGTCTAAAGGTGTCCCCTGTAGTCCAATAGCCTTTACCATGTCATTCGCGAAACGGGAGTGTTTGATACCTATGATGATGATGATGGTGTTAGTTACTATCAGTGGTGGTGGGTTCGTATAGAATAGGTAAATGCTACCTCTAGTATAATAACTTCTAGGGAGCGGACAGCCTCAGTTCTTTGGCGCCTCCGCAATTTTCTGGGTCCCGGGGGGGCTGGGTTTTCTTAGCTCCGTGCACAGGCGCTGAGCGCCGGATGAGTGTGGTTATTCGGGAGGTGTGACAGAAGTTGCTTGCAGGGGATTCTAGTGGACTCTCTAGGCTCCCAGTGAGGGTTGACGGAGAGGTGGTGTAGGAAGTACTTGGCCAGCGGTTGGAGTCCCGGGGAGACTGGGAGGTGTCAGTAGGAGTGGCTTGGCTGTGCGGAGTAGAAAAAGAGGGATTTACCTGAACCATAGACGTATCGGAGTTTTCATGTCCCTTCCTGGGTGCTCCATAGTGGGTTCCATCTTCACCAGGGTCGTCGCCCATCCTCCCTGTAACTGGAGATTTAGACATATCCACAGGGGGAATCTGTCCTTGAAGCTCATGATGCGAGGGAGTCGCAGGCGGCGGTGGGTCAGCGACCCCACTTTTAGATGAAGCCTTAACCTTCTCTCTAAGGCTCACAAGCGACCTGAGTGCTTCCTCCTTCTCACCTGCCGTCCCAGGCTTGAAGTTACCTTTCACGGGGCCATCGCCCCCAGTTCTGCTCCCCACACCCGCCCTCCCCAACTTGTGCATCCCTTCAACCCTCTGCTGCTCGACTGTTCCCCTGTCCTCCGTCGCTCTCAGAGCCTCTACTCTCGTCCAGGCCTCCTTCGTGATAATTTGGAAAAGGCATTTCCGGGGACACTTCTCGTGCCCGCACTCGTCGCAGGTGTGGTTCGAAAACCAGCCCAAAGTGTTGCAATTACAGCATTCCCAGAAGTTGTAGCAGGCGCGACAGACGGTGTGACTGCAATTATAGCAGATGTCCTGGTAGCTGGTGAAGGGTTCGTAGTGAGAGGTGTTGCAGCTGCAACATTTGTAGGCCTTGAATTCAATCCTTGGGGAGCTACCGGCAGTATGGGTGGGCGATGTCGAGTCGAGAGGATTGAAGCTAGATACCAAAGTCCTTGTTGCCGCATTTTTGGTGTTTGTTTCCATACTTTCAGTATTTTTGTCTAGTGCTGTCTTCTGACGACCAATGGGGTGGGTGGCCATAATGTGGGTATGCGGAGCCAGTGGAGGCATGGTTGCGTAACTTTCGCTCTCAGCAGAGATTGGGCTTAGATTGAAGCTTAGTTCACTCACTTGATTGCGGGGGAAAACGTTTGTTTCGTGATTTGAGCTTCTAGGGTTTTTACTGTAGGTATTATTCGGAACCCTAGTTGGGCTGTGGTGACTGCCAGTAAGAGTGCTGAATGCGATCCTCTCCCGAAAAAGACGAGGATTCATGTGATTATCCGGAAAAATAGAAGGCCCGTTGTCCCTTCCAGTGTTACCAACGGGATTGTTGAAGTTACCCATACTCTCGAGACCTCTATCCCGGGTGCGCCTAAATGCCAATGGCCCACTACTGTCAATCGCCCCCTCGCTCCAAGCACTATCTATTCCCTTGTGAGTATTACGGTTAGTGAGCTTGGGGTTGGCGGTGATTCTCATAGAGGTGTTTGAGGAGATATTTGGTTCGAAAGCAGAAGCCCTGGCATTAATAGAAATAGTAGGGAGGTAATTATTGTTATTCTCGGGGGTAGGAGGGTTAGTATTGTCGGTTCTGATGCCGGGCCCTTGAATGGAAGAGCCTATTGGGGGGGAATTGAAACCGTAGGGCCAACAACTGTTACCGATAGAATGGGTTTGCATTGGATTAGGATCACCTATAAAAGAGTCCGTATCACCCCCCCAGATAGGTAGAGCGGGAGGACTAAAAACTCTAGCAGCTGTAAAATATTGATCACCCATCCACCGTGTAGTAGCCACGTTGGTACCGCCACTCCTCGCTGGGTACAGAGGCTCAGGATTACAGAAAGCAATTTTGGGGATATTTCAGTTCTGTAAGATGAGTTTCTGGCCTTCTCTGCTGAATATATTGGCAATTCTGATCAAATCAAAGGAGATAACCTGCGAAAACCGGAGAAAGGTTGGGTTGCATGGGAGTTAGGTGTGCAGGGGGTGGAGAAAGTCCCAAGAATTCCAGGCCAGGGCTAGAATAATCAAGGAAGTGTGGGCGAGAGATTCCTTGAGGCTGCAGGTAGAAAGAGTCCATTGCTATCCTTGGGCCAGGACTAAGGCCAGGCTGTTGTCCCCCCCATAATACCATAACCGAGCTTAGGAGCACTCACAGAAGTGGTAAGGATAAACCTGGACGTAGTAAGTAGCCTCGAAGCACTGTGGGGGGGGGGATGCTGGAAGTAGACATGAGTATTTTGTGGTGTCTACTCAGTGAGCGGAGCTTGCGGGGGGTAACTGCCTTATGACATGGTAACCAGTGGGGGAACTGGAGACGAATTTCTTCCAGAAACGTTCGCAGGATCTGTAAATTGAGGATTCTTGGGACAAAGCCAGAATGGCAAAGAAGGAGCAAACAAACCGACAATGATAGGTGTGGCGGCTTTTTCTGCGGAAAGGGGAGAGGGCAAAGGTTCGCAATATGAGAAGTCGGAGGGGAGGGGAGGTGATTAAGGAACAAGAATTCCCCCTGTTCCTACAAGTTCTGCTGCTATGCCGCAAAAGGCAAGAAGAGTGGTGGGGCAGTGCAGCTGGTAGCCGTATGATAGCGGAAGGCTGCTGCGATGGGACAGGGAGGAATGATGCCCACACCCGATGCCTCAGAAAAAGACGCCAGTTTACCACGGCACTCTGCTTGCTACGGATCGGTTCTAGAGATCCTTCCAGTATTACAAGCAGTCGGCTGTGGCACTGTATGTAGAGGAGCTGGAATCTTCGCACCCCTTAGATACCTGTGCTGTACCCTACCATGCTTGAATATTCTGAGGGGTCTGTATGATTCCCTTGTCACTACCGGGTAGCACTCGCAAAACAGATCATTCAATTACCCAACTGATGATTCCGCCTCTTCAACCCTTTGCAAGGGTCGGAGAATAACTAATAAACGACGGAGTGGCTGAACGCTCGAACTATAATAAAGCTAGAGTGCCGGTATAATTAGGAACCTCGCTCGCTCGTCCTCATTCCAATTAACTAGACAAGACAGGAGTATAATATTATGTGAAATATAATGAAATCACCTTGATCTTTCCATTACTTCCCACACCAGCCGATTTCTTTCTATGTATTCCTCCATTTGCCTGCGTACTTCCTACTTCCTTAGTAATAGTGGTGGGAGGGGCATGGGCATAGAGCCACCCCCTTCAATCCTTCTAACTCCAGAACAAATGCAATCGCTAAAAAAATTCTGCCAACTTCTGGCAACTCTCACCTCTATCTTTGTCATTCAATTCTGACAACTATCCTCTTCCGTTAACTCTAATATTAATAAAGGTCATTCTGGTTACCTTGCTTGTAGGCACTACTAACCAGACAAATGTTCCCCGAATTCCATGGCTAGTATCCCGGAATGTAACTATTCTTTGGTATCATAAAAGAAGGGACAGGGATAAAACCTTTGTATGGCAAACTACCCATGCCTATCTGACCACCCATACAAAATTCAGACCCAAGTGTCCGGGTTCTATATGCCTGTAACTTGTAGTCTGGGATGACTGAGTGGCCTTGGGGGACACAACCAGCACTTTCGCTTTACTTCTGCTAGTAAGTGAGCCGGAGGAATCCGCAGTAAACACCCCTGATATCCCGTGGGCGGTTAAAAGTAGGGGGATTCGTGATGCAGGCAGGTGCGCTGAGGTCAGACTGGGCGGCAGTTACTGTATTTGGTAGGGGGGTAGGATTCTTCAGTCCCCTTAATGCTCAAATGACCCAGCATTTGGATCAACTTGACTACGGCACTAGTATTCTCAAAGCCCAAATCACCCTAGAATAGCCCCTGCGCGCTTAGCCACAAATTTTGCTTTAGACCGCCCAGGGGCTCCTGGAGAACTAAGTTAGATTAAAAGTGACCTTTACTCCATGGAAGACTCTATATACGACATTTTGCTTCATGTCGTACCTATAGATCAAGCATTTCTAGGAGAACCCATAGTTGACTCCCCATCAGAATGATAGTTCAGAAGGAGATGGCGCGGTGGCGCTTTCAAGGGAAAGGCCATACATGGAAAATGCGGTATTGCTTTGACTCCAGCAGAGAGACTTCCAGAAAAAAACCCTCTGTTATACGGTAAGAGTATACTAGCAACCCTCCCCCATTCAATACCTTGAGGGTGTGCATATCTAGCATATGGGCTTATAACTATTGGGAATACAGCAGACAGGGTAGAGGTTTCCATGTCATTCTCAAGACAAGAGTATTGAAAGATGGGATATGATACGACAGTGCAATTCACAAATATGGCAGCAGCATCACCATACCTACCAAGGACCCACGCCACAATGGATTATTCCCGTCATAGACTACCCCATTGGCAAGCCTAGGAAAGATAGCCTAGACCCTACAACCTTCGAAGTGGCTCCTTCGAGCTGTCCTAATACTTTTTGTCTCCATCTAATGACTTCAGTAGCAATTTATCATAATTTATCACTAAATTTATTTCCTATTTTGGGGGGCTGAGCTTGAATAGGCTGGGGTGGAAGTCTATAAGATTTTGGAGGGGGGAGCAAATATGGCTAGAAGTAGAGGCTACTATCGGAAATAAAGGGACCACTTGATATGTTTGGGTGGCGCACTCCCCCGGTCTGTGGAGGATGTGTATTCCGGGGAGTACCGGCTTAGCCTAACATACCAGACTCTAAGAACTAGCTATAATGTCAGGAAAACGGGATTAGAGCTAAAGGGAACTGAGGAAGAACTAGGGCAGTCTGTTCCACAGGTGGGCAGGAAGGCGACCGAAAACCACTGTAGTTTACCCAGATAGAAAGCATGGTAGAGTAACTCCAAGTAGATCCTCCCTTATCGTAGTTAGTCTTTCGGGAGATTAAGGATGACATTAGAAGTAATTGCTAAGTAAAAACGGCATGCCTAACAATCAGGGCTGTCAAGAGCATGAAGCTCATGTTCATCCAGAAACCATCGGAAACCCAGCAGCTTTCTCTATTCTCTACTTGTACAAGAAGTGAGGTACTGAGTTATATATTAAGATTCTAGGAACAGGCCACAATATCGACTACTTACAAAACTGTGCTACTCAGCTTCCTCACAAAGGAGTTGATGAATTACCTCCCTCCCCACCCCACCCCACAACAGCTTTAGACTAGACTTCAATAACCTCTCACTAGACAAACCTCATAAACAAACACAACCGGGAGAGGATCATCTCACACTTACATTGCCCCCTCCCTCAAAAAACTAAGGTTCTCCAAGATCCAAGCTCTAGAAACCATAATTCGAAAATGAAATAAATGCGTGCAAAAATGAGAAGCAATCAACCCTCCCAACCCTCCACCCTAAAAGTAGCTGCCACGAGCCACTTCCTCATTTAGAACCTTCCCCACAACCTCATCTACTGCAACATCGATATCCTCCAACTCCTCCTCAATCTCCACAACCGCCGCAAGCAACACCTTGAAGCTCCTCAGCCTCTGCGAAGGGTTCTGGGACCTCAGTTCTTGCAGTATCTGGTCCAAGGTTGCGGATATCTTGGCCAACGCCTCTACCGCCGGGGAGAGCATGCGTCTTAGGCTTGGGTAGGCTGCTATCATGTGGCTCAGGGAGGCGGCCAGGGCCGCTGCGGGGACTGCCCGGGAGGTTATGTCGAGCGCTGTGGTGGGCATGTTTTTAACTTGACTCGGGTTGGGCTTGTCTGGTGGATAAGCTTGAGAGAGATATTTGTGTTTGTGCGTGTATTTTCTTGCTGGCGGAGTTTTATCACTGTGGAAGTGGCAGCGGCCGCGGTTATACCCCCTTTTGAAAGGCCAGTTTTCAAGTTGCCTTATTATAAACCTCGGCTTCGAATTACCTTTAGCTTGAAGTAACCCTATTATGCTCCTCCAACTTTCCTTTATATTCCCTGGTTCCACCTGCTTAGCTTTCACTTCATCAGCTAGCCTTTCCCTCTTTCTATTTCACCCCCCTGTCGGTCATCCCCGACGAATCACACCTCTCACTCGGCGGTCATAGTATGTCACTCGCAAACACTGTCCCCAAGTTAGCGATGGCTAGGGAAGATCTCTTTGATATACAATTTCTTTTTTTTGCAAGATCAATAGGGTTTCACCTGTGGGGTGGCAGTGTGGTGTAGTTCGCAGTGTTTATCCGACTAGCTGTCTAAGTGAGGGTAAAGCCTTGGATGAATTAGCTACAGGCGCAGAGGACATGATATAACTATGACGCACTGCACAGTCCCTACCAAGCCAAACAAGAAGGGAGAAATAAGAGAGGAAAGAGCGGGGCAAAAACAAAAGACAGCCAACAACCCACCCTACCAAGCCAAGCTTCTTTCGAAACCTTCGCGTCACTGGGAGATTAGTGCACCTTGAGCTAAGGCCTACAACGACCACGAAAGGAGCAGATGATTTATCATACCTATAGACGATCTCAACTTCCCTCTAGGCCCCGGGGGCACCTGGTAGTGCTCGAGTACTCGTACTCCGGAACAGGGATTCGAGGAATATATGGCAAAGAATCCGTCGCCCGTAGCCGCTCACAACCCATGTCTTCAGAGGCTTCTTGCCGTCATGAATACTCGAGTGCTTCACGATGGGTATAGTACCAGATATTTGGGGAGGCTCTCCTGCCCCTAGCCCAGCACATATACGCTGGAATAAGGTAAGGGCTAAAATAAAACATCAAACAGTCAAAAGAGTCCCAAGGAGGTTTGCTCCGGGGGGGCTATAAAGGGTTAAGTGAAAGTGCTTTATTCCGAATTCACGACAGACGAAAAATAAAACTCGCAGTTCAACCTACTGTACTAGCGATAGGAAAATCTTCGGCAATGATGGGGTACGATGCCTACCGGCGTACAGCACACCACCACAACTCACAACACACCACCCCCACTCCAAGTCTCCAACAACTCCTTTCGGATCCCATAACCTGAAATCTAACTCGGAACGCCAACTCGGGAGACACGGGTACGGGAGATAGGGAAGGATTGGGGGGCACCCGGAAAAAAATTCCCACTCAATAATCATTCAACAAATCATCATGATAATAATATCATATCCCATCAAACCACACTATACACGTTCCCCTAAATTAAGGAAGCACACCGGGCCATTAGCGACGACACACGAAATTACGCACATCTATCGTGAGCCAGCATACATACCGAACCTCCCCCCACCTCACTTTCGCCCTCCTCAGCTTCCTCCTGAAAAGTGGTAGACACACCCCTCCCCCCGCCCCTCCCTCCACGGTTCGCCGCAAACAAGTATCTCCCCCGCACACCCTCTCCAGAATATCTAGTAGGGGGGCCAATGTGGGCCCGCACACCAATGGTCCTGTATAAAGCTGGTGCATTTGCGACGAAGCAGGCGACTAGCATTTCTATCGATGCGAACTACTCCAACCGTCAACAGTTATATCTCTGAGTTAGTGAGGGGGATGAGGAGGCGGGGGGGTAAAACAAGAGCTCTCCATTCCTGAAGGACGTTATTCCGCACCACGAACGTCAACCGGAACACACTGACTAGAATTATCAAGAAGCCGAGGGAGAAGAGGCCGCCAATTTGGAGTTTGCGCCGAAGGGGGAGATGGGTACTGAATATCATCGGGAGCGGGTAGATTATCAAAATCAAGTCGGTGAATATGTTGCAAGCCCCTTGTTTGCTTTCGGTTAGTGTGGGTGATTGGTGATGATGATGGAACTGGGGAAGAACCTGTTGTGTAAAGTTGGACTTGAGAGTAGTTACATGCTTCTGATGATGGTTAGCATCCCATATCCACACGCGCAATTGAGGGGGGACTTACCTCCTGGATCTGGATATACTTGCCCTAGAGAAAGTTAGCTATGTTTGCTTTTTACACGCTATAATATTGCTTCACGATGGTTTCTCACAGTAACTCCCGAAGATCAGCTTCCGATCACACAGGATCAACCAATTGGACAGAATAAGAAAAAACATACTGATCGAAAGGCCTGCACTCCAAAAACGTCGAACACAGTACCCCAGCCAGCGTCAAGACCATCAACACCCAAACATGCTTCAACCAAACCCGATACCTCTCCAACTGGACTACAATCCTCTCGTAAAACGAAACGATCCCAAACTTCATAAACCAGATACTACTCCTCTCCCCCCGTATCAGCTCACACCCTAGAACCCATCACCGCCACTACAGATGTATCAGAGAACTCACAAAAGAGCATAGCAAGTCCTCCCAATGAGTATCATCTTACTCCCAAAACTCCTCTTGCTCCTCTCCTCGTCACCCAAGTCCCCGGGATCGCTCACGTTGTTGGTGCCGTTCGCAAGCACCAAGTGTATCACCACCACTCGCACGGCGAGGGCGGCCAGAGCGCTGACCATCCAGTAATCATCCAGTGCCCATGTTTTGAACCGGCTGTAGGCGCCACCGAGTCGCGCGAAGATTATAATGAAGGACATCGTGGAGAGAGCGTAACCGATGATCAGGACTGTGAGGCTGGAGAGCATTTGGTCATTACTGCTGGTTTGTCCGATTTAATGTGAGATAGGAGGGGGTCAAAGCTGGAAGGGGAGGAGGGAGGATGGAAGATTATAGCTGTCGATTCCCATGGGGAGGCTGGGAAATAAAAAACTAATACCGCAATTATGCCATACGACTCAACATAGTTTCGACGACAGGTAGTACAGTATAGCACACTGCGATGTCTTGTCTAAGATGTTGCCCTAGAGTTGCTCGGCAATCAAGTTGCACAGCATCATTCATGTACCCCCACTCTGCCACCATACCGTACTACCAGATTCTTGGACAGCAAGAGAAAGCTAGGGTGGAGGAGTTCATGTCTTAGATAACACACTAATATGGGCTATAGGATAGCAAAATCCCTAAGTTTTTAAAGATTTCCGAGAGCTGTGTCCGCCTTGATAAGAAAAAATGCTTCCTCTTAGCAGTAACACCCCGACACCTTCTCGCTAGAAAACAACAGATACTTTTTCTAAGGGCAACTGATTTCTAGTAAAATTAATACTAACCTTCAGTTGACGCTACTTCATCAGTTACCACCTGATTATCTGGTCTCTGCTATATATAACTCGAGATATTGTTAAATAATGGCCTACCTAACCAATACAGTATGTTAGTAAAGAAGCCGGGTTCATATTAGCACTATTCTTTATATTCAAAGGCAATCTAAAGGATAGCTTTACATAATTGAAGCTCCAAGTCCTATGTGAGCAAAACTCCATTATCTTTCTTAGAACATACAAGCCTGAGGTACTTTGGAGAGATGTTCCGAATACGTTCCATAGAGGAAAATTTTAGATTTAGACAGAGTTTTATTGCAAATATCATAATTTGAACCTAAAACACATTTCTTATTTCTCTATATGCTAAACTCTATCTGAACTATCACGGATATCCTAACTGCTAATACTAGATCCGTATTTTAGATATTATAGCTCTCTACCATTTGTTGACTAGAATCTCGTTCTAGTTTTTTATCTTCAGTATTAGTGTACCCTTATTTAAGACTTAGCACCCGCCTACAGCAAGGCCGTTCAGTATATTAAAAAATTATTCATGAGGCATTGTTTGTTGGGCTAACTGATTAGAAAGTATTCTACTTACTAAAAGCCACTGGTGATGAGTCCTAATCTCTTATAAGGACTATTCATAAAGTTCAGATCCAAGGCTTTTCACCTTTTGGCCTATAGTTTATAGAGTCCTGTTCTTCAAAATCACATACTATGATTAATTTTTACAAAATAATAAAAGAATTGGCATCATGTTCCAGGACTTCCCATTCTCTGAGGATCAGAGATGGCATAGGTTAATTTCAAGTATAATCATATTTATTATACTGTTAGCTAAGAAGTACCATATCGTTAGAATTTCTTTAAGCTCGTGAGCTATATTTTTTTTCTATATCCCGTTGCAAGAACCCTGACTCTGCTGGGTATTCGTTGGCTTTCATATCTTATAAGGCATCTCCCACCGGTATGCCCCACACCAAGAGGTACCGCATATTACATGACAGTTTTCAAAATATGACAGCTCTTACAATTGATCCAGTGGTGTAACAGTGTACGGGAACAAGACGGGAGTTCGGGATAGCGCAACTCATCACAATTCGGGGATGAGGCTGCTATAGCCCCCACTAATCCGATATTCCAGACTCGAGCACTCAGTGATAGTCATTGGGGTGATTGCTAATTGGCTCCCGAGAGCTCATCGGCATTTACTGAGGCACTACTAAAGCCACCGGCACTTGCGTTGCGAATTTGTTGTCCTCCCGACATACTTGCGTTATAACAGATCAAAGGTGGGGATGGCTATGCGGCTGCGCACGGCAGGGGTAAGTAGGACTAATCCACTCCGATTGGCTTTTAAGTCTGTTAAAGCGTTGGATATAGCTAGAGTAGCGGAGGGTTCGCCCGACTCTCTTCAGCACTCAGAGAAAGCCCCTAGATTGGCCCCTAGTATGGCTACTTATCACCCCCAACTTCAACCAGTAAAATTCGAGCCTCCCCACTTCTGCTCACCTCTCCAGAGTGATCGTGATAGGGTCAGTGTCTCTCTTGCAGATAACATAACTGCTCCAGTCACGAGGCAGAATTGATCGCGTTTCTCGCGGAGAACTCGCCTCTCTTGACTCCCTTTGGCAGGAGAAACATTCAGCCCGGGGTTTGAAAACTTTTGTGCAAATTCCTCGAGTTGATAGACTTTGGTATGTGTGACCCCTTTTTTGCGGCAAATCCGGTCAACCCTCGAAAATTCTGCACTCGAAAGAAGAAACCCTTTTTCGACTCCGTGGCTGAATGCTGCTTGGGGGAGAAGTGAGTTGATCTAGAGCAGTGCTGTGGGGATGTATAATCGGGACGCAGACAGCAAGCGGAACTGGGGGGGTCCAGAAAGTCCATTAGAACCGGCCTTCCTCCAGGAGGGGCTACCCGTGATCTCTCGTGTCTCGTTGCTATGATAATGATAGGAAAATAGCAAGTGCATGTCACGGTACCGTCTAGTACTGTACAGTACTTTCCGTACTATTTGTGCTCGAAGGACCAGATTACGCAATTGATAGTTGCACAAGAGCCCAATAATAGTCAAACAAACCTGCTCAAGGAAATATTGCCTTGCGAATGGTTACGTACGATTCTCGCCTTGCCCCCATAATCACAATCCTGTCTATCCAGGATACTAGATATTACGGACAATCCACATCGTTCCTTTTTTGCGAAGTAGATAGGAGCAAAGCACAGCACTCTACAGCACCATCGTATGCCAGCGATCTAGCCCGAGCCCTGCCCATTCTAATATACCCTCTTCAGAGCACCGAAACTAGAGAACAATACCGTGGGGAAAGACAAAGAAAATAGAAAAAATAATTACAGCCCGCTTGAGACTGTCCCCCGAAGTTTCCTACTATTTCTCGATTTTTTCTCATTATTTTGTCAATTGTTTAAAGAGTAGAAAGAATATATTTTTAATAATGAATGTGTCCTGGTATAGGTGAGGCAGAAGTCTGTACTGTACCAATGGCGGGCGATGGTATTCTACCAGTCGATCCCCGTAGCCTATGACATTTAATGGTTTCCTCCCGCAACGATGAAGCAGACCCAAATCGAAGATCTAGAGATTTAACATGGCCATAGGTGCAAAGGCCTAGCACCTAGCTGATTCAGAGCCAGAAAACAACTCCCCCGGGAGACCATCACCAGAACCCATCTCACTCAGCAACCATATCCTCCAACCCGCCGCTATCAACCCTCTTTCTCTTCTTGTCCATCTCATGTATACCCTGCCTAACCTTCAGTCCCCCCGGTGGTGCCTCCCACTCCTGCCAATTCCCCCCGTCACTTGCCCCATCCACTTCTTCATTCCACCACAACTCATCTGGGAAAACAGGAACACGGCCCTCAATATAATGTGTGTGATGCGTGTCATAAGAGTAAGCCCTACTCTGCGGCTGCGGAAAATATATCATCCACTCGTAGAAAAGCTCCTTCTCGCGAGCGTCAGGCCACGAACCTAGAACGGTCTGTTCGACCTGTGGGATCAGTGATGAGGCGGGGATAGTCCGTTGGTCAAATTTGGCGGCGAGGATTGCCGCTAGTGCTCGATCTTCTCCCTCATCTGGGTTACAGCGGTAGGCGAAGTTTCCGGGTTGGGTTTCTATATGGAAGATTGGCCAAAGGACTTCGAAGATTCTAGGATTTTCATTAGGGGTCATAGGCCTCACGAGGGATGAAAGGAGAGTAGGGGTTTGATACTCATCTACTCGCGGGTCCCATTTTCCCCACATTGTAACGTTCCCGACAACCCAATACCGATAATTCCATCTGCCAAGCGGGGGAGCTGGGCGGGTGGTATTAACTGGATCATGAATCGGGATCAACACCCTAAATTCATCAGACCAGGGCATGCCATGTTCGTCGCATACATCCCTCATAGTCTTCTCTATATATTCTTCTAATGCAACAGGTACACATATCGGTATTGTAACCTGCTTATGGAAAATCTCGTCGATGTTGTCGGCGAACATAACGCGACGAATCCGTCGGGTCAAGTATCCCTTCCCTATGAAATCGACCATTCTATATAAGCATATTTAAGCAATGGCGACCAGGATTGGAGACTTACAATCGCGTCCCCGGGGAGAATTATCGCCGAGGAGATCTTCAATAGCTCCCCTAAGGTTTGCGAAAAGGTTGTTGTTATGTATGTTAATTTTCTCCGATAGATCCTCAAACCTAAAATTCGGACCCCAAGAGTATCTTGGGGTGTCATCGTACGTATCGGGATCGTCATAGGCGATGGAGCAAAGAGTATCTCTGTCGATCCTGAGTTGTCGCGATATTAAGCCCCATGCTTTAACCCGAATCTGATATGATGGCTACCGTACCTTAGATGGCCTTCTGCCTCGTATTTGAATAGCGCCGCCAGTCTCATGAACACTTCAAAGCCAGCCCCAATCCCTTCCCTTCCATTGGGCTGCCCAATTGACTGCTGCCGCCCGTTTACGTCAGAGATACTTGCATTGATAACCCGGCGTGTCTCCACCCCGCCTTCTCCATCAGGTTCCTCCACCCATTCTTCAGGACCATAGGGCGGCTCGCCTTCATCACTCTCTTCGTCCGACAAGCCTTCTTCCGTCCTTATAAGAGCTGACAGGGGCGTCGGGCCAAGGTAAAACCTGTGCACCATGTCCTGCGCCAGGAATGCTATCCTCTTGATAGCCTTCTTCCCAGAATACACAATCTTCCCCTGAGGCTTCCCATAATCGTCATCATACTGACCTCCGAAATATGCATGATGGCAACTTGGGGCTTTGGGTTTGCGGGCGTCAAAATCGATGGTAAGGGTATTCATCAGTGAGGGCGGGATGAGGATACCGAATCCCCTACTAGCATACTTGAGGACCCTACGTGAGGTTAGTTAATAACCAGCTCCTAATATCCTGACGGGCCCAAACCTCATCTCCTGAGTAGCGCGTCGATCACCGAGGTGATGGCCATACACCAAATCCATTGTAAAAGCCGTATAGCCTGTTTCCAAGGCCCTAGCACAGCGTGGAAGCATACGCACCTCCTTTCCATTCCAGCACATTGCGCATGGGTCCAGGTCAAAATTGAGAAGAACTTCCGCTTCAGATTTTGCCATCTTCAATATTATCTATCAATCTCGCGATCAGTTTCTACCCCACCAAAAGAGAAAGATAGAGAGCCCAAAGAAACCTACCTGAATCCTTCGCTCGGGGTAATTGCTCATGAGAGTGAGGGTTTTGGCGTTTTTTATCACATAAAATTTCCTTTCTGGCCCCAGGTTTCTCCACCAGACATTATAAACCTCGTGGATCTTTTTATTCGCCTCTTCGGGATTCAAGCCATGGATCCAAATATCTATATCAGAGTCGACGCAGGCTTTGTCGTCCTTCTCAGATAAACACTGCATTGTAGCCAAAACTATGCCTCCACCAATAACGATGTTATTCCAATCCAGGCCTTCAAAGACACCTTTCGTCAGCCTCCCAAAGGCTTGAGCAAACTTCTTGTTCGAAGGCTGGAGCTTAATTTCCCGGGCCCGCAATTCATCAAAGCATGTAAAAGTTTCCCTCGGGGGCTTTTTCCTCCGAAGGGTGATATGTTCAGAGGTAATCTCCGCATCCGGCCAGATCTCAGCGGCTTCATCCAGAGACACGAGCATGGAATTTTGATCTGTGGGTGGCATCTGACGAATAAACTTCTCATTCCTTAAAACCCACGAATCTACATCCTCTCCCGCCAACCGCTGCACCTGGGCCCAGGCACTTGTTTCTGTACCCTGTGATAACTGCGCAGTATCGTGAGTGTGCAACAGTGTCCGGAACGCAATGTAGTGCAGTCTAGGGCTTTCGAGTATAGGCCGGAGCAACTTCTCAGGACAGTTCTGCACGAGAACTCGGACGCCGTCTTTCATGTCATAACGGAGTGTAGAGACTATTCTAGCCGTAGCGAGTTGAGCTAGAGTTGGGGGACCTTTTCTCCCGGCACCTGTGGACGAAACGGCCTCTTCATGGTTGTTGCCTCTAACTGTCGTGTGAGCTCCACGATGCCTGAGGTGAGCTTCGATCTGAGCAACGGAGAGTTCCGCGCAATTGAGTGAGATGAGGCTGACCGGCGGGTCTACCCCGTAGAATAGCCTCTGAAGCGGAGGCTCGGTATCCGTTGGTGAAGGTCCCTGGGCAAGATCCATTTTCCCTTCGTACCGTAATTTCCCGCTGTTGGAGATGGTGAGTCAGGTCAGTTGACGATGGTTGTGAGGCTCCCAAGTGTGGGGTGGCTGGAGGTGTGTGGGCCTGATACGGTATCCATGACAACACCACATCTCTCAACTAGCCAATAGGCCATACCAGGATCACACCCTAAGAAAGACAAGTGCCAGGAGAGATGCTTTCGTGAAAGACGAAGATTATTTTGGGATTCACTATCAGATTACCGTATTAAATCTCCTCATGTGCCCACAATAGGTTCTGCTTACCATGATAACAGAATTGCGAACATCCGTTAATGGGATCTAACATATCCCAAGATCTCAGCCCATCCCGTGTTAGGGAAGCACTAATCCTTTTCTAGGGCTTTTGTCCTACCGGTAGATATGGGGCCAGACTTCTCAAGGGGATAACAATCACAAGAGTTCTTACGGCGCTTCTATGCCCTGAGAAGTCAACCATCCTTGAGGAAGTCGTTAAACATGAGTTTCGCTATGCTCAATAAATACCCATTACTCCCCTGATACTGTAGTATACCCCCATCCACGCCTGCAAAAGATGACTAAGCAGATGTAATAAGAGAATTTTGACTTATCATGTTGTCCCTATTACAGTGCGGGAGCGGCGTAGCTTGATTGGGGGCTAAAGGCTAAAACTCGCTAACAAATACCTGATCGGCGGTCCCTTATTATGTATGATATCACATGGGCTCCGTTCTAGCCATCTTAGCCCTGAAGTGGATGAGCACCAATGCTACCCAGTATTGATCCTCTGCCACGTTCAACCAAAGTCTGAAGAATCAAGTCCAAGTTATTACCCGTATTATAGACCCACCGTGCCCTGAGCGAGGTGGTGCCCTCAGCGAGGCACGGTAGAGTTGCTGTGGCGGAACCGGTGTTTAGTAAGAGTCCTCCTTGGACTATGAGCGCCGC
>Ga0307509_10001165_pt1 | contig 44960 bp, 32 predicted proteins | sample 10_EM_MG_FD_202245 | JGI IMG/M metagenome (GOLD analysis project Ga0307509, IMG submission 202245) | Populus trichocarpa ectomycorrhiza microbial communities from riparian zone in the Pacific Northwest, United States - 10_EM | ecosystem: Host-associated > Plants > Roots > Unclassified | place... | reverse complement strand
TGCGTGGACGACGATCGACGAGTTGATGAACGCTATCCTCGATCAGGCCGTCACGCCGGCGCAGCTCCGGGAGTTCGTCATCGCCCAGTGGGACGCGAAGCGATTCGCGTTTCGCTCCGAGCTGCGCGCTGCGTGGGTATCGAAGGTCGCCGCCCTGGCCCAGACCGCGGGTGTGACTTATCACGGCCGCCCCGAGCAGCCGGTGTGCCCTTCGCGCCACCTGTTCGGAGACGCCGCACACATCGCCGCGCGCCTGGTGTTCGATCCGCCGAACTCTCCCGAGCAGCCGGAGCCCATCGAGTTCCACACCCATCCGGTGGACAGCGTGATCGCGGTGCTGCGCGGTGGTGGCAGCTACCGCGTATGCCGCCGCGATGCCGCCCAGCGCGACGTGGTCGTCGACGTCTCGCTCGACGCAGGGACGGTGGTGTGCTTCCCGGGCGGCGTAGTCCACACGATCGAGTGCGGGGCGCAGGGCATCGAGACGCTGAACATCACGGATCGCCTCAACCAGCCGGCGTGGCGGGACGACCCGACGCTCCACAGCACCGGACCGGTGGCCAGCCCGGACTTCGCGAACGCGGCGAACCCACCGGCGGGCGCGCTGACGGTCGCCTACGCGAGCTTCACGGGTCCGCCGGGCTCGAGCCTCCTGTAGGCGCCACTCCCGCGCAGCGCGACCGCCAATCGTCGCGTCACGACCGGTTGCAGGTCAACACAGGAAGCGAATTGGTCCCGCTCCACGTGCCATTGAAACCGAACGAGGCGGACTGGCTGGGGCCCAGGCTACCGTTGTAGGGCATGTTCTGCACGGCGTGCGTGGCGCCGCTCGGCGTGTCCTGGCCGTTCCACAGGGTGGTGATCGTCTGCCCATTGGCAAACGTCCAGGTCACCGTCCAGCTGACGCTGGCCGCCGTGCCGTTGGTCACCACGACGGTGGCGCCAAAGCCGCCGGGCGTACCGGGCCACTGATCGGTGATGCTGTACGTGGCCGTGCAAGCGCCGTTCCCCCCGCTTCCCGCGCTGGTAGTCGCGGCGACCGGAGCCGAGAACGCGGACAGATTGCCCGCCGCGTCGCGCGCGCGGACCTGGTAGCGATACGGTGTGCTGGCGGCCAGGTTGGTGTTCGTGAACGTGGTGGTCGTCGAGGTCCCCACGGTCGTGAACGTGGACGACGTTGCTCCGGTCGCGCGGAACACGTCGTATCCGGCCACCCCGACATTGTCGGCGGAGGCGGCCCAGGTCAGGGTGACCGACGACGAGGTGATGCCAGACGTCGTGGGGACTCCCGGAGTCGTCGGGGCCACGCTGTCGCCCGAGGCGCCGCCGTAGATCGTCGCTTCGCGAGCCGTGGCGCCGAGGCCGTTGGCGCCGGTGATATATCGCGTCCCCCAGGACGAACGCTGTGCGGGATTGAAGCCGAGCACCATGTCGAGGATCGGATCGGTGTTCCCGCTCCATGACCACCCCAGGTTCCCGATCGCCGCCGCCTGCGTCGCCGACAGGATGGCATCGACATGCACCGTGCTGTCCGAAGGTCCGAACTCGCAGACGCACAGCGCCAGGTTCCGGCTGGTGAACGAGTCGATGTACGAGGTGACCTTGGCGTCGGTATCGAATACGCCATACATGTGAATACTGAAGATGAGATTTCCGGACGGATCGGCCGCGAATACCGTGGTGGCCGTATCGCGCATGACGAACTGCCAGTCCTGGCCCCAGTTCGGGGCATCGACCATGATCGTGTGCTGGAAGCCGGCGTTGCGCAGGCGGGTGACCGCGCTCGCGGTGGCGGCGGTCCACTGGGCCGCGTTGTTGTTGCCGATCGGCTCATTGCCGATATTCAGGATGACGTAGTTTTCTTGCCCGGTGAGCGCGCTCTGCACGCTGAGCCAGAAGCTCACCACGGCGTCGAGGCTGACCGCGTCGCTCGCCTCCCCGAACCCGGTGGTGTCATGGTTCTCCAGGATGCAGATCACGCGGTTGGCTTTGCACAGATTGATGACGGTGGTGACGTCCGCCAGCCCGTTGGGCGTCTGCCAGCGCCCGCTGCTCAGCACCACGCGGATCGCGTTCGCCCCGGCGGCCTTGATCGCGACGAATGACTGGTTCTGAGCGGCAAACCAGGTAAATGGATGGTTGATGCCGCGCAGCATGAGCGGCGTACCATTGGCTTCGACGAGTCGGCCATTGCTGACGCGGATGCCGACGGCCGCGACGGCGGGACGGGCAGCGATCGCGACCGAGAACAGGAAACACAGGCAGCTGGCGAGGACGACGACGCGGGGTTTCATGGGTGCTCCAGGAGTGACGAGCGCGGACCGCCGGATCGTGGCTCGGAACGATCGCGCGGCCAGGGATGGTGAACCGCGACGGCGAGCCTCGGAACCGGCGCGAGTCTAGGACGTGACCCGGTCCGATTCAAGCAGCGGTCCATGATCTGGGCTCGACGACCGTGCTGCGCGTCGCGCGCAGTACGTGAAACCACATTTCACGGAATGTGCAGATTCCTCATGTCCCTATTCGTTATTGGGATTCTCGATTCGCGCGTATGTGAAACCACATTACATGAAAAGTGCGAGGGTTTCTCATGCCGTTATTCGCCACTGTCGCGTCGCCGCCTACACGCAGCGGTCGTCGAATGAGGTCCGCGTGACGGACGCCGGTCCGGCCGGGCCATCACCGAAGGCCAACAGGTCCCTGTTCAGATCACGAATTCCAGATCGCGCCGTGATCGGGAATGCCGCGGAGCGCGATCGCGTCGACCGCGTCGACCGCGATCACCGCGATCACCGCGATCGGCGCCCAGCCTACCCCGCAAGCTGCGAGCCGCGGGGCCGATGACGACGTGTCACGCGCGTGCTCAGTGCTTGCAGCCGGCGATCTGCGGCGTCAGCGGGATCACCATGCTGAGCGAGATCTCGCTGTCGTCGTGCGCCAGCTCGCCGGTCGCTTCCTGGATGTCGTCGCGCGCGTCGAACAAGCAGGCGAGCTTCTCGTGGCGCGCCGCGGAGTCCGGCAGCGCGCAGGCCGTCTCGTAGGTCTTGAGCCAGTCGCGACGGGCCTCCTCGAGGATCGCGGTCACCGGGATCAGCATCGAGTCCGACTTGTGCCGCGCGACGACGGCTCGGCGGCGCTCCGCCGACCACGCCGACCCGAACGCCTCGCTCGCCGGTGCGCACGCGCCGGTCGCGCCGGCCGCGGAGCGCGCCGAGCTCCCCGGCAACCGCGAGATCCCGATCACGACGGCCGCCGTCGCGATCGCCGTCGCGGCGATCACCGCCGGGACGCGCGACCGGCGCGGACGCGGCGGCGGCAGCGCGATCGCGGCCTCGAGCTCGTGCAGCAGCGCGCGCATGTGAGGCCAGCGATCCTCGGGGGCCGGCGCCAGCCCGCGCGCGACCACGCTGCACAGCCGGGGCGGCAAGCCACCGTCGCCCCGGACCCCGGCCGCGGCGGCGAGCCGCAGCTCGTCGAGCGTCTTGCCGACGAACGGTCGCGCGCCGGTGAGCGCCTCCCACGCGGTGACGCAGAACGCGAACTGATCGCTGCGCGGATCCGGCGCACGGCCCGCGAACTGCTCCGGAGCCATGTAGGCCGGCGTTCCGATCAGCACGCCGGTCTGGGTCAACGGCGAATCGAGCACCGCGTCGGGGGTCCGGCCGTGCACCCCGCTGGTCGCCGCAGCCGCGGTGGCCGCTCGGCCGTGCTGCACCACATCGCCGCCGTCCTCGATCTGGCCGCGCGCGAGCCCGAAGTCGGTGACGTAGACGCTGCCATCGCGTCCCCGCAAGATGTTGTGCGGCTTGAGGTCGCGATGGATCAGCCCCGCGTCATGCGCGGCCGCCAGCCCGCGACCGGCGGCGAACAGCGCCGCGAGGATCTCGGGCCGCGGCGGCTTCGATGCCAGCCAGCCATCGAGATCCGCGCCGTCGATCAGCTCCATGGCGATGTAGTCGCGGTTGCGATCGGTGCCGACGTCGTAGACGGTCAGGATGTTGGGATGCTTGAGCCGCGCCATCGCGCGCGCCTCGCGCAACAGCCGGGTCCGCAACGTCGCGACGCTGTCGATCGAGCGCAGCACCTTGATCGCGACCGGGCGCTCGAGGTCCGGATCGAACGCCGCCCACACGACCCCCATCCCACCGGTCCCCAGCACGCGATCGAGGCGGTACTTGCCGATCAGCGCTCCGGGGCCGAGATCGACGCCTGCGGTGCCTGCGGTGCCGGCTTCGGTCATCGCCGACGGGTCGACTTCCATGTGCCGCGAAGCATAGCAACCTCATCGGCAAATGCCTGCTGGAACACCGCTTTCTGTGCTAGTCACAGCATCGTGATCCGGCGGAAGCGCAGCGAACAGCGCGAGCGCGCGAGGGCGGCGCGCCGGCTCGTCCGCGACCGCGAAAAGCTCGCGGCGCTGTCGGTCGGCGGCTCGGAAGAGCGGCCGATCCAGGTCACCTCGGCGTCGGTGGTCGAGGTCCGGGTCCGCCACCTGATCTGCCCGCAGTGCGACGGCGAGTACAAGGTCAAGGAGCACCGCTCGCCCGCGTCCGGGATCCGCAGCGTCGACGTGACCTGCCAGATCTGCGGCGTGTCGCGGACCCTGTGGTTCCGGATCGTCAGCGCCGACGCCAACTGACTCGATCTGACTCGTCTGACTCGTCTGACTCGTCTGACTCGTCTGACTCGATCTGACTCGATCTGACTCGATCTGACTCAGGTCAGCGTCGGCCGGTCGACCGCGACACCCATCGCCTGATAGCCCTTGTCGACGTAGACCGTGGTGCCGGTGATCCCGCTGGCGAGCGGGCTGCACAGGAACGCCGCGGTGGACCCGACTTCCTCGGCCGTGATCGCCTCGGTCAGGGGCGAGTTCAACTTGGTGTAATCGATCATCTGGCCGATGAAGCCGATCGCGCTCGCCGCGCGCGACGCGAACGGCCCCGCCGAGATGACATTGACCCGGTGTCCCCAGGTCCGCCCGGCCTCGTAGGCCAGCACACGCGTATCCGACTCGAGCGCGGCCTTGGCCGACGACATGCCGCCGCCGTACCCCGGCACGACGCGCTCCGCGGCCATGTACGACAGCGACACGAACGCGCCGCCGCGCGGCATCACGGGGCCCAGGTGGCTGACCATCGACACCATCGAGTACGCCGAGGCCGACACCGCGCTCAGGTAGCCCTTGCGCGAGGTCTCGAGCAGCGGCTTCTTCACTTCCGAGCCGTTCGCGAGGCTGTGCACGACGATGTCGACCCCGCCGTCGGCCGCGATGGCGGCGGCGAGCCCGCCGATCGTGAAGTCGCCGAGATCGCGGTAGCGCCGGCTGTCGCGCAGCTCGGCCGGGACGTCGTCCATCCGATCGTACTCGGCGTCGAGGGGGTAGATCTTGGCGAACGACAGCTTGCTGCCGTCGCGCATCACCAGCGACTCGTCGAACTTGCCGCGCTCGAGCATGGTCTTGAAGATCCCGAGGGCGGGCGGCCAGGTGCCGACCGAGACCTGGGCGCCGGCCTCCGCGAGTGCCTTGGCGATCGCAAAGCCGAAACCACCATCGTCGGCGACGCCGGCGACCAGCGCGCGCTTCCCCGTGAGATCGATCGTGAGCATGCGGCTTGATCGCGCGAAACCACGGCAGAATCAACCCGCGTCGCGGCCGATGCGCGGCCCTCCCGCCCCACCGCGATCCGCCCGCCGGTCCACGGGGATATCGGGCGGCCCCCGGATGACCGCGGCTCGGGGCGCGGTCGACCCTGTCCTGCGACATTCGTGAGGTTGTCGCCACCGGATGATACGGTTGCGCGTGACGTCCGTGCTGATCGCGCTTGCCGATGTCGGGCTGGGGGTTCAGCTCGAGGAGCAGCTCGTGCAGGCCGGGCTCACCGCGACGTGGGACGCCGCCCAGGTCGATGGTCCCGGCCGCGGCACCACCCCCGACGTCGTGATCGTCGACGCCGACCGGCTCGGCGCCCGCCTCGCCACGGTGACCGACCAGTGGCGCGGTCGCCCCACGATGCCCGGCGTGCTCGCGATCGGCAGCTCGCCCGCCGCGCGCGACCAGGCACCGCGCGCCCGCGTCACCCTCCTCGCGCCGACCGCCCGGCTCACGACGTTCGTCGCCGCGATCCGCGACGCCCAGGCGATGCGGCTCGCCGCCGGCCTGCGCTGGCCGCTGCTGCGCGCCGCGCTCGGCCTGCCCGACACCGAGAACGCGCGGTCGGCGTGGCAGCTGACAATGACCGCCGCCCGATCGATCGACATCGAGATCCCGCGCGCCGCGCTGCGCTGGCACGTCCACCACTACGCGACGCCGACCGAGCGGCTCGACCAGCTCCACGCCGACCGCGTGCTCACCGTTCCCGAGCTCGAGACCCTCGCGCGGGTCGACGGCACGCTGACGGTGCAGCGGATCGTCAAGCTCGGCCCGCTCGATCCGATGCCCACGGCGCGCTTGTTGTGGGCGCTCGGCTCGATCGGCGCGCTGGACCTCAGCCCCGAGATCCGCGATCGCGCCACGACGCCGCGCCGCGCCCTGGACGAGCTCCGCGCGCACCTCCGCGCCCGCGCGGTGCGGCTCGAGCGCAGCACATTCTACGACGTCCTCGAGATCACCCCGCTCGCCGAGATCGAGGACATCGAGGCCGCGTACCAGCGCGTCGCGATGCGGTTCGCGCCCGACGTGCTCGCGACCTACGATCTCGCCGAGCTCGCCGCGCAGATCGACCCGATGTGGACGCTGGTCGAGAAGGCGCGCACGGTGCTCGTCGATCACCCCCAGCGCGGCCGCTACCACGACTGGTTGCGCCAGAAGCTCCCCGAGCTCCGCACCGTGTGGGCGATCGATCCGAGCGTCGTCCAGGCCGCCGAAGCCGCGTTCACCCGCGGCCAGCGCAACCTCGGCGACGGCGACGCGCACAAGGCGATGGGCGACCTCGCCGCGGCGTGCCGCCACTTCCCGGGGCACCCCGACTACGAATCCAGCCTCGCGTGGGCGCGCTACCGCGTCCAGGTCGCCTCGGGCCGCGACCGCATCGAGGCCGCCGTCGCCGAGCGCAAGACGCTCGAGCAGCTGTTGCTCGGCTGCCGGCCGTGGCCGCACGCCCTCGTGGCGCTGGCGCTGCTGTGCGCCGCGGGCGGTGACGTCGACGCCGCCCGCTGGCATCTCCATGTCGCGCTCGCGGTCGATCCCACCGCCCCGGCCGCCATCCAGCTCGCCCAGCGCCTCGGCATGCGCCCCGCCTGAAGGTGTTCACAACCGCCGCGCGGCCCGCTGGTACAGATCGACGACGTCGAAGTCCCAGCCGATGCCGGCCTCGACGATGATCGGGTTGACCCAGACGTCCAGCTTCGCGGTCCCGACCTCGACGCTGTCGAACAGCGGTAGCCCCGGCGTCTTGATCTCGATGTGATGGACCTCGGCATGCGCGCGCAGCGCGATGAACTTCACGTCGAGCCGCGCGTAGACCGAGCGCCACAGCCGCAGGTCGAGCCCGCCCTGGGCCACGAGTCCCGGCGCCGGTGCGATCATCAGCTCGGGGTGGCCGACCTCGGTCAGCATCGGGTTGGTCACCTTGGCGTTGCGGGAGAACAGCACGCTGGCGCCGGCGCCGAGGTACGGCCGCACGACGCCGCCCAGACCGCGCTCGGTCAGCTGAGCCACCGACGTGACGACGATCGGGATCGCGGTCGCCTCGCCGAGCCCGGGGCCGAGCGGACCGACGCCGGTCGGCAGGCCGAGCGCGGTCGGTGCGATCGACTCGTTCGCGAGCGTGCCGGTCGCCTGGAACCTCACCGTGAACGGCGTGCCGAGCACCAGCTCGAGCGACAGCCGGCGGCTCGCGGTCGGGACCACCCAGCCGAGGCTGCCCGCGGGGATGGTCGCCGAGCCGATCGTCGCCCCCGAGCCGGCGATCGGCCCGTTCGCCACGGCCAGCGACGCCGGCCCCGCGACGTCCGCCAGCGTCAGCTCGCTCGACGACGTCACCGGCCTGACCCGCGCAGCGCCCGCGCGAAAGTAGAACACCGCCCACGGGTGCGCCGGGGCGGGGCCGCCGGCTCGGTGCGCTCGACGTCGGGCGCCGGCTCGGCCCGCCCGAGGCCCGGAGCCGCGAGCGCGAGGACACAACCGACGGCGATCGATCCGCGAACCGACCGCATCATGGCGGCCCTCCTCGCAGCGGCGGCGCGAGGACACAACCGACGGCGATCGATCCGCAAACCGAGCGCGTCATGGCGGCCCTCCTCGCAGCGGCGGCGACACCAGCGAAAGCTTCATCTCGCCCTGCGGGATCACCATGTCGACCGAGCCGGCCACCGGCTGGCCGTGGTCCTCGCCCGTGATGCCGACGCGGATCGGCAGATCCGCGATGTTGGTCACCGCGATCGAGATCCGGCCGTCGGGCAGGAACCGCAGCGGTCCACGCAGGCTCACCGACAGCGGCTTACTGTGCATGTCATCGTCGAGCAGCGGCACGCTCATGTCCGGTGCGTCGAGATACAGCTCGAGCGCGATGACCAGGGTCGGCGTGCCGGCGTCGTCGATGAGATAGCCGGTAACCGGGCCGCCGGCGGGCTCGCGGATCCGCAACACGAACATCCCGGTCACGGTGTTGATGCTGACCGTGCTCATCCCGATCACCGCGCTCGCATCGAGCGCCAGCGACGTCCCGAACATCACCTGCGGCGACACCGCGACCGGCATGCAACTCGCCGCCGAGCCGCCGCCCGGCAGCGGGCAGTCGTGCGCGAGCGGCAGCAGCTCGACGGGCAGCGCGCCCGCCAGGTACATGCAGGCCTGGGGGCCGGTGACCGCGGGCAAGCAATCCGGCATGTGAAAGCTCGCCGCGGTGACCACGCCGGTGGTTCCCACGATCTGCAGCGCCACGCGGTTTTCGTCGCGGTTGCGCTCGCTGGCGTCGACGATGCCCGAGCCGTTGATATCGCTCCACGGCGCGGCCTGGGTCGTCACCAGCGTCGCCGCGGTCGCCGCCGCGCCGGTGAACTCGATCACGAGATCCGGCCCGCCGGCGTCGCTGCTCAGGTTGCCGCCGAGCACATCGAAGCTCGCCGGGCTGACGATCCCGCAGATCTCACTCGCGGCGCAGTTGATGTCGCTGCCCGACACCAGGGTGAGCCGGTACCGCGTCCCGACCTGCCACGGCCGGTCGGGGACAAACGACAACGCCCGAGCGCGCTGGATCCAGGTCCCGGCCACCACCGCGACACACGCGCCGCCCGCGTCGATCTCCGCGATCCGCGCGCTCCCTCCCCCGTTGCACTCCGGCGCAGACGTGAGCGACGACGCCCTCGCCGGCTGGGTGAACCGGATCTCGATCGGCTCGTTCGCCGCCAGCAGGAACGGCTGGTAGCGATCATCGCCGGTGCCGCCGCCCGCGCACCGCCCCGGGCTGCTGGCGTCGCCGCCGATCAGCGCGCACGGCACCCCGGGATGCAGCGACGCGATCGCCATCGGGACGTTGGTCGTGGTCACCACCGGTGTCGCGACGTCGATCGGCGCCGTCGCCGCGAGCTGGTTCCCGGCCAGGTCCGCCACGTCGTCCAGCACGACGCGATAGCTGATGCCGTCGACGAGCGGATTCACGGGCCGGATCACCAGCGCGGCGCCATGACTCTCGATCACGGTCGCGATCGGCGGCTCGCCCGAGTGCTCCAGCCGGATGCCCCCGGCGCGCGCACGGTCGAGATCGATCGGCCGGTCGAACACCAGCTCGATGCCCGCGTCGACGTCGAGCTCCTCGGTCGCGCCCGGCAGCGACGCGAGCAGCACGGGGATCGACGGATCGGCGGCGATCGCGGCGCTCGGATCGGTGATCAGCTCGAGCACGAGATTGGTCGGCGCGCGCGCCACGCCCAGCAGGTCCAGGTCGATCGCGATCACGGCCTCGATGTCGAGCACACCATCGGTCGCCGCGACGACGCCGACCCCCTGGACGCCGAGCACGGTCTGCGTCAACACCGCATTGCCGGCCGGGTCGGTCGCGTAGACCGCCAGATCGAGGCTGAGATCAGCGAACAGCGGCGCGCGATCGTTGTCGGGCCGCTCGGCGTCCGGCCGATACGGGTTGCGATAGAGCCGCCCACCACCATCGGTCAACAGCTCGATCGTGATCGTGCCGGTCGACAAGCCCGCCGGCACCTCGCCGCCGAGCTTGACGTCGAGCCCGCTCGCCTGCAGGCGCTGGCCGCGGCGGAGCGTGAACGCGATCGGCCCCCCGAGCGCCGTGGGGTCGCTGAGCTCGGCCGCCAGCACGCTCGGCAGCACCGCCGCGGTGGTCTTGCCGATCAGCGACGTGTCGATCGCGATCAGGTTGCGATCGGCGCCCGCCTGCGACGCCGACGGCCCAGGATCGCCGGGCTGCCGCGTGCGCAGCATCTCCCGGATCGGAGGACCGGCGCCGGTCGCCTGCGGCACGAGCGTGATCGCCGCGGGGACCACCGATTCGTGGCCAACGTCGACGACCAGAAAGCCGATCTTCAGCTGGTACGGCGTGCCCGGCGCGAGATCCGCGATCGGATCGAGCGAGACGTGGATGCCCTGCGCGAGCAGCGTCACCGGCACCGCCGCACCGGAGGCCATATCGACCAGCTCGATCGCGTCCGGCGCCAGGACCACGCTCCGCGGGTCCAGCGGCTCCGAGAACACCAGCCGGATCGTCGAGCTCTCGAACATCGGACGAAACGCCTCCGGTGCCTCTGGCGGTCCGCCATTGACGGCGATCAGCGTGGCGCGCGCCGCCCGCGGCTGCGTGCTGCGCGTCGTGAACCGAAACAGCGGGCCCGACGCCGGTAGGTTGGTCGCCGTGGGTGCCAGCGCCGTCCGCACATACACCTCGTAGGTCGTGCCCGGCGCAAACGCGACGCCGGCGAGCTGCACGGTCCTGCCATCGCCGACGACCTCGGCGGTCGCGTCCACCGGTCCGTCGGGACCGACCAGGCAGAACGCGCCGGTCACGTTGCCGGTGGTCCCCTCGCATGCCGCGATCGCGCTCGCGTCGACCGGATCGGAGAACGTCACCACCACGCGCGCCCCGAGCGGTACATCGAGCTGCGCGTCGATTGGATACGTGAACACCACGCCGGACTCGACCACCCGCGGCGCCGCCGGGTCGCCACATGCGGCGATCGCAATGACCGCGATCCTGAGAGTGGAACCAACGCTCATCCAGCTGCCCCCTTCGTCCGTACCAGTCCGCTCCAGGCGCCCGACGGTCGCAGATCGCGGTCGCGTGCGCCTGCAGGCCCACCCCAAGCTACCATGGCCCGGATATCCGACGGTGGGGACTCGGCGACGAGCACCGTGAGGCGCGACGCAGCTACGCGAGCGCGCGGGCCATGTCCGTGGAGTGCACGGGACGGCACCGACGGTCAATCGAAGCAGCAACCAGGCCGTGACGCTTCGCGCCGTGGCAACGCGCGGCAGAGGTCACACGCGCGCCGCAACCCGCAGGACGCATCACTTCTGGCCTCGGCCCGGCGACGCTAGGGGGTCGTTCGCAGCACACCCGTCGCCGTCGCGCGCCGGAGCACACTGCCAGCGAAGTCGTCGACGATGCCGGCCAGCCGCTTCTCGACGTCGGCGTCGAGCGCGAGCCCGCGCTCCGACACCGCCAGCGCCTTGTCGAGCACGAACAAGCCGTTGACAATGTGCTGCGCACCGAGCGAGACCAGCACCGGACGCAGCGCGTAGTCGAGCGCCAGGACGTGCGCGATCGTCCCGCCGGTCACCAGCGGCAGCACCACCTTGCCGGTGAACGCGAGCTGCGGGAGCAGATCGAGGAATGCCTTCAAGACGCCGGTGTACGACGCCTTGTAGATCGGGGTCGCGATCACCAGCGCATCGGCGCGCTCGACCAGCGCGATGGCCGCCGCGATCGTCGGATCGCTGGTGCGGCCGGTCAGGAGCTCCCCCGCGGGCAGATCTCGGACCGTGATCGACGCCAGCTCGAAGCCGCGGTTGCGCAGATCGTCGGCGACGTGGTTGGCGAGCGCGCCGGAGCGCGACGGCGTGGACGGACTACCGGAGATCGCGACGATGAGCGACATGCTGACTCCCTCAACCTAGCGTGCCACGCCCGGGGCGGGGTGCGCACGCCCCCAGCACCGCTCCCGAGCATGACATGCCGGCGCCCCGTCAGCTCCGCGGTCGCCCGCTGCGGATGGCGCAGTGCCGATGATCCGGCAGCGACCGCCGACATGCCGCCGCCGGTCATCACCGCGGGGTGCCGCTACCTCGCGGCCGTTGCCTCGCCGGACCGGTCACCGGTGTCGAATGCATCGAGCCGGCCGTTCCCGTCGCGGTCGATTCCGGACCGGACTCCCTCGCCCGGTGGGACCGCCGTGAAGGTGACGGTGCCCCTGGCGATCACGCGCTGCTCGAGACTGGACAGCGAGAAGTGCACTCCATCGTCCCGCACGAACTCGCCCCCGGCGTACGCAAAACCGTGATCTCGAGAGTGCGCGACGAGATCGCAGTTGCCGAGGTTGGCTTGCGCGATGAGCAGCTGCAGGCGCGCGTTCGCCTGTACGCTGGAGGCGGCGCTCAGCGTGACCTGCTGACCCACCATGGGCTTCATGTTGCTGTCATATGCCATCACGAAGTCCTCCATGTCCGCCTTGTCGTCGAGCCCGAACGAATGGCATGCCTTCGTGCCGTTCGGCAGGATCTGCTCGAGCGTGGCGCCCCACAAGGCGCAGCCGCGAACGCTGCCGATCAGCTGCGCGCACCCCGCGCCCGTTCGTAGCTCGAAGCAGCCGAGCGCCTCGAGCGTGGCTGCCGGGGGCAGGCTGGGACAGGCGAGCACCGGCAAGCTGAGCTGTTCGGCCGCGCGCTCGATCGGCAGCCGCTGGAACACCGAGCCGGGGTTATTCGCCGGCAAGCCGCCGATGAAGGCGGCGATGGCCTGGAACGCGGTCGCGCGCTGATCCGGAGTGCTGGTCGGATCGGCGAATGCAATCAGCTGCTGCGTGAGCTGCTGCAGCGCGGCGGGCGGGGCGAGCTGCGCCAGGAACTGCTGGTTCAGCGGTTCGAGCTGGCGGTCGTAGCACGCCTGCGGATCGCGAGGCAGCGTCGTTTCGGCGCCGGCGCGGTTGTCGTTGATGAGCGGAATACCCGGCGCTGGCGCCCTGGCGAACCCCGACGAGGAGAAGAAGTGGAACACGGTGTCGTCCTCACCCGCGTGGGTGAATCCGAAGCCGCGCACCTGGTCACCGGTGCGAGCATTCTGTGCCGCCAGCAGCCCTCCCTCCCGCGGGCCGAAGATCGAGTCTGCGAGATTGGTGAGGCCGACCCCGGGACGCGTCTGCACGGAACCGAACATCCCGACCTTCTGATAGACATTTCGAAGGTGCGGGATCTTCATCACCTGTGCCACACCGTCGTTGGTGTAGAAGCTGCTGGTGCCGAACAGTCCGGGCTTGGCCACGCCGAACTCGGCATTCGCCTCGGGATCGAGGGTGTGGCAGCCGTTGCACGTGTTCTGGAAGTCGCTCACGTCGAGCGTGCAGATCGGGTCCGGCGGGCAGTAGGCCGGGCGCGGCTCGAGACCGAGCACGAACTCCGGGGGATTGGCACAGGTACAGGCGAGCGTCTCCTGCGCCAGGTTACGACCGTCGGCGCACTCCCCACGCGCCATGGATTCATCGCTGATCACGCAACCGAAGTAGCGGCTTCGGGCGCGCTTTTGCCCCGCGGTCAACTCGTTGTCCAGCCGCCGGATCGGGTTCGGCGGATAGCTGATCGAGAGCACGAAGTCGGTGAACTTCTGCATGTCGGCTTCGGGGAGCTGGGTCGCGCGGCCGTTGAGCCCGGCAAACGCGACGTTGAACGCCTTGAACGCGGCCTGTTCGTCGAACGCGCCGGTGTCGGGCTGCGCATGCACGGTGCTGGTCACGCCGCCGCGCCGATCCCCGCGCCAGTGCATCGGGCCGTGGTTCGCCATGCCGCGCAACGACTGCGTGGTCATCGGACCTTTGACCGACAGGAATCGCGATACCAGCGGGAAGCTCGTGATCTCTGGCTTGGTGAAGAACGGCCCGAAGTTCGCGAAGTCGTGGTCATCAGGCGCGCCGAGGTCCCAGGCCAGACCGTCGAAGTCACCGAAGATGTGGCAGCTCGCACACGCCGTGTCCCCGTGACTCGACGTCCGGCGCGCGTCGTAGAGGAACGGGCGGCCCGAGACGATGCTGGCCGGCTCCGGATCGAACATCTTGTGACGCTCGATCACCTTGCGCGATCGCGTGCTGACGACGACGAGCTCGTTGGTGAACCGCGCGAGCACGTACAGGCGATCGCGCTGCTCGTCGAGCTCGAGCCCGACCGGCCCGCCGGGGATCTCGATGTGGTCGCTCTGGTCTTGCACCGACTGACCGGGCGCCGCGTGCTCGAGCCGCGACGTGCTCAGCACCGCCACCTTGTCCGATCCGAGCGCCGCGACGTACAGGTCCTGGGCGTCGAGCAGCTGGCCATGCTTGTCGCGCTTGCTGGACATCGCCAGGCCGACCGGGAACGCCAGGCTGTGCTCGGTCTCGGCGTTGGGCGCCGGCGCGCAGCAGCGCGCGTAGTCGATGTGCGCATTGAGATGAACCGGCTTGACCGACTGCGTGCTCGGGTCGAGGATCGTGATGCGGCTCTCTGCGACGTGGCCGCGGACCGTGGTGCTGGAAAACCGGCCGTCCTGTGCGACACCCCCGCCGGGCCCTTCGAAGCGCACGCTGTTTCGCGCATCCGTGTTGCTGACGAAGATCTTGCCGGTCTTCGGGTGCACCGCCATGTTGAACAGCGTCGTCCCCACATGCCGAAACTCGCCCCCCGGAACCAGCGCCGGCGGGTCTTGCTTGAGATCGATCGTGAACACGTCGCGATCTGGCAAGCTCAGGGCGACCTCGTCGTTCCACGCCTGCACGAGCAGCGGCTGGGTCGCGTTCGGGCCGGGCAGCTCGGCGTTGTCTTGCGGTGGCTCGAGCCAGCAGCCGCCGAGCGTCGCGCTGAAGTTACCGCCGCAGACCGCCGGCGACTCGTAGAACCGGACGATCGTCGGCGGCGTGATCTGCATCTCTCCGGCCGAGTTGTTACAAGAGCATTCCGGTGACACCCGTCCGGTATTCTGGGGAATGATCTCGAGCGCTCGGTACGGCGCCGCCGGATCCGTTCGAACGCACACGTCCATCCAGAAATCGTTGCGATCGGCACCCGGGGTATCCGGCGTGGAGAGCGCGGCCGAGACGCAGCGTCCGTGGCCCTTGATCGCGGGATAGCCGCCCTCGATGACGCGAGCGTCGGCGGGAAGCCCCGCGTCGATCTGGAAGTCACCGTCGGCGTCGAGCTTGCGCAAGCTCTGGCGCCCGCGGTCGACGACCAGCTGATAGCGCACCAGCGACGTCTGGTTGCCGGACAGGAAGCCCGCCGCAAACACCTTGTCTTTGCCGATCGCGAGCGCGCGGGGCGAATCCGTGAACAACGTCAGGATGGTCACCGGCTTCTCGGTGTTGAGCGGTCCAAGGTGATCCGCTCGGTACACGAACACGTCCGCCCTGCCGATGCCCGGCCGCGTGAGCTCGGGATCCCGGGCGTCGCCGCTGGCGTCGCTCACGTTCTGACCACGATGCGCGGCGGTCACGAACGCGAACAGCTCGCCATCGGGGCCCCGCGCCGACACCACGTCTCGTGGTTCGTCCCCCACGAGCAGCGTGCGCTCGACCTCTCCGGAGCAACTCCGCTCGTCGATATCGACCACGCTGACGCTGTCCGAGAGGTGATTGACGACCCACAGCTTGGTGCCCACCTGGCTCACGGCAACCGGCCGCATCCCCACCTTCACCGAACCGCAGTGCGTGACACCCGGGCCGCGCGGCCGAAACAATTCCACCCGATCGTCTGGAATGTTGGTGACCGCGACGAGCCCGCCATCGAGCACCGCCACCGGCCGCACCGATCCGGCCTCGAACAGCGCATAATTCTGGGGGCTCGATGCGGGCTGCTCTACCGCCGAACGGGAGTCTTGTATTGCGCGGGCGACGCTGGCTGGATTGCCGGCGTCGTCACCGCTGCCACACCCGAACACGACGCCGGAGAGACACGCACACAGCAGCACCCCCGTGGGGCCCGCCGCCTCCCGGCGCCGTGAACGCTTCGCGTCATTGGACCTTGGCATCAACATTCCTTTCCTGGCCTTTCTCTAGTGACTGTTTCCGGACTACGCCCCCGCTCCCGCTCCCGCCGCATTCGCGCGACCGAGTCGCGGTTGGCAGCGAGACCGCACAGGCGTCATTTGAAAGCCTGCTCGCGGCGATTTGCAACATGCCAGGCGCCGCGAAATGACTCACTGTCTGGTCGCAGCACGTATTGCGGAACGAAACGCGTATTATTAGTTACGTAATCATTCATTCCAATCAGGATTCCGTGTGATGCGTTCAAATGACGAGCACCCTCGTTGTCGCTCGAACAAGCGAGCGATAGCGCGAATGCGCACGTGCTCTGGCGCCCACCCTTGCGGACGCCGCCCCCGGGCCTCGCCCCGCTGGATCACCATCAGGGTGATCGCTCCATCCAGCAAGCCCATCCGGAGCAACCGGCGTGGCGTCCGGGTAGGCCGGACGGGCCATTCTCAGGATCGCGAACGAGAATGCAGGATGGCACTCGTGGCGCTGATTCAGCGGCGGCCTGCAGCTCCCGAGGTCGAGCGCTGTCCTTGGACGGTAAGACCTACCCAGCCGCGCCGTCCACCGCATTGCGTTCGGCGAACCCACTGCCGCCGCGACTGAGCATCCGAGCGCTCCACAAGTCGCCGAATCGCTCTCGATGCCGCCGCGCGCGCTCCGCTACCTCGCGAGCAGCTTGCGCGCCAGCTGCTCGCGGCTCAGGATGCTGCGCAGCTGCTCGGTGGGGAACGTATAGAGCTGGGTCGGGTCGACCGTGGTCCCGTCGTCGACCGTGCTCTCCGCGTCGGCGCCCATCGGATTGGTGAGGTCGCGGCCTCCGGCGGCCCGGAACGCCCCCCACCGGACGTAGGAGGCCGCGTCCTGGAAGTACCACAGCGTCCCTTGCCGCGCGGACGCCTCGAGCAGGTCCTGACCGACGTAGACGAATGACATGATCAACGGGAAGGTGAAGTCCTCGTCGAAATACCCCAGCGTGAAATATGGCTGACCAATGACGAGCTCAGCTGGGAGCATGGATGACCTCAGTCGTAGCGTAGCCCGTCGACCGGGCGGAGGGAGGCGGCCGACTGTGACGGCACCAGGGTCGCGATGATGCTGATCGCCATGGCGATCCCCGCCACGAGCGCGACCTCGAGCGGCCTGACCTCGAACGGCAGGCGATCGATCAGATACACCTTGGGATCGAGATGGAATCCGTAGCGCGCCACGACGTCGCAGGTCGTGAGGCCGATCGTGACCCCGATGAGCGTGCCGACGCCGCCGATCGCGATGCCGACGACCTGGAACACCAGCGCGACGCTCGATGACGTCGCGCCCATCGACTTGAGGATCGCGATCTCGCGCGTCTTGTCGGTCACCATCATCGTCAGCGCCGAGACCATGTTGACCGCCGCGACGACGATGATCAGCGTCAGGATGAACACCAGCACGAGCTTCTGGAGCTTGAGCGCGGTGAACAGGTTGTGGTTGAGCTCGTACCAGTCCTGGACCTGGTACGGCGGTCCGCCGAGCGCCTTCTCGAGATCCTTGGCGATCTGGTCCGCGCGATCGACGTCCTTGACCTTGAGCTCGACGCCCATCACCTGATCGCCGCGGCCGAGCAAGGCCTGGACGTCGGCGAGCGAGGCGTACATCAGGCGGCGGTCGTACTCGTCGAACCCGCTGTAGAACACGCCGGTCACGGTGAACTTGCGGGTGCGAGGCGCGCTCGCCTTGGCGCGCCAGGTGTCGAAGTCGATGTTGGACAGCGGCACGACCACGGTGACCACATCGCCGACCTTGGTCTTGAGCTTGTGCGCGAGCTCCTTGCCCATGATGATCGGCGGGTTCTTCATGCAGGCCGGCTTGCCCGGCGCCGCCGGCTTGGCGGCCTGGTTGTCGTCGGGTGGGCAGGTCTCGAGGAGCAGCGAGTCGACCGTGCCCTCGATCATGTGCTTGTCGAGATCGAGCACGCCGCGCACGAGCTTGGGATCGATCGCCTTGATCGCGACGCCGGACAGCTCGCCCTTGCCGTGGGTCGCCAGCATCTCGGCGAAGATGAACGGCTGCACGGCGAGCACGTCCGGATCGATCTCGCGCGCGGTCTTCATCACGTCGCGGTACTCGGCGAACGTCGCCTGCGACTTCAGGACGATCACGTGCGCGTTGACGCCGAGCACCTTGTCGCGAAACTGCTGCTGGAAGCCCGTGGTGACGGCGAGCACGATGGTGAGCGCGGCGACCCCGAACACGACGCCGAGCACCGACACGCTGGTGAACACCGAGAACACCGAGAACAGCAAGAACACCGAGACCGCGATCATGCTGAACACCAGCGTCAGCACGGCCACCGGATTGGGCTGGTTCGACAGGTTCAGCGCCACGATGCCGGCCACGACCCCACCGATCCCCAGGAGGGCCAACAGCTGCATGACCTTGTCGCGCTTGCCCCCGTAGAGGTAGCGCCATCCGATCCTCATCTCGTATTTCACGTGGCCGCTAGCTTGCCTCGGACGCAGCGCGCGTGCCAGGTCACGCCGCGTACATCACGTCGGAGCGCAGCACGTACTTGACGCCCGAGGCAACTTCGCAGCCCGCGTGCAGCAGCGGGTGCTGAAACATCAGCGCGACGCCGGTCTGCGGCACGACCGTCGTGTCGAAGTGCAAGAACGTGGTCTCGCCGCCGGTGAACCCGTCGTTGAGGTAGACCATCAGGGTCAGCGCGCTGCACTCGGTCGCGCTCCGCCGGTAGGCGCCGTCGTAGTGCGGGGCGAAGCGCTGGCCGCGCTCGTAGCGATAGCCCCGGAACCGCTCGTTGACGCCCACCGGTCGGCGACCGTGCAGCCGCACCGGGACCGCCTCGCGGATCCGCGCGAACAGCGCCGCTGCGACCGCGTGGTCGTCGAACATGACGCGGGTGTTGTTGCGGATATCGGGGCGCATCACGAAGCCGGTCGCGGTCGTGATCGGCGCGTCCGCGGGGCCGAGCTCCTCGATCCGCGCGACCATGTCGGCGCATTCGCCCGGCGTCCACACCGCCGCCACCGAGAACACCAGCGGCGCGCCGTGATCCACGCCGTCATCGTGGTGCCACGGCCTGCCACTCCCTGGAACGATCACCTGCCTCTGCATCGCGTTAGTGTACCATGGACACATTAGCCATGTTACAAACCGTCTTGACTGACTGTTTCATGGGCGGTACATAGCCAGTCGGATGCCGGCACCGAAGCCCGACGCGGGTCGTCTGCCGCGGACGCAACAACAGCGCCGCGAGGAGACCCGGCGCGCGTTGCTCGACGCCGCGGTCGAGAGCCTGATCGAGGTCGGGTTCGCGCACACCACGACGCTCGAGGTCCAGCGCCGGGCCGAGGTCTCGCGCGGCGCGCTGCTCCACCACTTTCCGTCGAAGGCCGAGCTGCTGGTCGCCGCCGTCGATCACCTCGCCGAGATGCGCGCCAAGGAGATGAAGGCGTTCGCGTCGCAGCTGCCACCGGAGCGCGCCCCGGACCGTGCCACGGACCCCGAGACGGCCCCCGGCGGCGATGCGCGCACCGACGCCGTGCTGAGCCTCTTGTGGCAGTGCTTCTCGGGCACGTTCTTCCAGGTCTCGATGGAGCTGCGCACCGCCGCGCGCACCGACCCCGAGCTGCGCGGCGTGCTGACGATCGCCGAGCGCTCGCTGCGCGATCGGATCGTCGCGCAGAGCCGGAGCTTGTTCGGCAAGGCGGTCGCCGAGCACCCCGGGCTCGAGCGCACGCTCGATCTGACGCTGCAGCTGATGATCGGCGCGGCGATGTCGTCGGTGCTCCACGGCGACACCTCGGGGCTCGACTCGCTGATCGACGACTGGAAGGCGCTGTTTCCGGTCGTGCTGGCAAACGCGGGCGGCGCGGCCAACCCAGAACGTAAGAAGCTGAAAGGCAAACGATGACGAAGCAGCTCAGGTTCGACGGAAGAGTAGCGATCGTGACCGGCGCCGGTGGCGGGATCGGGCGCTCCCATGCGCTGCTCCTGGCATCGCGGGGTGCCAAGCTGGTCGTCAACGATCTCGGCGGCAGCGTGCACGGCGAGGGCAAGTCCTCGTCGGCGGCCGACAAGGTCGTCGCCGAGATCACGGCGGCCGGCGGCCAGGCCGTCGCCAACTACGACTCGGTCGAGGACGGCGACAAGATCGTCAAGACCGCGATCGACGCGTTCGGCCAGATCGACATCGTCATCAACAACGCCGGCATCCTGCGCGATGTCTCGTTCCCGAAGATGACGCTGGCCGACTGGGACCTGGTCTACCGGGTCCACGTGCTCGGCGCGTTCCGGGTCACCCACGCCGCGTGGCCGTACATGCGCGACGCTGGCTACGGCCGCATCGTGATGACATCGTCGACCTCGGGGATCTACGGCAACTTCGGCCAGGCCAACTACGCGATGGCCAAGCTCGGGCTGTACGGCTTCACGCAGACGCTGGCGCTCGAGGGCAAGAAGCGCAACATCGTCGTCAACGCGATCGCGCCGACCTCGGCGTCGCGGATGACCGAGAGCCTGCTACCGCCCGCGGTGGTCGAGGCGCTGCGCCCCGAGCTGGTGTCGCCGCTGGTCGCCCGGCTGGTCCACGAATCGAACACGGACACCGGCGGGCTCTACGAGGCCGGCGGCGGGTTCTACGCCAAGCTCCGCTGGGAGCGCGCCGGCGGCAAGATCTTCCGGCTCGGCCGGCCGGTCGCGATCGAGGACGTCGACACCGCGTGGCCGACGATCTCGGCGTTCGAGACCTCGACGCACCCGACGACGAGCGCCGAGGCGCTGCAGCCGCTGTTCGAGAACATCGAGGCCGGTCCGAGCAAGGGCGGCAACGAATTCATCGATGTCGATGCCGCGCTCGGCTACAAGTACCCCGAGTTCGCGTTCAGCTACGACGAGCGCGACGTCGCGCTCTACGCGCTCGGTGTGGGTGCCGCCAAGGATCCCACCGACGAGCGCGACCTGCAGCTGGTGTACGAGCGCGCCGGGTCGGGCATGAAGGTGCTGCCGAGCTTCGGGGTGATGCCGGCGATCAACATGGTGTTCTCGCAGACCCAGTCGGCGCCGGGCCTGAATTACGGCCTCGATCGCGTGCTGCACGGCGAGCAGTACGTCGAGCTCCGGCGCCCGCTGCCGACCACGGGCAAGCTGACCACCAAGGGCACGATCACGAGCATCTACGACAAGGGCAAGGGCGCGGTCGTCAACAACGAGTTCATCACCTACGACGAGCACGGCGACGAGCTGGTCAGAAACCACATGGCGACGTTCGTCCGTGGCGCGGGCGGCTGGGGCGGCGAGCGCGGCCCCAGCGCCGACGTCAACGTGGCGCCCGATCGCGCTCCCGACAAGATCGTCGAGGACAAGACCAGCGAGAACCAGGCGCTGCTGTACCGGCTGTCGGGCGACTGGAACCCGCTGCACGCCGACCCCGGGTTCGCCAAGCGGTTCGGCTTCATCCGGCCGATCCTCCACGGGCTGTGCTCGTTCGGGTTCGCCACCCGCCACGTCGGCCAGGCGTTCGCGCCCGACGGCAACCTCGACTACGTCAAGTCGATCAAGGTGCGGTTCGCGTCGACCGTGCTGCCCGGCCAGACCATCGTCACCGAGATGTGGAAGGAGACCGCCACGCGGATCGTGTTCCGCTGCAAGGTCAAGGAGACCGGCGAGGTGTGCATCTCGAACGCCGCGCTCGAGCTGTGGGCCGAGCTGCCCAAGCCCAAGGTCCGGACCGCCGCGGCCGCCGCCCCGCGCGACGCCAGCCCCGGCGCTGCGCCCATGCCGACCAGCGGTGACATCTTCCGTGCGATCGGCGGCTTCCTTGGCGCCAACCCCGCGACCGCGGAGCACGTCAAGACGACGTTCCTGTTCAAGCTGTCGGCGCCCGAGTCGAGCTGGACGATCGACTTCGCCACCCCGCCTGGCAACGTGACGTCCGGCGCCGCCGGCACGCCGGGCTGCACGCTCGACATCTCCGACGCCGACTTCATGGCGATGGCGACCGGCAAGGTCGACGCGATGAAGCTGTTCTCGACCGGCAAGCTCAAGATCTCCGGCGACGTCATGGCGTCGCAGAAGCTCGGCTTCCTGAAGAAGATCACGCCGGCGATGGTGATCGCCGAGACCACCCGCCGGCTCGGTGCCGCTCCGGCGTCGGCGCCCGCTGCGAGCGCGCCGGCCGCCGCACCCGCCCCCGCCGCGGATCGGCAGGCTCCGAAGATCTTCGCGGCGCTGTCGAAGCGGCTCGCCAATCACCCGAACCTCAAGCAAGAGGTCCGCGCGACGGTCAAGTTCGACATCAAGGACGCGGCGGTCTCGGAGACCCTCGCGCTCGGCGGCGCCGATCCAGGCAAGGTCGACGCGGTGTGCACCCTCGACGATGCGGATCTCGCGTCGCTCGCCAGCGGCAAGGCGAGCGCGCAGCAGCTGTACCAGCAGGGCAAGCTACGGATCGACGGCGATGTCTCCGTCGGTCATCGCCTGGGATTTCTCAAGGGCCTGATCTGACCATCCGAGCAACTGACCACGAAGGAGACCACTGACATGCCACGCAAAGTCAACGTCATCGGCGTCGGGATGGTCCCGTTCGCCAAGCCCGGCAAGAGCGAGGAGTATCACGTGATGGCGACCAAGGCCGGGACGGCCGCGCTCGCCGACGCCAAGATCCCGTTCAACCAGGTCGAGCAAGCCTACGCCGGCTACGTGTACGGCGATTCGACCTGCGGCCAGCGCGCGATCTACCAGCTCGGCCTGACCGGCATCCCGGTGTGGAACGTCAACAACAACTGCTCGACCGGCAGCTCGGCGCTGATGCTCGGCGCCCAGGCGATCGCCGGCGGGATCGCCGAGTGCGTGATCGTCGTCGGCTTCGAGCAGATGGAGGCCGGTGCGCTGTCGGCCAAGTGGACCGATCGCGCCAACCCGCTCGACAAGTTCGTCGGCGTGATGAACGAGGAGCAGGGCTTCACCCAGGCGCCGCCGGCCGCGCAGATGTTCGGCGGCGCGGGCCGCGAGTACCGCTGGAAGTACGGCACCAAGAAGGAGACGTTCGCGAAGATCAGCGCCAAGGCGCGCCAGCACGCGGCCAAGAACCCGTACGCGCTGTTCCGCGACGTGCTGTCGGTCGAGGAGATCCTGGCCTCCCCCGAGGTGTTCGATCCGCTGACCCGCTACCAGTGCTGCCCGCCGACCTGCGGCGCTGCCGCGGCCGTGCTGGCGAGCGACGAGTTCGTCAAGAAGCACGGCATCGAGCGCCCGGTCTACATCGCCGCGCAGACCATGACCACCGACTTTCCGTCGAGCTTCGAGGAGCACTCGATGATCAAGATGGTCGGCTACGACATGGCCAAGGCCGCGGCGGCCAAGGTCTACGAGCAGGCCGGGATCGGCCCCGAGGACGTCGACGTCGTCGAGCTCCACGACTGCTTCACCGCCAACGAGCTGCTCACCTACGAGGCGCTCGGCCTGTGCAAGGAAGGCGAGGCCGAGAAGTTCATCTGGGACGGCGACAACACCTACGGCGGCAAGTTCGTCACCAACCCGTCGGGCGGCCTGTTGTCGAAGGGCCATCCGCTCGGGGCGACCGGCCTCGCGCAGTGCACCGAGCTGGTGTGGCACCTGCGCGGCCAGGCCGAGGCGCGCCAGGTCGAGGGTGCCAAGATCGCGCTGCAGCACAACCTCGGCCTCGGCGGCGCGTGCGTCGTGACGATGTACCGCCGCGACTGATCGCGGTCCGGCCCGTACTTTTCGCCGAACAAATGCTCGACTGTCACGATCCGTTTGACGCTCGATGACAGCGCCGCAGGCGTGGCTATACCGCTTGTGGCGCAGGCGCAGGCGCAGGCGCAGGCGCGGCGAGTCCCGCGATCGCATCGGCGATGTGCTGCGCATCTGTCAGGCTCTTGGAGTCCCACACGAAGTCGACGGCGCCGCCCGAGTGTCGCACGCGCACCCGGTACCAGGGCCCCTGCTGCTGGAGCTCGATCGATGCGATCTGCGAGGGTCGGATGACGTAGTTTCCAGCGCCCGTGGTGCACACGAACTGCACCACGAAGATCCCTTCATTGAAGGCGGGACTTACGACACAGCCTTGCACCGTGTTCGCGACGATGAGCGTCGCCAGCGTTTTATCCGGGTTCTCGATGCGCTGTGGCTGCGGCACGTACGCGATTGTGTGAACGGCGGGAGCACATGCGGTCCACGCCATGACCAGCCCGCATAGCAGGCTACGTCCCCAACGAATGTTCATTGACGACATGCTCGTGCAGTACCGCGAGGAGACGCAAGCCGGCCATTGCGATTTATCGTGAGTGGCTGAAACTATCTACATCGCATGCCGCTCGTGCACCAGGGCACGTCGCGCACGCCCTCGACCGCCAACGGCGCGGGCGACCACGGCGGCGTTGTGCCCCGCGGCCGAGCTCACACCCTCGATCAGCTCGTGCGCCAGCACGGCAGCAGCGATCATCGGCGCCCAGCTCGCCGAGCCCCGGGGTTCGCCATCCGCGAGCTCCACGGCGCGCTACCGCGCTGCCTGCTCGAGGATCAGGGCCGCCCGCGCGGGCCTCGCTTCGCGCCGCGGGCGGGCGGCACCACGTCGTCGATCGACGCCACGCGCACGACGTCGCGCACCTTGCGCGCAAGCTTGTCGTCGAGGGTGACGAACGCGTCCGCCTGCAGCTGCGTGAGCGCGAGGTACTCGGCGTCGTAGGTCGTCGGCCAGCCCAGCTGGTCCGCGAGCTCCCAGGCGCGGCGCCGCAGCACGGCGTCGCCGAGCAGCCGGATCGGCAGCCGGCCGATGCGGGCGAGTTGATCGCGCGCCGCGTCCGAGGTCAGCTCGCCGCGGTGAACGGCCTCGTGCAACAGCGACAGCGTCTGCGAGCGCAGCAGGGTCGGGGCGAGCAGCTGGTGACCGTGCGCGGGCGCGCGGTCCGCGCTCGCCAGGTGGAGCACCGCGCCGGCATGGACGACGTACTTGGTCATCGAGCACCGACGGTACCGCACGTGCGGCCGAGCTCGCGTCTGCGGGCGGCGAGCCGGACGTCGGATCCGGCGACTCATCGTCCGGACGCGTAGCAGAGAACGGGCCGGCGTGGGACAAGAGCCGCCATGAGAATCTCGATCCTCTTGTCCCTGGCGCTCGCCTCGGCGTGCGTGTCCAACGGGACCTACAACCGCAAGGTCGGCGAGCTCACGAAGCTGCGAGACGACGACGCATCCGCGGCCAAGGCGCGCGACAAGGCGCAGGCCGACCAGCTGGCCCAGACCAAGGCCTCGTTCGAGGCGACCCAGAAGCAGCTAGACGACACCACCCAGCTCGCCTCCACGCTCAAGGACCGGCTCGAGAAGCTCGGCCAGAACGTCGACAGTCTCACCAAGGAGCGCGGCCAGCTGACCCAGTCGGTCGCCGACACCACGGCGCGGCTCGAGGAGCTGCGCAAGCAGAAGGCCGCGTCCGACGCGCGCGCGGCCCAGTTCCGCAGCATCGTCGCCAAGCTGCGCTCGATGATCGACTCCGGCCAGCTCAAGGTCGTCATTCGCAACGGCCGGATGATCATCGCGTTGCCCAACGACATCCTGTTCGACTCGGGAAAGACCGAGGTCAAGACCGAGGGCAAGGCCGCGCTCGCCAAGGTCGCCCAGGTGCTCGCCACGGTCGCCGACCGCGACTTCCTCGTCGCCGGCCATACCGACGACCTGCCCATCAAGACCGCGCTGTTCCCGTCCAACTGGGAGCTGTCCACCCGCCGCGCCGTCGAGGTCGTCCACTACCTGATCTCCCAGGGCATGAAGCCCAAGGTGCTCGCCGCCGCCGGCTACGGCGAGTTCGATCCGTCCGTGCCCAACGACTCGAAAGACCACCGCGCGCAGAACCGCCGCATCGAGATCGTGCTCCAGCCCAACCTGTCCGATCTGCCGCCGCTCGACGACAGCGTCACCGCGCCGCCGGCCGCCGCCCCCACCACGAAGTAACCGCCGCCGCAGGATCGCGCTCGAGCCGTTCGACATCGTCCCACGCTGCCGCGGCGGTCCCCAGCGCAGCGCTGGGACGCTACTTGAGCTCGACCTTCCGGACGTTATCGTCCGCGTTGCGGTCGATGCGCTTGTTGTAGGGGTCCACGCCGGCGTACGCGGGCAGCTTGTCGACCACGATGGTCACCCGCTGCTTGCCGGTGTGGATCGGCCGGCGCTGCATGTACAGCACCGATTCGGCGGCGAACCCCGCCGCGCCGGGCTCCGCGGTGAACACGCCGATATCGAACGGTTCGTCGAGCGGCGCCTCGGTCTCGACGCCCTTGCCGTCGGCGTAGAGCTTCTTGGCCTCGATGTCGAGCGCAACCTCGTACCTGCCGTCGGGGCGCTTGACCGTGGTCGCGCCGGTGGCCTTCGCGTCGACCAGCGTGATCTTCTCGAACAGGTCGGTGATCAGGGCCTCGTGCTCGGGCCCGGCCGCCGCGCGGAGCAGGCGCAGGAAGTCGAGCGTGTTCGGGTACGGCGCCGGCTTGAACGCGTACTGCTGGAGTAGCCCCGCGAGCGCGCGGTTGACGGCCGCTTCGCCCACGACCTCCTTGAGCCAGTACATCACCAGCGACCCCTTCTGGTAGTGGATGTACTGCTGCTCCTCGACGCGAGCCAGCGGCAGCTCCTCGACCACCTCGGTGCCGCGATTGCGCAGGTAGCGGTCGAGCTCGTACTTGAGAAACGTGCGGATATGGTCCTTGCCATAGAGCTGCTCCATCACCAGCAGCGCCGAGTACTGCGCGAAGCTCTCGACCAGCATCGACGCGCCCTGCTGCTCGCTCGGAACCACCTGATGGCCCCACCACTGGTGGGCGATCTCGTGCGCGGTGACGTAGGTGACGATATCGATCTTGTCTGGATCCGCGAGCTTCGCGAGGAAGCCGATATCCTCGCTGTACGGGATCGTGTTGGCGAACGACTGCGCGAACGTCGCGTACGACGGAAATTCCAGGATCCGAGCCTGGCGGAACTGGAACGGCGAGAACTGCTCGCTGAACAGCGCGAGCGAGCGCTTCATCGCGCTCAGCATGCGGTCGACGTTGTAGTCGTGGCCCGGGTGGAAGTACACGGCCAGATCGACGCCCTGCCATCGATCCCGGCGGACCTCGTAGCGCCCCGACTGGATCGAGAAGAAGTGGTTGATCGGCGCATCGGGCTTGAAGTGCGCGGTGCGCCGGCCGCCGGTCGTGGTGTCGCTGAGCGTGTAGCCGGGCGCGATCGGCGTCTGATCGGCGTCGGTGGTGACCGTGATGTCGGCGTCGACCCAGTCGCTGTCGCTACGGAGCTCGTTGCGGGCGCGGCCGCGCTCGTCCTCCAGCGGGGGCGGGCGGAGGTCGGGCGGTAAGCCGTACTTGCGGCGCTTGGCGCGGTCCTTGAGCATGCCCTGGCGCGACACACCGATGCCCGGCGTGATCTCGCTGTTGTCGAGGAAGCTGCCGTTGTCGACGATGCGGGTCAGCGGGGCGGAGTTGGGGAACCCGCGCTCGACCAGCGTGGTGGCGAACCCAAGCTCCCGGATCTCGCCCGGCTGCATCGCCGGTTCGAGCTTGTAGATCCGGTAGTGATGCTCGGGCCACGCTCGCTCCACGGAGGCGCCGGCGAGCTCGACGCGATCGAGGATCAGGCGCTCCGGGTAGGCCAGGTGCAGGGTGGCGATCGGAGCGTCACTGCGGTTCTGGATCCGGTAGCTACCGGTCGTCACGGCGCGCGCGTCTCGCGGGTAGAGCTGGACATCGAGCGTCACGGCGATGATCCGCGGCTGTGGCAGGGTCTCGTACGGAAGGAACTGCTTCTCGAACCGCGCCAGGTCCGCGTCCTTGTCCTGTGCCGTGAGGTAGCGATTGAGGACGTTGGTATTGTAGTAGATGAAGATACCGCTGCCGATCCACACCAGCGCGGCTGTCCCGAACAGCGCGAGGGCGCGGCCGTGCAGCCGGCTGCGCAGGCGCCGCATGCGCGGGCGCAGCGCCGTCGTCGTACCGCGCCGCCACAGCGCATAGGCCAGCACGGCGAGCATCACCGCGAACGCCCCCCAGTAGACCTGGAACCATGCCTGGCCGATCCAGAACCGGCCCATACCGTTCATGTCGGACAGCGGCACCGGCGAGCTGCCGGCGTAGTCGTACAGGTGGTGCTCGAACCCGGCGGCGGACAGCGCGATGCTCGCCACGACGTAGACCAGCATGACGCCCCAGCCGATGAACTTCTGCGGCACAAGGACCTGCACGAACACCGACAGCACGGCGAGCAGCACGGCGCTCACCAGCGTGGGCACCACGAACCACAGCAGATAGCCGGCGAGCTCGACGTGGCTGTAGCCCTTGAGCAACTGCACGCCCATACCGGTCGCCACCGCCGCCAGCGCTGCGGTGCCCAGCACCAGCGTGATCGCCACGATCTTGGGGACGAGGTGCGCCCAGTCGGGCGCGGCGGTGGCGTCGATGATCTCGTGCATGCGACGCTCGCGGTCGCGCCACACCAGCTCGCCGGAGTAGAAGATCGCGATGATGATCGGCATGAGCGTGAACGTGCCGCTCAGCGTCTGCACCATCAGCCGTGTCACCGGATACGGTCCGCTGCCGTACCACCGTCCGGCGACCCAGAGCGAAGCCACCGAATTGAGCACGCCGATGCCCAGCAGCACGAAGTACGCGGGGCTGCGGAACACGAACGCCATGTCGAAGCGCGCCAGGCGCCACAGCTGCCGCCACCGGGTGGCGGCGTCGGCGCGCGGCGCCGGCAGAGGCGCGAACATCCCGGCAGGCGCGGGCGCGGCGATCGCCGCGGGCTCGGGGCCCAGCGCCTGCGCCGGAACACTGGGAACGCCGCGCTGCTCGAACCGGAACCGGCGATACGCGATCCCGAACAGCGCCAGAGCCACGCCGGTCCACAGCAGCCGGTTGGCGAGGAACAGCCCGGTCAGCGGCGGCAGCATCGTGTTGCGCTCGGCGGCGGTCCAGTACTTGGTGGTGATCGCCAGCGCCGACAGCCCGAACGGATCCGCCAACGCGGAGATGTTGTCGAACTGCGGATCTCGGAACAGACCGCGCATGACCAGGTACAGCACCAGCGTCGCCACCATGCCGACATAGGTCCACATCATCGATCGCGTCGCGGTGGCCAGCGCGAAGTAGCCCGCCGACAGGATGAGCAGGGTGGGGAGCGCGAACGCGAACAGCGCGTACAGATAGTCAGCGATGCGCAGCGGACCAACCTTCTCGGGATCGAGCCAGGGCATCTGCGAGCCGATGGCGATCGCGAGCGGCACCGTCGCCAAGACGCAGAGCGCGGCCGCGTTGGCGCCGACAAAACGGCCGACCAGGTAACTGAGCTTGGTCACCTGCGTGGATCGCAGGATCGGCGCGAACCCGGTCTCGTCGTCGCGGATCACGACGTTGGCGACCAGCGCCACGATCACGAAGCTCGCGAACAGACTCATGATCGCCAGGGTCTGCAGGATCGCGAACGGGGCGTTGACGAACACGTTGCCGCGGCTGCCGATCTGGATCTGGTCCATCGTCACCGAGCCGAAGGTGAGCAGGAAGAACAGCGCGGCGCCGACCCAGAACACCGGGCTCCTGATCTGGTAGCGCCACTCGAAGCCGATGATGTGTCGCAACATGGCAGCCCCTCTCACGCGGACCTGACGGTCTGGACGGGGCCGACCCCGTCGGTCTGGCGATGCTGGAGCAGCGTGGCGAAGTAGACATCCTCGAGGCTGCTCACCACCGGCGCGAACGCAGGATCGGGCGCGGTGTCGGACAGCACGTGGATCTGTGTGCGGCCGGCGCGCAGCTTGGTGGCGATGAGATCGAACTGCGTGCGGTAGGCCGGGAGCTCGGCCTTGTCGATCGTGCGGGCCCACACCTTGCCGGCGATCGAGGCGATCAGCGCCGCGGGGGAGTCGTCGGCGACGATGCGGCCGCCCACCATCAGGCCGACGCGCGAGCACAGATCGGTGACGTCATCGACGATGTGGGTGGACAGGATCACCACCATGTTCTCGCCGATCTCGGCCAGGAGGTTATTGAACCGGTTGCGCTCCTCGGGATCGAGGCCCGCGGTGGGTTCGTCGACGATGATCAGCTTGGGGCGGCCGATCAGCGCCTGCGCGATGCCGAACCGCTGGCGCATCCCGCCCGAGAACCCGGCGAGCGCGTTCTTGCGTACGTCCCACAGGTTGACCTGGTGGAGCAGCGCGTCGACGGTCTCGCGCCGCTCTGCGCGCGCCGTCACGCCCTTGAGCACGGCCAGGTGGTCGAGCATGTCGTAGGCCGAGACCCGCGGATACACCCCGAAGTCCTGCGGCAGGTATCCCAGCTGCTGGCGAAGCCGCGCCGGATGCGCCAGCACGTCGACGCCGTCGAACGTGATCGCGCCGGCGGTCGGGATCTGAAGCGTCGCCACGCATCGCATCAGCGTGGACTTGCCGGCGCCGTTGGGGCCGAGCAACCCGAACATGCCCGGCGGGATCTCGAGCGTCACGTTGTCGAGCGCGCGCGTGCGGCCATCGTAGCTGTGGGACAGTCCGGCAATCGAGAGCATGAGGAAGCTCCTTGGTCGTGGGGGCGTGGGTTGCTGACTCGAGCAAGACTGGGACCGTTGCCCTGACCTCAGCACAGGATCACGCCGGGCGACGGACCACGCCGGACGAATGAGCGCGGCAGCGTCGCGGGCACAGCCGCAACCACAGCGGCCCCGTCGCGGTGCGCGCCACCGTCCGGACCGACCGCCGGAGCGCGTCATGTCGCGGTCGCGGTCGCTGTCGCTGTCACTGTCGCGGTAGCAGCGACGAGCCGAGCGAGTAGCCGGCACCGAACGACGCCATCACGCCGTAACTGCCTGCCGGCATGCCTCGTTGTGCTTCGCGAACGCGATCAGCGAACCGGCGGACGCGGTGTTGCCCTATTCAGCCCGAAATCCCGATGGCAGCTCCGGCCTCACGTCAGGGCTGGTACTGACTCGGCGGAAAGCCCAGCCACCGCTTGAACATCGTGGTGAACGCCGCCGGGCTGTCGTAGCCGAGATCGATGGCGATCGAGGTGACGGCCTCGCCGGCGGCCAGGCGCGGCAGCGCCGCGATGAGACACGCCTGCGCGCGCCAGGCGGCGAACGACAGGCCGGTCTCGCGCCGGAACGTGCGCGTGAACGCGCGCCGGCTCGTGCCCAGCGTGGCGCGGAACGCGTCGATGCCGACCTTGGCGTCGGGCCGGGCCAGGAACGTGTGGCACCTGCGCGCCAGCGCGTCCGAGCGCGGGAACGGCACGGAGAGCGCGACGATCGGCGCCCGCAGGACCTCGGCGACGAGCAGCGCCATGACCATCCCGTCGCGGCCGTCGCGATCGTAGCGCGCCGGTACCTCGTTCGCCGCGAGCAGGAGCGCTCGCAGGAGCGACGACACGACGACCACCTGGCAGTGGTCGCCGCGCCCGGCGCTGACGGCAGGATGGATGAGGACGCTGCGCGAGCTGACGGCGCCGACCATCCGGGTCGCGTGGTCGACGCCGGCCGGGATCCAGACGGCGCGCTCGGGTGGCGCCACCCAGGTGCCCGCGTCGGTCGCGACCGTGACCACGCCGGCCGCGGCATAGAGCAGCTGGTTGCGCCGATGACGATGGCGCGCGAGCTCGAACGAAGGCGGGTACTCGTTCCCCACCGCCACGACGGGGCGCGGCGTCCGCTCGGCGGCGTCGAGATCGATGGCGTGGCCCGTTCGCAACATATATCGACCCAACCACGAAAGCGGGCCGGTGCCAGCAACTCTATTCTGATCCTCGCCAACCGCAATGCCGCACCCGACTCCCGAGACCCCGGCGACCGACACAACTGCGCTGGCCGTCATCCTGGCGATCAGCTTCTGTCACTGCCTGAACGACATGATGCAGTCGCTCTTGCCGGCGATCTATCCGAGCCTGAAGGTCGACTTCGGCCTGAGCTTCGGCCAGGTGGGCCTGGTCACGCTCGCCTACCAGATCACCGCCTCCCTGCTCCAGCCGCTCATCGGCCTCTATGCCGACCGACGGCCGACGCCGTTCGCGCTGCCCGGCGGTACCCTCTTCTCGCTGACTGGCCTGGTCATCGTGTCGCGCGCGCACACGTACCCCGCCCTGCTCGTCGGCGCCTGCCTGCTCGGCGTCGGCTCATCGGTGTTCCATCCCGAGTCGTCGCGGGTCGCGCGCATGGCCGCCGGCGGCCGGCCCGGCCTGGCCCAATCGCTGTTTCAGGTCGGCGGCAACACGGGCCAGGCGCTCGGCCCGCTGGCGGCGGCGCTCGTCGTCGTCCGCTGGGGGCAATCGAGCCTGGCCGCGTTCGCCCTGCTCGCGCTCCTGTCAGGGGCGATCCTCTGGAACGTCAGCGTCTGGTACAAGCACCACGGCTTCGCCCGCCTGGCCCGCGGACGCGCCCACAAGGCCGCCGTCGCCGAGCTGCCGCGCGGCACCGCCGCTAGAGGAATCGCGATCCTCCTCGCCCTCATCTTCTCCAAGTACGTCTACCTCGCGAGCTTGACGAACTACTACACCTTCTACCTCATCCACCACTTCGGCCTGTCGGTGCCCGACGCCCAGCTCCACCTCTTCGCCTTCCTCGCCGCGGTCGCCGTCGGCACCATCGTCGGCGGCCCGCTCGGCGATCGGTTCGGCCGCAGGTACGTCATCTGGTTCTCCATCCTCGGCGTCCTGCCCTTCACGCTGCTCCTGCCGTTCGCCGGCGTGTTCTTCACCGGGGTCCTGACGGGCATCATCGGCCTCATCCTCGCGTCAGCGTTCCCGGCCATCGTCGTGTTCGCGCAGGAGCTCGTGCCCGGCAAGGTCGGCATGATCTCGGGCCTGTTCTTCGGCTTCTCGTTCGGCATGGCCGGCCTCGGCGCCGCCGGTCTCGGCTGGCTCGCCGACCGGACCAGCATCGAGACCGTCTTCCACGTGTGCGCCTTCCTGCCCGCGATCGGTATCCTCGCCGCGCTCCTGCCCGAGATCGAGCGCAGAAAGTAGACTGCGCGGAAGCTCCCAATCGATGTTCGAGCCGATGGACGGCTCGGCGCTCGACATCGCCGACGCGCTATCCGCCGCTGGGCATCCGCGGCGTCTCGGTCGCCAACCGCGCCAACCACTACGGCCGCATCACCGGGCGCCGACCGATCTGGGCATGGCACGCGAGGCCACGAGCCGCCTGCTCGCGGCCGACCCCGGCATCGACGCGATGTTCTGCTCCTCGGACCTGCTCGCCATGGGCGTGCTCTACGAGGCAAGCGCTCGCGCGATCCCGGTTCCGGACCGGCTGGCCGTGATGGGCTTCGGCGGCCTCGGTGCCTCGGCCCACACCCACCCGTCACTGACCACCGTGGCCGTGGACGGCGCGCGCATCGGGCGCGAGACGGCGCGGCTCCTGCTCGCGCGGTTCGACGGCACGGGGCTGTCCCCGAAGGAGCCCCAGGTCCTCGACGTGGGCAGCTATGTGATCGCGCGCGCGAGTAGCTAGCCGTGGGGCAAACCCCGAAGACCGCGGGTGTCGCCCGCTGCGCGATCAGAACGCGACGATCGACAGCGCATGGGGAGCGAGGGTCAGCCGGAGCAGCCGCTGGCCGGCGGCGGTCGTCACCTGGACCACGCGGGTCACCGTGGACGACGCCGTGCGGTTGATCGCGAGCAGGTAGCTCTTGCCGGCGCCGCGGGAGGCGTAGATCGACCAGTCCGGCTGGCGGCCATGGGGCACGGGCACGGTCTCGTCGCCGTAGAGGTGCTTGTAGAGCAGGTAGACGTAATACTGCGGGCGCGGGTGCGGCGTCCCGGTCGCATCGTCGACCGCGATCAGCGACGGGACCCAGGGCGCGAATGACGTCGGATCCGACAGCCCGTACCACTCCATCGCGTCCAGGCCGGCTGCCTTGCCGGTCTCCTGGGCCTCGGCGTTGAACAGCGCGGCGGCGAGCCGGTCTGCCATCGCGGCATCGGCCGGGGTTGCGCTCCACGACGTCCCGAACTCATCGAGGAACAGCCGGGAATGGGCGAGCCCGTGGGCCGCGGCGCGGTCGCGCAGCGTGGCGACGATCGTGGCCAGATAGGCAATGTTGTTGTTGCCATTCCCGGTGACGACCAGGTGATCGATGCGCGGATACCACGGATCGCTCACCGGCTGGCCGTCCCATTGGCCGAGCATGTACCAGTGGATCGCCAGCGCGCCGGGCTGAATGGTCCCCAGGTCGGCCAGGATCGCGTCCAGGTTGGCGCCGAGCTCATCCACCGAACCCCAGCGCGCGAGCTCGCCGTACGCATCGATCAGTCCGGGCTTCACCGCGTCGATCGCCTGCCGGTAGGCCCGGTAGCGCTGAACGTAGTGCGCGAGCGCGTTGGCGCGGCGCTCGCTCTCGGTCGCTCCGGTCGCGGCCAGGTACGGCCAGTTGCCGTTCGCGGAGTCGTTGTCGGGCTCGTTGCCGATCGAGAGATACTGCAGATCGTAGCCAAGGTCGTTCACGATCTGGCGAACGAGATCGGCCCACATCGCCGGATCGTCGTTGGTCAGGTTGATCTCCGGCTGTGCTGCGATGCCCAGATCGCGGCACAGCGCGACGTAGTTCGCGACGTCTTCGCCGCTCAGCCGGAACTCGAACGGCTGAGCGGCGGTGACCTTCAAGGTATCGGTCTCCGGTGTCCCGGCGACCGAGTCCTTGCCGTCGTAGCGGACCCGCTCCTGGCCTGCCGGGAACCGGAGGATGCCGAGCTTGATCTGCGCCACCAGCGCCTTCCAGCGCGGGTTCCGCAGAAAGAACTTACTGCGCCACTGCAGATTCGCGCCGTGAAACGTCGGCGGCACTGGCGTGGCCACCCCGGTGAAGTCGACCGCGAGGTCGGGTGGAACGCCGGTGGTCTCCACGACCGTGGGCGGTGCGTGGTCGTCATCGAGGATTGCCTGCACCGAGGTCTCGATTGCATCGACGCTCGAGACGTCGATCGTGAGGCCGTTGATCGTGACGTCGAGGGCGCCGAGCGAATCGCCGGTGAGCACGTGCACGCGGTAGCCGGCCGGATTTCCAGCGGGGGGCCGCGATGCGCGCGGCTGGGAGCTGGAGCAGCTGCCAACGAGCACAACCACAAGCGCGAGCCCGAGACGGGTCATGGTCTTCCTCCCACGGCGCCGACCCTACCGCATCCGCGTGGGACCTGATTGCCGAAGCAGCCTGGGACATGTTGAATCTGTCCCTCCACGATGAGGCCGCGGCCGTGGCGGCGGTGCGAAGCGCGATCGCGCTGGTCAACGCGAGCGATTGGGACGCCGCGGCACACGCGATCGACGATGCCGAGCGGCGCTGGCCTGCATTACCAGGTGTGCTGACCGCACGCTGTGCGCTCGACTTTCGGCGCAACGCAATCGCAGCCGCTCGTAGGATCTGCGAGCGCGCGCTGGCACAGGGCGGGTCGTCGTGGGCGCTGTACCTGCTCGGCACGATGGAGCTGGAGGCGTCGCGTCCAGGCCCGCCCGCAGCGGGCGTTGCGCATCTCAGGGAGGCGATTGCGCGGGATCCGGATCTCGTTCAGGCGTGGCGGAAGCTCGCGCGGGTGCTGTCGAAGGCGAGGGCCACCACCGAACTGGAGCAGCTGCGCCGCGACTACCACGCACAGTTCGGCGCTGCACTCCCCGATTGATCGCGTGCACGCGCCGCAGCGCTCGCCGTAGCTCGACGCCAGCCGCTCCGCGCCGGAGCCAGAGGCAACCCCGGTCGGGCCTGCCCGCGTGACGGTATGCGTCATCCATCGATTGACGCGTGGGTCGAACCGGTTCGATGAATCCGATTGACACGCCTGGATCACTTCCGCTAGAGGTACGAGGCAGGCTCATCGCAGCGCTGGCGCGCGGGATCTGACGATCGGTCGACGCGGCGTTCGCCGCTCGCGTCGCGCGTCCGGCACCATTGCGGCGCGCCGTCGATCGCCGTCCACCGTCAAGGCACCTTGCAAAGGATTGGACACGATGACACCTCGACATGCTATTGCGCGTCGCACATCTCTGGCTATCGGTACGCTGGCGATATTTGTCGTCCTGGGCCATGCGCCCGCGCCCGCCCACGCCCAGGTCGACACGATGACGATCGACATGGGGTTGTTCGGTGGAGCGCCGACGTATCGCGCGTCCGGATTCATCTACGGCCTGTCCCAGGACGCATCGCGCCCGGCGCAGTCGTTATTGAGCCAGATCAAGGTCCGGCTCATGCGCGCCGGTGGCTCGCAGATCGGCTGCCCCAACGGTGGGTTCGTCAACGGGGCGTACGCGGCGCGCCGGGACTTCGTCAAGGCCTACTATGCCAGGGCCAAGGCGGTGGGAGCGAAGTACAGCATGCTGCTATCTGGCCTGTGGGGCGCGGATGGCCCGTGCAACGTGCCGCGCTGGCCGGGAGACGGCGGAAATTGGACTGAATACACCAACTTCCTGACGCAGGTCATCAATGACGCGCGGGCGAACGGAATGACCGGCTCCGACGTCCGCTGGGACATGTGGAATGAGCCCAACATCTTCTTCTGGGGCCGATCGCAGGCGCAGTATCTCGAGATGATCCGGCGCGGCACGCTGCAGGTCCGGGCCGCGTTCCCCGGTGCCGTGATCGAGGGGCCGAGCTTCGCGGGAGTCCCCAACCCGTCCAGTGCATGGTTCAATACATACCTGGACTTCGTCGATGCGAATAACGTCGTTCCGAACATCATCAGCTGGCACGACCTGCCCGGCGATCCGGTGCCCGATCGGTCCGCCTTGAACGGCATGCTGGCATCGCGCGGGATCGCGATCGACGGCGTCTCGATCAACGAGTACGGAGCGTTCGGCGCCGAGCAGCAGCCCGGTCCGTCGGCGTGGTACATCGCGCGCCTCGAGCGCTGCAACTGCGATGGCGCACGAGCGAACTGGGGCAATGTCGGCCAGACGCCCTCGCTGTACGACACGCTCGGCTGGCTGGTCACGCCCAATGCCAATCAGACGATGGGGCAATGGTGGGTGTACAAGCGCTATGGCGATCAGACCGGTGTCCGGACGAGCATCACCCCTGGCAGCTCGCACGACGGCACGGTATTCCAGGACTCCGCGGCCCGCCGATCGATCGCGGTGCTGGGCGCCCGCGGCAACGCCGCGCAGGGCAATGTGACCGTGCGCTACAACCGGGTGCCGTCGTTCCTCGTCAGCGGCGGCTCGGTGAACGTCCTGGTGGAGCGCATGCCCTCGACCAACGCGTTCGTCAGCGCGCCGACGGTGGTCTCGACCAGCCGCGCCACGGTGACCGGCGGTTCGTTCGCCGTCACGATCAACTGGGCGAACTTCAATGACGCGTACGTGATCACGCTCAGTCCTTGACCGCACCGGCCGTGATCCCCGCGGCGACGTAGCGCTGGGCAACGAGCAGGAGCACCGTCGCCGGGATCGAGGCCACGACGGCCGTGGCCATGATGGCGTTCCACTCCTGGTTGTTGTTGCCGATGTAGCGGTAGATGCCGAGCGTGATCGGCTGGAGATCGCCGCTCTGATCGAGCGTGCTCGCGAACACGAAGTCCGACCACGCCCACAAGAACGCGAATAGCGAGACCGTGATGATCGCGTTGCGGCTGAGCGGCAGGATGATCGACCAGAAGATCCGCAGCGGTCCCGCGCCGTCGAGCTCAGCGGCCTCGACGACCTCGGCCGGGATGCCGGACATGAAGGCGGTGAACACCAGCACGCCGAACGGTACCGCGATGGTGGAATCCGCGACGATCAGACCGGGCACGGTGTTGAGCGCGCCGATCGCGAGGTAGATGGCGTAGAACCCCATGGCCATGATGACCGCGGGGATCATCTGCGCGATCAACAACACGAAGCCGAGCACGCCGGCGCCGGCGGGCCGGAGCTTGGCCATCGCATAGCCCGCTGGCGCGGCCAGCACCAGCGTCAGCGCCACGGTGCCCAGGCCGATGACGATGCTGGTGGCCAGATAGGGCAGCTGCTGATCGAGGACGGCCCGGTAGCCATCGAGCGTGGCGTGCAGCGGGATCCAGTCGGGCGGCGACTTGCGCATGTCCTGCCCGCCGGTGAGCGAGACGTTCACCATCCAGTAGATCGGAAACAGCATCACCGCGGTCAGCACGAGGCCGACGCCGGTCTTCCACCGCGGCGCGTGGCCGGTCATGGCGCGTGCTGCCCGCGCTGCGCGTAGATGTAGATCAGGCCGAACACCAGCGCCAGCACGATGAGCAGGTTGCCGACCGCGGCACCGGGGCTGAACGCGGGCAGCATGTTGCCGAAGCCGAGCCGGTAGGACCAGGTCGCCAGGGTCGACGAGGAGTCGGCCGGGCCTCCCCGGGTCATGATCCAGACGATGTCGAACACCTTCAGCGTGTAGATCAGGCCGAGCAGCAAGGTGATCGCCGAGACCGGGCGGAGCAATGGAAACGTCACCCGCCAGAACCGCTGCCACGGCCCGGCGCCATCGAGCGCGGCCGCCTCCTCGATGCTCGCCGGGATGCCCTCGAGTCCGCTGTGGAGCAGCACCAGATTGAACGGGATGCCGATCCAGATGTTCGCGATCGTGACCGAGGCCAGCGACCAGCGCGGCGAGGTCAGCCAGTTGATCGGCGAGCCGCCGAGGCGCACCAGGACGGAGTTGACCACGCCGGACTCGCTGTTGAGCATCCAGGACCAGGTCGACGCCGAGACGATCAGCGGCAACAGCCAGGGCACGAGGAACAGCGCCCGCAGCGTGCGCGACAGCGGAAAGTGACGGCGAAAGAACACCGCCAGGGCCAGCCCGATGGCGAACTGGAACGCGATCGAGACCGCGGTGAACACGGCGGTGTGCCACAGCGCCGGTCCAAAGCTCGGATCGAGCACCACGCCGCGGTAGTGATCGAGGCCGGCGAATGGCGCGTTGCCTTCGACGAACGACCGCACCGTGTAGTCGTGCAAGCTCAGATCCAGATTGCGATAGAGCGGATATGCATAGAACACGACGAGGTACACGGTCACCGGGGCGAGAAACGCCCATGCGGCCCACCGCCGTCGTGCCCGGCCGGGAGGGGCCGCCATGTCACTTGGTGGCTTGCGCCGCCGTGGCTTGCGCCGCCGCCAGCGCTTCGCCCGGGCTCTTCGAGCCGCTCAGCGCCGCTTGCATCGCCGTCCACAGCGGCTGTGAGATCTTGGGATACTTGGTGCCGAGGTTGTCGCTGGTGCGGCCCTTCGCGGCCTGGACTGCGGTCACCCAGACCGTCAACTCGGGGTTGGCGGCAACCTGCTTGGCCTGGACGGCCGACGTCGGGGCAACATACGACAGCGTGGTGTCGGTGGCGTACGAGTTCTCCGTGCTGGTGAGACAGCCGACCAGCTTCACCGAGGTCGCGTAGCGCTCGGTCGCTTGCTGCACGGGCACGGTGACGAACTCGCCCCCGGTCGGCGCCGGCGCGGTACCGCCGGTGATGCCGGGGATCGCGATGATGCCGTAGTCGAACCCGGCCTTCTTGGCGTTGCCGAGCTGCCAGGTCCCGTTCTCGGCGAATCCGTACTGTCCGGTCGCGAACTCCTGCCAGCTGGTGGTCTGGGTATTGTTGAGCACGGAGTTGGGCGCATACCCGTTCTTCACCCAGTCGACCCACAGCGACAGCGCCGAGCTCGCCTGCGGCGAATCGAGCGCCGTCAGCTGCGCACCGGCGCCCCAGAACCAGGGCAAGAACTGGAAGCTGCCCTCCTCGGTCCCGATCGCCGAGAAGGTGATGCCCTTCTTGCCGGTGGCGGTGATCTTGGCCAGCGCGCCGGTCAGCGCGGCCCAGTCCTTGATCGACGCGGCGTCGACCCCGGCGGCTTGCAGCACGGCCTTGTTGTAGTACAGCGCGAGCGTGTTCGCGCCGATCGGGATGCCGTAGGTCTTGCCGCCGAGCTGCCCGGCGGCGAGCAGGTTCGGCTGTGTGGCCGAGGTGTCGATCTTCGTGTCATCGGTGGTGGCGAGCACGCCGCCGTCGGCCAGCGTCGACACCACCGGATTATCCACGATCAGCAGATCGGGCGCGTTGTGCTGCTGTGCCGCCAGCAGCACCTTGTTGGTCAGATCCGAGGTATCGAATGCGGTCCGCTTGATCGTCACGCCGGCGGCGGTGCCACACTTGTTCAGCAGCTGTACCCAGCCGGCGCTGCCATCGAACTGCGGATACGGATCCCAGATCGCGTAGCTGGCGGAGCTGCCGTCCGTCTTGTCCTTGCCGTGCGAACAGCCGATCGGGCCGGCCACGGCCGCGATCGCGCTGAACATCATGATGCGCTGTGCGAATACGTGTTTCACAAAGTCCTCCGGCCAGATTGGGTCATCCAGGTACGGCGCGCCGGCGCTCGTACGCCGCGGCCAGGATCAGATATGCACTCGCCGTCCAGGTATAGGCGCGGTCGCGCAGGCCCACCCCGGACAGCGCGTCGAAGTTCTCGGCGAACCCCGACTTCTCGCACAGCCGGCGGAACCGAGCGCTGATCTCGTCTGCGAGCTCCGTGAACCCGGCGCGGCGCAGGCCATCCTCGACGAGGATCGTGGCCGGTGCCCAGATCGGTCCGCGCCAGTAGCCGTCGGCCTGGTAGTGGTCCGACGTGGTCCGCTCGGTGGCCAGCCCGTACGGCGTGAGGTGTGCCCGGATCCGCCCGGCCAGCGCGCCCCGCACGTGGTCGGGGAGCTCCGTCCCGAGCACGATCGGCATCAGATCGAGCAGGCTGGCGCTCGTCCAGGTGCGGGTGGTGCCAGCCGCGCGCGCGACGAAGCGATCCCCGGTCCACAGCGCGGCCAGCATCGCCTCGAGGGCCTCGGTCGCAGCGGCGTCCCACCGGGCGGCGTCGTCGCTGCGCCCCAGCGCCGCGGCGAGCTCGGCGAGCTCGCGCATCTGCAGCACCAGGAAGCTGGCGAGATCGGCGGTCTCGACGACGCGATCGCTCGCGAACGTCGTGGCGTTGTCCCAGCCGCTGTCATTGCCGTGCTGGTAGTGCGAGAGCGGCTGGCCGGGGACTCTGCGCCGCTCGCGCCAGAACTGGGTCCAGCGCTCGAGCTGCAAGTACACGCGGGTCAGCTCGTCGTGGCCGAGCGGCTGGGGCACGAGCCGGCGCAGCTGGCGCAGCGCCCAACCGTGGATCGGCGGCTTGACGAAGTTGTAGAGGACCTCGGAGTGGGTCACCGAATCCGGCAGGCTGCCGGCACTGTCCTGGTGATCGAACACCAGCTTGAACTGGTCCCAGCCGAGGTCCGGCAGGCCACTCGCCAGGGCGAGGGCATTGAAGCAGTGGTCCCAGCTCCACACCTTGTCCATCCAGTGCTTGGACATGAGGACGGCGCGCCGGGTGACAAAGCCGGCCGGCCGCACAGTGGCGGACCACAAGACGTACGCCGCAAGCGCTGCCGCCGGCGTCGCGGCGGTGCGCCATGGCGCGACGGCGTCGGCGAACGCCGCGAAGCTCGCGCCGGCCGCCGCCACGACCTGCGAGAACGGCGCGGCGGCGACGTACGGCGCGCGCCCGGACTCGTACTCCTCGATCGCGAGCTCCCATGGCCGGTCGTCGGGCAGCACCAGGACGCGTTCAGCCTCACCCAGCGCCTGCGCGCCGAGCGCATCGATCAGCTCGCCAGTGACCACGGTGATCCGGTAGCGGCGGCCGGTCTCGTACAGCGTGTATACGTACGCGCCGTCGACCGGATCGCGATACAGATAGGGACCGCTGAACGGCGTCAGCGTCGGGTTGGCGGCGGCGATGCGCACGCCGAGCCCGTCGCCTCGCAGGCGGATCGTATCCGCTCGCTCATAGGCGAGCGCGAGGCGCCCGGCGCTGTGGCTCCAGGTCAGCTGGCTCGAGGTCGCGGTGATCGTGGTCGCGGCGCGGTCGCCGCCGAGGGTCGGAACGAAGCGCAGCGCGGGGTGCATCCCGTTCTGGTGCGACACCAGGTGAAGATCGTCGGCGCGGCGGTGCTCTGCGAGGACCCCGGAGATTCCAAACCAGGCACCGTGATAGCTGAACGGGATCTCGTCGATCGAGAAGCGAGGCTCCGATGACGCGTGATCAGGTATACACATTCGAATCGATTCGACGAACTCTGGATACCATAGGCGTCCCCCCGATAGCCCGTCAACACAATCCGAAGATCCAGCGCACGCAAAGCCGCGAACACGGTCCTTGACGCGCCACGCCGGCCACGGCAACTATGATGAGTGCATCGCGGTCATCGAGATCGATCCTCCGGTGCGCAGACAGGACGTCGGATTGCCGCAGCGAGCCAATCGTGGAACCCACTCGCTCAACATCGGCGAGATCGCCCGGCGGGCCGGCGTGTCGCGCAGCACCATCTCGTACGCGCTGAGCGGCAAGCGGACGATCTCGGAGACGACCCGCCGCCGGATCCAGGACGTCATCGACGAGCTGGGCTACCGGCCCAACGCCGCGGCACGCGCGCTCAAGGAGGGCCGGACCCGCACGATCGGCCTCATCATCCCGCCGGCGGGTGCACGGCTCACCGACATGCAGCTGCGGTTCATCGCCGGGACGGTGGACGCGGCGGCCCGGGTCGACCTCGATGTGCTGTTGTCGTCGTCGGGCGGCGACCATGACCGGTCGTTCGAGCGGGTCGTCACCGGGGGGCGGGTCGATGGCGTGGTCGTCATGGAGATCCGGATGGAGGACCCGCGCGTGGTTCAGTTGCAGCAGAGCCACCTGCCGTTCGTGGCGATCGGCCGCACGGCGCGGCCCGACGATCTGTGCTGGGCGGACATCGATTACCGCAGCCTGGTCGCGGAGTGCGTTCAGCACCTCGCCGACCTCGGCCACCGACACATCGCGCTGATCAATCGATCGGCCGAGATGCTCTCCGCCGGGTACGCGCCGGCGCGCCGAGCGCAAGCCGGGTTCAGCGACGCGATCGCCCAGCGTGGCATCACCGGCATCCAGCTGTGCTGCGCCGACGATCAGGCGGCGGGGCGGGCGTGCATCGCGGCGATCCTCGCCGCTCGGCCCAAGGTGACCGGGGTGGTCACCATCACCGAGGCCGCGCTCGGTGGTGTGCAGCGCGGGCTCGAGCGCAGCGGCCTGGTCGTTCCCCGCGACTTCTCGATCACCGGCGTCGTCGCGCGGCACTGGGCCGAGGACTTCGATCCGCCGCTGACCGCCGCCGATGTCCCCGCAGCGGAGATGTGCTCGCACGCCGTCGCGTTGCTGGTGGAACGGATCCGCGATCCCGCGCAGCCCTATCGCAGCGTGATGCTCGCACCGCCGATCTGCCTGCGCGGTAGCACCGGGCCGGCGCCGGCGGCCCGATCGGTGCGGGCGGCGGCGCTCAGTTCGCGACGGGCGCGGTCCGCGTGATCATCGAGAAGTCGTTCGGGACCGCCGCGTGATGACCACCAAGTTACGGGGAGCTGTACTCAGCGGCCGAGTGGCCTGACGTTGTCCGGTGTCGGGCCGGATCTCGGATGACCTCCGAGGAGCTTGAAACTACTTCGAGATCTACAAGTTCCAATACGTTGACCGTTTCAAGGCGTATCCAGGCGTTTCACGGCGCCACGGAAAAGTAGGGACCGAAGTAGGGACCAGTTCGCGGTAGGGGCCCGGTAGGGACGGTGGTTGCTGTTCGCGCGGCTCGAGGGCCAGTTACGGATCAACGTGCCGACTGTGTCGGCCGCGCCTCCGCCGCAGACCCGCGCGGGCGACGAGTTCGACATTGCGCGCCCCTGGTCGCGACTCCGCCGCGATCGCCGAGCTCCTCGCCCGTCATCAGCTCGACGTCGGCGACGCGCTCGCCAGCGCCAGCCAACTCGCGGTCGCCCGGCTTGAGATCGTCGCCGCCAGTCGCCACCGCGATGACCGCCCGCCCGATCGCGAGCTCGATGTCCTCACCCGTCGCCCCGTGGCCACGGCGCCGCGGCAGGCCCGCGCGAGCACGACCTCGACCAGATCGCCGCCGCCGCCGCCCGCCCTCGGTCCCGCCCGCCGGCGTGGGGGCCCAGCGCTGAACGCCTGCGCCGCCAACCAGTTCGCCGCCCCGGCCGCGCCGTCGTGATCGAGGAGCTCTTGACGCCGCCGCCAACCAACTCGTCGCTCTGGCCGCGTAGTCGCGTTCGGCGGCGGCGCCGCCGTCGGTCGCGAGCTGGTAATCGCCGTGGTCACGTCGAACTGTGGGCCGTGCGCCAATCGTGGCGCTCGACTCGAGCCCGACAGCGCTCACGTTCGATCACACTCGCGGTCCGGCGGTGGTGCCGTGCGGCCAGGTTGAGCTGGTTGTTAACGGCCACCAGGATCCGTAGAGAAATGACAGTCGACCGTTGAGCGCGCAAGTCGACCCCGCCGCCGGTGGAGCGACGGGGTCGGCGGCGGCCGGTGGTCAGGTGGCGGCCGGCGCGTTGTTGGGGCGACGGCGGCGGCGCGACGGCAGGGGCGCGGGTGGCGGGTCGGTAGCGTCGAGGCCGTGGGTCTCGCGCCAGGAGTCGGCGTCGATGGTAAGGCGATGGCAGTGCTGGTTGAAGCGGTCGACGAGGGCGACGACGCAGGCGGCGCCGGGGAAAACGGCGCCCCACTGCTTGAAGGCGAGGTTGGTGGTAATGATCGTGGAGCGCTTCTCGTGGCGACGGCTGACGATGTTGTAGAGCATGTCGGCGGCGCGGCTGTCGCAGGGAAGGTATCCTAGCTCGTCAAGGATCAGAATTTCGGGGTCAGTGTAGCGGCGCACGCGACGCTCGAAGGCGGGGAGCGACTCCTGGTTGAGGAGATCCGCCAGGGCAGTGGCGAGCGACGCGAAGCGCACGGTGTAGCCGGCG
>Ga0307509_10001164_pt1 | contig 44979 bp, 31 predicted proteins | sample 10_EM_MG_FD_202245 | JGI IMG/M metagenome (GOLD analysis project Ga0307509, IMG submission 202245) | Populus trichocarpa ectomycorrhiza microbial communities from riparian zone in the Pacific Northwest, United States - 10_EM | ecosystem: Host-associated > Plants > Roots > Unclassified | place... | reverse complement strand
CGAACCAAGGCCGAACCAAGGCCGAACCAAGGCCGAACCAAGGCCGAACCAAGGCCGAACCAAGGCCGAACCAAGGCCGAACCAAGGCCGAACCAAGGCCGAACCAAGGCCGAACCAAGGCCGTTTGTGTCCGCACATCTGCGGCGCCACATGTGGCAAAAGCGACCACCCGTGCGGCCCGCAACCGCGCGGGCTCGTGAATCGCGGGGCGTGGCACGCGGGGTGTACCAGGCACAATCATGTCGCTTCAGGTTGGCCTCGTCGCCGCGCCCCCTCCCCTCCCACGTGGCCGATGCGGCAGAACCTCGGGAGCGAGATACGTCAGCGGTGCGGTCAGTAGCCCGGTCTGTCTGTCGTTGGCGTTGTTTGCCGGGTGCGTCGGGCTGGGGTGCGCGGGTCCGCTCGGTGCGGTGCTCGCGGTCGCGTGCGTCCTGGGGGTCGGCGCGCACACGTCGCGCTACCGGCGGGTGCGGACCTATCTCGACAACCAGGCAGTGGCCCGCGCACGAGCCACGCGCGAGTGCCAGCGCCTCGAGCTGCTGCGCCAGGCCGGCCCCGCTCGCGTCGGGCACTACTTCGAGCTCCGCGCGCTGGTCGAACACATCGAGCGGCTCGATGCCACCGAGGCGGAGCGCTTCGAGCTGCAGGATCTGCTCGATCACTTCATCCGCCTCGCGATCAGCCACCTGCGCTGCGTCGACGCGCTCCGGTTCGCGGTTGCCAGATCACTGCCGGCGACGCCGATCACGGGGGCCGTCCGATCGCGCCTACGCGGGGACATCCTGCAGCGCCGAATCCGTCACCGCGACGAGTGCACGCGGCGGATGGAGCAGCTCGCCGACGAGCTCGAGGCTACCGACGAGCTGATCCGCCTGATCGCGCAGCGCGTGACCTGCCCCGAGATCGATCGCGAGCCCGACCGCGAGCCCGACCGCGAGCCCGACCGCGAGATCGACCGCCGGCTGTGGGAGCTCGACGCGGTCGACGCGGCGCTCGATCACCTGTCGGCGTAGGTCTCACGATGACTCTGTTTCATGTGCGCGGTCGCCCCGTGGGGGACCGCGTGCCCGTGGCCCCGTGACAACGTGCGCGAGCGCGCGCAATCGCACGGTCTACTCCTCGCGCAGATCTCACGACATCCATGGCCCGTCACGGTCTAGAGTGAGGGCGTCGTCATGCAGGACGCCGCCGCCGAAGTCGAGCCACTCCACCGCGAGGTCGAGCGTCTACGCGCCGCTGCCGAAACCGCAGAGCGCAAGCTGCGCGCGATCGATGCGGTCGCCGGCGCGCTCGCGGGCGAATCGTCGGTCGACCTCGCGATTCCGCGGGTCCTGGCGGCGCTGGCCGGTGCCCTGGCTTGCTCGATCGCCTCGTACTGGATCCCGGACGGCGATGGCCTCGCGCTGACCGCCCAGTGGACTGCCGACGAGGCGGACGGTCGCACCGGGGCTCGCCAGCGCAGCCGGCTGGGCCACGGACTCGCTGGCCGGGTGTGCGTCATGCGCAGCCCGCTGTGGATCGCCGAGATCGCCACCGATGTCAGCGTCGCGGCGCGCGAGAGCTTGCTCGCCGCCGGCGTGCGCAGCGGCTTTGGCTTCCCGATCATGCGAGGTAGCGAGGTCATCGCGGTGATCGAGCTCTACACCCGCCACCACGAGCCGCTCGATCCACAGCTCGTCGACGTCCTGCGCACGCTCGGCACGCGGCTCGGCCAGTTCGTGCAGCGGGCCTCCGACGACGCCGACGCGCGCCGGCTGTACGCCGAGCTCGAGCTCGAGCACCGCGCGATCGCGCGCGTCAACGAAGTAGGTCGATCGCTCGCCGGAGAGCTCGACCACCGGCGGATCGCCCAGATCGTGATCGACGCGGCGACCGAGCTTACCGGTGCGCAGTTCGGCGCGCTATTTTACAATGTCACCGACGATCGGATCGAGAGCTACCTGCTCTATGCGGTCGCCGGCGTTCCGCGCGACGCGTTCGCGGGCTTGCCGTTGCCGCGCAATACCGCGGTGCTCGCGCCGGGCTTTCTCGGTCCCACGCCGCTCCGGATCGACGACGTCGCCAAGGACCCGCGCTACGGCAAGAATTATCCCCACAAGGGCGTTCCGGACGGCCACCCCCCGGTCCGCAGCTATCTTACCGCCCCGGTGATGTCGCGCACCGCGGCGGCGATCGGTGGCGTGTTCCTGGGCCACGCGGCGGTCGGCGTGTTCACCGCGCGCACCGAGTGGATCGCCGTCGAGCTCGCCGCGCATGCCGCCGCCGCGCTCGACAACGCCCGGGTGTACGACGAGGCCCAGCGCCTGATCGCGGCGCTCGAGAAGACCAACGCGGAGCTCGATCAGTTCGCGTACGCGGCGTCGCACGATCTGCGCGCCCCGCTGCGCGGGATCACCAACCTCGCGAGCTGGATCGACGAGGACCTGCCGAGCACGACCGACGCGACCACCAAGGAGCACCTGCGGCTGCTCAAGATCCGCGCCGCGCGCATGGATCGGCTGATCAACGGACTGCTCGAGCTGGCGCGGGTCGGCCGCAGCCGCCAGAAGCCCGAGCGCATCGACGTCACCGAGCTGCTCCACGACACCATCGAGCTGGCCAATCCGCGCGAGGAGTCGCGGATCATGATGATCGGCGAGATGCCGATGCTGGTCACCGAGCGCGCCGCGCTCCAGCAGGTGCTGTTGCACTTGCTCACGAATGCCTTGCAACACGCCGGTCGCGAGGACGTCGTCGTCCGGATCTCGGCGATCGATCGCGGCGACGACTGGGAGCTGGCGATCGCCGACAACGGTCTGGGTATTCCCGTCGAGCATCACGCGCGGGTCTGGCAACTATTTCAGACCCTGCAATCGCGCGACGTCACCGAGACCACCGGCATCGGCCTCGCGATCGTCCGCAAGCAGGTCGAGGGCCACGGCGGACGGGCATGGATCGATGCGTCGGCGCCCAGCGGAACGACGATCCGATTCACCTGGCCCAAGCGCACGAAGTAAGCGCGACTCGGCTCGCCGAGCTTGGATTGGACACGGTGACGGTGGCGCTCGCCAGTCTCCTTCGACTGACAATCTCAGTGCGCGCGGCCCGGGAAGTCCCCGGCCGCGCGTTTGAGCTGGAGATCGGCGAGCGCGACGTCGAAGTGCGATTGCGCGAACGCGACCTCAGCGGACACCAGCACGTCCTGGGCCTGCAACACGTCGAGCTGCTTCGCCGTGCCGGCCTCATACTGCGCGCGCACGAGGCGCAGCGTCTCGCGCGCGAGCGCGACGGCGCGCTGGGCCGAGCCAACGCCCTTGCGCTTGGTCTCGAGCGTGCCCCGCGCGTTCGCGACCTCGTCCGAGACCGAGTCGCCGATCAGCTCGAGCCGCGCCTCGGCCTCGCGGCGCTGCGCTTCTGCGACATGGCGCTGGGCGTCGCGTACACCACCGTCGAACGCGACCCAGCCGAGCTCGACCCCGACCGCCCACGAGTACTTGTCGCCGGAGAACCCGGCGTAGTTCTGGAGTCGCACGTTGCCGAACGCCGACAGCGTCGGAGACCACCGCCACGCGCTGGCGCGCGCGTTGGCCTCTGCCGCCGCGATCGTCGCGCGCTCGGCCACGAGCTCGGGCCGGTGCGATTGCCCCGCGCTGACCAGGGCGTCGAGCGCGCCGGGCTCTGCGGGGAGATCCTTCACCGCCTGCACGCTCAGCGTCTCCTTGGTGCCGATCAGCGTGGCAAGCGAGCGATACGCGGCGGCGCGCGTGTTCTCGGCCTCGGCCAGGTCCTGTTGTGCGCGAACCAGCGCGGTCTCGGCGCGCGTGCTCTCGACTTGATTGGCGAGCTCGGCGGCCACGCGTGCCTTCGCGACATCGAACGTCTCCGTGGCGACCGTGACGGCGTCGCGCCGCGCGACGACCAGCTCGTCGGTGCCAGCCGCGGCGAAGTAGGCCTGCGCCACCGAGACCAGCACGCTGGCCTCGCTCACCTGGTAGGTCGCCTCGCTCGCGTCGCGACCGCGCTTGGCCGCCGACAGCGCGAAGTAGCTCGACGGCGCGACCAGCGGCACCGACGCGGTCACGGCACCATCGAGCTCCTCCTTCTTCGTGATCACCACGGTCGGCTGCGCGGCGAGCCCCGCGCGCGCCTGGTCCTCGGCCGCCTGGATCGCCGCGGCCTCGGTGGCGTTGGTGTTCGTGCGGATCGCATCCGCGATCGCGAACGTCGGGTCCAGCAGCGGAGCCGCGTCGAAGTCGACCTCTTTGTAATTGTGCGTGTACTTGCCGTCGACGGCCAGCGTCGGAAGTAGCGCCGCGCGCGCCTGCTCGACCCCGGCGTTCGCGATCGTGATCCGCTCGCGGGCGCCACGCAGATCGCGGTTGTGGGCACGCGCGAGGGCAAGCGCGTCGTCGAGAGTGATGGTGCGGTCCGCGCGCGCAACGCCCGCGCTCGCGACGAGCAGCGCGCCGATCAGCGCGCTCGATCGATACATATTCGCCATTGCAAGCGCGAGTTTGCACGCGAAATGCCATGGCCGCAGCTGCTCCGGCCACCAGGCTACAAGGCGTTACGCCTCGTTTCTGTAAGGCGTTCCGACACTCGGCCCATGAACCGACAAGCCGCGGCGCTGCTCGCCGCGCGACCGTGCCCGCGGCTCGTCGGAAATTCGCTGCCGGCAGCCACGCGGTCAGCCGCGCGCTGCGGTGTTCGCCGCCACCTCCTTGGCGTCGCCGAGCGTGAAGAAGAACGTGGCGCCGGCGTCGACCGCAGCCTCGGCCCAGATCTTCCCGCCGTGGCGCGAGATGATCCGGTGCACGGTGGCGAGCCCGATGCCGATGCCCTCGTAGTCGCTCGCGCTGTGCAGCCGCTGGAACGCACCGAACAGCTTGCCGATGTACTTCATGTCGAACCCGGCGCCGCTGTCGCGCACGAAGAACACCACGGCGCTGTCGCGCTGCTCGGTGCCAAACCAGATCTCGGCCGCGGCGTGCTTCGCGGTGAACTTCCACGCGTTGCCGAGCAGGTTCTCCAGCACGATGGTCAACATCCGCGCGTCGCCGTGGGTCACGATATCGGGCGCGATGTGGACGCCGGTCGTGCGATCGGGCTCGCGCCGGCGCAGCTCCGCCACGATGTGCTCGACGACCACGCTGAGATCGATCGGCATCCAGCGCAGCTGGGTCCGCGTGATCTGCGCCAGGCTCAGCAGATCATCGATCAGCGTGGCCATGCGCTGCGTCGCGGTCCGGATGCGGTCGAGCAAGTGCACGCCTTCGCGGTCGAGTTGCCCGGCGTGCTCGGCGAGCAGAATCTGGCTGAACCCGTCGATCGTGCGCAGCGGTGCCCGAAGATCGTGCGACACCGAATAGCTGAACGCCTCGAGCTCGTGGTTCGCCAGCTCGAGCGCGGCGGTACGCGCCGCGACCCGCCGCTCGAGCGTCGCGACCAGCATCGCGTTGTCGATCGCCAGGCCCGCGCGGTCGGCGACGTCCTGCGCGAAACGCTGATCGTCGAGCGTGTAGGGGTTGCCGGCCGTGCTGCGGAACAGGCTGACCACCCCGACCGTTCGGTGGCGCGAGCGCAGCGGGATCGCGAGCGCGCTGGCGACCCCGAGGTCGGCCACCATCGGGCGAAACGACGACGCGGTCAGGGCGAGCACGCGCTCGGTGGTGATCTCGGCGACCAGGAGGGGCGCGCCCGACGCCGCCACGCGGCCGGCGAGACCCTCCCCAACGCGTTGCCGCGCGCTGGCCAGGACCGCGCTGGCGTGCTCGCGCTTGTCGGGATCCGGATAGAAGAACACGTCGGTGGGCTCGAGCCAGGCGCCGTCCTCGCTGATCATCCGGATCGTGCAGGCGTCGCCGATGGTCTCGCCGATCCGGCGGGTCGCGAGCTCGAGCACGACGTCGACGTCGCCCGACGCCGCGGCCAGCTCGTGTCCGATCGTCGACAAGATCTCGAGGCGCTCGGTGCTGGCCACCAGCTCTGCCGTGCGCTCGGTGACGCGGCGCTCGAGCTCGTCGCGCGAGCGCCGCAGGTCGACGTCGTGGCGCTGCAGGCGCGCGGCCATCGCGTTGAAGCTCGCGCATAGCCGGCCGAGCTCGTCGCCGCGGCTGCTGAGCGACACCCGCACGGCCAGGTCGCCCGAGCCCAGCTTCGCGGTCGCCGACGACAGCGCCGTGATCGGCCGGAGGATCACCACGGCCAGCAGCAGCCCGACGACGAACGCGATCAGCATGATGATCGCCACCAGGATCACCTTGTCCTTGGTCAACGCCGCGATCTGCGTGTCGATCGCGGTCTCGGGGAGCATGTAGAACACGGTCCACGGTGCGGTCGCGAGTCGCCGCGCGACGCCGTACGTCCACCGCCCGTCCGCTTGCGTGTCCCCGCCGAACAGCGCGGGATCCGGTGACGCGGCCCGTGCGCGCACGAATTGCGCAGAGAACGCACGGACGTCCTGGAGCAGCGCCCGCGTGCCGGGCCCGAACCGGCGCTCCGCGGTCAGCGTCTCAAGCTCGGCCGGGTCCAGCGCACCACCTGGGTGAAACACGGTCTCCTCCGCCGCGGAGTGCGCGATCCGGATACCGTGGATGTCGAACACCACCGCGAAGCTGCCGGGGCCGGCGAGCTCGTTCGAGCCCCGCGCGATATGCCAGAGCGCGCTCGCGCGCAGCCACAGGATCACCAGCCCCGCCGGCCCCGCCGTCCCGGGCACCGGCGCGACGTACGCCAGCACCGGCGTATCATCGACCTCCGGGTCCATGACGCCGACGTCCGAGATCACGGGCGCCCCTCGCAGGCCCTCCCGCACGTAGGGGCGCTGGCTGAGCGCTCGCCCGAGCATGCGCAGATCCGTCGAAGCGATGACCTTGCCGGATCGATCGAGGACGCCGATGCTGCGCAGGTTCGCATCGGTCGAGACCTGGAGGTCGATCAGCTCGCGGACCGTCGCCACGGCGGCGACCGCGTCGTCGCTGTTCGTCATCGTGCCCTCGCCCAGCGCGACCAGCACGGGAAGGTGTGACAGCTTCGCCGCCGAGAGCAGGTAGCCGCGATGAAACGTGTCGAGCTCGCTGCGGAGCTGGTCGCCGCGCGCCGCGAGCACGTCGGCGACGTTGCCGCGTAGCCTCGCGCGCGCCGTGCGCAAGTCGAGCACAGACGTGACGGTGAGCGGCACCACCGAGGCCACGACCAGCAGCGCGGCGAGCTTGACCCGCACCGGCCAGTCCATGAACCGCAACGCCTTGACGCGCGCAGCCATGCCCGTTCTACCTTTCTGCTCCGCCTCGAGCTACTTGAAACCTTGGCACAAACACGTCCCAGCCAGCCCCCGCGCCGGGCTTCCTCCCCACATCCTCACGCGGCCTCACGGACTCGATGCCCTCGAGGTCCGTTGCCTGGCGCCTTCCATTCGCGTCTTTGCCACGTGCTGCCGGGTGCCAGCCGCCACGGTGTCGGGAGCGGGCCCCACGCGCGGCGGTTGCGAAGCTGGGTCGCGTCCGGCTAGCTTGTCCCGACGGCCATGAACCACACCGATCCCAAGCTGACCCGCACCGACGCCGCCTGGCTCGACGCCCACTGGATGCCATTTACCGGCAACCGCGAGTTCAAGGCGCACCCGCGCGTCCTCGTGGCCGCTGAAGGCGCGTATTACACCGACTCCGACGGCAACAAGATCCTCGACGGACTCTCGGGGCTGTGGTGCGTGGGGCTCGGCCACGGTCGCCGCGAGATCAGCGAGGCGATCAGCCGCCAGGCGCAGACCCTGGACTACGCGCCGGGGTTTCAGTACGGGCATCCGGCATCGTTCGCGCTCGCCAACAAGATCAAGGACCTGACGCCGGCCGGGCTCGACTATGTGTTCTTCACCGGATCCGGCTCCGAATCCGCCGATACCTCGCTCAAGATGGCGCGCGCCTATTGGCGCGCCAAAGGTCAGGGCACCAAGACCCGGTTGATCGGCCGCGAGAAGGGCTATCACGGCGTCAATTTCGGCGGCATCTCGGTCGGCGGCATCGTTGCCAATCGCAAGACGTTCGGCCAGGGCGTCGAGGCCGACCATCTGCCGCACACCCAGATGGCGCTCCACGACAAGTCCGCCGCGTTCACCCGCGGACTGCCCAAACACGGCGCCGAGCTCGCCAACGAGCTACTCAAGCTGATCGCGCTGCACGACGCCTCCAACATCGCGGCGGTGATCGTCGAGCCGGTCGCCGGCTCGGCCGGCGTGGTGGTGCCGCCCGTCGGTTACCTCCAGCGGCTGCGCGAGATCTGCACCGCGAACAACATCCTGCTGATCTTCGACGAGGTGATCACCGGGTTCGGGCGCTTGGGGGCATACACCGGCGCCGCGGCGTTCGGCGTCACGCCCGACATCCTCAACATCGCCAAGCAGGTCACCAACGGGGCGGCCCCGCTCGGCGCGGTGGTCGCGAGCAAGGAGATCTACGACACGTTCATGGCGACCGGTGGCCCCGAGTACATGGTCGAGTTCCCGCACGGCTATACCTACTCCGCGCATCCGATCGCGTGTGCCGCGGGCGTCGCGGCGCTCGATCTGCTGGTCCGCGAGCGCGGCGTCGAGCGCGTCGTCGAGCTCGCCCCGTACTTCGAGAACGCCGTCCACAGCCTCAAAGGCCACAACCACATCACCGATATTCGCAACTTCGGCCTCGCGGCCGGTCTGACCCTCGATGCCGCCCCCGGCGAGCCCGCCAAGCGGCCGTTCGAGGTCGCGATGAAGTGCCTCGCCAAGGGCGTCTATGTCCGCTACGGCGGCGACACGATCCAGCTCGCGCCGCCGTTCATCATCGAGAAGCCGGAGATCGATCGCATCATCAATGTGCTCGGCGAGTCGCTGGCCGAGACTGCCTAGCATCGCAGTCGATTCTCGCTCGAGGCTGCTACAGCCGATCTGCGTCTTGATTGTCAGTCGGAGCTGATACGGTAACCTCCATGACGTCCATGCACCTCGAGGAGACACGACGAGCGACGTACCAGGATGTGATCGACGCGCCCGAGCACATGGTCGCCGAGATCATCGGCGGTGAGCTGCGGCTGTCGCCGAGACCCGGTTGTCCCGCGACCGCCGTAGCGTCGGTGATCGGCGAAGAGCTCGGACCGCCGTTCAAGCGCGGCCGCGGCGGGCCCGGCGGCTGGTTGATCCTCGATGAGCCCGAGCTCCACCTCGGCGACGAGGTCATCGTGCCCGACCTTGCCGGATGGCGGCGCGATCGATTGCCCCTGGTGCCTGAAGGGGCGGCCTTCACCGTACCGCCGGATTGGGTCTGCGAAGTGCTGTCCAAGTCGACCGAGAAGACCGATCGCGCCGAGAAGATGCCGATCTATGCCTCGTTCGGCGTCGAGTACGCCTGGTTGGTTCATCCGCGCCGGCGAACCCTCGAGGCGTTTCGCCGCAGCGATCGCAAGTGGCTTGCCATCGCGGTCCACAAGGATAACGATCGCGCCCGGATCGAGCCGTTCCACGCGATCGAGCTCGATCTCGCGGTGCTGTGGTCGGATGCGCCACTACCAACGCGCGCGTCGGAGTCGCCGGCACACTACGAGTACGAAGCCTACTGAGCGGGGCGTGGCGCGCGACGCCGATCTGCGTATCATGATCAGTGCCGGTGAGTCGCGCAACGAGGTTCCTGCGACGAGCGGTGCAGCGCACCGCGGGCGGCGCCGTGGATGCGGCGGCGCCGACAAAGCCCGCCGCCGCCACGATCGGCAGCACGAGATCGGCGGCGGTCGAGTCGGGTGATCTCACGTTTCCGAGCGCCGGCCCGGTGGTCAACGTGCCCGCCGGGTTGCTTCCCGGCGTCCGCGTCGGCCGCTACGAGATCGTGGCGCTGCTGGGTGCCGGCGCGATGGGGGTGGTGTTCGAGGCGCGAGATACCGAGCTCGACCGCACGGTCGCGCTGAAGCTGGTCCAGTCGCGGGTCCGTGATCGCCAGCTCGCGCAGGTCCGGCTGCGCCAGGAAGCCCAGGCGATGGCGCGGCTGTCGCATCCGGGTGTCGCGTCGGTATTCGACATCGGCGTGTTCGACGATCAGCTGTTCATCGCGATGGAGCTGGTGCGCGGCCACACGTTGCGCGACCTCGTCGGCACGGCGGACCGATCGTGGCGCGACACGCTGGCGCTGGCGATCGCCGCCGGCCGGGGCTTGGCCGCGGCACACGAGGCCGGGGTCGTGCATCGCGACTTCAAGCCCGACAATGTGCTCGTCCGTGCGGATGGCGCGGTGCGGGTCAGCGACTTCGGCCTCGCCTGCGCGGTACACGACGCGACGCACGACGGCGCGGCGGCGGCGGCGGGAAGCCCGCTGGTCACGACCACCGGTGTCGCCGGGACGCCTGCGTACATGGCGCCCGAGAGCTTCCACGGAACGGCCGATGCGCTCACCGATCAGTACGCGCTCGCGGTGACGATGTACGAGCTGATCGAGGGCAAGCGACCGTGGGCCGGCCGAGGCTCGCGCGCCGATGTCCGCGCGCGGCTCGCTGCCGACGGCATCCGGGCCTGGGAACGCCGCGAGGTCCCAAGATCCGTCCGCGCGGCGATCGAGCGCGGGTTCTCGGCGGATCGCGCCGCGCGGTGGTCGTCGGTCGGCGAGCTCTGCGCGGAGCTCGAGCGCGCGGGCCGGCGGTCACACCGATGGCGTGCGATCGCGGGGATCACGGCGGGCGTGCTCGCGGTGGCGGGCATCGCGCTCGCGGTGCGGCCGACCCTGCGCGCCACGGCGACGGCGCCTACGTTCGCCACCGCCGTGCAGCAGCAGCTGACCTTCAGCGGCGAGGCGACCTCTCCGGTGCTGTCCCACGACGGCCACCGGCTGGCCTACGTGGTCGGGCACGATGCCACCACGGTTGCCGTGCACGATCTGGCGCGCGGCCGCGTGACCCGTGCGTTCGATGACGGCATCCGCGTCAATTACATCGCGTGGTCTCCCGACGACACGCAGCTCTTGGTCGGCGAGCCCTACCTGGCGACGCTGGTGCGGGCCAACGGGACCGAACAGTCGAAGCTGGCAGCCGCGTATCGCATGGGCTGGTCCTTCGATGGCTCACAGCTGCTCGCCACCGACAGCCCCCAGAACCCGGGCGCGATGAAGCGGATCGACACCCGCACCGGCGGGATCCAGAGTCATCCCGTCACGCTGCCGGGTGCACTCTGGATGATCGTCTCCGACTGGTCGGGATCGGAGCGCCCCCTCGTGATCGCCGAGATGCAGGGCCATGGCTATGCGCTGTGGACGCTCGGGACGGATGGCAGCGACCCCCGCAAGATCTATCAGGACGATCGAAGCACGGAGGTTCGCGACGCGATGTACGCCGCGCACGGCCGGGCGATCTACTATCAGCGGCTGCGCGATCAAACGGCCGAGGTCGTGCGGCTGGCGCTCGACGCCGCCGGGAACGTGACCGACGAGCGCGTCGTGTTCTCGCCGCCGACGCTGAGCGACGGGTTTGCGATCTCGCAGGACGAACAAGCGCTGGTCTACACTCGCAGCGAGCGTTCGAACGCAGTGGCGGTGACCGTGGCGGGCCGCCGCACCGTGCTGTCCGCCGACACGCGGCAGAAGCGAGCCGCGATGGCGTCGCACGACGGGAGGCGGATCGCGTTCATCGCCGGTGCCGGCACCCGCGGGCAGATCGTCATCGCACCGGCCGACGGCGGCGCCGCCGGCCAGATCCTTCCGGTCGCCGAGGGCCGTCCGCTCGAGCTCGTGTGGGCCCCGCGCGACGATCGGCTGGCCTACACCGTCGACACCACCACCGGCGTCCAGCTGTGGACCGTGACGCTCGCGGACGGCGTGTCTCACCGGATCACGACCTCGACGATCGCCAGCGACGGCACGCACCAGCTGGAATGGACGGCGCGCGACGAGATCCTGTTCCAGACGGCGGGCAACCGCAACTTCGGCATCGTGGCGCCCGGCAAGCCCGAGCGTCTGCTGGTGGCGGCGGATGCCCCCGGCTGGATGTTCAGCGCGCAGGCATCTCCCGACGGCGGCCGCATCGCGGTCAACTGGAACCGCAAGGACAGAGGAGGTGTGTGGATCGTGTCGCTCGACGGCGGAGCCGCGCACCCGATCTACAGCGGCTGGGCGGAGCCGGTCGGCTGGTCCGCGGACGGCGCGTCGGTGCTGGTTGAAACCGACCGCGGCGCGACCGTGGTCGCCGTGGATGCCGCGGGAAGCGGACGCTCCCGCGTGGTCGTCAGCGCGGTACAACCGCACACCACCGAGATCCGGATGCTTCCCGGTGGTGAGGGATTCGTCGCACTCGAAGAGTCGTGGCGGTCCGATCTCTGGGTCGCGAGCCTCGATGGTCGCGTGATCGACGTGCCGTCGGCGCAGCTGCCGCCGGCAACGCCGCCCAACGTCGTGCCCGCGGTCCGCAACGGGAGCCTGGCCACGGGGCCGGCGGGGTCGGCGCCGGCTGATTGGATGCCCGCCGGGCCCCGTAACGAGACCGCGAAGGTAGTCGACTCATGCGGCGACGCAAGCGGGCCCTGCACGACCGTCGCGCAGGGCCAGTGGCTCGAGCAGCGCATCGATGCTGCGGCGTTCCGTGGCCGCGCGATCCGGCTCCACGTACGCGCGCGCGCCGAGATCGCGGCCTACGTCCAGCTGTTCCAACAGACCCGATCCGGCCTCTCGGATGGGATCTCGAAGCGTCTCGAGCCGACGAGCTGGTCGACCATCGAGCTCGACGCGAACATTCACGCCAACACGGACGCCGTCGTGATCCGGCTGGTCGCCGAGGCCCGGTCGCGCGCGTGGTTTCGCGACGTCTCGCTCGAGCTCGTCGAGCGGTAGGGGTGAGCTTGCTCACAACGCGATGGCTGACGGTCGTCGCCCGCCGGCCACGCCGGCCGACGACCGTTCGAAGGCCACGGAGCCGCGTCGTCGCCCGACGCCGATCTGCGTATCATGATCAGCGGCGACGTGGCGCACGACGCCGATCTGCGTATCATCATCAGCGCCGGTGAATCGCGCAACGAAGTTTCTGCGACGAGCGGTGCGCCGCACTGTCGCCGTGCAGGCGCCGACGGCCCCGAAGCCGGCGGCGGCCACGCTCGGCCGCACCCGAACGTCGACGGTGGAGTCGGGTGATCTCACGTTTCCGGCCGCCGGACGCGCGGCCCACGTGCCCGCCGGGCTGTTGCCTGGAATCCGTGTCGGGCGCTACGAGATCGTCGCCCTGCTGGGCGCCGGCGCGATGGGGATCGTGTTCGAGGCGCGCGATACCGAGCTCGATCGCACGGTCGCGCTGAAGCTGGTCCAGTCGCGGGTCCGTGATCGCCAGCTCGCGCAGGCGCGGCTCCGCCAGGAAGCCCAGGCGATGGCGCGGCTGTCGCATCCGAACGTCGCGTCGGTGTTCGACATCGGCGTGTTCGACGATCAGCTGTTCATCGCGATGGAGCTGGTGCGCGGCCATACGCTGCGCGATCTCGTCGGTGCGGCGGAGCGTCCCTGGCGCGACACGCTGGCGCTGGCGATCCCGTCGGGGATCCACAACGACACAGCGATGGTCGTCGATGACTGTGGCGACCCTGCCGAGCCCACTGCTCGGTGTGCGAAGGTCACGCCAGGCCAGTGGCTCGAGCAGCGCATCGACGCATCGGCTTATCGCGGGCGCTCGATCCGGCTGGGAGTGCGCGTGCGGGTCGAGCTCACCGCCCGCGTGGAGCTGCTCCTGCAGGCGAGCTCCGGGCTCCGGCGCGTGGTCGCGACGCCCGTCGAATCGACGAGTTGGTCGACGGTCGAGCTCGTTGCGGACATCCAGGCCAACGCCGAGGCCGTCGTGATCCGGCTGATCGCCGACTCCAGATCGCCTGCCTGGTTTCGCGACGTCTCGCTCGACCTCCTCGAGCGGTAACTGCCTTGGTCAGTGCGGCGATGGTCAGTGCGTGACGAAGCCGTTGAGCCAGTCGAGGTTGGCGCTGAGCTCCCAGGGGTCGCTGCCGTTCGCCCAGCCCGCATCGAGGTTGTTCTGATTGCCCAGGCAGTCACCGCTGGCGCGCATATAGCAATGATCCGCGGCGCCGTCCTGGACCTGATTGTTCTGGACGATGTACCAGCCGCTGCCGTTGCTCTGGAGGCAATCGAAGGCGGCGGTGCCGCAGCTGACGCCGGTCAGTGAAGCGAGCTGGGTGCGCACGGCGGCGGCGGTGCCCGCGCCGATGCCGAGCGCGCCGTTGCCGACGAACTGGTCCCGCTGTCCGACGATGGCGCGCAGCCGGCTGCTCGGCAGCGCGTGGTTGCCGTTGGCCTGACAGGAGCTCAGGTTGAACAGCGCGGTGTATTGCACGCCGTCGCCGGTGCCCCACGCCGCCTGGACGCGCGCGTCGAAGTTCTTGGCCTGGGTTGCCATGACCGCGCCCTGGCTGAACCCGCCGACGACGATGCCCTTCGAGCAGTCGGCCTTGGCGCGCCCACACAGCGCGCTGACCGCGCTGGTCGGGCTGGCCGGGTTGAAGATGCAGCGGGCCTTGCCCTGGATGACACCGCAGTTGCTGAACGTGCCGCTGTCGTAGGCGATGGTCGCCGCGACGAAGCCGCGGCTGCCCATCCCGGCGACCGCCGCCGTCGCCGAGGCGTTGGTCGAGGTCTCACCGGTGCCGATCATGTAGAGGAACACCGGGAACGTGCCCGCGCCCGATGGCTCGACGCCGTTGAGGGTGAACGACGTGTTGCAGGTCGACGCGCCGGCGCCCTGCCCGGTGTACGTCGCTGTGAACGCCGTGGTCGCGACGGCCTGCTGGGCCTCGTGGACCTCGGGGGTCTCGAGAGCCTCCGAGCTGGAGGTGTCGTCGGTGCACGCCGACGCGAGCATGACAAACGGAATCGCGAGGGGAGTCCAGCGCACGTGCTTGGCCATGGTCCTATCCTTGGTTGGGAACTGCCAGCTATTCCGGGAAACCCGGCGAGCGCAAACTGCCATGACCCCAAACCACTCGCAAAGTGGATTTAGGCCACGATAGGCTATTCTCGCGAACACGCGCGAGCACACTGAATGTCCCGTGGCCAGCCTTACCGGACTAACGACACGGAGCAGCCCACCGCGGAGCGCGCGCATGGCGCATTACGCAATGTACAAATGGCAGCGCACCCGCACGCGCCCACACGGCACTTCGATGTAGGAGTAAGATTGCCACTCTCATAGGTGCGGGCGACCGCACCGCGACCACAATCGGGTGCAGGGCTGAAACGCCTACAGCGCGAACGTGCCGCGGCGGATGAACTGCCCGCGGCCCTGCTTGGCCTTGCCGACCCACTGATCGTTGTGCACGATCAGCTCGCCGCGCGCCAGCACGTGCGACGGGCTCGCCGGCACGGTCCGGCCCTCGAACGGTGAGTAGTCGACGCGCATGTGGAGCGTATCCTTGCCGAGCAGCTTGGTGCGCCTGGGATCCCACACGACGATGTCGGCGTCGCTGCCGACCGCGATGCTGCCCTTGCGGGGATACATCCCGAACAGCTTCGCCGGCGCGGTCGCCGTGATCTCGACGAACCGGTTGATCGAGATCTTGCCCTGCGTGACGCCTTCCCACAGCAGATGCAGCCGGGTCTCGACGCCCGGCATCCCGTTCGGGATCTTCGAGAAGTCACCGCGGCCGAGCGCCTTCTGATCCTTCATGCAGAACGGACAGTGATCGGTCGCGACGACCTGGAGATCGTAGTTGCGCAGGCCGCGCCACAGGTGGTCGTGGTGGTGGCGGGGCCGCAGCGGCGGCGTGCATACGTAACCCGCGCCCTTCCATGCGCGTTCTTCATCGCTCTCGCCGCCATTGCCCTGGCCCGGCGGTTCGCCGCGCAGATCGTCTTCGGTGCAGAACAGGTACTGCGGGCAGGTCTCGGCGTAGGTCGGCAGGCCGCGATCGCGCGCCTCCATCACGCGCTCGAGGGCGCGCTGCGCCGACAGGTGCACCATGTACACCGGCACGCCCGCCATCTCGGCGAGCGCGATCGCGCGCTCGGTCCCCGTGGCCTCGGCGACCTCGGGCCGGGTCAGCGCGTGGTAGATCGGCGCGGTGCGGCCGGCGGCGAGCGCCTGCTGGACCAGCACGTCGATCGGCAGGCCGATCTCGGCGTGCATCGTGATCAGCGCGCCGAGCTCACCGGCGCGCTGCATCGCGCGAAAGATCTGCTGATCATCGACCAGGAACACCCCCGGATAGGCCATGAACATCTTGAACGACGTCACGCCCTCGCGAACCATCGCGGCCATGTCCTCGAGCGCCGCCGGGTTGGCCTCCGTCATGATCATGTGGAAGCCGTAGTCGATCGCCGCCTTGCCTTCGGCCTTGGCGAGCCACGCGTCGAGCCCTGCGCGCATCGAGCTGCCCTTGGACTGGATCGCGAAGTCGACGATCGTCGTCGTGCCGCCGTGCGCCGCCGCCACCGTGCCGGTGTCGAAGTCATCCGACGCGGTGGTGCCGCCGAACGGCAACTCCATGTGGGTATGGCAGTCGATCCCGCCGGGGATCACGTACTGGCCGGCCGCGTCGATCGTGTGATCCGCTGCCGCGCCAGCGAGCGCGCCGCGCTGCGCCGGATGGGTCAGGCCGACGATCTTGCCATCCTCGATCCAGACGTCGGCCACGAACGTATCCGACGCGGTGGCGACCGTGCCGTCCTTGATCAGCGTGCGCATGTCAGTCCTCGACCAGGGCGCCGTAGGCGTCCGGGCGGCGATCGCGGAAGAACTGCCAGGTGCGGCGGACCTCTTCGATCATGTCGAGCTCGAGCGTGGCGACCACCAGCTCGTCCTTGTCCTCGCTGGCGCACGCCAGGATCTGGCCGCGCGGATCGACGAAGTACGAGCTGCCGTAGAACTTGCCGATGTTCCAGGGTGCCTCGTTGCCGACCCGGTTGATCGCACCGACGAAGTAGCCATTGGCGACCGCGTGCGCCGGCTGCTCGAGCTTCCACAGATACTGCGATAGCCCGGCGACCGTCGCAGAGGGGTTATAGACGATCTCGGCGCCGGCGAGGCCGAGCGCCCGCGCGCCCTCCGGGAAGTGCCTGTCGTAGCAGATGTACGCCCCGATCGTCGCATAGCGCGTCTTGAACACCGGATAGCCGAGGTTGCCCGGCCGGAAGAAATACTTCTCCCAGAACCCGGCGGTCTGCGGCAGGTGGGTCTTGCGATACTTGCCGAGATAGCTGCCGTCGGCGTCGAGGATCGCCGCGGTGTTGTAGTACACGCCGGCCTGCTCGCGCTCGTAGAGCGGCACGACCATGGCCATCTGGTACTTCTTGGCGATCGGCACCAGCCGCTCGAGCGTGGGGCCCGGGACCGGCTCGGCGGCGTCGTACCATCGCTTGTCCTGGCTCGGACAGAAGTACGGGCCATTGAAGATCTCCTGCAGACACAAGATCTGGACGCCTTGCTTGCCGGCGTCGTGGATCATCGGCAGGTGGTGCTCGAGCGCCGCGGCCTGGATGTCGGCGACGCTGCGCGACTCGTCGTTGATCGGGTTGGCGGCCTGGATCAGACCACTGATGACGGTGCGGGCCATGTATCGGGTTCCTTCGGTGCGCGGTTGGCGGTTCGCGGGGGTGTCAGTTGGTGACCAGCGTGGCGGTCTCTTTGGCGATGTCGCCCTTCCAGGTCTCGGCGTCCTTCGCCGTGCGCGAACGCGCGGCCTCCTTGGCGTCGCGCGCGGCCTTCTGGCGATCGACGAGATCGTGATGCGTCGTGAAGAACGGCAGGCTGGTGCCGATGAAGTCGCGCAGGTTCGTGAACCCGTGATCCACCATGAACTTCGACAGCTCGGCCTTGAGCTCATCGATGATCTCGTAGCCGCGCAGCATCGCGCCCGTGCAGATCTGCACGGTCGACGCGCCGAGCAGAAAGAACTGCGCCGCGTCGGCGCCGGTCTCGATCCCGCCGATCCCGCTGATCGCGATCCCGGGGTTGGCGCGCGCCACCTCCATGACCTGGCGCAGCGCGATCGGTCGCACCGCCTGGCCCGAGTAGCCGCCCGGCACGCTGTGGCCCTCGACCGTGGGCATCGGCCGCAGCGTCTTCAGGTCGATGCCGCACACCGACAGGATGGTATTGATCATTGCGATGCCGTCGGCGCCGCCGCGCAGCGCCGCCGCGGCCGGCACCGTGGGGTTGCCGACGTTGGGCGTCATCTTGGCCCACACCGGGATCCGCGCGACCTGCTTGGCCCAGCCGACGACCTCCTCGACGATGTCGGGGTTCTCGCCCATCGCCATGCCCATCTTGCGCTCCGGCAAGCCGTGCGGACACGACAGGTTCAGCTCGAAGCCGTCGACCCCGGTCGCCTGGACCTCGCGGACGATCTGCTGCCAGGCGTCCTTGCGGTACTCCTCCATGATCGACGCGATCAGGATCTTGCCCGGATAGCTCTTCTTGAGCTGGCTCAGATCATCGAGCCAGTCCGCGTACGGCCGGTCGCTGATCAGCTCGATGTTCTCGAAGCCAATCACCTCCTCGCTCGATCGTCCGCGCAACTTGGCGTAACGCGGTGCAGTATTGATGACCTTGGACGCGTCGAGCGAGAACGTCTTGGCGACCATTCCGCCCCAGCCCAGATCGAACGAGCGCGCGATCACCTTTCCGTTGGTCCCGGGTGGCCCCGAGCCCAGCACGAACGGATTGTCGAACGTCATGCCATTGACTGTGATACTCAGGTCGGTCACTTCGCCTCCACGGGTTACGCCGAGCATGGTACGGCTACGGTGCATGGCGACCAAGACGATACCTCACTGGATCGACGGCAAACCCTACGACCGGACGGCGGACCGCTACGGCGACGTGTACAATCCTGCCACCGGCGAGGTCCAGGCCAGGGTCGCGTTCGCGTCGCCCAGCGTGGTCGACGAGGCCGTCGAATCGGCCGCCCGCGCCGCCGAGAGCTGGCGCTCGGTCTCGCTCGCCAAGCGCACGAAGATCCTGTTCGCCTACCGCCAGCTGGTCGACAAGCACCAGCATGACATCGCGCGGCTGCTGACGCTCGAGCACGGCAAGGTCACCGGCGACGCGCTCGGCGAGGTCAACCGCGGGCTCGAGGTCATCGAGTTCGCGTGCGGTATCGCCGACCTGGCCAAGGGCGAGTACTCCGAGAACGTCTCGACCGAGGTCGATTCGTACTCGATCCGCCAGCCGCTCGGCGTCGTCGCCGGCATCACGCCGTTCAACTTCCCGGCGATGGTGCCGATGTGGATGTATCCGATCGCGATCGCGTGCGGCAATACGTTCGTGCTCAAGCCCAGCGAGCGCGACCCGTCATGCTCGACGTTCTGCGCCCAGCTGCTGGCCGACGCCGGCCTGCCGTCCGGCGTGTTCAACGTCGTCCACGGTGACAAGGTCGCGGTCGACCGGCTGCTCGCGCATCCCAAGGTCGCCGCGATCTCGTTCGTCGGCTCGACGCCGATCGCTCAGTACATCTACGAGACCGGCACGCGCCACGGCAAGCGCGTCCAGGCGCTGGGCGGCGCCAAGAACCACATGATCGTGCTGCCGGACGCCGACATGGAGCTCGCCGCCGATGCCGCGGTCTCGGCGGGCTATGGCTCGGCCGGCGAGCGTTGCATGGCGATCTCGGTGGTGGTCGCCGTCGGGAGCGCCGCCGACAAGCTGATCCCGCTCATGAAGGAGCGGATCGCCGTGCTCAAGGTCGGCGACGGCGTCGATGCGAGCTCGGAGATGGGGCCGCTCATAAACCAGGCGCACAAGGACCGGGTCACCGGCTACGTCGACAAGGGCGTCGCCGAAGGCGCCACGCTGGTCGCCGATGGCCGTGGCATCGCCGTCGCGGGCCGCGCCCAGGGCTTCTTCCTCGGGCCGTGCCTGTTCGACCACGTGCAGCCCAACATGACGATCTACAAGGACGAGATCTTCGGACCGGTGCTGGGCGTGACCCGCGTCGCCACCTATGACGACGCGATCCGGCTCGTCAACACCAACCCCTACGCCAACGGCGTCGCGCTGTTCACCAACGACGGCGGCGCCGCCCGCAAGTTCCAGCACGAGGTCGAGGTCGGGATGGTCGGCATCAACGTGCCGATTCCGGTCCCGATGGCCTACTACTCGTTCGGCGGCTGGAAGGCGTCCCTGTTCGGCGATCACCACATCTACGGCCGCGACGGCGTGCATTTCTACACGCGGACCAAGGCGATCACGTCGCGCTGGCCGGATCCGCGCCACCGCGGCGTCGACCTCGGGTTCCCACAGAATCGCTGACCGCCGCCGCGCGCCGCGCGGTCACGGGGCCCGTCGGCGCCGCATGCGAAGCGTCTGGCCCCGGAAGCTCGAGCGCAGGTCCGGCGGCATCCACCCGAGCCTCGACATCTGCATCGGGCACTGCGAGATGTCGACGAGCTCGACCTCGACCTCCTCGATCGCCGCGTCGCCGTCGGCGAACACCTCCGCGAGCCGGCTGGCCTCGGCGCAGACGCCCTGAGCGGTGGGTCGATCATCGGGGTTGCGCGACAGCATGCCCTCGAGCAACCGGTACGCGGCCCCCGGCACCCCGGGCAGCTTGCGGACCGGATCGGGCAACGCCAGCGTGGTGGCTTCGAACATGATGGCGCCGAGCGCGAACACATCCGCGTGACCGTCGACGCCGCCGTCGGTCGCGAGCTCGGGGGCGCGATACGACCGGGCCGCTGGGTCGATCACCTGCGGGATCGCGGTCTCGTCGAGTGCGGCATCGCCCCACTCGGTGATGCAGATCGGAAACCCGCGCGCGGGCGTCCGGACGATCGCGCTCGGCGTGAGGTTACGATGAACCACGCCACGGCTATGCACATGAGCCAGGACCTCTGCCGCATCGCGCAAGATCGCAAGCGCATCGCCGATCGGGAGCGGACGCTTGGCGACCGCGGCTTCGATCGAGGTGCCGTCGACGTACTCGGTGGCGATCCACGGCCGGTGCGCGAGCTCTCCGCACTCGAACACGCGCGGCACACCGGAATGATGCAGTGTCTCTAGAATGCATGCTTCTCGCATTAACTGGACTTCCGCCAGCCGAACCCCGACGAACGCGGGATTCAGGATCGCGACGCGTGCACAGCGCGGCAATACGCGATGTGTCGTGCGATACGCGAGCTCCGTACTGCGTGCGGCGATCTCCGCCTGGATCACATATTCGGCGATCCTCGCTTCAGACGCGTCCTTCATCACACTCCTATGTTGCAGTCAGCGTGCCCCTGCCAACTGCATGTTTGCACTGCCCGGCTACCGGGGTCTGAAGGCCTAGGGCTTGCCGACCCCCTTGCGTTGTCCCTATCGTCGCGATGATTCGGTCAGGTCGTCTTCGACGACTGCGATCTCGACATCGGTCGTATCGCGGTACGGCACGTCCGGCGTCCAGCGGGGCCGGCGTAGCCGCAGCGAGTCTTGTGACACCACGTCCTGGTGACCTCGAACGGCCGCCGCCGCCGGGATCCTCATCAACGGTGCGGTGCGTCGAGTTGCCACCCGTGGCTTCGGCGCGGGCAGCGTCGTCAACAACCGGTCGAGCGCTGCGCGAACCTCCGATGCGCGCGGTCGATCGAACCGGTCGGTCGACAGCAGCGCATCCACCAGCATGGCCAGCTCGAGCGGGGCCTCGGGGCGCAGATCGTGTGTAGCAACATGCGGCGCCGCATCTCGCACCAGCGTGAACGGCAACCGCCCGGTCAGGGTGCGATACGCGATCACACCGAGCGCGAACATATCGACGCGATCATCGACCCGCTCGTTGCCGCGACCGGCGGCTTGCTGCGCGAGCTCGGGAGCGACGTAGTGGGCCGAGCTGTCCAGGCTGCTTTGCGGCAGGTGTGACGTGGCGTCGTGGGCGATCGCCTCGCTCCAGTCGGGAATGCACAGCGGATGGCGGCGGTCCGGAGTCGACACGACGCGCTCGGGGCGCAGCCCGCGATGGATCACGCCGCGGCCATGGGCATGCTCGAGCACACCGGCGAGGTCGCGAACCAGCGCAGCGACCTCGAGGACCGAGAGCACGCCCGTGACGCTCGCCGCCAGCAACTCCTCCAGCGTCGTGCCCGTGATCGCTTCGAGCGCGAACCATGGCCGGCGATCCTTGAGGACCCCCGACTCATAGACGATCGGGACGCCGGGATGGGCGATCGCCTCGAGGATGCAGGCCTCGCGCAGCGTCTGGAGGACGAACTGCTGGACCCTGGCGAACGCCGAATGCACGACCTTGAGGATCGCCACGCGCGGGAGCACGAGGTGGTGCGCCAAGAGGAGGAGCCCGGCGCCCGTCGGGCCGAGCTCGCATTCGACGCGGTAGTTCCCGATACGATCCCCGGAACTGAACCCGACTTCCAACACCGAACTCATGGCAGGTGTATCAGCGTACCAAACTGTCATCGTGAGCCGAACGAGTTTTTTCCCCCGGCAAATCACTCCACGTGCGGAATTAGCTCGATCGCGTACGGCTAATTCGGACCGCGAAGCCCGTCAGATCGTCCTTCTGCGGAGGAGACATCCGTTCTGCTTCATAGCCTTGCGGGGGCATCCAGCGCGGCCGCTCGACCGGCGGCCCGACCTCGAGTGTGTCGCACAGCCAGACCGAACGATCGAAGACATCGGTCGCGGCCGGCCGCGCGACCGGCTCGGACAGCATCTGGTCGATCACCGCGATCAGCTCGTCGGGCGCCGACGGACAAAACGTGCCCGCTGAGATGCCCGGGACGGGATACTCACCGGTCAACGCGCGAAACGCGATCGCGCCCAGCGCATACACATCAGTTCTCGGGTCGCTGGTGACGTCTGCCTCGGTATCGTGGGTCCGTGCCTGCGCCCAGTCACCAACCGCATAGACGCAGCGCCGGCGCTGGGTCCGGATGATCGTGCAAGGCCTGAGCGCGCCATGCACCACGCCGCGCTCGTGCGCGTGGCGCAGCACATCGGCGATGTCGCGCATCATGACGACGATCTCGTGTAACGCCACGGGACCGTCGCCCGCCACCTGCTCGAACGTTTTGCCCGGTATCCGCTCGATCACGCTCCACGGCCTGCGATCCGCGAGCACGCCGCACTCGTGGACGTGCGGAATGCCGGGGTGCCCCGGGTGAGCGAGCGCCTCGAGGATGCAGGCCTCGCGCAGCAGCTGGATCGCAGCCGCTCGCGAGCCCGAACCGGCCCACGTGATCTTGAGATGCGCCTCACGGGGCAGCACCACGTGCGTGGCGAGATAGACAATCCCCGTCGCATCTTCTGCGACCTCGCGTTCGATATGGTAGTCGCCGACGCGTGCGCCCGAAGCAAGCCGGTCGGACGTTGCTGCGCGGGTCATGGAGACCTCCGAGTGCATGGGCCATACCCCGAACGAAGGGCGCGAATCTCCAGCGCGATGGACGCCGGCGCGTGGCGCGATTCTACAACATCAGGGGGGCGCTCCGGACAGTTGGCCTCAGCGTGGAGGTGCGACACCGGTGGTCGGCGCCGTCGCGCCGGGCGCCACGTTGACCGTACCTCGCATCATTACCCAGTAGCACCCACCCGCGAGCACGAAGCCGGCGAACCACGAGCCGCGGTAGATCGGGCTCAGCGGCTCCCAGAACATCCCCGCGAGCGGGATCACCGCCCCGATGATCGTCGCGACGATCGCCTTGAGGTTGTAGCCGTGGCTGTAGCGATAGACACCGTCATCGACGTACAGCGACCGCAGATCGAGCGTGCGGCGGCGCAGGATCCAGTAATCGGCGATCAGCACGCCGGCGACCGCGCCGAGTGAGCCCGAGGTGCCCACCAGCCAGCCGTTGATGTAGCGCTCGGCATTCTTGAGCAGCTCCCACGGCATCATCGCGACCCCGATCACGCCGGTGATGAGGCCGCCGAGCTTGAAGTCGATCGCGCTCGGAAACGCGTTCGCGAAGTCGTTGGCCGGCGACACCACGTTGGCGGCGATGTTGACCGCGAGCGTGGCAATCACGACGGTGAACATCGCGATCCCGACGACGATGCGGTTGCCGAACAGGCCCCCGAGCGCGATCGGGTCGGAGATCGCGTGGCCATAGATGATCACGGTCGCCGACGTGATGATGATCCCCATCCCGGCGAACACGGTCATCGTCGATGGTAGGGCCGCGATCTGGCCGATCGCCTGCTCGCGCTGCGAGCGCCCGAACCGCGTGAAGTCGGGCATGTTCAGCGACAGCGTCGACCAGAACCCGACCGTGGCCGTCAGCGACGGGATGAACACGGCGAGGAACGCCCCCGAGCCGGTGAGCGTGCCGCTGCTCGCCATGATCGGCCCGAGCCCACCGGCGTGGTAGATCGCCCAGCCGACGAGGATCGCGGTCATCACGAGCACGAACGGCGCGGCCCAGCGCTCGAAGCGGCGCACCAGCTCCATGCCGCGATAGATGACCACGATGTTGAGCGCCCAGAACACCAGGAACGAGAACCACTGGGTGACCGGGTAGCCATGGAGCTCGCCGAGCAGCCCCGCCCAGCCCGGGACGATCACGGCGAACAGCGTCTGCAGCGCCGCCCCGCCGATCCACGCGTTGATCCCGAACCAACCGCACGCCACCAGGGCGCGCACCAGCGCCGGGACGTTCGAGCCCCGTGTGCCATAGGCGGCGCGCGCGAACACCGGAAACGGAATGCCGTACTTCGTACCGGGATGCGAGTTCAACAGGATCGGCACCAGCACGATCAGGTTGCCGAGCAGGATCGTCCCGAGTGCCTGCCACCAGCTCATGCCGGCGGCGATCAGCCCCGACGCCATCGTGTAGGTCGGAATGCAGTGGGCCATCGAGATCCACAGCGCCGCGTAGTCCCAGGTGGTCCAGGTCCGCCGGGCGACCGCGACCGGGGCGAGATCGGCGTTATACAGCGGCGAGCGCTCGAGCCGCTCGGGCTCGCGGAGCTCGACGCGGCCGTCGCTGTGCGTGATCGTCGGCTCGGTCGGCGGGCTCGGGTCGCGCGTCGCGGTCATACCAGCGAAGCTAAGACATGTTCGTGCCCCGTTGAAATCACCAAATGACAGTCAGCGTCGATCAGGGCACCCGCTCGTCGGCCCCGAAGTCACAGCCCTCGCCCTTGGGCCGCGCATCGCCATCGAAGTCGTCCGTGCCCTCGCACACCAGGGTGGGGCTATCGAGCGCGAGCGTCGAGGCGATCGTCAGGTGAAAGTCGGACGACACGTCGACCCAGTGAATATCGTCGGCGACCACGGTGGCGGCGGTGTAGGACTTCGAGAAATCACACGTCCCCGACACCTGCGCCGCCCCGTTGAACACCGTTTTTTCCGTGTTGTCGGTGATGAGGTTGCCGTCGAGGTTCGGCCCGGGTGAACTGCAATCCACGCCGGGGGTGCTGTTCTTCTTGGCGTCATTGTAGGCGACGGTGTTGAACGCGAACGCGCCCGATACCCCGCTGGCGATCGTGACGTTCGCGGACCGCCCGAGGGTCGGGTTGCCGTTGTGGACGATGAAGTTATTGCGGATATCGATCGAGCCCGCGGTGATCGCGAGCGCGCCGCCGACGTTCGTGCTGACGGTAGAGCGATCGAGCGTCAACGCGCACGCGCTGGCGATCCCGAGCTGATTGCCGATGATCTTGAGGCCACGCGCCCGCAGCGTGCCGCTGATACACGCGATCCCGCTCGAGCCGGTCGCCCCGGTGATCGTCAGGTCGCTGAGCTCGACGGTGACATCGTTGGTGACGGTGACGCCGGCGCCCGAGCTCGATGCGTCCAGCGTGGCGCCATTGCCGATGATCTGCACCGAGTGATTGATCGCGATCGCGGTCTGGTAGATCCCCGGATCGAGCATGATGAGGCTACGTTTGGCGTTGGCCGCGTCGATCGCCCCGGCGATCGAGCACTTCGCCGTGGCCGTACAGCTGGTCCCCATGCCGCCCGGCGACGCGTACAGCGTCGCATCCGTCGCACACACACCGCTGGGCAGGCACATCGTCCCGGCGCAATCACCGTCGCCGGTGCACGCGATCAGCGGTGCGTCGCTGGTCGGTGCGTCGCTGGTCTCCCCGCACGCCGGATCGCTGTGCTCGGCGCACCACGCGGGATTGATGTGCTTGCCGCACCCCACCACCAGCAGCAGCAGCGCGATCCGCCACATCAGAACCGACCTGCCCACCCGAGATAGCCACTGCGCGGCGCGACCACCGCCACGGCGTGCGAGGCGGAGCCACGACGAGCCCACAGCACCACGCCGGTGACGATCGCTGCGCCACCGAGCACCACCAGCGTGCCGCCCAGCCAGCGCGTGTCGTCGTAGATGAACATGTCCGTGGAGCTGCGCTTCTGGCCGTAATAATAGAACACGCCGCCGCCGGCCAGCGCTGCGATCCCACCGCCGACCAGCAAGCTCGGCACGACCCTCGAGTGCGCACGCGGCTGATCCTGCGGTGTTACAGCGATGTGAGGGTGCTCCGTCGGGGGCGATTCGACCGGTTCACGCGGGCTTGGCGGCGCTGGCGCGGTGGTCGTGGGGGCCGGGTTGGTCGCGGGCGTCGGGGCCGGGCTGGTCGGGGTGGCGGGCGGGGCCTTGTCGAGCTCGGCCTGTGACTCGCGGATCAGGTCCTCGACGAGCTTGCGGTTGGTCGCCGCGGGCGCGTCGCGCAGGTACCCCTCGAAGAAGAAGATCGCCTTTGCGTGGTCCTTGAGGTTGCGGTGGCACTGTCCAATGTTGAACAGCAGCGCCGGCACCGGATACAGCTCGTACGCTTTCGTATACTCGTCGAGCGCCTCGGTGAACCGCGCGAGCCGGTAGTGGATATCGGCGGCTGCCACCTGCTGCTTGGCCTGATCGATGCGGCTGGATTGCCCCGCGGCCACGCCGGGCGCCAGGGACACCACGCACAGGGCTGCGATCACCGCGTTGTGAAACATCGCCTCACTTTTGCTTGAACACATCCAGCGTACCGTTACGGTCCACCGGACGATCGGGAGCTGGAGGTGAGGGCCGCTTGGCGGACACCGCCTTGCGCGGCGGATCGGGGATCGGTGCCGCCGGGGCCGGCGTCGGAGCCACGGCGGCGATCGGCGCGAGCGTCGCGGCGAGCGCGTCATCCGTGACGAGCGTGAGGTCCTGCACGACGGTCGCGAAGCCTACCCGCGAGAACTCGAAGCGCGCCGAGTGATCGCTGCGCGGGAAGCTCTGCGTGAACGGCGTGATGCCGAGCGTCTCCCCGGTCGCGACCAGCCGCACCGTGGCCCCCGATGGCGCCGACACGAACTTGATCCGGATCTCCGCGAGCTGCGCCGCGGGCGCTTGCGGCGCAACCGCGAGGGGCGACGGCGCGACGGCCGGCCCGACGGGTTCGCGGAGCTCGCGGGCCACGAGCCCGGCGGCGGCGACCACGGCGAGCGCGCCGATCCAGAGGGTCCGGCGCGACCGGGTCGGTGTGGGCGCCGGCTCCGCCGCGGGCCTCGACAACCGCGCAGACGTCGGCTCGACGGCCGCCGAGGTCACCGGGGCCGCCGGATCGGGCCTCGACAACCGCGCAGAGGTCGGCTCGACAGCCACCGGGGCCGCCCGGGCGATCGCAGCGATCGCGACAGGTTCACCGCGCGCCTCGACCACCAGATCGTCCCCGGTGTCGGCGGCGATCGTGAGCACCAGCTCCGGGCCGTTCGTGCTCAGGGGTGTGCCGATCGCCGGACTCAAGCCGATGCCGGCGCGCGGTTCGTGGGCGCGGCTTCGACCGGAAGGCTTTGGACCGGGAGATGCCGTGTACGACACCCAGCCCCGCTTGGTGTCGAGCAGCGGATCCGGGACGTCGACCGTCGCGCTCCCGCCGCCGGGCCGCACCTCGAGCGCCGCGCCGGGGTCCGCGCGGTCCGGGATCGCGATCGCCGCGTTCGACCCGCCGCTGCGATTCACCTCGATCCCCGGGCGCAAGACGTCGCGGTCCGCCATCCCTGGGTTCGACCCGCCGCTCCGATTCACCTCGATCGCCGGGCGCAATGGGGCACGGTCCGGAAGGCCGATCCCCGGGTTCGAGCCGCGCTTGACCGCGCCCGGACGTTCGATCGGCCGGGAGCCCGAGCGCTCGCTCGGAGAGCGCTGCCCGGCGCTCTCCGGCATCGAGATCCCCGGGTTCGAGCCGCTGACCTGCAGCCGCCCGCTCCGCCGGAGGTCGGACGGGGTGGCGTCGCGCTCGGGCGGAGCGCCCACGCCCGGCCTGCCCATCGGTGGCATGACCGACTGCGCGTCGGTCGACGACGACTTCGCGAGCCGCTCGGCGCCGGCCCTGGGCAGCTCGATCGGCGTGTTCTGCGCGCCCGGCCCGGGCCCCGCGGGGGGAGGCGTCGTCGGGGCCGCGGCTCCGCGCACACCCACCGGCGTGGGGACCTCGATCCGAGACACCGAGCGCGGCGTCCCGATCTCGACCACGACCTGCGGCGTCGGCAGCTTCTTCAGCGCCAGCCTCGCGAGCGAGGTCGGCGTGGGCTCGGCGCGCTCGTTGATCGTCGGGGCGCGGTCGCTCTGTCGCTTCTTCGGCGGGGGCGGCAGGTCCATCGACTCGATCAAGCCGCGGATCCGCAGCTCGATCTCGGTCATCGATCGCGGGCGGTCCTTGGGGTTCTTGGCGAGCAGATCGAGCAGCAGCTGGTCGCGCCCGGACTGGATGCCGTACGGCAAGCCGGGCGCAAACCGGGGGAGCTCGACCGGCGAGGTCATGTGCTGAATCAGCAGCTCACCGAAGCTCTTGGCCTGGAACGGCAGATCGCCCGTGATCATCTCGTAGAGGATCACGCCGAGCGCGTAGATGTCGGTGCGAAAGTCGACGGCCAGGCCGCCGGCCTGCTCCGGCGACATGTACTCCGGCGTCCCGATGATCTGCCCTGCCGCGGTCACGTGCATCGCGATGCCCCCGCGGTCGCTGGTGTCGGTGAGCTTGGCGACGCCGAAGTCGAGCACCTTGACGAAGTCCGGGTTGCCGCCGCGCTCGATCAGGAAGATGTTGTCGGGCTTGAGGTCGCGGTGGATCATGCCGGCGGCGTGCACGGCCGACAGCGCGCTGGCGGTCTGCGCCGCGATGTCGAACGCGCGCGGCAGCGGCAGGATCCGCTTGCGCTGCAGGCGATGGGCGAGATCCTCGCCCTTCAGCAGCTCCATGATGATGTAGTTGTCGCCGCCCGGGTGCTCGAGGAAGTCGGTGATCTCCACGATGTTCTCGTGCGAGATCCGGTTGACCGCACGGGCCTCGGAGAAGAACCGCGCGACCGCCGTGGCGTTCGAGGCCAGCTCGCTGCGCAGCTTCTTGACCGCGACGCGCCGGCCGAGCTTGACGTGTTCGGCGACGTAGACGCGCCCCATGCCGCCTTCGCCGAGCACTTCGATGAGGCGATAACTACCTACCAGCGTGCCCAGATCGACGTCGACGTCGCCGAGCGGAATGCCGCACTCTGCACAGAATTTTACTCCCTGCAGGTAGCTGCTGCCGCATTCCGGGCAGGCCAGCGTCCGATCGGCGGCTCCCACCACAAATATGTAGCATGCGGGCCCCGCGTGTTGCGACGGGCGAGCTAGACACACATTCCGGACCCTCGTCGCACAGTGGCGATGTCACACCGGCGTGACCCGGACCAGGTCAACAGGCGCGCTCCCCGCGGCTCCGGTGCCCCGCGGCTCCTGGTGTCGCTGCTTCACAAAGCGGTGCAGGAACAGGTACGTGACCGGTGTTGTGAATAGCGTGAGGACCTGTGAAACCAATAGCCCCCCCACGATCGCAATCCCGAGCGGCCGGCGCAGCTCGCTTCCAGTCCCGGTGCCCAGCGCGAGGGGCAATGCGCCGAACAGCGCGGCCAGCGTGGTCATGAGGATCGGCCGGAACCGCAGCAAGCACGCCTGGTAGATCGCCTCGAGGGGCGGCTTGCCATCGCGCTCGAGCTCGATCGCGAAGTCGACCATCAGGATCGCGTTCTTCTTGACGATGCCGATCAGGAGGATCAACCCGACCATGGCAATGATGTTGAGATCAGAGCCGAACAGCAGGAGCGCGAGCAGCGCGCCGAGCCCTGCCGACGGGATCGTCGACAGGATCGTGATGGGGTGAATGTAGCTCTCGTAGAGGACGCCAAGCACGATGTAGACCGCGAGGATCGCGGTGAGCAGCAGGAACGGCTCGGACGACAGCGAGTCCTTGAACGCCTGGGCGGTGCCGGTGAACTGGCCATGGATGCTGGCCGGCATACCGATCTGCGCCGCGGCCCGTTCGATCGCGACGGTGGCCTGGCCGAGCGCCACGCCGGGCGCCAGGTTGAACGAGATCGTGGTCGACGGAAACTGGCCCTGGTGGCTGACCGACAGCGGCACCGCGGTCTCCGACCACGTGGCGAACGTCGACAGCGGGACCTGCTGGCCATCGGCCGCGGTGACGTAGATCCGCTCGAGCGCCGACGGATCGGCCCCGACCGACGGCGCGGCCTCGAGGACGACGCGGTACTGGTTGACCTGGGTATAGAACGTCGCGACCTGGCGCTGGCCGAACGCGTCGTACAGCGTGTTGTCGATCATCGCCGCAGTGATGCCGAACCGCGCGGCGGTGTCGCGATCGATGTTGACCGACAGCTGGAGCCCGGCGTTCTGCTGATCGCTGTTGACGTCCTTGAGCTCGGGTAGCTTGCGCAGCACCTGGGCGATCTTCGGGATCCAGGTGTCGAGCTCGTTGAGGTCGGCGCACTGCAGCGTGTACTGGTACTGCGTACGCGCCTGGCGGCCGCCGACCCGGACGTCCTGCGACGCCTGGAGGAACAGGCTGATGCCCTGGACCTCGGCGAGCTTGGGCCGCAGCCGTGCGATCACCTCGTCGACGCTGGACGTCCGCACCGAGCGATCCCGGAGCGAGATGAACATCGTGCCGGAGTTGCCGGTGCTCGCGCCGAACCCGCCGACGCTGGACACCACGTGCGCGACGTCGGGATCCTGCCCCACGATCGCGTTGAGCACTTCCTGGCGGGCCTTCATCGCCGGGAACGAGATGTCCTGGGGGCCGAGCGACGAGCCCTGGATCATCCCGGTGTCCTGCTGGGGGAACAGCCCGAACGGGACCTGCTTGTACAGCCACACGGTCGTCGCGATCGTCGCGATCGTGACCCCGCCGATCAGGAACCGGTGGTTCAGCACGAACCGCAGCGCGCGGCCGTAGCCGGCGACCAGACCGCTCAGTCCGCGGTCGAGCAGGCGCCCGGCGCGACCCGGCGGGCGATGCGGGCGCAACAGCTCGCTGCACATCATCGGGGTCAAGGTCAGCGAGATGAGCGCCGACAGCGAGATCGCGATCGCCAGCGTGAGCGCGAACTCGCGGAACAGCCGGCCGACGATGCCGCCCATGAACAACAGCGGGATGAACACCGCCAGCAGCGACGCGGTGATGCTGAGGATCGTGAAGCCGACTTGCTTGGCGCCCGCGAGCGCCGCCTCGCGCGGCGACTTGCCGTTCTCGAGGTGACGCGTCACGTTCTCGGTGACCACGATCGCATCGTCGACCACGAACCCGGTCGCGATCGTCAGCGCCATCAACGACAGGTTGTTGAGGCTGAACCCGAGCATGTACATGACGCCGAACGTGGCGATCAGCGACAGCGGCACCGCGACGCTCGGGATCGCGGTCGCCCGACCGCTGCGCAGGAACACGAACACGACCCCCACGACGAGCAGGATGCTGATCACCAGCGAGCGTTCGACGTCGTGCACCGAGGCGCGGATCGACTGCGCTCGATCGATCGCGATCTCGACGTCGATCGCCGGCGAGATCGAGCGCGTGAGCTCGGGCAAGAGCTGCTTGATCCGATCGATGACCGCGAGGATGTTGGCGCCCGGCTGGCGCCGGATGAACAGCATGACGGTGCGCTCGCCGTTGTACCAGCCGGCGACCCGGCGGTTCTCGACGTCGTCGGTGACCGTCGCGACATCGCCGAGCCGCACGCCCGCGCCGATGTCGCCCGATCGCACCGGGGTCGCGGCAGCGGTGGCCTGTGCGCTGCCCGCCGTGCCGCCGGGCACGCCGCTGGACGTCGTGTCGCCGCTCTGCCCGGGCGTGCTGGTCGGGCCGACGTTGGCCACCGTGGCCGCTGCCCCGCCGGGCACGCTGCTCGCGTCGTTGGTGGTCTCACCGCCGGGCTCGACCCAGTGGATGATCACGTTCCGCCACGCCGCGGCGTCGAGCAGCTGGTCGTCGACCCCGATCGCCTGCCACTGCGTAGCGCCGACCCCGCCCTTGGGCTGGTTCGAGGTCGCGGCGGTCAGCGAGTTGCGGACATCCTCGAGGCCGATCCCCATGCCGGCGAGGGCCGCCGGATCGACCTGCACGCGCACCGCGGGCTGCACGCCGCCGCCGACCCCGACCTGGCCGACGCCGGGTACCTGGGCCAGCTTCTGTGCCAGCACCGTGTTGGCGGCCTCGAACACGCTCTGCAGCGGCAACGACTTCGAGCGCAGCGAGATGATCAGGATCGGCGCGTCGGACGGGTTGGCCTTGCGGTAGTTCGGGCGCGACGGCAGGTTCGCCGGCAGGTCACCGCCCGCCGCGTTGATCGCCGCCTGGATGTCGCGCGCCGCGCCCTCGATATCTCGATCGAGGTCGAACTGCACGGTAACGCCCGTGGTGCCCAGCGAGCTCTGCGACGTGATCTCGGTGACGCCGGCGATCCGGCCGAACCGGCGCTCGAGCGGCATCGCGACCGCGGTCGCCATCGTCGTCGGGCTCGCCCCGGGCAGCGACGCGTTGACGCTGATCGTCGGGAAGTCGACCTTGGGCAGCGGCGACACCGGCAGCTGGGTGAACGCCGCCGTGCCGGCGAGGAGCAGCGCCGCGGCGAGTAGCCACGTCGCCTTCGGCCGGCGGATGAACGGTCCGGACAGGTTCAAGCCGGGCCCCGCCTCCCTCGCGGGCCGCTCGCGACCGAGCGCGCGGGCCTCCGGAAGCTCGCCCCGCTCGCTCATGGCGCGGCACCCGGGACCGCAGCTGCCAGCACCGCGACCTTGTGCTTGCGACCGAACCGCCGGCCGAGCCGCTCCATGAACAGGTAGATGACCGGCGTCGTGTACAGCGTGAGGATCTGTGAGACCAGGAGGCCGCCGACGATCGTGATACCGAGCGGCCGGCGCAACTCCGCGCCGGTGCCCGAGCCGAGCGCGAGCGGCAGCCCGCCGAGCAGCGCGGCCATCGTGGTCATCATGATCGGGCGGAACCGCAACAGGCACGCCTGGTAGATCGACTCCTCCGGCGTCATGTGCTGATCGCGCTCCGCCTCGAGCGCGAAGTCGATCATCATGATCGCGTTCTTCTTGACGATGCCGATCAAGAGCACGATGCCGATCAGCGAGATGACGTCGAACGGCATGCCCGTGACCTCGAGCGCGAGGATCGCGCCGACGCCCGCCGACGGCAGCGTCGACAGGATCGTGACCGGGTGGATATAGCTCTCGTACAGCACGCCGAGCACGATGTAGACCGTGATCAGCGCGGCGAGGATCAGGAACGGCTCGGACGCGAGCGACTCGCGGAACACCGCCGCGGCGCCCTGGAACTCCGAGCGCATCGCCGGCGGCGGGTCGAGCCGGGCCGAGACACCGTCGATCGCCGCGATCGCCTCGCCGAGCGAGACCCCCGGCGCGGTGTTGAACGACAGCGTCACCGAGGGAAACTGGCCCTGGTGATCGATCGCGAGCGCGACGTTGCGGGTCTCGAGCTTGCTGAACGCCGACAGCGGGATCGCGCTGCCACCGGTCGACCGCACGTAGATCCGCTCGAGCGAGCCGGGGTCCTCGCGATCCTCGGGCCGGAGCTCGAGGATGACGCGGTACTGGTTCAGCTGGGTGAACGTGGTCGACACGATGCGCTGGCCGAACGCGTCGTACAGCGTGTCGTCGAGCGCCTGCGCGGTGATGCCGAGCCGCGACGCGCTGTCGCGATCGACCGCGAGGTGGAGCTCGAGCCCCGCTGTCTGCTGATCCGAGGCGACGTCGCGCAGCGCGGGCAGCCGCTTCATCTCGTCGAGCATCCGCGGCGCCCACGCGGCGAGCTCGTCGGGATCGGGATCCTCGATCGTGTACTGGTACTGGGTGCGCGCGATCCGGGCGTCGACCGTGAGGTCCTGCACCGGCTGCAGGTACACCGTGATGCCCTGGACCCGGGCGAGCTTGGTCTGCAGCCGGGCGATGATCTCGGTGACGTCGGCGTCGCGATCGTCGCGCGACCGCAGCGAGATCGACAGCCGGCCGCTGTTCTGGGTCGGGTTGGTGCCGTCGGCGCCGATGAACGCCGAGATCGTCGCGACGTCGGGATCGGTCAGCACGGTCTCGGCGGCGCGCTGCTGGAGCTCCAGCATCTTGGTGAACGACACGTCGGGTGCCGCCTCGGTGACCCCGAGGATCATGCCGGTGTCCTCGACCGGGAAGAACCCTTTGGGGACGTGGAACGCGAGCAGCACCGTGCCGGCGAGCGTCGCCACCGTGACGATCAGCGTCGTGCGCTGGTGCTCGAGCACGACCTTGAGCGTGCGATCGTAGAACCGCGTGAACGCGGCGAACCCGCGCTCGAACCAGCGAGCCAGGATGCCCGGCGTATGCTCGGCGGCGGGCTTCAAGATCCACGCGCACATCATCGCGGTCAGGGTCAGCGACAGCACCGCGGAGATCACGATCGCCATCGCCAGCGTCATCGCGAACTCGTTGAACAGCCGGCCGACCAGGCCGCCCATGAATAGCAGCGGGATCAACACCGCGACCAGCGAGACGGTCAGCGACACGATCGTGAACCCGATCTGCTTGGCGCCCTTGAGCGCGGCGTCGAATGGCTTGTCGCCATGCTCGATGAACCGCGACACGTTCTCGACCATGACGATCGCGTCGTCGACCACGAACCCGGTCGAGATCGTGAGCGCCATCAGCGACAGGTTGTCGAGCGAGAACCCCCACAGCTTCATCAGGCCGAACGTCCCGATCAGCGACAGCGGCACGGCGACGCCGGGGATGATCGTCGCCCGGATGCTGCCGAGGAACAGGTAGATCACGCCGACCACCAGCGCGATGGTGAGCACCAGGGTGAACTTGACGTCGTTGACCGAGGCGCGGACGGTCTCGGTGCGATCGGAGATCACCTCGACGTCGATCGCCTGCGGCATCGACGCGCGCAGCTGCGGCAGCAGCTTTTTGATGTTGTCGGTGACCTCGATGATGTTGGCGCCGGGCTGGCGCTGGACGTTGACGACGATCGCGCGCCGAAGCGCCGAGGCCGCCGCGGCGCCGGGCGGGGCCGAGGGCGCCGCGGCGCCGGGGGTGTGCGGAGCCTCGGCCGCCGACGCCGTGCGCACCGGGCCGTGGTCCGACGCTGGCCGGTTGGCGACGCCGGCCCAGCCGGCGAGCTGCGCATTCTCGACGCCGTCGATCACCGCCGCGACGTCGCTGAGCCGGACCGCCGCGCCGTTCTTGTACGCGAGGATCAGCGGCCGGAAACTGGCCGCGTTGGCCAGCTGATCGTTGGTCGCGATCGCCCAGTCCTGGCGCGCGCCGTCGAGGTTGCCCTTGGGCTGGTTGACGTTGGCGGCCGCGATCGCCAGCCGCACGTCATCGATGGTGAGCCCGGTCCCGGCGAGCGCGACCGGATCGACCTGGACGCGCACGGCAGGCTTCTGGCCACCGCCGATCGTCACGAGGCCCACGCCCGAGACCTGCGAGATCTTCTGCGCCAGCACCGAGTCCGCGAAGTCGTCGACCTCGGCCAGCGGCAGGGTCTCCGACGTGACCGACAGGGTCAGGATCGGTTGGTCCGCGGGGTTACTCTTGGAGTAGGTCGGTGGCGCGGGCAGCGTGCGCGGCAACAGGTTCGACGCCGCGTTGATCGCGGCCTGGACGTCCTGCTGGGCGGCGTCGATGTCGCGATCGAGCGTGAACTGCAGCGTGATCTGCGAGCTGCCGTAGCTCGACACCGACGTCATCTGGGCCAGCGACGGGACCTGACCGAACTGGCGCTCGAGCGGCGTGGTCACCGCCGAGGCCATCGTGTCGGCCGACGCGCCCGGCAGCTGGGTCGACACCACGATCGTCGGATAGTCGACCTGCGGCAGCGCCGCGACCGGCAGCGATCGGTAGCCTGTGAGGCCTGCGAGCAGCAGGCCGAACATCAGGAGCGTCGTCGCGACCGGCCGCCGAATGAACGGCTCGGAGATGCTCACGGCGCAGCCGAGGTCTGGGTGGTGGTGGCCGCCCCCGCCGCGCTGCCATCCGCCGTGCCGCGCTTGCCCCGCCCCGATGCGCCCTGGCCCTTCGCGCGCCCGGGTCCCGCGCTGCCGGCGCCGGGGGCGGTGTTCTGGCCATTGGGGTTTGATGGCTCGACCCGCCCGCCCGGCCGCACCTGGTTCTGGCCCTCGATGATCACCTGCTCGCCGCCCTGGAGGCCCTTGTCGATCACGGCCTGCTCGCCGGTGGTGAGCGCGACCGTCACCGGCTTCATCTGCGCTGTCTTGTCGTCGCCGACCGCGTAGACATACGTGCCCTGCGGGCCGCGCTGGATCGCCACCGTCGGAACGACGATCGCATGCTTGCGGGTCTCGACCAGCATCTGCGCCTTGACGAATGCGTTGGGCCACAACACGCGATTGGGATTGGGCACGAGCGCCTTGAGCCGCAGCGTCGCCGTGGTCTGGTTGACCTGGTTATCGAGCACCGCGAGCTTGCCCGACGCGAGCTTGGTGACGCCGTCGCGGCTGTACACATCGACGGTCACCTCGCCGCGCGCTAGCGCCTCCGCCACCTTCGACAGCTGGTCCTGCGGCAGCGTGAAGAACACCGCCGCCGGATCGATCGCCGTGATGACCACGATGCCGTTGGCGTCGCTCTGATGGATGATATTGCCGGCGTCGACCTGGCGGACACCGGTGATGCCGTCGATCGGTGCCTTCACCTGGGCATAGTCGAGCTGGAGCTGGGCATTCTCGATCGTCGCCTGATCGATCTTGACCGACCCCGCGGCCTGGCCGACCTGGCCGGCGATGTCCTCGACCTGCTGGCCGGCGACCAGGTTCTGCGCCTTCAGCCCTTCGTAGCGCTTGAGGTTGGCCTGCAGGGTCTCGAGCTGCGCCTTGTCGCGCGCGAGCGCGCCCTGCGCCTGATGCAGCGCCACCAGGAACGGCCGCGGATCGATCTGCATCAGCACCTCGCCCTTCTTGACCGGCTGACCCTCGGTGAACAGCACCTTGTCGATCCGACCATCGACCTGGGGCCGCACCGTGACCTGCTGCACCGCCGCGATCGTGCCGAGCCCCTCGAGCCAGATCGGTAGATCCTTGCGCTCGGCCACCGCGATCTGGACCGGCACCACCCGCGCCTCGGCCCCGCTGCCCGCCCGCGCGGCCCCGCCGCCCTGGCCGCTGCGCTCGCCGGCCGTGCCCGGGGCGCGCGCCGAGGCGTCGGTCACCGTGCGATCCTGGTGCCGCGAGCGCAGGTACCACGCCACACCTGCGATCACGACGGCGGCGATCACCACGCGCATCAGCCACGATCCTCGTTTCGTCTTCGGCGGTTGTGCGAGCTCGGGCAGGGCGTGGTCGGACATCATTCGATGATCCCGAGGTAGCACGGGTCGCGCCATCGGATTGCGAACTGGCGATGAAGCAATGTGAACGCCCACCGCTGCCCTGGCTCGTGCGCCGCCGCACGAGCCAGGCGACGCGGCAAGTCACCGCGCCGACAGGTGTCCTCGACCGAGCAACGCCGGGTCTCCCGCAACGACCCAGCGTCGCCCTGTAGTTTTCTTAATGGGGGTCGACGAGCAGGGGCGAGTCGCACGCCGTGCGATCTCACGGCGCTGTGCGAAAACTGCCGCGCGCAGCCCCGCTGTAGCTGCGAACCGCACCGCGGGACGGCGCCGCACGCTGACGTCGGTTCGCCGATCGGCGGTCAGTGCACCGCGACCCCGACAGGCGACGACAGGTTGGTATGTGTGCCGATGATGGTCCGGCTCGGCGCGATCGAGCCACTGGCGCCGGCCGGGAACACCTGCATGCTGTTGCCGTTGAAGTCGGCCAGATAGATCTCACCCTGGAACAGCGTCATCTGGTTACTGCGTTTGATGCCGTTGCCCGGGGTGCTGATCACGCGGAGCGGCATGGCAGCTCCGCTCGTCCCCTTGGCGTACACGCGGATCTGCCCCGCGCACGCGTCGGCCACGAACAGCTCGTTGCGTTCGATCGCGATCCCGGCGAGGCAACTCGAGGTCTCGACCGGACCGACGATGGTCCGTACCGGGGGCACGTTCCCCGAGCCCCCGATCAGGTACACCGAGATGGTTCCCAGCGTGCTCGACGCGTTGACTGCCGTGTAGAGCTCGCCGTTGTCGACGGCGATGAACGCGCCAAACGACGGCGCGCGGATCGTGCGCGCCGGTGCGACATTCCCGGTGGCCGACAGCGGAAACACCACGACCGCGCTGTTCGACTGCAGCACGTAGAGCTCGCCATTGAACACCGACAGGCCCGTGGGGGCCGACAGCGTGGTCGCGGATCCGGTGATCTGCTTGGCCGGCGCAACGTTGCCAGTCGCGGTGATCGGAAAGAAATCGATCGCGTTGGCCGACTGGTCGGCCACGATGATCTGGTCGCCAGAAATAACCACCGCGGCGGGCGCCGACAGCCTGGTCAGCGTCCCGGTGATCACGCGGAGCGAGTCGGCATCACCGTCGCCGATCGAGCTGTAGACCGTGATACTCGGGGTTCCTCGATTGGTCACGAACACCTGCGGCACCGGGGGCTCCTGGATCGTGACGACGATGTCGTAGCCCTGCGACAGATCGATATCCACCGCATCGACATGGAAGCGCAGCGGCACGGTCGTCCGGACCGTCGCAGCGACCGCGAACTGCGCCGGATTATCCGAGATCAGCTGCGCCGAGACCGGCGTCGCCGCGCCGCCGACCAGGCGCTCGAGCGTCCAGCCGGCCTGCACCGAGGCGGTGTACATGCCCGGATCGACGTCGGCCGACATCGATGTCTGGTTCAGGTCGTCCTCGGTATTCCAGGTCCTCGCCGTTGGACCGGTCACGGTGATGACCGCGTTGCGCAGTCGGTAGATCGCGCCGGACGGCGCTTGGCCGACCAGATTGATGCTGATCGAGCCGAGCGAAGGATCCGACGCCTCGGGCGATGACCCGAGACAACCGGTCGAAGCGGCGATCAGGACAGAACACAGCAACGCACCCACATGACTATTGACGACGCGCATAGACCTCCAAAAATGACAACCGTTTGCCTGCAGCGAGTCACCGCACACCGGCACTCCTCCACAAGGCGTTCGCGCACTATGCACGATGGGTCTGACACTCTGATGAGTCGAACGCGGCGAGATCTGCTCTTCGCCAGATCCCGCACTCCACATTGTCCGGAGTGACCACTCGAGGTCCCACCTTGGCAAACCACGGCAACCGCGCCGACGAACGTTTCGAAACGTGGCCGAGACGGTCGAGCGGAACAGCGAATCGACCGCGCAAGCTCGCGAACCTCGATCGCCCGTTGCGCGGCCGAGCGTATTCTCGGTCGGCCCCTGAAGAGGTGTCAAAAAAGCCGATGCTGCCTTGTTCGAGACCTCGGAGGTCGCGAGTCTTCGAGTAACGATTCCGTAACAGCGGGTCTCGGCGACAGGCCGATCGAAAGACCACAGTCACGCTCCTGATCACTCACACGCGACCCGGAAACACGCGACCCGGAAGCACGCGACCCGCGATCAGGCCACGCGTCCGCGGATCCGCGCACGCCGCTCCCGAGCCCGCGCTACGCCATCTGCTTTGCGGCGTCGTGCACGGCCGTACGGATGCGGACGTAGGTCCCACAGCGGCACAGGGTGCCGGCCATCGCCGCATCGATCTCCGCGTCGGATGGATCGGGCACGCTGGCCAGCGACCCGCACCCGCTTGTCGTTCACGGTGATCTCGAGCATGGCGACCGTATTGGCTATCGAGTGGCGTCGTGCCCGTTCCTTCGAGCGTCAACGCGTTCGCTGTTCAGAACAGCCGGCCCTGCGCGCCGCCCTGGCCGCCCGTCGGCGCCTTGCTCGGCGCGGTCAGCCCCATGTGCTGAAACCCGGTCGCCGTCGCGACCCGGCCGCGCGGCGTACGCGCGATGAAGCCGACCTGCAGGAGGAACGGCTCGACGACTTCTTCGAGCGTGCCGCGCTCCTCGGACAGCGACGCCGCGACCGCCTCGATCCCGACCGGCCCGCCGTCGAACCGCTCGCAGATCACCGAGAGATACCCGCGATCCAGCGCATCGAGCCCGGCGTGATCGACCGCCAGCCGATCGAGCGAGGACGAGGCGATCTCGCCGTTGATGCTGCCGTCATTCTCGACGGCGGCAAAGTCGCGCACGCGGCGCAGCAGGCGATTGGCGATCCGCGGCGTGCCGCGCGCCCGGCGCGCGATCTCGGTGGCGCCCGCATCGTCGATCCGGATCCGGGTGAGCAGCGCCGATCGCTTCACGATCGCCTTCATATCCGGCAGGTCGTAGTAGCGCAGCTGCCAGTGAAACCCGAACCGGTCGAGCAGCGGCGCCGACAACAGACCCATCCGCGTCGTCGCGCCGAGCAGCGTGAACCGCGGCAGCTGCATCGTGACCGCCTTGGCGTGCGGCCCCTCGCCGATGAACAGGTCGAACCGGAAGTCCTCCATCGCCGGATAGAGGTTCTCCTCGACGATCGGCGCGAGGCGATGGATCTCGTCGATGAACAGCGCGTCGCCCTCGCCGAGCGAGGTCAACAGCGACGCCAGCATGCCCTTGTGATCGATCGCGGGGCCGCTCGAGACATGCAGGTTGACGCCCAGCTCGTTGGCGATCACGTGCGCGAGCGTGGTCTTGCCGAGACCGGGCGGCCCGGCGAACAGGAAGTGATCGAGCGTCCAGCCATTCTGCTTGGCCGCGCGTACCGAGATCTTGAGGTTGTCGATCAGGTCGCGCTGGCCGATGTAATCGTCGAACGTCCGCGGCCGCAGCGCCGCCTGATACGCCTTCTCGCCGACTCGCTCGGCCGCTTCGACCTCGCGCGCGGCTTCCGGCGTCACGGCGGCGGCGGCGGAATCGATATGCTTCTTGCGCGCCACGATCGCCGTCAGCTTTCCCAGGGCTTCCGCGCGCTCGCCTGGGCGCGCCCCGGGCGCCCCCCGGCGTCGCTACCCGATCTGCATTGCTGGCGTGCCACGGCTGTCGTCATCTTGGCATGAGTCGGGTGGATCATCTTCGTCTGATCGTCGGGTGGGCTCATCGCGGCATGCTGCGCAGCGCCTGGCGCAGCAGCGTCTCGATCGACGCATCATCGCCCACCGGGAGCTCGGCCACCGCTTGCTCGGCCTCCGCGGGCCGCCAGCCCATGCTGACCAGCGCCGCCATCACTTCGCCCAGCAGCGGGTGCCGGAGGTGCGATCCCGGCTTCGGGCGCGCCGCGCCCGCATGGGTCGCGACCGGCCGCACACCCCCCTCGACGTTCCACGTCAGCGCCAGCATCTCGCACTTCTCGTGCAGCTCCACCACGAGCAGCTCCGCCGTCTTCTTACCGATGCCCTTGATCCGCGTCAGCCCGGGGACGTCCTCGCGCGCGATCAGCGCCGCGATGTCCCGTGGGCTCGATCCCGACAGGATCGCGATCGCGGTGCTCGGCCCGACATTTTTTACCGTGATCAACAGGTCGAACAGCCCGCGCTCCTCGGCCTCCAGAAACCCGTACAGCGCGATCTGCGTCTCGCGCACCTGCGTGAACACCCGCAACGCCACTCGCTCGCCGCTCGCCGGCAACGCCGCCAGCGTGAACGCCGAGCACGTCACCTCGTAGCCGATGCCGCCGCAATCGACGATCACGTGCTCACCGTCGCGCACCAGCACGCCCTCGAGCCGCGCGATCATGGCCGCACCACCGCAGGCATGATCTTGGCCGCCATCGGCCGCATCCGCCGGCCATGCGTGATCGCCACCGCCAGCGCATCGGTTGCATCGGCGCGCGGCAGGCTGCGCAGCCCGATCAGCGCCTGCACCATCCGCGCGACCTGGGTCTTGTCCGCCCGCCCCGACCCCGACACCGCCTTCTTGACCAGCGCGGGCGAGTACGACGCAACCGCCAGGCCGCACAACCCGACCACCGCGAGCACCATCCCGCGTGCCTGCGCCAGCGCCAGCGCCGACCGCACGTTCTGGTGGCTGAACACATCCTCCACCGCCACCACCTGCGGCACCAGCTCGGCGATCACCTCGCGTAGCCCGCGTGCCAGCTCGCCCAGCCGCTCTTCCATCGGACGTTCCTCAGGCGCGGTGAGCAGACCGCACTCGATGTACGCCAGCTCGCCGCCGCGTTCATCGATCACGCCGTAGCCGCACACACGGCTACCGGGGTCGAGGCCAAGGATACGCACCGGCGTGACGCTACTCGATCGCTCCGACACCGGCGAATTTCCGACGGCGCTGCGAGATCCCCACGCCCATGATTCTCCGGCCTTAGCTCGGCACCCGAGCGCTACCTGACGCCGCCGAGCAACCATCCGTATGGTGGGATCGCTACTTCGTGGGTGGACCTACCTCGTGGACCCGGTGGTTGAGGCACAGTTGACCGAGCTGATTCCCGACGTCGATCGCGGCGTGGTCCGAATCTTCGTCGAGATCTCGCGCGGCTACGCCGGACAGGACTGGCTGTATTTCCGGGTCGTGCTCAAGCATGATCCGGCGATCGCGGCGCCGTCGGTCGTGTTCGGCCAGCGGCTGCAGAAGATCGCGACCGCGTTGCGCGACCGCGCCGCGCGGCTCGCCACGCGGATGTTCGTGTCGGTCGGGTTCGTCGCCGAGTCGGCGTCGCCGCGCCGCAAGCAGAAGACCGTGTAGCGGCCGCGCCCCCCCGGTCAGCACGGACGGTCTGCACGAGCACCGGCGAGCGGCACCGCGTCTCGACCCGCGGCGGTGCCGGCGTATAGTCGCGCACGTGGCGCGCGCCGCGAGCAGCCGAACCCGACGCCCGAGGCGCAGGCGCGCGGTGCTCGCGGTGCTCGGCGCTGCGGTGCTCGCGCTCGGGGCGTGGACCGTGCACAACGCGCGCCAGCCCGGCACGTGGCAACACGTGCTCGCGACGCGCGAAGGCATGATCGGCGGCATCACATCGACGCGGATGATCATCCAGGCCGACTCGATGTTCGTCGCGCTGCCGCACCCGCGAGCGCTGCGCCAGTTCGTCGAGGTGCGCTACCGCGATCGCGCGATCGTCGTCCCGGTCCTCGATGTCGGCCCGTGGAACGTCGACGACGCCTACTGGGAGCGCGACGCCCGTCCGGCGTCCGAGCGCGGTCGCGGCTTCTACCGCACCCCGGTCAACACCGCCGGGATCGATCTGTCCGACGCCGTGTTTGCCGCGCTCGGCCTGTCCGACAACGACATGGTCGACTGGCGCTTCGTGCGGCGCGGCTACGTCGCCCTGCCGCACCTGTAGGGCGAAGTAAACGTCGCGTTGCGCCCGCTGCCTCCCCGGCACGCGTCGGGACGTCGTGCGCCCCATCATCGCGCTTGCTCGACGCGTCTCATTCGTGTATATAGGACACTAACAATGACCTCGCGGGTCAATTCCCATGTCCAAGCAGATCTCCAAGTTCCTGTCGCTCGTCCTGCGCCACGACCCGGCGCGCATCGGCATCACCCTCGATAGCGCCGGGTGGACCGACGTCGCCGCGCTGCTCGCGGCGGCCTCGACGCACGGCGTCCCGATCACGCGCGACGCGCTGGCGCAGGTCGTCGCCACCTCCGACAAGCAGCGGTTCGCCCTGTCCGAGGACGGCGCGCGCATCCGGGCCAACCAGGGCCACTCCATCGAGGTCGACCTCGAGCTGGCGGAGGCGCTGCCGCCGACCACGCTCTATCACGGCACGGTCGGGGACGCGCTCGCCGGCATCCGTGCCCGCGGCCTCGTGCGCGGCGCGCGCCATCACGTGCATCTCTCGGCAGACGTCGAGACCGCGACCACGGTCGGCGGTCGCCGCGGCCGGCCGGTGCTGCTCACGATCCGTGCCGGCGACATGGCGAGCGCCGGCCACGTGTTCTATCGCTCGCACAACGGGGTGTGGCTCACCGACGCCGTGCCGATCGAGTATATCGACTTCGCCAACCACGACGCGGTCGCGGCGCGACTCCCCGCGTCGATCCGTCGATAGGCCGGACGACAGCAGTCATGCCCTACGACACCAAGCTCGCGGCGCGGGTCCGCAACGTCCTGCCGCCGACCGACCGCATCTTCGAGCGGCACATGTTCGGCGGCGTGGTGTTCTTGCTCGACGGGAAGATGATCTGCGGTGTGACGGATGACGATCTGATGGTCCGGGTCGGCCCGGAGGCGTACGAGGCCGCGCTGGCGCGTCGCCATGCGCGACCGATGGACTTCACCGGTCGGCCGCTCACGGGATTCGTGTTCGTGGGCGCCGCCGGCTCACGCACCGAGGCCGCCGTCGCGAGCTGGGTTCGACAAGCCTGCGAATTCGTCGCGGCGCTCCCGGCGCGCAAACCGCGAACGAGGCGGCGGCCTCCGCGGATCAAACGCAGCCGGACGCGGCGCTAGCAACGCCGCCCCCCGCGTCAGGTCCCGATCTAGTCCCCTCCCCCGGCAAGCACGACGTACCGCCACTTGGCGAAGCCGCACAACGTGTCATCGCGACGACGCGGCGATTTGCGAGGGGCTGGCGCCCAGCACGCGACGCATCCAGCGGGCCATGTGGCTCGGGTGCGTGAACCCGGTCTCCAGGGCGATCTCGGCGATGCTCTGGATGCCTTCGAGCACGAGCACTCGCGCGCGCTCGACGCGCCGCTCCACGACGTAGCGGTGCACCGGGACGCCGACCGCGTGCTTGAATAGCGGCTTGAAGTGCGACACGCTGAATCCCGCCACGGTCGCGAGCTCGGCGAGCGTGAGCTCCTCGTCGAGGTGCGCCTCGATGTAGTCGAGCACGTTGCGCAGTTGCCGCGCCGGCAAGCCACGACTCGATGTCGCGGCCGGCGCGCCGTTGGGCGATGGTCGA
>Ga0307509_10001163_pt1 | contig 45002 bp, 49 predicted proteins | sample 10_EM_MG_FD_202245 | JGI IMG/M metagenome (GOLD analysis project Ga0307509, IMG submission 202245) | Populus trichocarpa ectomycorrhiza microbial communities from riparian zone in the Pacific Northwest, United States - 10_EM | ecosystem: Host-associated > Plants > Roots > Unclassified | place... | reverse complement strand
GACGTACACGGTCTGGTAACCGTTCAGCTCAGAGACGTTACCCGAGAGCTCACAATTGTGGATATCGGGACGATCATAGGCCTGGCGCATCTGATACCGGAGACAGAGCGGCGCTGGCTTGTCAACATTCAGATCGATTTACACACGTTTAACGAGATCTATTAGGATCACAGAGGGGGCTTGTATAATAAAATAAACTCGGGTAGCGACGTAGCCTATATGAGGGCTACATCGCTCCCCGACGGAGATGTAGCGTCACGATCACGACTAGACGATAAACGTGTATAATAGACAAGTATATAGTAGAGATATAGACATAGAGGAATAGAAATATCTAGAAACAAACAAATTATGCACGATAGTAGTAGTAGTAGGAGGCACACCGGCAGGAACTTGAATGACTCGGGTGATATCGGTGGCAAGTTGTTATGAGCACGCGCGGAAGCAGAAGGAAAACGGGGTACCTTGGGGAGGCGTCCGGATGCTGCGGAGATGCGAGGCAGGAAAAGAGACCTCAGGACGTGAGATAAGGGGGGGGAGAAGAGCAGGAGATGTGGGGTGGCGGCGGTATGTGGGTAAGGTCCGACGTCACATCAGGACGCAATCGGCGTTGGGAATGGCGTCCGGACGCTGGGGACGCAGAGGACGGAAAAACGACGTCGGATGCGTCCAGACGCGGCGCCCGCGCCTCAGACGCAGGATTAATTTTTGCTGATGTATTGTCCCCACCAGCCTGTATCCAAACGCAATCGTTCCGACTAGTCTGCATACCAAAGAGTCGAGCACCTGTGCATCGGGCCCTGTGTGTGTCGTAAACACCTGACTCCTGGAACGCAAGAACCGGGATCTCAAGTTGCGTCAGTAGTTCTACCGGCAAAGCACAAATTATCGCCGGATTTTCAGGCAGTCGGCGCTCAGGAGGCAGGCTCAGTCGGCTATATCGTATCTATTCCCGACCAATGGTCTCCGTGGATATATCGCATGCTCTGCCAAAATTAACCATGTCGTGGCTATATCACGACGTCCCTTCAGAATCCTCAGATGGGCTGGTGGGGTTAGAGCGGGCCTGGTCTTCTCTCAATATTCTACTACCTCAGTTGGTAAATCATCTCCTGCACTTTCAAGGAATACCAAGTTCAAAAGTGTCATGCAGATAGCATCTTGTCGACAGTAGCTGCTTAGTATCTGTTGTGCTGCGTCGATTTTATATGAGCGTCGCCATCCATCCTTGATTTGCTCCTTGTATGCGAGCTGTCCATACTCGGTAGAATACATGGGAATATTGCTGAACATGTAGATGTGATCGCGAAAGTGACTTATTAGATGCATCTTAACAAAGTTGAAATTAGATTCGGAAGGTATCAATTCTAGAGGTTGGTCGTTCTCTTCTTCACGATTGTCGTCATGGATCCGGCGCCGTTGGGATGTGGACACTTGCTCCCTCATCTGGCCTCTCTGCCGACGCAGCTCCTTGCGCAACTCATCAGCCTTCTCTTGCGTCTGTTTGGATATGCGAAAGTCCAAGAAGATGTCCTTTGTCTCGTGGAACGGCGTGGCATATTCTTCCATATAAGATATAGTCTCGGGTGTGTGACTTCGGTATTGAGCCATCATGGTGAAGTCAAGCCGTGGCCTGACACAGTTGAGCGCATGTCTGAAGGGTTGCACCTGTGTACTATCAGGCTGTCTCAACGCCACAGCGAGAACTCCCAACAAACAACGCCCGAGATTTCTCATCTCTTTTCCTTACCACTGCATAACCTCCCTGTAGGCCCTTTTGGGGACAAACAATCCCGGGTAAGGGGGCAAAGCTTTCGAGCGGTCATTGAAGGCCTCCTGTCGCACATGTTTTGTGAGAAATCCCTGAATCCAGTCGATCATATGCTTGAAGAGTCCTAGATATATCGTATGAAGCATATCCGGCTTGTGCAGATCAGGCGTCGAAACCCTCACGAGTCCTTGAAAAACATTTTGCCCCGTCTTGATACCATGAGTTTCATTCGTATGGTGAGCGTGAGCAGCGTCGTGGGTCTCGGATTCTAGGGACGGATGTTCGCATTCCTAGCGTTCATATCTTGCGTAATCTCTAGCACGATGGTGGGCGGCTCGGCTTCCTAATTCTTCTGACGGCACCTCACATTTAGGACAGGCGTTGGATTTGATCCCGTGGAGGGTAACGTTTTCCATATGGTCTGCAATCCATCCTGAGATTATCGGGAAGCATCTCCAGATCTCGCCGTCAGCACCATCAATAGAGGCGCCCTGCCGTGCCGCACTGTTCAATGGCGCAAAAACGAGTTCGAATACACCACAGAGTGTGTCGGCAATTTTCAGTCTCTGGAGTTTGTCGGCCCTAGAGGACTTTCCGAGCTTGGGCGAAATAGACAATAGCCCAAGAAGCAGAATCGCCATTGATTCATATCTCTTACGTATTGTCGACTGAAGATTTCCGATTGTCATATAAACCGGCCCTGCCTTCTTGTCTCAGAAGAAGTTGGCAATATTCGTCTGATCTGACATCCCAATCATCATTGGAACCACAGTCGCCCCATCCGGGAGTCTTTCCTGTGATCTATTTGTATGCTTTCACATAAAAGAGGCTACGCGGCAGTACTTGGAAGTCCCACCACCAGTCAGCCGTATGCATTTCTGCATAAATTCTCTGTCCGCTCTGGTCGTATTCATGGCGTGGCGCCTAGACCAAGTAATCACGATAGGCTAGGTGGCGAAGAAGATATCTCACAGAGTATAGGACATTCGGATAGAAGAAAGGTAATTTTCTCTGACCGTCCTGCACATGTCCCTCCAACCATTACAGATACGGGCTATACGGAACCAAGTGTCGGAGAAGATTCTCCAACGTATGCATAGAGCTATAGCCGACGAATAGCGGGTTTCTGATACCATTCGAAAAGTAATCGTTAATCAGTGTCTTTGAGCCTTTGCTCTCAATGAACCAAGATGCAAGTTTGAAACCTTGTGCAGAAGCAAAAGGACCCCATGGGTTCTCGCAGAAATCCCTGCATTCTTCCATATACTTGGGAACCTCTCCAATGGCTTCCCCGGCGCCCTGATAATCCTCCTGTTCTGCAGCGACTGAGTACGTGTTGTACTCGAGTACTTCTGTTTCGGATTCCCGCTTAAGCGTATCATCAGGTGCGTTGCGCTCTCTACCGGCTGTATCTCTGGCAGGATCTGATTCCTAGGCAGAATCAGAGTGTTCGATGGGTTCGTTGGCGTCAGATAGGTCGGTCCCCCGGTCGGTCAGGATGTCCGCAGGTGAATTCCGTATGGTTGATGCGAGTACGATATCGAGATTTGCATGCGCACTTCGCAAGTGTTTCTCCTATGCGCCTGCAACCTCGTACCTTTTGCGACAAAATGACATTTGACAGGCATAACGGAATCCGGCGCCGCCTATTTTGGGAGTCCAGTGTGCGTGATAGTGGTGTGATGTTGTCGTCGTCTTGATGTTAAAGCGTGGGGATGACTCCGAGATGCAGGGCCTAGCGCTGTGCACACTGATCTATCACCAGACCTTGAACAGGTTTAGCGTTGTGTGTCCCGACGTCACGTGGTATCAGCTGGTTATCATCTTGTGTTCCCTGGAAACCACTGAAACACTAATGAACACCCAAGGTGTCAGTTCTTGATGCATCTTAATTCTTGAAAACAATTCAAACAATTCATGATTCTTTCAAACCATCTTGAATTTCTGAGAGTTGTATATATAATATGGGTTGATCACGACGGCAGCAAGTTCAAACCAAGGATAATCTGACATTCCCAACATCGACAACATCCACAACATCCTCTATATTTACAAGACTAGAATCTCCAAATCAACTATCAATATAAACAAACTGTCAATGGACATGGCACAGAATATCAACATGCAGTAGGTATTCATGGAAAATGCCGGAGTCCTTGCACCGGGACATACAGATCAACTCCCGCCTAGTTCAATTCAAGGTGCAATCAGGATGCACCAACCCAGGGGGTCGATCGATTAGCGATGATAAGCTAAACATGGGCTTCACACAAGTCTTGGCTCAAAAGAGAATGTACACAGAGTGGCGGAACTGTGCGAAGGATCAGGTGATAGCAAGGGGCGTTGCACCAGCAGGGTGAATGGCCAAAGATTTGCCGGACGCTGACTTCCTGCCAATAAACACAGGCATAAGTAGCGTTCGATATGGAGCTCCATTTCTGGCAAACGGGGCGCCAAGAGCAGGTTATTAACTGCAGATTAAAAAAAGAAGTGTCCAAATCGGACTAAAGCTGAGTGAGATAGGGTTCTTTGAAGTTGTCTAACTTCAAAGAGCTGTATCTCTGTCAGTTCTTGTCCGATTTGGATGATTCTTTCGGCCAGTTAATCAGAATAACCTTGGCTATTTCGTCTCCGCTCCTCAGAAACAGGGCCGCGTAACGAAGCCTAGGCATGAGGATCTTGCATTCTGCCTGTGATGTCATCGTCTCCGCAGTGAGAGCCAATAATATGCATCGTCTAGAGGATATCGAGGAGAGAGTCGTGGAACTGGTTAAGGACAGTTGCCGGCAGTTGAATGACACAAATAACAAAGGCAAAATGGTAGGGACAAATGCCGCAATCTCCCCTGGGCAGGTTGTCGAGCACGCATCATTACTACCGCCAGGGGAGCCAAATCAGAGGGGGGCTGCGACGACTATCGGGAACCCAGGCCAACTTGCTCCACATCCTCCACCAACCCATGTCCCTGCAGGCAGAAAACTCGGACAGGCTCCTCTGAGTACGGCTGGTCCAAACGTCCTGGCTCCACAACTCAAAGTCGCTGCTGCTGGACAACTTGGACAGGCTCCTCCGGCTACTGCGGGTCCAAACGGACCTGCTGCAAAAGTCAAAGTCCTTGCTGCCGGACAACGGGGACAGGCGCCTTCGGGTGGGCCTGGTCTAAACGTACTGGCTGCACAGGTCAACGTCGGTGCTGCCGGACAACTCGGACAGGCTCCTCCGGTGAGGCTGGTTCAAATGTACCGGCTGCACAAGTCAACGTCACTGCTGCCGGACAACACGCACCGGCTCCCCTGGGTGCAGCTGTTCCAAACCTCCCTGGTGCCGGACAACTCGGACAGGCTCTTCTGGGTACGGCTGCTCTAGACGTACCTGCTGCACAAGTCAATGTCCCTGCTACCGGACAACTCGGACAGGCTCCTCCGGGTGCGGTTGGTCCAAACGTACCGGCTGCACAGGTCAACGTCGCTGCTGCCAGACAACTCAGACAGGCTCCCCTGCGTGCAGCTGTTCCAAATGTCCCTGCTGGCGGACAACTCGGACAGGCTCCTCCGGGTGCGGCTGGTCCAAACATACCTGCTATACAAGTCAACATTCCTGATGCCGGACAACTCGGACAGGCTCCTCCTAGTTCGCGTGGTCCAAACGTACAGGGTGCACAGGTCAACCTCTCTGGTGCCGGACAACTCGGACTGGCTCCCCCGGGTGCGGCTGGTACAAACATTCCGGCTGCAGAAGTCAATCTCCCTGGTGCTGGATAGCTCGGATAGACTGCCCCTGGTGCTGCAATTCCAAATGTCGCTGCTGCCGGACAACGCGGACGGGCTCTCCCGCGTGCAGCTGGTCCAAATCTACTTGCGGCACAAGTCAACGTCCCTGCTGTGCGACACCTCAGACAGGCTCCCCCAGGTGAGGCTGTTCCAGACGTCTCTGCTACCGGACAACTCAGACACGCTCCCCCGGGTGCGGCCATTCCAAACAACGCTGCTGCCGGACAACACGGACAGGCTCCTCCAGGTCCGGCTGGTCTAAACGTACCTGTGGCACAAGTCAACATCCCTGCTGCCGGACAACCCAGAGAGGCTCCTCCTGGTCTGGCTGGTCCCAATGTCCCTACTGCCGGACAACTCGGACCGGCTCCTGCGGGTGTGACCTGTCTACACGTACCGGCTGTACAAGTCACCGTCGCTGCTGCCAGACAACTCCAACAGCCTCCTCCGGGTGCAGCGGGTCTAAACGTACATGCTGCACAAGTCAACGTTCCTGCTGCCGGACAACTCAGACCGGCTCATGCTGGTGCCACTTGTCCAAACGTACCGGCTGCCCAAATCACCGTCCCTGCTGCCGGACAACTTGGACAGGCTCCTGTGGGTCTAGCTGGTCCAAACGTCCCTGCTGGCCGATAACTCGGACCGGCTCCTGCGGGTGCGACTTGTCCAAACGTACCTGCTGCACAAGTCAACGTCCCTGCTACCGGACAGCTCGGGCAGGCTCCCCCGGGTGATGTACCTGCGGCGGGTCCAGATGTACCTGTTCAACCTGGGAAGGATCGTGCGTACCCACAAATAGTATGTGATTCTATGTTACCGGATAATGACCCTGCGCTGGTGCAAATGTTCCCTGATCCACACTATAATGGCCCCGCGGCTGTCCAACAGCAACCTGTTGCCCGTGGTTTGCCCCTGGCACCCAACCGTAGGCCCACAGGTTAGTCACTTCCTATATCATCATCCTGTTTCAGGTTTTTACTGACTGACTTATGAGATACAGATTGGAGCGCTCTACTTTGCCGTCTACGTGCCGTGCGTATCGTTTATATCCTGCTGTCGCGACGTGGTCTGGCTCTATCCCAGTTTGAAAGGAATAAGGTAAACATCGCCTCAAACTATAACTTACTCCATTGGCGTCCCCTTCATGTCAATAGGGTAATGTTCGCCAAGTTGGATTTCTATGACATCCATGGAATGTCAGCTATGATTTACAGATCCGTAACTCACCACGGAATCCGCTACAGACCCGGTGCTACAGGTGAAGGGCATAGAAGGTTACGTAGGTCTCCAATGCGAGAGTTGGATAGCATAGATTATGTCTTCATTGCGAGCGATGAAACTGCAAGAGCTTGGCTCGTTTCAAATCCGGTGCTCGACGACCTGCTGGATCTCCTGGTGTAATGTTACAGTGATCTGGGTTGAGAGCGGCAAGAGACCCCGGCACTGCGGAGAGTTGACTAACTCAATCAAAATGACGTCCGAAACTGGGCCCGTCATCCCGTACAAAGTATAGGCCAGATGCATTCCTGAGAATTATTCGATGACAAACCTCCTGATCAGGAGGGTTGTGATACGGACGACACACGTGAGGATGATACCTCTCATTTATCCGAGTCGTCCTCGGGCCTCTCAGATTCTGCACATGGAAGTGAGATCCGCTTTATATATGACCAGCTCCGCCTGTAGGACACGCTAAATGGCCGGCGAATTGTATCCCACTTCTTGCCAAATCGTTGAGTGAGCAGAATCGACAGCAACCATTAAACGTTGTTTATCGTCCGGCTCAAGGCGAAGATGACCCCATGTACGGCATACTGTTCGATGAGGATTATCGCATGGAGGATAGGCCCCAAAAACACTGTTTGAATTATCTTATCAAGGAGTATCGGAGGTCCGAGAAGACAGGGAATCGTGGTGCTGGTTTCGACGCCGAGAGCACAGAGGACCCTAACTCTAAGAGAGTGCGTACGGGTGCTGGTCAGGAGAATTTAACAGGAGAACTGATGGATTCGATGGTGCGCCGACTATCGGCGATGTGTACCTAGATGAGCCGTGGATTAGTTGTCTCGACTGTCATTTCAAAGGGTTATTGATTGTGGCCTTTACTTTTTTCGTTTGATCATTGTGTGTGTAGTTCACAGCGATGTTTAGTCTTGTTCTTTCTAGATCGTGTTCGTGTCCCGTATAAGTGCAGAATGTGATGTTCCCGTAAACAGTCGACGTTTGTGGGTCAAGATTTCTGCCATTGACGATGTGGCTCTTATCGTGGCTCAAACCCTTGTGTGATGGTCAGGGGGGGCGATCATCCCGATTGACGACACACCAGATCGTATCCCATAGGGCTATTACAGAACGAACCTCACACACACAAATGCCTGGCGAAATTCCGATAGTCTAACACGCCCATAGCGCCGCACATGTTGTTGTGTACGCGTAGTATAACAAGGCCACCTACCGCCCATCTTTCCCCTCTACACTATCCGTCTAGCGTTCACTTCCAAACATCTTCTCCCCTCGTACATATATCAAATGGCTCCATTGAGAAAAACGCATGCCACAGGTGAAAGGTCAAAGTAAGGACTATCTCTTTATCAATTCAAGAGCGAATTACCTTAACGTTTCTGTTATTCCCAGACGCCAAACAATTCAGCCCCAGGGGGTTGACGCCACGAGCACAAAAGGCCGAAAATGGCATCCTCGTGCAGCTGCCATTGCCGGTGAGGCGTCAAGGACGTAAGAAGTCTTCTCTGTTTAGCCTGATCACACATTCCGGAAGGTCCAGATATGATCTAACATTTTAACTTCAATAGTCGTTCTTTGACGTCCGGTCCAAGACCACCCTTGGAGCCTGCCGTGGAGCATTCAAAGTGCGGGTCAAACATACCACGCATATGTCAGAAATTTGCTACCTAACCACAGCTGGAATCAGGAGGCGCTATGGGGAGATATCCTACACTAAATGCTCGTGTGGGTTCTTGAATGCTCGCGAGCCTACAGCTGTGTACAAGGGGTGGCGCGAACAAGTCCAAGCATACATCATGGTGCTCGGGTGGAACCCTACCAGTCTGACTGGCACCCAAATGGACTCGGTACTCAGTTTCGCATGCTCCCTCATGCCTGTCAAAGGCCGAATTAAATTAATCGAAACAAACCACCGCCCCGAAGATGTCGATGAAGTCGAACGTTAAATAAGAGTGCTGGTTAAGAACACAGCCAAGAAGCTTCAGGCGACGAACAATCGTCTCCGTGCGGAATGGGCAGAGGATCCAATATGTGCCGAAGTCTGTCATGTTTAGAGTCAGTATTCGCGCCCATTTACATTATGTGATTCTACGACTAGCGTTCGTTACGGGGCCCCGTTTCTGACAAACGGGGCGCCAAGGGCAGGTTATTAAATGCGGATTAAAAAAGGAATCGTCTAAATCGGACCAAAGTTGAGTGAGATAGGGTTCTTTGAAGTTGTCTAACTTCAAAGAGCTCGATCTCTATGAGTTCTGGTCTGATTTGCATGACTTTTTCAGCCAGTTAATAAGAATGACCTAGGTTATTTTGTCCCCGCTCCTCAGAACCAGGGCCCCGTAACGAAGCCTATCTACGACTAGTACTCACAGTTTTTCCAGTGGCCCTCTACGTTTGGGCCTCTCCGTACTGCCAAAGGCCGATCAGGATCCAGATTATTCAACAAACAGGCGCAACAAAAGCCGGGCACCCCTTCCTGCACTACCCCTGGTATGACGAACACTTGGGTGGAGGGATTGTGTCGGGAGTCTTACCATCGCCGAACTTGCAATGCCTACTCTGTGTGCTCAAGCGACAACATGTAGAGGATTCCATCCAATATCCCCGATATCTCATCTGGGCAACTGGGCAAGGAGCCAGCGTGTTACGCCTGTGACGGTTGGACCCCCTCCCCCTCTTGGAGCTCATATTTTTATATACAGACGATACCATCCGGGTGTGGCTGCTCGCTAAGCCTGGCAATGATCCTCTTGATTTCCTGTGCTGGAGTCACACCAGGATCAGGGAGAGGGCCGAGACGAAACTCTGGTGCCAGCCTCCAGTGGACATCCATTTTTCGATCGTAAGGCCTGGGACCGGTGGGGGCACTGGGATAACATTGGAGCCTGGGACAACGACAACGACGACAAGAGTCTCAACGACGGCAGCGGCAGCCAAGACGAGGCCAATGTCGATCACGGTCACCACGACGATGATCGGGTGCCACCAGGACAGGTTCACACTCCTGATCGCCGTGGTAGAGTTATTATTCAAGGTGACGATGTAAGTTTTCTTTTATTTTCATTCAACATCTTATCTAATCATATATCTAGGACAACGACAGAGACAGCGGTTAATCAGAGGGCCGAAACACCTCAGGGAGTGATTATTCTCCCGTCGGAGATCCACCAGGTAGACGTACCGGGAATTCACGACACCTGGATTCAGACACTGGGCATCTAAGCAGGAGCGGGCTTGAGTCCTGAGGGCTATTGATCAAAAGGATCCCTGGCTTGCAAAACGCTGGAAGACTCGCGAAGAAGAGGCTGTGGCGCCCCGACCAGGATCGTGAGGTGTGGCGCGGAGGACTAGAGAGCATCGTGGCTCAGGGCGTGGGCACGACGGTACTGTAGACACACCTGCTGCCGAATCAGAACCACCAGAAGATCGCGACATTCATCGGGACAAGTCTTCCACCCCTGCGCTTCAGACGTTTACTCGAGCAGTGTCTACCCCCCTCCTCTGACCCCTTCTCACTCAACTACCACTTCTCCTGTGCCTACGCTGCGCGTTTCTCCTGATACCACAAACCCCCACCCACTCCAGTAAATTGCAGCAGGGGGATCTTTGGATACCCGCCCCCCAAATGCGACGAGTACGGCCCACGCGCCCAACCCCAAACCACACAACAAACCTTAACCCCCGACTCACACTGCCCCCTGACGTGGGAGAGGCCGTCCACGGCGTCACAGAACATGAACTTGAATGTTCTTGCCACTTCCCGATCATTCTTTTCACGCCACCCCAAAAATTCCAGATTACCTCTACACGCTCCAAGACGTCCCATATTGTCTTAGGGTTTCGTGTCAGCTACACACTTCCTAGACGTCTTATATTCTTTACATTTTCGTGTTCCTATCCCCTGTACAATAGTCATCAATTCCTTGTACCCCCTTACTTTGGCGTCAGGTATTCGCTACTTTTAGAATCTCGTTGATAGTTACTATATTTGTGCACATCACATCAGTAGATATGATCCGCCAGCGTTAGATCATTCAGAATGTTGGATTCGTTGCATACAGCTTTCAGGGTGCTGAGTGGTGCTGATTCGCTGTTCGGAGATGAGAGTTGATACTCCTAATTCTCTTTTAGCGTGGTGCGTGTTTTCCGTGCAATCTCGTCGTCAATCAATGCTGATTTCAGCTAGCTTTCGCCCAGCCAGCGACATTTACGCCACGATCATTTCGCATATTTTTTCCAACACCCAATACCTGCATGTGGGGTCCTATGGATTTCAGCTCCATAGCCGAACTTGAATCATCACGATGCCAAAGCCCCATTTGGTAGGGAAACTCTCAACGGTTGGACTCTGCGTTCCTTGTAGTTCTCCCGACGACAGTATCCTGTGGCCTATCAATGTTACGATTGTCCGTGTCGCGGGCGCCGCCACGATGGCAATCATTCTAATTCAGATTATAGATAATTCTTTTACTCCCATACCGAGTGATAGTCTGTGCATAGTTATGTCTGGTCCGGCGTAAACCACAAGGTTCTATTCCTCTCAATATGTTTTCAAGGAGCTAAGTGGGGCAGCTTTTCCATTCGGAGATGTGAGTAGATTCTCCCGATGGTCCTCTTTTAGCGTAGTGGGTTTCCCAGGCACCCTCGTCGTCCGCCCATGCTGCTCGTAGCTAGCTTTCGCCCAGCGACATTGACGCAACCGTGATTTCACCTTTTTTTCTGACACCTGACCCCCGTGTGTGGGGTCCTATGGAGGTCTTGAATTTCAGCTTCAAAGCCCAACTTGAGGCTTCACGATCTCAAACCCCTGTTTTGTAGGGAAATGTCTTGCATCGGACGTCCCGTCTAACTCTCCTGACGACAGTATGATGTGTCCTACCAATGTTGCGATTGTCTCCGTCGCAGGCGCGGCTACGATGGCCATAATTCCAATACCCATCGTGGGCAATTCTTTCACTGTCATACCGTGTGATAGTCTGTGCATAGTTATATCCGGTCTGGCGTCAACCGCCTGAGTCAGATTATTCACAAGGCAGTACTGTATTCCTTGAATACAGTTTCTGTTGGTGGTGATGATTCGATGCTGGGACATGAGAGTAGATGCTCCTAATTCTCTTTTGGCGCGGTGAGTATCTCGCGAACATCCCTCGTCGCTAACCTATACTGCTTGCAGCTAGATTTTGCATGTCCGGCGACGTTAGCGACACCTTCATTTCGTCTATTCTTTCTCATGATAGACCTGTCATTCCTAATTCCTGAACCACCCATGGGGTATTGAAATTTTAAACTAAACCCCTTTGTGTAGGCCCATCCTTCCCTTGCATACTCATTGATAGTAAGTGAGCCTACCATACCCCTAAATCCTAGGGTTCAGGTATAAGACCTAACCCATCCTCTTCGATGAAAGGATAATACTCACTCCTTGCTTCCACCAAACTCGACATATCTAATTGGCAGATTTACTCCAATCTTTACTAACGTGCACTACCCGTCCTATATCCCACATCCATCCGAATTCCAGCAGTCAGCCAGCACGCCGGGTAGGAAATGTTAACGGGCGCAGGCGCGACATTATACCCGACTCCATGAGGTCGAGTCAGCCAACTCCACAAGTGGGCAATCTGAGCCGGGGAAGGCGCGATGTCATACCCGACGCCATGGGATCGAATCAGCCAACTTCACCAGAGGCAATATCAACGGGCGTACACCTGATGTCGTACCAGCAGATTCGCTGTCCAGATCGGTAATACAACAGACCCAATCCGGCAGCTCCAATCGTGCTGAATCGTCGCGTCGTAATTCTTCCCCACCACCAATCGAGAGACAGCTTCTAGTACGACTGTAACCGGTACAGGTACTATGGCTACTAATCGATTTCCTTTAGGATTAGTTTGGTTTCAGGATACGAGCTTTGTGGCTGTAGCCTTGTTATGTTATGCAGGAGGTATCGTTTGATATCTAGTTTGTTTTATGTTTGGTTTCTAGATACGGGGTTGTGTTTTTTCCTGATTATGTTTCGGAAGTATAATTGGATACTCGGGTTGTTTGAAGTTTTGTTTCAAAGAGATCATTTGATACCTTGAATGTTTTATGTATTGTTTGATGGTATCGAATTGATATCATAGTTGTTTTAGGATACGAGCTGTGCTCGTATGAGTAAGGCTTTAGGAAAAGCCGGCCATGTATTTAAAGGCTGCATCTTTCGGACTTAGAAAGGGCAGACTTCGACAGACAGAGTTTTCAATATACTTGGTTGGATAGTTACCTCTTCCGTTCGCCAGGATAGTGAGAAGCGACCAAACACTTCAAGACCTTATCGATAATGTAAAAGGTTTTATCTAACAACCTTTTGGAGCCTCCGCTTGATCAATCCATCTAGGCCACCCTTTGGCTAGGATTTCAAGTGCACAACCCGGGACGGTTTCTTAAAGGTTGTCAGTGTAACGAGAACCGATAAGGAAACGTTACAACAACGGGCCAAGTGTCTCTGGAGTAGCAAAATTCAGACCCCCGCATATACTGAAGCTGAGATGGAGGCTGACGGACAAGGGCATATGGAACCCGTCCGCCTCAGCGACGCTAGGAGCGATCAGTATCAGATGTCACATCCGGGCAACGAAACTGAACCGGACACCGAACCTGAAGGAGCGAACCTCTGTGGTGCAGCTGAGACAACACCTAGATCTTGTCGTAGGCCAAGATTGTTGGAGACACACGGAAACAATTGCCCAAGGACTGTGCGAATTTTGACCAACTCTGGTTCACAGGAGGTAGCAATTGTCCCCCGGACACCCGCGGCCCGTGTGACCATAACTCCCGGTAGGCCCTTATCCCCAGCGACATTCCCATCATCAAGCGCCGCACGGTATTCCTCCCCACTTGGCGTCCCTAGCGGAACAACGTCTGGTATGAGGAGCTCGAGTCCATCAGGCGAACCGAGTACAAGAGAAACTACGTCTGTCCAGCATGTAATTAATTCGCGGCGAAACACGGTGACAGGCGTAGAGGGGGAAATCCTAGGTGTAGCAAAGAATCTGATGCTTCAGTACACAATTTATATTAACCCACTCCCAAACCCGGTTGCTTTGATATCTGAGGTCCACAGTGTTTGGAGTGACGCGCAAGATCAGATTACGGATGCGGGAAATATTGAACCATCGTGGAAGAGTATAGACATTGTAAGTCAGAGGTCACAAACATAAATGGTGCTGCACTAACTACGAAAAATATGTCAAAAACACTCTAGTGTGCGGGCGCAGTTCGTCCATTATATAAAAAATCATATACGGAAATTATACGGGCTACCGGGTGACCCAACTGCCATCGCTCGTAGAGTCGAATACCTTCTCGAGGATTACAGGTTCATGTGTCCCTCAAATGGGTATGATGTGTGTATCCGCCCCTCAACTGTCGCCCAACCAGGACTTCCAATCATTACTGCCTATGGCCTGGATGCAGCCTATATCATTCCGGCTCCTCGCGCCTCAGATTGCCGACGCCATCTATGGTAAGTATGTCAATGGCAAGAGAACGCTTGGGATGCTAGACCCGGAATTGATCAATCGTGTCAATCGTACGATACTGTGTCTCACTTGTGCAATCCTGTGCCACCAACTACGCGCATATCGCCTTGGGGTGTATCAGGATCCACCAGACTTCAAGCCTGACGCAGTTGGACTTAGGAGACCCTCAATGTCCCCCCCGTCCTTGGTTTTTGTTCTGATGACCAACAAATCTTGCAAGACCTTTTCTTACAGCCGAAGAACACCTGGAGGGCTGTACCACGGCCAAAGCAGAGACTCATGCTCAGGAATCTGCGTGAGACGATCACAGACAGGATCCAGCAAAATCATCGTATGATGCAGGAAAGTTGTGAAGGCTTTGCTCACAGACATGATGCTGTCCATGCCGAACTTGAGCGTCAGCTATCCAGGCGTCAGCTATCCCGCTGGTATCCAAGACGAGCTGCTGTGCTGGAACAGAAACTGCTCAACAATCACACCGGGGGTTTGAAGCACTACCGGCAGAGTCAAGAGGCATCCCAGGGGAGCGAACTGTCATTTTACTACAACCAGGCATTGTTCGCGCAGGCGCTTCAGATGCTAGATTCAGATCCGGTGAGCCTAGGTAACGCAGAGGAGGGGATGCTGGGACTAGCGCAAGAGGGGCCAGCAAGCCCGGGTTTTGCCAGTCGGCTATCGTTGAGCCTGGACGACTCGCAGGAAAGTGACGCAGGCGTGGGACAGAATGGTTTTTTGTAGACTTGTCGATGTGTAAACCGTTGAGTTTATGGAATTTGATTTGCAGGAAATGTAAACTATTAGATTTCGGTTGGCCGACCTGTGGAGCCGTGAGGATAATTTGGGGTGTATTTCTGAGCGAGATCTGAGCGAAAGCTCAGAAACATAGAATCGCCGTGGCCAGGGTGTCCTGGACGCCCTGGTCACGGCAGTAGACTAGTAATAATAGAATATCAAGATGCTGATGAGGTTCAAAGTCACGATACAAGGGGCACCAGCGCCTCGAAGCTTTTGTGAATGGCACTCTGTAATATGAATGAATAGTGGAGCGATCCAGACGGCGTCTGGAATATGTCTGCTATCATGACACCGTCGAGAGTATGCATGTGAGCTATCACGACGTCGTCAAGACGGCGTCTGGAACATGTGTGCTATCACGAACCTGTCAAGAGTATGCATGTGAGCTATCACGACGTCGTCAAGACGGGGTCTGGAATATGTGTGCTATCACAACGCCATCGAGAGTATGGAAGTGAGCCATCACGATGCCATTGCGATGAACATGTGAGCTCTTTGGAAGACATTGGGAGCCTATAGCCAGACATGGCAATTGATGCAGAGGGTGTTCAAATCTCGCTGTATAGCATCTGGAAGACTAAGCATCCGGATATTCTTCCGGATGCTAGAGTGGAGTTGGATTCCCCCATGACGAGGGAGCCACCGGAACGAGGTCGTCAGAAGGTGGGAGAGCTTAGGGTCTGAGGGCATCTGGACACCTGTGCTTGGTGGTGGGCGTCGTCGGAACGTCGAGGACCCAGGGGTAGAGGCGAATGGTGTCCGGAAGTGACGTCCGGCCGACGTCGCGTCGAAAGTAACGGTTAACCTTCTGAGCGTCCTGAGCGTCTGATGCATGTGAAGCTCAGGAGCATATAATAATTTTTGCTAATGTGAAAACAAATCAAATAAACCAAATATAAATCAACTAAACATAGGAGGTCCTGCACTGCCCGCTCCTGTGTACCGTTAACGGAACATGTACACATGTTACAGGCCTGGTACCACAACCTGATATATCTGTCTGATTCCACTCGCTAAGGAAGTACCAAAGTGAATGAGCCAAGCATGCATCAGGCAGGCTGCAATTTTGCCACACTACAGAATGAATTTGCCTTATGTTAAAGAAATGAAGAAAATCAATTTAACATCCAATCCAACTCATATGACAACTTACAGTACTAGGATGTAAAATGTGGAGAGGGGTAGTTGCTAAGGCAGAAAGGCTTGTGCCAGTGGTCGGTGCAATAATGATTTTTTGAGGGGTTGTTAGGATAAAGGAATATTCTTGCGAGGTCAGGAGAGAAGAAGTTTATATAGATCAAGATTTAGTTCAACTCTGTGCACCGAACTGAGAAGAGGGCAGTGCTTGTGTTGAGAAAAACGGAAAAGAGTTGATAGTAATCCACACACTAACCTAAAGTGAACACAAAATGGATCATACTCAGTATAGTCGATGATCCACTATACTCGATCGTGCTAGAGCAATGTCCATGATTGATTACTCGATCAAGGTCCCAAGTTTCATCGATCATTCGATCATGGGGTCCCCTCGATCCGATCATGATCGAGCATGCCCCCCATTATATGCTCGATCATGATCGTGTCCATGACTAGTAGTATGATACGATGTATGGAGGGGAGAGAAGGCGTGGAGCTAATTTCTTTAGTTTAAGGTATCGCACAGGAGGCCAGCTCCTACAGTCCGCCCGGGCATTCAACTGTGAGGGGCATAGTGTTCCTCCTCATTCAAAAATCGTAGAAAATATCCCAGAGCCCATCTGATCCGGACCTCCCGGATGCGAAGACTGGGTCCTTGGCAACACCCGATGTGTCAGCGTTCCGAGCGGTCTGGCGCCCCAGGCCGAAGGTGAGGGACTACGAAGTGAATTTCACTGCAAGGCCTAGTTGGGCGCCGTCCTTGGCAGTGCAAGTCGCTTAGCCCTCACAAGCGCTCCAATATGCCTAGTCGCCACACAGCAATATATGCCACTATTGGGTACGGAACAAGGGGGTGGATGTTCAACACTATAAGGTTATGCGCAGCGAATATAAATTCCAGTGATCTGGCGATGCCGAACTTTTATTGGTACGAACAATTTGGATAGAGAAAATTTATCAAAGAAACAAAAAGAGATAATGGAATCGTGTAAGGTAATGAATAACTTCGACAAAAAAGTAGAGAGACCAAGTGAATAAATAATGAATGCGATGATGAACTGAAAACAAAGGAACAAAGGGAAGAACAGGCTTTCTTATATCCTCCATGAGACAAGACCTTTCCTCCACAGCACACTTCCTGCGCATGCCATATCTTTGATCAGTTTCTTCAGTATTGGGGCTCTTTCTTACTTCTCAGCCGAATCCCATCCGAGGTGAGAACCAAAGCACCGAGGTTGTGGTTAACCGGTTTGCTGAATACTAAGTGTATAACGCAGATGTCATGTTTGTTGGGCTATTGATGATAGTTCGTGTTTCATTGTCAATGGATAGAGGTTTTGATGCTGTTGCACTAGATATGCAGGGTTGATGTCGGAGATCGGTATAAAGCTAATGCTGGTGAGACATCTTTCGAAGGTTTAGCGTGTAACAGGTCGTAGCGAGAAGGTTCCTAATCCAACGCGCATGGGAATATATGAAAATGGTGAGCAGTCCAGAACGTTCCACGTTCAACAGTGGAAAGCTATAGTGAAGAGTGGAAGACCCGTGTATCCATGGAATTGACCAAGGGGCATAGGGGATGAGGTGAGGAAATAATCTTCGATTGGTACTACACTGGATGATTATGTAGAACGATAGGAGTAGTGATCAAAAAAAAGGAGAGCAGAGGAGGGAACTACAAGAAAACAGTACACATGATCAACCATGCAGGACGTATGTTACGTCGTTACCTGTTGTGCTTCTAATCATACGCTCGACTCCACATGTATAGGATAAAAATAGATACAGCTGACGGTCCGATCATGCTCGGAAGATGGACACACTAGATACTTTGGAACATCGGGTTTCAGGTGCTACTATGATGGAAAAGAATGGGGTCTTGTGCTCTGTGAGGTAGTCACTTGATTGGAGCGACCCCACAAAACAGGGCAGCTTGTTTGACATTTATCTTGATTCACTTGAATGAGTTTTGGTCTAGGTTGTGATGTGAAGTTTTATTGGATGGTTCTAGTAACCCCATACTTTAGATGGGACCATAGACTCTAGATTGAGCTAAGTGTCGACAGCAAATACAGGCTTACATATCCAGAGTTCTATAAACCTCTCAAAGCGTACGGCAACAACTATGCACCTTGTCCATCGACTCTGGCAGCGAACCCATCTGCCTCATTGGAAATGGGTAGCAATCCCCTCAACTCTCTGATTTCCTGATCGAGACAACGGATCTTGCGCTCAAGGTACTCGATCTCCGGATGCATCCCCGCTTCGTGGAGGTCATCGATCCGGTCCTCCACATCGTCCATGCGTTCATTGAGCCCCTCCATTTCGGATTGGAGTTTGTCGAGTTTAGTCCCAAAGAGCTTGATAGAGTCTTCAATTTCAACCAGGTCAGGAAGAGATCTCATGACTCTGTCAATCTCTTGACGGACTTTTTTGAGCGTGTCGCGAGTGGCTTTTCGAGTGACAAGCTGGGTATGTCAGGATTAATGAGTTTGTGCTCTAAGAAAATGAAAAGGGTGTGCTAACCTTGTGCTTACTAGTAGTCTTACTAGTAGAGATAGCTTTCTTTGGTTTTGGAGACATGGCTGGTAAATTGGACAATTATGCCTGGTGCGCGGGAGATTTTTGTGTGTAGCGAGGGAGAGGTTGCTTGATGCGTGGTGGCGGTGTGATGAAAGAGAAGGAAGAGGGAGATTTATAGAAAAAGTGGAGAGGTACCTATTTCCGATTGCAGATTGGGGTAAGTTTTGGTGAGTCACCTGATTGAAGTGATAGGGTTATGGTAACTGAAGGAATATCCTACTTGCGCACACAGCCCACATTCAGGAACCTAGGATCTCCTTCAATCGCGTTTACAACAGGGTAGTCCTTCTATTCCTGGCAATAATTTTCCCCAAATCACATTTTAGAGGATGGGGGAGACCACCAGCCCCTCTGTAGCTCATTCGAAGGCTATCGGATGCTACACTCCGCTGAGGCTCTGGAGAAGCCTTCCTGGCTTGTACCCTACACAGGACGTGTAAGGTCCGGGCCGTGGCTGGTAGATAACCTAAACGGGGGTTTAACATTTTGAAGCTGCCAGGCGGTTTAAAAACCCCAGTGCAACAAGAGTAAAGTATTATATATACAAACGACCTTTTTGCCTATACCGGTATAGGAGAGCGCTGTATACGATAAAAAATTGAATGATTGGACGGTGTGCTATGAAGTCCAGAATTCCCCTTTCTGAAAAGAGGGCGAAAGGCACAGCAAAAACACACCCCCAGAGACGGAAAAAAAACTAACCCAGCCACGAATTGGGCTCAGAATTGGGCTGGACGGGGAAACGCAGAATTCAAAAATCGTAAGTGTCTGGAATTCCTAATTGCGGTTGAGGGTAGGGAGAGGGGGGTACAAAAAAGTAGGATAGCGGATATACCGGCACTATGATACGTTAGGTTTTCCCCGTTTCGAGGAGAATTCTCAAGTTTGATTATCCTTTTCGAAAAATCCCCAGAAAGTCTCCAGCGAGGATCTAAACAAAATTCACATATAGGGTGGTTTAGTTTTACCCCCCTTTGCCGGTCGAAGTTGTCAAGTACTTCAATCCCCCGAGTTCATGAAAGCCCCGCTCCAAACAACCCATGCGGCGTCCAGCGCTTAAACCCATTCGTCCACCGCTATTATCCTCTACCATATCTCAACTTACCTGGGTATGGCGCCAGACCCCAGAAATCAACCAACGCCAATGTGTTTCAACTTGCTTACATAATACATTGAAAAAAAGTGGGGCTGGTTTCGAAGAGCTTCGAAACGCGCGTCGATGGGTAATTCGAGATTCTATCTGCATGAGGATTGTTCTTATTGGAACCAAAAAAAACAGATGATTAGAGAGGAGTGTCTTCCGAGCACCTCTACCAAGTCACATCATCCTAGAGATGTGGTTGTGGTTGGAGATTTTCGAGGGCCCTTCATGAGTCAGTTTTTCGCGGTTTCAAGTGCTCGGCATCTACCATAGGATAGCAGTGCTCCACCAGTACTAGCGGGGTTTGCCCTGAAATTCCTAATCCGGAACAGAGCCGTATTCGGCAAGCCTACATGGGTCATGTGACTGCGGAACCCCCGGTGGTCATCACTTTGTGCTGGCAGGGCTGCGGGAGTAAGGTGTTGTGTGTTGGCCCCCGCCTTATTTATTGTATGTTATTATATACCACGTATCATACTGATAGCTCAATTGCATCGAAGTGGAGAGTGGGGAAAGGGATGGGGCAGTATATCGTAGGCGTCGTGAGGTGTGATATGGTGGATTGTTTGCCTTGCGGTGGGGGACTATGAAAGCTAAGTTTGAGATTTTTTGATAGAGGGAAGTGGGGTTATGATGCTGTGTTGGATGCACCGCAGCCTGGTCGGTGGGGCTGTCGGAATTTTGCGGTGAAGGAGGTCCGTTGGTGGGGTAGCCCCGGGGGGTTCTGGCGTGATTAGAGCAAGGTTGAGGCGCTCCGTGGTGCTAGGAAAGATTATTAGTTTTAAGGCCGATACGATTTAACCAGGGGCTGGGTGGTAAATGCAATTGTTATAAGCAGAGAGGACGATAATTACTTCGTTCACCACAGTGTTCTTGTAGCGAGAGGGGTAAAGAAAAGTTTAATGAGAGGAATAAAAAACATACGCCAAGATACCGTGTTGAAAACCAAATGATCTCGCAAACACAGTACCCTTTGGAGAAGAGGTGCCTATGAAATCCAGAGCGGAGGTTTTTTTCTTTAAAAATAAATAAAAGCAAAACAAAAGAAGGAGCCCAATTCATTCTCTTTCTCCCCACCATTCCTAATAATTGATTCCCTCAAACCGCGATGGATTCGCCAATCCATTCCTGCCCCAGGCTCGAACCTCCCTCATGGTCGGATGGGCTCATAGTCCTCTCCGTCCGGGGGGATGAAATATTCCTCCTCCCCACCACCATCCGCCGACATCAACCCCCCATCACTCCCTCCACCTCCATCTCCCTCCCGGCCAGGAACCCTCCCATTAGTCCTCCTCCTCCTCTTATCCCCCAAATCCCTCTCGGGATGGCGCACCTTATAATGCCGCCTAACGGCAACAACAGCCGAATTCCTAGTCTTGTATGTACCGCAATTCTCACAGAACGGGCAAGACCGCCTCCAAATCCCATCCCTTTCCTCCCTAACTTCCGGAGAGGTCTCAGCCCCCTGCCTCTCACAGGCGCCGCTCTTCTGATGCCTCTTCAGCTTCTGTGCCCCGGCGAACGTGCTGCCGCAGCGGGGACACTCTGTACGCTTCACGTTCTGTGGCTTTTCCTGAGTCGCGATAAAGAAGGATGGGCTATCGCCGACCTTCACGGCGACCTTGGCCGGGGACTCGGTTGGATGCGCTGCTGTGATCTCCACCCCCGGAACGCGAGTTGGGAGCGGTTGTGGAGCCCAGTCTGTCGGGGTCTGCGGAGGGGTCGTCGGCGCAAAGGTAACGTTGATAAATACCATTGATGCGGGGTCACTTTGGCGGGAGTTCTGGTCTGGCAGTGGTTCATGCGGGGACTGTCCTTGACTCCTGTTTAGCGTTGTTGATACCGTGGTGGGCGGGTTTCCCGAATAACGGACACATGGAGACATTTTGCAAGAATGCAGATCGCTTTAGTGGGGTTTTGGGGACTTTGTGAATATTTCCTTCGCAGCGGAATAGGTGGAGATCAAGGTGAGAGGAGGTGAGGTGGAGGAGATAGAGGGGATGATTTATCGGGGTCTGGTTGGCTGACTTAGCATAAGATTGTTCCAAAGGATCCGCCTGCGGTCCCTTTTTTTTTGTTTTTTTCGCAGGTTTTTCAACGGGGAGGTTTTCGACCAGCCTTGACCATTGATGCTTCTGTTCGATTGAGTCTTTTTTCCCTGGGAATTGGGGAGAGGGAGGAAAACTGGGGAAGACACCTCTACCGGCAAAGGCTCCGAACAAGGCGTGAGCACGCAATGGCTGTAATTTGTTGTTAAGTGGCGCGCCTGCAAAGTTTTTGATACGTACCGTTAAGTAGTCCGACCCCCTTAAACACCAGGTGGCAGACCACTTGCTGAACCTCCGCATCGCAGTTGGGCAAGTTAAACGGCCGGTATGCCGGGCAGCACTCGAGTACATGACCGCCACTAGAAGTGTGGAAGGTAAAGGATATCTACTACCGGCGGACAGCCCTGTGAGCACCCCGAAAACAGGGCTTTCCGATGTAGCTCCTGGGATCAGGCTAGGTCCCTGTAATAACACTGCACCCGAGGATAAAATAGGGTATCTTTAAAATAAAGGCCGGCATATCCCAAGCCGGGTTGTGCGAACAATCTCACAGAATGCCGTACAGTTCAAGATTAACCGGATGCCCGGAATCCGGGTCTATGGTACCAAAGCCAACAGCGGGAACGATGCAGGGTCATTGATGAATTGGAATTTATTGCTATTCAGCGTAGAATGCTTACAACCCTAACCCTAACTCACTAGGAGGGTTTACCGAGATTCAACTTTGTCAGAGTGCCCCGGGAATTTTATAAGTAACTTAAGGCTGTGATGCTATTTAACGGGAGTGTCAATGTGCACTGATCCTCAGGCTTTGGACCATCCACCAAACCTCAGCACAACTTTGGGGAGTCGATCTTGGTGTTCGAGCTCTTTTCTAGGGAGCCATCTTTACCACTGCCGCAAACGGAACTCTCCCTGTCACCGGAGCAACGAGACCCCCCCCCCCTCCTATGTGTGTTAGTGATCCGGGGGCTCGACAGGGCACACGCTCTCAAGAATATCTCTCGGATAAGCCTGTTTTAGCGGGGCCTTTGTTTCCACGTTTGTTTACCAAATATTTGTATAGTTTGCGCTGGCATTGAAGGCAAGATTTGTTACACAAGTATGATAACTGGTCACAAAATGACGTAAGGGGCAGACAACGAACACACCAAAAAATCCAGCGGCAAGCGTCATATTTGGTGGGCTATCCCCGCAATTCAGGTTCACGATATCGCACAAAACCTCTATAATGACGGTTGAAACATCCCTTAAGACTCAGACTCTAGGGCACACGCCAGCACAAGCCAGGAAGCACACTCCGTCCCAGACCAATCGCTGCAATCTAGCTAATGTTGTGGTGGTGATTTGTGATCCCCCGAGCCTAGTTGAGCAGGCTACCGAGTGTGCGTTGTAGTTTACTCTTGCCCGAGTGCTTTGTGTACTGTACCCGGTTCGGAACACTAAGTTTGGGTTGACTAGCTTCCCCGGGACTAGGCTTCAATCCCGGCATACAAGCAGATTGTGCATAGTCAATTGACTGCTGTTCTTTCTTCCAAGTTTGAAATAGTTCAATGGAGGTGATAACACGATGTAAAGCGTGTAACAGACTCTTCGCGATCCAGGGAACCAGGGGTCTTGGGTGCTTTATCTGTCAGACTGAACAAGGCCGGGGGAGTCTTATGATGTAATTTCATCCCCAACCACCTATACCATAAAAGCTTGAATAATTGAACCATGTGCTGTATCACTAGGCTTTCCTCCCTCACAAAATTCTAACGATTTGATTTTTTTTGATCCCTTCTGTCTCGGAAGGGGGGTATGTTTTGGGCCCACCTCCCTAGAGAAATCGAATTTATAACACATAGCATAGGGTTCAATTATTCAATTCTCTGCGGCAGCTCAAACCGCCCCCTGATGCTTCAGAATAGTTGGGTCTTTGTTCTATCACTTTTGTTTCCTAGCCGAAGGTTGGATAGGCGGCTATTCCTAATAAAATCTGGAATATATACAGGATATGGAAAGGGGTTCACAATAACTTTAGGAGAACCTTTAATCTACTTCACGTGTAAAGACACATCTTCCTTAGTTCTGTTGGACGGATGTGCAGATGGTTCGGATACAGGAGGTTATTTAAAGGGAGATTACTAGTATACTGACATGTCTTTCCTTTGTTATCACAGGAGTGTACGGAGGGGTGGTGGCATGTGGAGATGGTAGAGAGGTGTAGTGATCTATGGAAGGATTAGGACATGATATTCATGTTTTACTTATAAACCTGTCCCCACAATACCCAGTTTATTTTTAATGATAGCGAACAAGCGAGCAAGCGAATGAAGGAATTTCGGGCGGTGAAAGTCATATTTCATATCCTTCCTACAAAGTGCCTAAGTTCCATGCGAATTCTCTTAGTCAATCGTCTATTTCCGCGCGACCCTCATATCCGCCATATTGACAAATTCCTCTAGGGTGCTTTTCATGAATCTCCCCTTAGTGGATAAACGTGGAGTGAAAAGATTGAGCAATTACACGGGCAGGACTTAGTGGCAATCAAGAAAGGGTATAGGAGAGGGGGTATTGTATTTATTTTAACAAGCTTTGAGGACTCGGGGACTGAATATATGATACCGGGAGAGTATAAAATTCCAATCCCCGTGGATTCCCAACTCATGGTGTTGGGTGCTCGTTGATATATCAATATTTACCTATGCCGTATTTCACCAACACTGCTGTGGGTTATCACAAAGGGGGAAGTGAACTCAAAAGCGCACAAACTAGCGAAAGCCGGAGTTCCGTAGGTGATACGATGGCATAATTGGTAATGTCAAGAGACATCAAACTCACATCCGGGTGGAGAGCAGGGTACGGAAGGTGCTGGTCAAATTAAAGTTACGATATAAAGCAAAACAGTTGTAGTAACCGATCCTCTAGTCACTGATCTCTATATCCCAGCACCGCTTCGGGCAACGTCGCCACCAACACCCCCACTCTAGTCTAAAGAAACTTAAAAAGTATATCTAACGCCCGTCCGCCGGAGAAAATGAAGAAAGTGTAGGAAACACAACACCACGAAAGAAGAGCGTAGAAAACAAAATCAAATGCCAGGATAACTATTACAAGCACAACCCACAAGCTAAATCCACGGTAAATCTAGGTCAATGTATCCACCCATCATATTTCCTCGAACGCCGCCACAATTATGCACTCACCAACCCCCGCTCAGCCGCTCTAGCGAATACTGATGGGGATCTGAACGCGCGAATGCACATACTTTCGGTTCCGGCTTCCTTCATAAACTGAGGGACAGCGTAGTCCTTAAGCTCAATTGGCACTGCAGAGCGGGAAAAGAAGAGGGGGATGTCTGCCGGACCGGATCATGCAACCCATGAGGGGGGTTGTGTGGAATTCAGAAGATCGCCCGGGGCTGAGAGGGCCTTGTGAAAAGAGCACGAAGTTCATGTCTAGGCAAGTTTAGACAACGACGGAGTTGTGGTTTTCCAGGTTTGTAGCCACTATCTACTCCTTACGCTCTCGGGCCACCGGCAAGAGTGCTGTTCCGCCCCCGTTATCGCTTGTGGGAACTGACGCCCCCCGTCCGTGCAATCACCTCACCACTTACTCCCGTTCAATCGACGTGGCCAGCGAGACCGGTATTTTTCCATCATTACCTGACTTGCTAGCTTGACGTGTTCCATTCCGGGTAGTAGCTTCACTACTTCCGTATGCCCATTTTTGATAGCAAGAAAAAGGGGTGTTTGGTCCATGCAATCTAGCTTGTTAGGATCGACATCTTTATGCCCCAGCAGCAGCTTCACTGCTCCATAGCACCCATTCCCAGCAGCCCACGAGAGCGGTGTTCGGCCACTATTGTCTCGCTTATCGGGGCTAACGCCTTCCAGTCCCAACAGCAGCTTCACTACTCCATCATGCCCATTCCTGGCGGCCCACGAGAGCGGCGTCCGGGCATAATTGTCTGGTTTATCGGGGCTAACTTCTTCCCGCCCCAGCAGCAGCTTCACTACTCCATCATACCCATTCCTGGCGGCCCACGAGAGCGGTGTTTGGCCACTATTGTCTGGTCTATCGGGGTTAACGCCTTCCCGCCCCAGCAGCAGCTTCACTACTCCATCATACCCATTCCTGGCGGCCCACGAGAGCGGCGTTTGGCCATAATTGTCTGGTTTATCGGGGCTAACTTCTTCCCGCCCCAGCAGCAGATTTACTACTCCACCATACCCATTCCTGGCGGCCCACGAGAGCGGCGTTTGGCCACTATTGTTTGGCCTATCGGGGTTAACGCCTTCCCGCCCCAGCAGCAGATTCACTACTCCACCATACCCATTCCAGGCGGCCCAAAAAAGCGGCGTTTGGCCACTATTGTCTGGCATATCGGGGTTAACGTCTTCTCGTCCCAACAGTAGCTTCACTACTCCATCATGCCCACTAATGGCGGCCCAAAAGAGCGGCGTTTGGCCACCATTGTCTGGCATATCGGGGTTAACGTCTTCTCGTCCCAACAGGAGCTTCACTACTCCATCATTTCCATTACGGGCGGCCAGCGAGAGCGGTGTTCGGCCCCATTGGTCTTGCCTGTCGGGATTGACATGTTTCCGTTCCAGCAGCAGTCTCATCACCCCCTCATGCCCGCCCCGAGCAGCCCACAAGAGCGGTGTTTGGCCGGCATTATTTGCCCTGTCGGGGTCGACATCTTCCCGTTTTAGCAGTAGCTTCGCCGTCTCCTCATGGCCGCTTTCGGCGGCCTTCGACAGAGGTGTTTGGCCCCACCTGTCTGGCTTGTCGGCGTTAACATCTTTCCGGCCCAGCATCAGCTTCACCACGCCCTCATACCCGTTTCCAGCAGCCCAAGACAGTGCCGTCCGGCCGCACTCGGTGTCTGAAATATCGGAATTGATGTCTTGACGGTCCAACAATAGCTCCACCACTTCCTCTTTCCCAGATATAGCCGCCCATATGAGTGGTGTAATACCCGCGCAATCCTTTTGGTTGATGTCACAGCCTTCCATCTTCATAAAATCAACCGCGGTGTCGACAATGCCAAAAAAGGATGCACAGTGTAAGCCAGTGAAGCCCACAGGAAGGGCATTGAGGTATTTCAGGCTAGGAAATTTGGTGGGAGTACTGTGCGTATCGTAAGCGATCCTAAGCAAGATGCTCCGAAAAAGCAATCCGGTAGAAAAGAGGTTGTCACGCTCATTAAAAAGCTTGAGCACAAGCAATCTTGCGTCACTTGAGATCTCTCTTTGGGCATGAACACCCCAATACAAAGAGCAATACTCGAGAAATGGAGCAGTTTGTGGGGGGGCATCTAGTGCGGGCAGAAGTTCTCGGAAGTGCTGAAAGTTAAGGTATGTCAAGCATGTTTCCGCGATTGTCGTGTGAGCTCCACCAAAGCTCGGGATTTGAGTGGAAAGATACTCTTGTAGAGTAAAATGGACTAGGCGTACAGTCGAAGCCTCTTTGTCCACTGCGACAAGCCCTTGACAGCAGCCGAGCACTGTCCATATTGATGGAATATTCTGGGTATTGAGGTGCAAGGCCCCGTTCTCGACCGCGAGAGCGTGACATAGTTCATCCGCGCGCAATGGGCGTTCCGAATGGGACACCCACATCAGAGTAGCCATGCCGAGTCTCGCTCTCTCCCTACCTTGCGCCCCGATCCGTTCCAGTGTTGAGCCGTATGCATCACCCAACCCCTGGGTATTGGACATTGCGCTGAGCCTTTCCCGCCGACGATAGACGGTGGTTTCTTGTAGGATTGATTCAATATTGAGAAAGACTAGAAGGAATCTAGATGTGCATTGGTTAGCGGACGCTTGAAGATAGGTTTACGGAGTCACTTCTCCTACGTACATTTCTGAAACGAATTCGGGAATCTGCCTTAATATGTCCGTCTCAAGATTGCTGTCCATCGCACCAAGAGTAGTGTCTTTATCCAGCCTAGAACGGAGGTATCCAACGATATCATCTCTACTGGGTGCTATAGATATGATGGTTGTTCTTCCATCGAGCCGCCTCTCTATTTCGCCCCGGATTTGGGGTCTTCCAGTCAGGAATACTCGGGTGTTAGGCGACCTCTCGAGAACCTGGCTTAGCGAATCAAGAATGTCTGGCCTATGCTCTTCCGTGCATTCGTCAAGGGCGTCAAGGCATAGAAATGTCCGCTGTGAAGATGTGATAGCCTGTAACATTTTGACAATCTCGGAGAGCTGCAGCCCCCGACCACCGATAACCCTCTTCTGGTCTTCAAAGGCCTGTGCTATTTCTGCGGGAATATCTCTCAAACCGCTAAGAATCTGCCTCAGGAGGGAACCAAGCACTCTCGTGGGAGACTGCTCTTTCCGGGAGGCAAAGTCGAAATAGAAACATGCAACGGTGGCATCTGTTCCTCTAGCACGATCGCACAACGTGTCGATTACGAGAGAACTAAATTCACTGCTTGTCAGGGATGTCTTCCTCTGGTTTCTTCTACGGGGGGTCTTCAATTACCTGATATACGTCTTACCGGCCCCCGGATCTCCGTAGCCGAACAATATTGCCTTATCGGATTCGCCCCCGGGGGCGCGGCCGCACCAGCTGCGAAACTCCCCGGTTCGCAGGAGCCAGTCTCCCACATTCGCGACCCGACAGGTACGGATGTCCTGATGCCTTATGCTCGGCTCAAGCGGGGAAAGCCAGTGTAAGATATTGGATCGATCGTTGGCAACGGTAAAGTGGTTAGACACATTAGCCACGTTAAAAGAGTTGATGTTGTTGCTGTAGGCTTTGGACATTTTATCATCGATTGAGTTTTGTAGGGAAGAGGGGTGGAGAGGGTTGATTGAAGAAATCACTTGGGGGCTGAAGGAACGCGGGGTTCGGGATAGTGCAACCCTGTGTGACCATCACATTCTCTTTTTCTTTGACGTTGCCAGCGGAACACTAAATTTATCGGTACAGTACAGTACTGGTACAAGGGTAGATCATGAATTCATGGTACAGAGCTGGGATCAGAGGTTAGAGAGCAGTGGTACCGCTCTCGCAAGAGTGTACCATAATTTTGTCCAAATCAGAGCTATTGAATTCAACAAAGTAAGAACTAAAGAACCGAATAGCATATGGCACCCGTTGCAGTTGACCCTTGGTTGAAACCCAAACTTTTTCTAGTGTTCCAAAGTTGCCTTCGCAAGGGAGAGTGACCCCCTGCTCTGTACAGCCTCGTTCGCAAAGTTCTCGCGGATCAAGAGGTACCAGGGAAAAATATTGGCAGTAACAAATGTACTGGTACAAGTGTCTGCAGAAAATCTGAAGTGCAAATTTTTGTACCGGTACATGAGTTGTCCCCAGACTTTTGCTAAGATACCTACCGATCAGCGAGAACTTTGCGAACGAGGCTGTACCAGGAATTCTTGATCTACACTTGTATACAGCGTAAAGTGTATTACTCGAGCAGAGTATGTAAATTCTGGGTAAACTCGACCCGCCGCCATACTTCTTAAGGTAAGTTAGCCACTATTCCCCTTAACGGGTAACCCCCTGGCGAATTCGCCTTTCCGGGGGATATTAACTACCATACAGGTAATAGCTGAGGGCCGAATTTTCAGAGCCTACGGCACGTATCTGAAAATTGGACAAGTTTTTTTTTTCCACTAGTTGGACGGCTGTATGCTGCGGCAGCCGCATTTTAAGATACTCGTAGCTATTAATAAATATTATGATACAAACATAGTACCTATGCAAGAGTCAGGAATGAAAAAGTGGCACTATACAGTACTTGTGTAATTGAGTTGTGTCCGCAAGTCCCCGTGTCTTAAGTGCTAGGAGCGCTTCAAAATGCCTTGTTACCCCTCCCTACCCCTTATTCAGGAAGAAATTAATTTCGATAAAATTTTACTATGTCCCTAGGTGTATATCCGGAAGTGGTTATCAAGCGGGGTATGACTCTTTTGCGAATTGGCATTATGCTTATGGTATCATACAAAAAATGGTACGGGCTTTACGGGCAAGGCCGTGCGGAGCAGGAGCATTGACGTTGTTTGATCAAAATTATTAATTTTAACATACCCGTTGTACATACTGCAACACTGGCACTCTGGTCCACAAATCCAACCCCTCAGCTGCTGATCAAGAGCCTGGGCGATTATTATTTTCTTCGGGGACGCAGTGAGCTGGAGGACTCGGCCCGCCAATTACACTCCCTTAAAGTTTAGTGGGGCGAGCAGGCGTGGAGTCGCATTTGGGAATGTTTCTTTGGTGAACCACTGTGACCGAAAAAATGACAAGCGCTGCCATAGATATAACAGTCACGTGCCTCAGGCGCACTGCAACCAGAAGGTTAACTAAGAAATTTTTATCAGACCCACGTGACTAGGATATCTAAATGATGGGAGGTGGTGTTCTAACTTCCGACCAGAGGCCAGAGAGCAAAACCAGACTACCAGTTTATATAGAAGGTAATTTTACATATAATACTATGCGTATGATTCAAGCTATTCAAAAAAGCACCGGCCCGGGGAAAAACGTATCACATAGTTTTGAGGGCGAGAAAGTACGAAAAAATTGGTTTCCGAGAAATAGGTCTTGTTCAAAAAAGTGATAACTTCTATTAACATCTGGGTTATATTCCAGATTGGCAGGGCAAGTCACAGGTTGCAATTAATAAGCTAACCGAGAAAGACTAGCATAATAATAGTACTCGGGTGTCAGGGTTAGTCCGCGAACACCAGGATTTATTCTGAGCATGAGCTAAAGTGGCAAATATCCAATAGAAACCTTGAATAGATAGTTCAACCAATAGTAAAGCAGAAAGCGTTCGAGGAATTCTTCTGGTTTTTCAACACACACCCCTTAGTGCGTGCGCTATTCCTAATATCGTCGTTAGCTTTGTCAGCCCTGTGTTCGCGGACTAGCCCTGGTATCCGAGTAACACTTTTTCTCCTCTACCACTATAGTGTAAATACAACATTTTTCAAAACCTAAAGGCTCTACAACCACAGATATAATTGGAAGAGGGAGAAACATATCTATTCTCCTTCATACTCCCTTTAAGAAACAGCTTTTTCCCCAATTAAGCTTGTGGCTGCCAAGCCTTTAGACTTTGAAGATATTTGAGGGTCTCATACTCCTTTTCAGCCGCTTGAATAGCGCCTGGACAACATTAGCCGCGGAAAGACAATTGATAGCAACGCAACCCACATCACCCTGCACTTTCAACACCATCTAAAGAAATTTCTCCACATCGGGTATTAGTTTTTTATGTATTCTACTATGAATTCATACCTTTTAATTAGCCTCCCTTCAGTTTCCATGATATTGGGGCTGGTGCGGGAGTGCTGTTGTCATTGCCCGAGTTTTTCATGTTCGTTGATCCGCGGTTAATTTTGTCAATGAACAATATAGGCTGCAGATTGATAGGATATATTACTAGCGAGGCAGCATTCGAGACCTGGGTGATTTCGTTTATTTCCTTGAATAAGATTAATTTTCCTGGTATCATGAGATGAATATTTTTCCTTTTACGCGAGCGACACAGGTACAGTACTAAGAATTTGTTTTTGGGAAGATATGCAAGGAATCTCACATGTTAGGAAATTTTCACGTTGATGATATGTTTTTGACATTAGTAGTTTGTTTATGTATGATAATATTATGATATGATTTTATTTTTTATGTTATGTTTTGATTTGAGTGTTTATTTGCCATGGGATATTTCCTGAATGCAGCGGTCGTACCCTAGGGAGTGCTTGTCATGTACCTAAAATCATATCATATCGTACCACGAAATTAACAAAAAAAAACAAATTCGAGACCTGGCGTCCAGAATTTGCCCCGCATTAGTGTTTTCTAACTCTAAATTTTTACTGCGCCTTAAAAACCGAAATAATTGGGCATGGCGCTGGGAAGTACGGGATTTCCCATTTGGATTCGGGGGAGCAAACACACCGAGAGACTCTCTTTCAGCCCCGGCTAGAAACAACAGACCTTATTGGGGGGGCAACTCCAACGTCCTTGCGCGATGCCCAATTGTTTCTGTTTTTACGGTGCCCATCAGATCGTTTGGCATATATTATAAAATTTCCTTTTTTTTCCCTTTGCTCGGATTCCACCCGCCTTTCCCGGGTTGCATGCATCATGATGCATGCGTCCAGCCAGTGGTGGGGGTCTGCCCCTGAAGCTAGGAAGGGTAGGGGTAAGAAATGGGCGTAGGGCAGCGGCACAATCAAATGACCCCGACAACCCACCATGTTTGGGGCTAGTAGTATAATACTATTATCATATTAATAATATATTATAATAAATTATTATCATACTCGGGCGCAAATTAAAGATCCGGAAAAAGTGACAAACAAAATGTATGGTGGCAACACAGATATTCCAAGTCACTTTTTCCGGATCTTTAATTTGCGCCCGAGTACTGCAAAAACTCAAATAATTGAACCATGTGGTATCAAGTCCAGAATTTCCTTTTCTGAAACGGGGGCAAAAAACACAGCAAAAACACAGCCCCTTCCCCCCTTCCGGAGGGGAGGAAGAGGGAATTATTGAACTTACTAAGAGAGGAAAGTCCAACAACATAGCACACGGCTAAATTATTCAAGTTTCTATAGTATTTTAGTAGTCCGACGACTACACTCACCACGTTGAGGAAATTGTTTCCAATTTCCTCCCCTCATGCTATGTCTAAGACATGCGGTCAAGCTTGGTAAGGGGATTAGGGAACTAAGAACCAGTTAAGCTCAGAACTGAATCCTTTAATAGAAGATGTTGTATTCCCGTGAAAGCTGAACCGAGGCAGGGAGGAACAACAAACGGGCGATCTGTGATTGCTAGAGTAAGTTTATTACCCCCTGCCAAAAATCTCCCATTCAAGTATATAGCCATGAATTGGAAAGAATCAGATGGAGGTAACTTAATTGAATCTATATAGTTAGCATCATGGGTCTTATCACTTCGCCTTCTCGATAGAAATACCCAAGCCAGAGGATTGGAGGGGGGGTTCATATGGTGCATATCTACTTCTACCACTGCCAAATCTTATAGCACTACAAACGAGCCCCCCCTCCCCCAGATCTCAAGGAAGTTGGAAAAATGTTGCTCCATTTGTGGCCAGTCTTAGTCTGCAGCCGGATAACACCCCATCTCCAGGCAATATGGAGATCTCGCAGGAGCGTCCTTTCGTGTTTTCCGTCGGGTCAGCGATACTTATTGACTCTGTTTCCCCTCTTTTAGTTTCCTTTTTATATGTCTATTCCGCTTAACCTCACAGATATACTCGGTTGTCGGTGGGCGGAAAGGGATAGCGTACAAGAAAGGAATGCCATAAATCTGATTAGCCATTCTGGATCGTTGTATTTGTCTTCCTATTGTACAGACGTATAAGAGACAATATTGAGAGATTCCCTAAAAGGGGTGCTATGTACCACAATACTGTTTGCTACGCCTTAACCTGAGTCCGCTCTATTGCCAAAGGGAACAGAAAAATAGAAGAACGATAGAATGTAGGACTTATGCAAGAAAACTTCCAACTTTAGCATCCGAAACGCTAGAAAATGAAAAGGGAAATCGAAAATAAAAAAACGCACCCCACGTACCCCAAACCACCCAGCATAAAATCCCAATATTGGCATGGGATCCCCGGCGCTAAGAAACAGTGATGTCCACGAGGCCATCTCATTGCCCTAGAGGGGTCGAATAAGAATTCGAGGAGGGGTCAAAAAAGCCGTAATGTGTCTGCGAATGCTGTGAAAGGCGCAGATGGCCAAGTGCAGGGAGGGCGAGAGGGATATATCTCTAGAGCCTTATATCAGACGGGGGTCGTAGCCTCTCGGGCTCTGAGCAGCATTACTATCCCCTCATGCCCCTTCAAGGCGGCCCACAAGGGCGGTGTTCGACCATTATTGTCTAGCCTATTGGGATTAACGTTTCCCCGTCTCAACCGCAGCTTCACTACTCTATCATGCCCCTTCAAGGCGGCCCACGAGAGCGGTGTTTGGCTATAAATGTGTGGTCTATCGGGGTTAACGTCTGCCCGCCCCAAAAGCAGCTTCACTACCCTACAATGCCCATTCTCCGCGGCCCACGAGAGCGGTGTTCGGCCTCGATCATCTGGCCTATCGGCGTTAACGTCTCCCCGTTCCAAAAATAGCCTTACTACTCCATCATGTCCACCCTCAGCCGCCCATGAGAGGGGTGTTTGTCCATAAATGTGTGGTCTTTCGGGGTTAACGTCTTCCCGCCCCAAGAGTAGCTTCACCACCCCACCATGCCCATTCCCCGCGGCCCACGAGAGCGGTGTTCGGCCGCGATTATCTGGCCTATCCGGGTTAACGTATTTCCGTCCCAACAGTAGCTCCACCACTCCACCATGCCCATTCTCAGCGGCGTGCGAGAGCAGTGTTCGGCCACCACTGTCTGGCCTTTTCGGCTATAATTTCTTCTCGGCGCAATAAGAGTTCCATTACTCCATCACGCCTATTCTGAGCGGCCCATGAGAGAGGTGTTTGATTATAACTGTCTCGTCTCCGGGGGCTGACGGTTTCCTGCTCCAACAGTAGCTTCACCACTGCATCATGTCCATTCTGGACGGCCCAAAAGAGCGGTGTTTGGCCACGATTATCCTGCCTATCGGGGCTAATGTCTTCCCGTTCCAACAGCAGCTTCACTACCCCGTCATGTCCAGTACAAGCGGCCCACGAGAGCGGCGTATGACCACGATTGTCTGGCCTATCGGGTCTAACATCTCCCTGTTCCAACAGTAGCTTCACTACTCCATCATGCCCATTACAGGCGGCCAGCGAGAGCGGCGTTTGGCCATAATTATCCGGCCAATTGGGGTTGACGTTTTCCCGTCCCAACAACAGCTTTACTACTTCACCGTGCCCATTCCGGGCGGCCAGCGCGAGCGGTGTTTGGTCACAATTGTCTGGCCTGTCGGGGTTACCATCTCCCTGTTTCAACAGCAACCCCACTACTCCATCATGCCCACTCCAGGCGGCCCATGAGAGTGGAGATCGGCCACGGTTGTCTGGTCTGTGGGGGCTAATGTCTTCTCGTCCCAATAGTAGCTCGACTACCCCGCCATGTCCATTCTTGGCTGCCCACGAGAGCGGCGTTTGACCACGGTCGTCTGGCTTATCGGGGCTGACCTCTTCGCACCCCAACAGTAGCTCCACTACTCCAGCCTGCCCACTCTTGGCGGCCCACGAGAGCGGTGTGAGGCCACAACTGTCTGGGTTATCAGGGCTAACCTCTTCTCGTCCCAATAACAGCTTCACTACTCCATCATACCCATTCTCGGCGGCACGCGAGAGGGGTGTCCGGCCACCACCGTCCGGCCTGTCAGGGTTGACGTATTTCTTTCCAAATAGTAGACTCATTACCTGGGGTCTCTTTCCCCACCGACAGCCCATGCACCCGGGATCGTTATATCGCGAAGCAAGAAGTAGCCTGACTACCCCTTCATGCCCACTCCCAGCGGCCCATGAAAGCGCAGTTCGACCATAGTGCGTATCCGGCATATCAGGTTGAGTTTGCTTTTGTTGCAAGAGCAATTTTACTACCTCTTCATGCCCACACCTCGCAGCCCATATGAGTGGAGTTAGACCCACACTACCCATTTGGTTCACATCCTCCCTTTTCGTCTTTATCAAATCAATCACAAGTTTAGCAATGCCGAAATATGAAACGCAGTGGAGGGCAGAAAATGGCCCGCGGGAATTCAAGTACTGCTCGCCGGTCGACTTCCAAAGTATTTGGGCAGATATGTGACTATCGTATTGATCGAGAAGATCGAGAGCGAGGTATCTTGAACTATCTGAGAGCTCCTTTCGCATGTGGATTCCCCAGTGTAAAGAAGAGTAATTTAGGAAGGGCGCGCCTCGGAGGTCGCGAGAGTGGGTAGGGGAAAGGTCCTTAATGGCCCGGAAATTAAGATATGTCAAACAGGTTTCCGCTATTTTTGAGTGAGCTCCGTCGAATAAGTCGGCACGGCCGGAAAGATACTCTTTGAGGCTGAAATGTATCAGCCTGACAGTTGAGGAGCCTTTGTCGACGACGGCAAGCCCTTGACAACAACTTAACACTGTCCGGATCGAAGGCACATTCCTGGCATGAATATCTGTTGATCCAATCTCGACAGCTAAGGCGTGGCATACCTCATCAACATTCAACGGCCGCTCGGAATGAGAAATCCACATGAGAGCGGCCATTCCGAGCCTTGGCTGATCCCCCTTCTGCACCCTTATCCGTCCTATGGTTGAATCGTATGCATCCCCCAAGCCCAAGCCCTTTGCTAGGGCACCGAGTTTCCTTTGCCTCAGATAGAGTGTTGTTTCCTGCAGGATCGCCTCGATATTTAGGGATACCAGCAGGAATCTAGACATATCCGTCAGCTCATAAATTTACATATTTTTTCTAGAATTGGTGCTCCCGACTTACATTTCAGAAGCCGCCTCTGTGATGTTCTTTATAATATCCTCCTCCAAGTCCCCATCCATTGCGTCAGGTCTTGTATCCGCTTTCAGTTTTGCCCGGAGAAATCGAATGATATCACCCCTCGTGGGTGTTATATGTACGGCCACTACCTTCCCAGAAAGATGCTCCTCCACCTCATCACGAATATGCGGTCTTCCAGCCAGGAATATTCGAGTGCTTGGAGACCTGTGCAGAATCTGTTTCAGTGAATCAAACAGCCTTGCCCGATGCTCCTCCATGCATTCATCGAGAGCATCAATGCAGAGGAACGTGGGCTGTGAGGATGAGATATCCTGTAACATCTCTACAATTTCCCGTAGTTTAAGTCTCCGGCCCCCGACCACCTTTCCCTGTTCATGAAAAGCCTTGGTGATCTTTTCCGGAGTATCTCCTAGTCCGCTAACAACTTGTTTCAGGAGGGAGCCTAGGATCGCAGTCGGGGATTGCTCCGTCTGTGCTGCGAAGTCGAGGTAGAAGCACGCAACCGCGGCATTTCGTTCTTTCGCCCAATCGCCTAACGTATCAATTACCAACGAGCTAGCAAGCATTACAGCTTCTTAGTAGACCCTTGCTTCATGGAGGATATGCTTTCTTACCTAATGTAGGTCTTGCCGACTCCCGGATCTCCGTAGCAGAACAAGGCTGAGTTATCAGATCCTCCTCCAGGAATATCGTTGAACCAATTCTGGTATTCCTCTGTTCGTAGGAGCCAGTCTCCCACATGTTCGACTCTGAGGGTTCTAATGTCATCGTGCCGTATCCGGGGCTCCAGCGGGGATAACCATGCGAGAATCTCAGCCCGCTCTTCGGCACCGGAGCTATTCACGATGAACACATTATGGTTTTCATTGAAGCAGTTGACATTTCCCTCGACATTTCCCACAACGTGAGATCGTGACATTTCCCTTGCTCCGATGTTTCTTTGAGGACTGTAAATTCGAGGCAGAAGATTCAGAATGTGGGCTCATGAGTACGGCAGGGCCTAGAGACAGAGTTCCCGGGGCTGAAGAAAAGCGGGGTTTCAACTATCTTGCCACTTTGTCGGCAAACACCTAGTCCAATCAGCTTTCCTAGAGCCCCGTATGCACTGTGCTCGGACAGTATGGTGCCCAGTGCTATGACGCACCGGTAGCCGATCGTTTGTCCTGTGTCTCGGAGCACAAAATATGCCGTTTTTCATAGCCTTATGATAAAAGCAATGCAAGGGCGAATTGTCCAAGATGCATCTTTTGCCGAGCGACAGCTCCCACCCTCATAGCAATTATAGGTCCCCCCCCCGCAAGAAAAAACATATGACTACAGTTTTTATGACTTGCGTAGGCCTCTAAAACGGTCTATTGTCAAAAAAGAGGACTTCTGCATATGAACCTCCCCTGAACAACACAACGCCGGCAATCTACCAGCACGTGCTTAGCCCTAATTTCAAAGCTTTGTTACTCCTACATCTATGAGTTATCCTCAGGTCCTTAAACACAGAGCCCCATAACTCGGGAGGGTACTCGTTGTTACCATTCAGCTAGATGTGCCTCGTCATTTTTCCTAATAATAGAGTGACTGTGCCCCGCACAGGAGTAAATTTGAGGTTGGAAGTTGGAACCCTTGGCGAACATTTGAGAAAGAAGAAAACCCCCTCGCAGCAAGAAGTTTGTGTCATTGGGTATTCCCTGATTTTCTCCGGCATTGCCCATGACTGCTGGTGCTTCGGGTTTCCGACTTCTGGATTTGGTTTATGCACCGTGGCGCCGTCATCCACCACAATGGCAAGTTACCGTGGGCCAAACTAACTTGCAAGTAAAATCGATGTTGTGCAGTACTCGTACTTCGTCTAGCTTGATTCAACAGGGCTTATTTACCGTTAATCAAGAGAGCACTTCCGGTCTAGAATACGGCCCTATGGCAGCATTGCGTCTAAGAGGTAGGCCCGCTCTGGCCGCCTATCCAACAGTGCTCGAGTGTAGTACTCCGGGGGCCATTGAAAACCGGAAAACATATCAGAGCCTGTTGGCCCGGCGAGTAGTGGTATCATACAAAAGTTGGTTGTTTAAAAGTGATTCGAGCGAGGAGAAAATTGAGGCCGTGACGGGCGTAGGACATCGCGGTATGGCAAGTCGATACACCCTGACGCAACGATTCGCTTGCGGTTACCGGTATCCCAATAGGGCGTCATAGCCGGTCCTAGCTGCAGCTGCCAAGCATACACAAGGATCGTATCATTTTTGTATTTTCCTGGTTTCCGCCAAAGCTAAGCGATACTGAAAGGTCTGACTGTTTCAGGTGTCAGAAATCAACTCTTTCAACAACCAAAATTGCCAAATAAAACCAGAAATGAACACACGTTAGAAAGATGAGATGACTAAGAGAAATCCTCAATAGAACTAGTGTCGTGGGTCTTCCACGGGAGGCGTTCTTTTGTGGGTATTGGCAATCTTGACTATCAACGATACTGGTGCAGATCACCAGCAAGAGAAAAGAGAAGAAACTAAAACTGATAATTGAAAACGTAAGACAAGCACTGGCGGTTTCGATAAACCCCGATGCTCAGCTCACAGAAAGAAGATGACGATGATAAAAAAGAAATTGTTGACAACGGCGAAGGAAAATCCACGATCACGCTCCGTCCTTCCACAAGGTCTTTCCCACTAGCTAACCAACAAACCCTTATCCACCGTGACTGCCCTTTTGTCCGGCTATGAAACTAGCTACCCGGCCCATGACAATTACCGCAAATTCCAGAAAGGCTATCCAAGCCTCCGACACTAGGATACTAGATATTTACTCCCTCTCTGTTTTAGGTGTCCACAACGATGCGGCTGGGCGCCTCACGATGGCTGACTTACAAGGGTTGGTATGGTGATCAAACGTGTTCTGCACGTCTGTAGGTGTTGTGGAACTCGGGTGGACACAAAATCCACCGATTTACCAGAGCCGACTTGCCCAGCTTGGCATGCATATGCCAAGCATTCTATCGTCCAGGTCTTTCTTTGGTTTGATGCTGGGACAGGAGCAAATTCGTCGACGACGACGACCTCCACAACTTGGGCCTCCAATATACTACCCTATTTTTAAAGATTTGTGATTCCTAAAATTTGAGAGGCCTTCATTTTTCACGCTGAGGATCATTGGTCCCAAAAACTCCACTGGCTACAGAACGAGCTGTCCTAACTGTACAGTGTTTCGCTTACTCCACGATCCTAACTTCCAGTTTCTTGATATCTTAGCCGGACATTTTGATTTTTTTAAACCACATCCACGGCAAAGCTAAACCTATGATACAAGACATCCAGCCGCAAATTCCCCACTCTTGGCTCCAGGGATGCTACGTTACTCGTAGATACATCCACCGCAAAGTCTCGGGTAAAAAGCCCTCTCTGTGTCGGTTGAGCCTGCAGAACGTGTGTGGAGGCTGTGTTCAAGCCAAAAGGGCACATTTGATGTTATCGGCACTTTTAAAAAAGCAAAGCCGGGGGGAAATTCCTACTAGTATGCTAGCCTTGTTGATGGCCTTCTGGAGGCTTGAGCCAACCCCGCCGCTCCCTGTTCTACTCGCTCTGAGCTAAACACCACTGATAGTACTTTTTCGAATGATACGGTACTATCTACAGATGAGAGAGTATTCCTGCCAGCTAAAGCCATACCCCTCATCCGATTTTTACTCGAGCAAGAAACGAGGCTTGTAGGAATTATCGGGGTAACCTTTGAGCGCTCTTATGTGGAGCTTTGCTTCAATTATCTCATTTCTCTAAGTGTTAAATTTCCAATTTCACCCGGCGGTTTTGGTTGTGAGAGGCATCAATTTCAGGATACCCAACCTTAAGGAACGCCCAGTCTTGGCTAAAAACCTGATATCACAAGATATCATACCGGTGATGCGGTACGGTAGTCGGGGCCCAACCAGTAAGACGATACCATGATAGCCTCACAACCTTGCTTTCCAATGATCAAACTCTGTCGGTTACTCATAGGATATGATACAATTGTATTCTTCGGGTTTCCCGCCGGGTGCGATAGGGAAAAACCGCGTATTCCTAGATTACCGTTGTCTTGTACTCGTATAGGTATAGATAATCGCGAATTCTCAGCAGCGCAAGCTTCGGGCGCATCCCCACCGGTAAGTTTGAAAAGTCGGCATATAATCATAGTCTATCAGCCTGCCGCTTTCGCGCCAATCCAACGGTTCCTATTGGGCGCGGCAAGGCTGGGTAAAGTAAGCCCAGTCCGACTGATTAATTCTGGGAGGAATTCGGGAGGGTTCAGTAGAACGGTAAGTGGTCTTCAGGTGTGGATGAGTGATTCGAGTGATAGCTGATGCAAGGAAGAATATTAGAATATCCTCTCGAAATCAAAAAGTCTAGGGTCGATCCTCATGTTGACGGTGGCTCCGGGAACGACTATTCTCAGTATTCACGCAATGGTGAGAGAAGGCTATGTGTAATTCATACATCTGACAACCTACCCATCCATCGCTAGCAGGGGAAAACAAGAAGGAAATGAATACATGAAAAAGAGGTGAAAAAGGGAGATTTAGTAACAAGGGGTCTATTCGAGGAGGAATTGTGATTAAGAGAAATGGTGACAAAAAATGAAATAGTCGCCCAGTGCGATTGGCTCACATAGAGTTACAACCTTCCCCCTACTACCTCAATAAAATTAGTCGTATATTCCAGAAGAATGCGTAACTTGAATTTATTCACAAGCTAAGTTATATAGAACAACCTATACTAGACCCCATCTGCCACAAGTGGGCATCTCTTCTCAGCTGCGTACTGGACTCATCCCAGCCTGCTACCAATACAACGGTAGGGAATTCTGCGGTTTGCTTAAAATGCGGACCGACGCGTGGTAGAAACGTAACGTCTGCCTCTTTGGCACGATTGGAATATTGGCCAAAGAAATTATGAAATCCTGTCGCCATCCTACTCACACCAGTCCTGCGCATGCATACGGAGTATTTAATTAGGAGCCAAAGTCTGAGGTGAAAGGTGCTGGCGGTTTATAGGCCTGACAGAAGGTTGGCAGGTGACGGGCGGGCCCTGCGGATGACGCCAGGGCCCTGTAGGGGACGTCAATCCATCAAGATGACGGCCGTGCCCTACCGGCAGATCCCGTTCCCAATAAGGCCCGTTTACCTATAGACGGCCGTCTAGCAACCAGAGGCAGTGCCGACCGTCAAAGAAAGTCAGTTAGGTAAACGGGCTCTCAGTTATATACTAGACAGTATATTAGCTGGGCGTGCGACAATTCTGTTTTCTTTACATACCTTCAACTGACTGTCTCTTTCCAAAAATTAAATTTGCAATAATGGTTGCACTAGACGGTGGCGTCTCAGGCGTTATCTGGTAAACAGCGCGAAAGTGTTTGACGAATTTTCCACGGTCCTAGATTCTTGTAGCTAGACCGTCAAAAGGTTCCGTTGCCTACTCTAGATAAACGTCATCTGCTGTGCGGCACACTCCCCCACTGTCAAGCCCCCCTTAACGGTCGGCATCGTTTCAGGCTTTTAGACGGACGTCTATAGGTAAACGTGCCCTGAGACTGCAGGGCCCGGCCGTCAACCCATAGGACTGCCGTCTTTATGAAAGATGGACGCTTTGCCCGGCCGTCTGTACCCACCCTGCCCGGGACTATAGTCCGCCCGGGACGGTTGGGAACACGCCAGCAGTAGTCTGACCACCCCTTTATGGCCGTAGAGAGCAGCCCATCCGAGTGGTGTTCGATCATACTTATCGGGGCGATTGGGGTCGACATCTTCCCGTCTTAATAGTAGTTTCGCCACTCCTGCATGTCCATTCCTTGCCGCCCACGCAAGTGGTGTGTATTAACTTACCTGTGCAATCTTGTTGGTTGATCTCGCATCCTTCAGCATTGGTAAATAGTGTCACAAGTTCAAAAATTCCGAAGAACGATGCACCGTGTAGTGCAGAGAAGTGCAGATCTCTCCGATATAACTGGGACGCATTACCTGCTTTAAAAGTGATATAGCGGACACATGGTCTTCGTAGTCGCGCAAGAGCTCCAGTGCAAGGGCCGTTGCATGGTCTGAGAGTCCCCTCCCCGCATGGGTTCCCCAGTATCTCGAAGAATATTTGAGAAGAGGAATGCTCTCATGGTCTAAGAGTGAATGGGATGTGAGGTTCTTGACCTGTTGTGAGTTCAGATAGGTCAAACAAGTTTCTGCAAGGACCGAGTGAGGTTCACTGAAGAGACCTGGATGAGGGAAAAGGTACTCTTGAACGGTGTGGTGGATTAGCCGCATAGTTGAAGCCCCCTTATCGACTGTGATTAAGCCCTGACAGCAGTGTAGCAATTTATCCATCGAAGGGGATATTTTCGGGATCCGGATCCACTGTTCCTATAACCACTGCCAGCGCATGGCACAGCTCATCCACCTGCAGCGGCCGTTCCGAATGACAGATCCATGTGAGGGTGGCCACCGCAAGCTTTGTCTTTTCCCCATCCCGAGCCTTTATCCGCTCTAGCATCGCACCGTACGCATCCCCTAACCCTGCTCCATCCTTTATTGACTCAAGTACTTTTCTCCGGCGAGAAATCGTGGTCCCTCGTAGGATTGCCTTGATATGGAGAGAAGCAAGCAGGAATCTAGATTCAAAAAATGTGAGCTATTAACTTCGGGGAGCCTTTTCCTTGCGCTTGTTTCTACATACGTTTCCGAGTTTATTTCTGGAATGCTCTTCATAATCTCTGCCTCCAATGTACCGCTCATTATCTCCGGAGTTGCATCGTTCCTGAGTCTATTGCGCAGATATCGGGCGACACCATCTTTCGTAGGCTGTATTAATACAAAATTTCCAATCTCCTCTCAACTTCACTCTGCACTTGAGGTCTTCCGGTCATAAATATGCGGGCATTCGGCGACCCCTGAAGAATCTGTCGTAGCGATTCAAGAACTACCATTCGGTGCTCCGGCACTCATTCGTCGAGTGCATCAACACATATAAACGTGCGCCTCGTAGCTGTGATGGTTTGGAACATCTTCAAGATTTGTGGAACTTGGAGTCCTTTACCCCCAATAACCTTTTTCTGCTTTTGGAAAACCTGGATTACCAGCTCAGGGATTTCCTCCAGTCCGCTAACAAGCTGCCTCAGCAGGGAGCCGAGCATATTTAGTGGTGACTGCTCATTCCGGGCAGCAAAGTCGAAGCAAAAACATATGACAACAGTATCGTCCTCTCCCGCCTCATCGCACAGCTTGTCTATAACTAGCGAGCTGTTATCACGACATATCAGCAATAACATTCTTTGATTTCCAACATAAATGCGTTCTCTCTTACATGATACAGCTCTTTCCTACTCCAGGATTGCCATCGCAGAATAAGGTCGCATGATTAGACCCATCCTCCTTATTGCCATTGCGCCAGCGCCTAAATTCCTTTATTTCCAGCAGCCAGGCTCCTATCCCGTCTACCCGCTGGGCTCCGATATCCCGATGCCGTAACCACGGCTCTAATGGAGACAGCCATGCCAGTATTTTAGACTCATCATCGGGGGTGGTGTAGTTATAGGTGGTTGTGGTGTGGTTGAAAGAGTTTGCGGTGTTGAAAGAGTTAAGGTTATTGTTGAAAGCTTGTGACATTTTTTCGATTTTCACCGCTTTGAATTTTTTTCGGGGCAAGGTGTTGATTGACTTGTGGTCCGTTAGGAAGAGCGGGGTTGATCGCAAGGGCTTGCGCCTGACTGACAACTCTCCTGCCACTAGATCCGGTTTTCGTTACACAAACGTTCCAGGACCGCGCGCCAGAAACAGTGCGTAGGTTCGCAGGTAAAAAAGTTGGGAGATAAAAAAAACTCGAGCCATTGGCTATTTTACACCAAAAACAGGTATTTTCAGAACTCATAACTTGGCGCTGCCTAGGTTAGAAATTTCAACATGTTGCAAGAAGCATAAGAACTATTTCTTTCTATAATGGAAATACCAAGCCTGTAAATTAATAACTCATTATATTTTGTACAATGGTGACTTAAGACTTTGTGTGAGGGCCCTGCTGGCCGAAAAAAAAAAGTCAGAGTCGCCCCCAAGTAACTGAGTGTTGCGCAGCCACAGAAATTCCCTTGAACCTTAACCATTATAAACAACCGAATGAAAAGTCATTCCTATGGGACAACGGAAGGGAACAGTAGCATCCCAACAGGATCCTCAGGTGTTCATTTATTTATTCATTATGGATTTGGAGTCCTGGGCTATTTATCGTAGCACTTGTGTGCAATCATATTGAGTTTCTCATGGTGCTGTGCGGGTGCTGCTATGAGGGTTAGGGTTAGTGAACCTTAGGAACAACACAATGTCATATTATTATTCTGTTATTTTTTTTGACAAGGACAAAAGCTATGACATACATACCGGCACAAGTACCCACGAATATGTTTTCATACAAAACAGGGATTATTCTGCTGGTTAAATATCCTATCCCATGGACCGATGAGACATGCAGATTCCGCACCTTCCGTATATGGTAGCTCTAGGCTGTGGCTAAGGAACTTTCAACCAATAAAAGCTCGACAATGGATGACTTTTCGAGAGGCAAAGCCACT